>Ga0315287_10001402_pt1 | contig 22101 bp, 12 predicted proteins | sample YL17G11_0_MG_FD_205037 | JGI IMG/M metagenome (GOLD analysis project Ga0315287, IMG submission 205037) | Sediment microbial communities from Yellowstone Lake, YNP, Wyoming, USA - YL17G11_0 | ecosystem: Environmental > Aquatic > Freshwater > Lake > Sediment | place: USA: Wyoming | collected...
AGCCGTCGACGCCCACCGCCAGGCCGTAGACGTCGCTGTCGTAGTCGGTTCGCACGTCCTCGGGCAGCTGCCACTCCCACGCGATGTGCCCCCAGGACGGGCCGACGCCGCTGGAGTAGCCCGTGTGTTGCGCATTGCCGCCGGGCATCGGCCAGCCCCTCGCCTGGTCCAGGCGCAGCGCCGGCGAGGGCACGCCGGTGTACAGCGCGGCGTAGGGTGTGCTGGCCCCCAGCTCGAACGGCACGACGCGGTAGTAGCCATCGTACTGCGCCACCGCCAGCGTCAGGATGAAGCGCGGCGCGCCGCCGGCCTCGGGCAGCTGCCACGACTCCAGCGCGGCGCGTGCCACCTCATGCCACGCCGCATCCGCCGCGTCCGCCTGCGCGGCCTGCTGCAGGATGTAGCCGTCGACAACGGCCTGCAGGTTGGCGCCGAGCGGCGTCACATCCGCCAGGTTCACCTCGCCGTTGCCGTCGCCGTCGGCGCAGCTGGCTTGCGCCCAGTCGGTATCGCCCGCGCGGGCGCCGTAGTACAGGCCCACGGGCACCAGGTCGGCGACGTTCACCTCGCCGTTGCGGTCGTAGTCGCCGGGGTTGCAGTAGCTCCAGTCGAACTTGAGCCCACCGCCGGCCAGCACGCCGAGCGTAAGATCGCTGACCGCCGCCGGTGCCCAGACGGGTGGCGCCGAGGCTTGCCGCGCCTGCTCTGCCGCATCCGCCGCCCCCCGCAGCGCGTCCTTCAGGCTCTCCCAGAGCGCTCGATCCACGCCTGCAGGCGCAGGCAGGTCAGCCAGCTGCGCCAGGCCCGGGCCCTGGCCGGCGTGGGATTTAAGCTCCGGCTGCCCGGCCGAGCCGCCGCATGAATGCACGGCCGGCAAGGCGCAAAGCAGCAGAGCAAGGGTGAAGATGTTAAGCAGAACCGCGGCATACCGCCTGGTGATGAAGCGCGAAACCATACCCAGCCTCCAGAGGTCAGCCGGGCAGCAATCTGCGGGAACCCTACGGAAAATCTACGGCATAGACTAGATGCGCCGCGCTGGCGGATTGTTACAGCTGGTCTATAGAAACCGAAATTGCCGCGCGTCGGCGATCTCGCAGACCGCGTGGCAGCTGGCTTAGCGCACGCCGGCGGCGCGAACGCGGCCCGGCTCGTGATTCCAGTGGCGCGGACGGCTCTGTCCGCGATTCGTCAGCGGCGGGCACAGTGGCCCGCCCCACTGGGGAACGCATCATCCAGATATTCGCATCTGCGGAATTGTCTGTTATAATTTCCGGAACCGTATCTGCTTCGCTTCGTGTTTGTGCGCGCACATTTAGGCGGAGCAGAGCGGCGCAGGATACGTCGGGTGGCGATCAGCCCGCCTGTCCAGTAATCGAAGGAGCAGATGATGCGTTTAGCCAAGCGCCTTGAGCAGTTGCCACCGTACCTGTTCGCCAGGATCGACGCCGCCCGCGAGAAGGCCCAGGCCAAGGGGCTGGAGACGGTGTCGATGGGCATCGGTGATCCCGACCGCGACCCGCCGCTGTGGATCCGCGAGCTGCTGTGTGAAGAAGTGATGCGCAGCGGCAACCACCGCTACCCGAGCTACAAGGGCAACCCCAAGCTGCACGACTCGGCGGCGCGCTACATGGAGCGGCGCTTCGGCGTGCAGGGGCTGGGCCGCCAGCACTTCGTTACCACCATCGGCAGCAAGGAAGGGCTGGCCAACCTGGTCACCGCGGTGATCAACCCCGACGACTGCATCCTGATGCCCGACCCGATGTACCCGGTGTTCGGCACGATGGCACGGCTGGCGGGCGCCGACGTGGTAACGATGCCCGTGCACCCGAGCACGAAGTTCATGCCCGACCCGCGCAGCGAGGTCTGCCAGGACCGCGCCAACCGCGCGCGGGTGATGTACGTCAACTACCCGCACAACCCAACGGGCCAGGTGGCCACGCGCGAGTACCTGAAGTCGCTGGTCGACTTCGCCCGCGAGCGCAACATCATCCTCGTCTCAGACCTGGCCTACAGCGAGGTGTTCTACGGCGAGGAGAACCGGCCAGCCAGCCTGCTGGAGTTCCCCGGCGCGCTGGACTGCACGATCGAGTTCCACAGCTTCTCCAAGAGCTTCAACATGACCGGCTGGCGCTGCGGCTTCGCCGTGGGCAACCCCGAGCTGATCAGCGCGCTGCACACCGTGAAGAGCAACATGGACAGTGGCGTGTTCAACGCCATCCAGCTGGCGATGGCCCGCGCGCTGGACGACCCGCGCTGCGAGCCGTTCCTCGAGGAAAACCGCGCGCACTACCTCAAGCGCCTGGACCGCGTCTGCGGCCTGCTGGGCGACATGGGCGTGAAGATCTACCGTCCGGGCGCGAGCATCTTCGTGTGGTGCGACCTGCCGGCGGGCGAGACCGACAGCTTCGACTGGTGCGGCCGGCTGCTGGACACGACGGGCCTGGTGGTCAGTCCCGGCGCGGCCTACGGGCACTTCGGCGAGGGCTTCTTCCGCGTCAGCCTGTCCACACCCGACGAACTGATCGACAAGGCGCTGGGCAAGCTGGCCACCTTCCTTAAGTCGAATGCCGCCAGCGCTTAGCAACAGCCGCCAGCAAGGAAGCAAGTAGCAGGAAGCAGTGCCGGCAAGGCTGGCCGCTAAGCGCCGATGAGGTGGTTGCGCGAGGCGAAGGCGCCGACGCCGGCCATGAACGCTAGGCCCAGCACAACGGCGAGCACCGACAGCAGGCTGGCCGAGAGCGCCGTGCTGCCGACGCTGAAGTTCACGGTGAAGTCCGCCAGCTCCCACTCCGCCAGCGCCAGCACGTCGCCCGCGCCAGGCAGCAACAGCGCGACGCTGGCGCTCAGCGCCAGGCCCAGGCCGATGCGCTCGCCGGTGGACAGCAGGCGCAGCGCGTACAGCAGGTCGCGCGGGCGCGCCGGCGGGCTGAGCAGCGCCGGCTCGGGCAGCCGGCCGATCGCCGCCAGCACGTTGCGCTTGAACTGCGGCGAGAGCTGTGCGCCGTGCTGCTCCCTGAGCAGCGCCTCGACCTTCTCGCTCTTGCCGCTTAGCACCTGTTTCACTATCCTACGCATCTCTGTACCTTCCCCTTACCTCTCTACCCCGGCTACCGCTGGCATCACTTTCACCCACGCCCGTCACCGGCGGGCTACAACTCATCCAGCACTTCCGCGCTGAGCAGTCCGCTCAGCGCCAGCTTGCCGCGGCGGATGTGCGTGCGCACGGTGTTGAGATTCATTCTCAGCGCCTCGGCGATGTCCTCGTAACTCAGCTCCTCGAAGTAATACAGGCTCAGCGCCACGCGCTGCACCTCGGAAAGCTGGGCCATGGCGCGGGCCAGCTCGCGGCTGCGCAGCGCGTTGGCGGGCGCCAGGCCACGCCGCTCGTCCAGCGGCTGCTGGCCTTCTTCCAGCTGCTGCTCCACGCTGGCAGTGAACGGCCGCTGAGACTGGCGGTGTAAGTGCGCGCGGGCGACGTTGACGGCGATGCGGTACAGCCAGCTCGACAGCTTGGCCTCGCCGCGGAAGCCCGCCAGGCCCTTGTAGGCGTTGATGAATGCCAGCTGCGCCAGGTCCTCGACGTCGCTTCCCGCCACGCCCTGGCCAGCGATAGCGCCGGCGACAAGCGCGCCGTGGCGGTCGATGAGCTGCGCGAACAAGTGGCGCTCGCCGCGCGAGATGCGGCGGCACAGCGTCAGCTCGTCCATCGCCCGCTCCACGTTGCCGGCCATTCCTCCGAGTGTTGTCGCCCTGCACCACATTCTAAGGCACCATTCCTGCCGTCAACCTGTCCCGCCGGCTATTGCGCGCCCGCGTCCGGCTGATACTGATTAGAGTGCGGCAGGCGCAGCGGAGTTTCATCGCCCACCGCGCGATGATTTTTGCCAACAGCAGGCAGAGATGTTACTGCGCCGTCGCGGCAGCGAGTTCGCGCTGCAGTTTCACGCCGCCCCACATGCCGGCCAGGCAGTCCAGCAGCTTGGCGTCGGCCAGGTTGGCCTTGAGCAGCTCATGCTCCGGGCTGTCGAGCACCGCGCCTGCGGCTTCCCCGGTTCCCGCGAGATAGGCATGCACAATGGCGACACTGGCGGCATTCAGCGCCAGCATGGCGCGCTCGGCGCCCGGCGGCAATCCGCGCTGCAGCGCGTCCGCCTGGCGGCTGAGCAGTCCGGGCAGCGGCGCGGGCAGCGCCCAGCGCTGCGCCAGCTCGCCGGCCAGGGCGTGGTTGCCCGCCTGCCAGACCTGCTGCTCGTGATCGACGCGCGCCAGCTCACCCCGCAGGGCGTAGTAGGCTGCATCAGGCTCCGGCTGGCCCAGGCCCAGCACCAGCACGCCAAGGCGCGAGAGCAGGGCCAGCGTGCCGGCGGTGGAAGCATCGGCCAGCTGCGCCGCCTGCGCCCAGGTGTAGGCGAGCACGCTGGTGCCCGCCGACCAGCGCCGCACGTAGGACAGGTGCACGGGCGGGATGGCCACGAACCTGCCGAAGGCGCCCTCCATTTCGTAGGCCACGAGGACTGTCTTGACCAGGTTGAAGCCCAGGTGCACGATCGCCCGCTGCACCGACGTCACCGGCGTGATCAGCCCGAACTTGGCGCTGTTGGCCACGGCCAGCAGCTTGCCCGCCAGCACTGGATCATGCGAGACTTTGTCCGCCAGCGAGCGCGGGTCAAACGCCTCCAGGCTCACGCCACGTCCGGCCACTTCGGCCAGCAGCGGCGGCAGCGCAATCTGCTCCAGCTTGCGGCCCCAGAATGCGCGGACGTCCGGCTGAAGCCCGTCCCACGGCACGGCTTCGATGCGTGTTGCGCCGTTACTCACGATCCACCTGGTTGGCCCGTGTTGGGCAAGTCATTAGATTATAGGGGGAAGATCGGGCCTTGTCTCAATACTTGAACAACGGCACGGCTGCCGGATCGACGACCTTGAACAGCGTCACCGGCTGCTCGCGGCCCTTCACCTGGCGCTCACCCAGCAGCTCGCTGTCGAAGTCGTCGCCCGCGGCGTCCAGCGTCTCGCGCGTCACCAACAGCGCCCAGCCGAACTCCTTGGTCTGGTCCTGCACGCGGCTGGCAACGTTCACCGCGTCGCCGATCAGCGTATAGTCCATGCGCGACTCGCTGCCGAAGTTGCCCATGACCACGGCGCCCAGGTGGATGCCGATGCCCACCTTGAGCTGCGGCAGGCCCGACTCCTTCAGCTTCGGGTTGACCTTCTCATTCAGCGCGTGGATCATCTCCAGCGCCGCCTCGACGGCGTCGCGCGCCGGATTGTCCGTCGGCACGGGCCCGCCGAAGCAGGCCATCAGCCCGTCGCCCAGGTACTTGTCGACGAAGCCGCGGTGGCGGCGGATGACATCCGCCATCTCGCCAAGGTAGCAGTTGATGAAGCTGACGATCTGCTCCGGCTGCAAGCGCTCAGTGATCGTGCTGTAGCCGCGGATGTCGTTGAACATCACCGCCACGGTGCGCTCGATGCCACCCAGCCCGGCCTGCTCGGGGTTGGCGATGATCTGCTCCACCACCTGGTCGCTGACGTAGCGGATGAACGTCGTGCGCAGCTTCTTCTTCGCCGCCTCCTCCACCAGCCCGCCGTAGATCGCGCAGGTGAAGTACGGCAGGGCGAAGCCGGCGCTGGTCATCGTCAACGACAGCTCCTGCGAAAGGTAGAGGAACAGCAGCAGGTTGCCGCCGAGCGCCAGCACGAACACCAGCAGCGCGAGCAGCGCGCTGCGCAGCATCGGGCGGGTGATCGAAACCCACCAGGCGACAAGCGTCAGCAACAGCGCAATGCACAGCACCAGCACCGGATGCACGGCGCCGACGAGACGCGTGCGGTACAGCGTGTCGAAGGCCTGGCTGTTGGTGTCCACGCCGTACATCAGGCCGAACGGCGTCTCGAAGTAGTCGTTGTCGGCCTTGTTGCGGCTGCCGAGGAACACGATCGTCCCGCCGAACAGCTCGCGCAGCCTGTCCGCCTCGGCAGCCGTCAGCTCGCGTTTGGGCTGGCGGTCAAACAGGCCCGGGAACAGCCGCTCGAAGTGGTAGACGAGACCGGGGAAATCATCCGGCGGGCCGAGGTAGTTGATGCGAAAGAACGGCGAGCCGGTACCGGCGGGCGGCTGCGTAACGGCGCGTTTCAGCTCGGCCGCGGCGTCGCGTCCCTCCTGCTGGCAGACCAGCATGAACGCCGCCACCGCCTGCGAGTAGAACTGCTGCTCCTCGCCGCCCTTGCTCAGCGGCAGTTCGAGCTGCGCCAGCTCGGTCACCTTGTAGCTCAGCTTGGGCTGCGTATTGCTCATCCCCAGCGTGGGCTTCGCCTCCATGATCGTCGGAGCCGGCGTGATCAGGCTGCGGCTGGTGATGCCCTTGCCATAGGCGATCTCCTCGATCGCCGCCGCCAGCACCACTTCGCACCCTTTAGCGCGGCAGTAAGTGACCGCGTCGCGCAGCGCGGCGTCCTCCTTGGAGTCCCAGCTGTCCTTCTCGGAAAACAGGATGTCTACAACAACGACGCGTGCACCGGCGTCGGCCAGGCGTCTCAGTGCCAGCGCGGGCAGGTCGCGCGGGAACGGCGGATAGTAGATTTTCGCCTGCGCGAAGGCGCTGATCGTGTTCTCAGTAATGCCGACGACGCGCAGGTTGTCGGCCGGCGGCTGCGGGCCGCGCACCTCATAGCGCAGGCGCAGGCCCAGCAAGTCGAGATCGTTGATCCAGCTGCGCGTGGCCGGCACCAAATAAGCAGCGATGAGCAGTGCCAGCGTGAGCAGGGCGACGAAGAACGACTTGAGCGCCAGCCCTTTCGTCATAGCGCCATTGTAGCCGAGTGGCTAGGGGCGTTTGGAATTGCGGTTGCCGATCGAACTCACCGCCGGCACCACCGTGACATCAACGCTCTCGCCGCTGTCGGCCGGGATCTCGTTGCCTACGGTATCAGTGAGCAACGCGTCCTGGACTTCCACCGTGCTGTCGCCCTCGGCGATGGCCAGGAACGTCAGCTCGAAGATATCGCCCTCGCCAACGAGGCCCGCCGCGTTGTTCGGCACCTGGCCGCTGATAGCGACAAAGCCGCCCGGCTCATCGCCGAAGAACACGACGCTGGCGCCGAACAGGCCCAGCCGGCGCCCGCTTTCAAACTCCAGCACCGACGGGTCGTAAGCGACGCTGATCTCCCACTGCTTCAGCGCTTCGATCTCGCTGATGCTTCCACGGATCACCACGCGATCATCCACGTTCACCTGCGACGGGCCGGAGGCCGTCAGATCGATGACCACCGTCTCCTGCTCCGGCGGGACCTGAATCGTCAGCTCGCGACGCTCGGATGTCAGGCTGCCGCCCAGCCCGGCATGGAAGCCGGGATCGAGCTGGGCAATGCGCTGGAACAGCGCGTCCGCCGGCACCTCGGCGACAACGTACCATTCGAGCGTCAGCAGGCCATCAGCGCCGGTGAGGTCGTCGAACGTGCCAGTCTCGCCAACCACTTCCGACAGATTCACGCGCTCGACGTCGCGCACGTTGCGGCGCAGCAGCTGCCTGCCCTCCGCCTCCAGCACCAGGTTGTAGGTAACATCGATGTCCGTGTCCAGCGGCTCGAACTCGAAGTCCGCGCTGGATACCGCCGGGAAGTCCAGCTGCTCGCCGTCGTCAGGCGCGACAAGCTGGATGAAGTCCCCGGCGCTGTTCGCAAAAGGGTCCAGGCCCAGTGCGGTCTCATCCACGTCCGAGATGCCGTCGTTGTCCGTGTCGATCAGCTTCCAGCGCAGGCCGAGCCGCGGATCACCCGGCTCGATCAGGCCCTGCAGGCTGTCCAGCAGCTCCTGGTTGTCGCCGATCAGCGGCTCGGCGTCGTTGGCCAGCTCGTCCATCCGCTCGTACAGCTCCTCGATCAGCTGTGCAATGGTCTCGACCAGGCCGCCCAGGCCGAAGGTGCCGGCCACTGCCGGATCGGCGTTGGCGATGTCTTCCGAGATGTCGAGGAACCTGGCGTTGTCCGCATCCACCTGCTCGCGCAGGCCGAGGACCTGGGCATAGAGGTAAGTCAGCTGCACGTCCTGGCCGTTGTGCTCCATGCGCCGCCATTCTTCCTCGTAATCGCTCAGCTTGTCCGAGATCATCGCCAGGTCCTGGTGGATCTCCGTCAGGCTGCTCGTGAAGCCGGCCGCGGCGGCCTCGGATGCTTCGAACGGGCCGGTATCCTCCAACTCGGCGAGGAAGGCCGCAGCATCCGCGGCGCTGGGCTGCGGGTCGCCCGGCGGCCGGTTGGCCACCGCCAGTACCATCGTATCGGCAGGCATGAACACCACGCCGAGATCGTTGCCGATCTCCACCGTGCCGTCGTAGCCGTAGAACAGCGTCAGCTCGTTAGCTTCGCCGGGGGGCGTCACGATCGCGCCGTACTTGGTACCGCGCACCACGGCCAGGGCGGTGGGCGTCTTGAGTTCGAATTCGCTGCCCGGCGAGAGCGCGTTGCGGATGTCGACCAGCAAGCTGCCGCCATCGGTTTCCACGCTCGCGCCGCCGCCCAGGTCCAGCTTGTCGACGTAGAGAACGGAGTTCTCCTTGAGGATCACCACGTTATCCTGCGGGAAGACCAGTTGTACCTTGCTGCCTTCCAGCGTGCGCAGTTTCCAGCCCGCGCCGATCACCAGGTCAGTGCTGGCCGGCTGCCACTCGCCGTTCGTGATATCGGGGTGCAACACCTCGACCTGGCCCGCCAGCCTCGCGATGGTGATCATCGGTTCGTCCTGCGCCGCTGCAGGCAGCAGCACGCAGGCGATGATCAGCAGCGCTAGCAGCACAGGCGTGATAGCTTTGATGCCGTGTCGTTTCATCGGCGTCTCCTTGTCGCCGGTCACCCCAACCGGCGCTACAGCTCAAACGATAGTTCGGCAGCGAGCAGCGTCTCCTCGATGCCGTTCTGCCAGTCGTAGTCTCGCCTGGCTGAATCGTAACTGATCGTCAGGTCAGTTTGTGGGTCAATCTCGTATTCCCACGCCGCTCCGACGCGCGTTTCCTCGAAGTCGTTGACCGACATCGGATGCTCCTGGCTCAACGCGCCCACACCGTAATATACCCGCAGTCTGGAGGGGTCGCAATCCAGCACGCCGCTAAAGTCGAGCGTGTTCAGCGTGTAGTCGCGGTCGGTATTGATGTCGTAGCTGTTATCACTGCTCCGCCAGTCCAGGTAAGCGCTGACGTTGTCATGGGTGTAGCCCAGGCCGGCGCTGACTCCGGTGCGTAGGTAGGCGCGCGCGGGATTGGCAAATGCGTAGTCTTTCCTCTCAAATCCGGCGTAAGCATTCCAGCAGTTGTTGGGATATGCATTCACCAGGAACTCGACATTGTGCTCATCGAGGTCGTCCAGCGGCAGCGCCGAGAACTCCTTGCGCCGTTCGGACAGCCGCACGCTGGCGTCCAGCCGGTCGCTCAGGTAGCGCTGGTAGCTCACCGAGCCGCGGTCATCCTTGTAGTCCTCGGCGGCATTGAAGTCGCGCGTATAGTCGATGCTGCGGGCCTCGACATCCAGGGTGCTGCGCTCGTCGGGCTCCCAGGCCACTTCGGCGCTGACGGTGCGCTTGTCGTAGCTGCGCTCCTTGCGGATGTCGTAATGCTTCTGCTCGCGCTCGGCGCCGGCGCTCAGCTGCAGGTCGTCGCGCACCTGCCAGTCCACTTTGCCGCCCAGGCCGAAGCGGTTGTTGCCGCGCGTGCTGCCCAGGCTGTAATGGTAGTCGTCGAGGCGCGTGAAGGCCTGCGCGCTCACGCCGCTGCCGAAGTCGTGCTCCAGGCTGGCGCGCAGGCGGTGCTGGATATAGCTGCGCGGCGAGAAGGTCTCGTATTCCTTGATGTGGTACTTGTAGTTGAGGTCGAGCTCCCAGGCGCCGCACTGCCAGCTGGGCTCGTAGCTCAATTCGAAGATGCCCTCCTGGCGGTCGTTGAGCCGGTCATCGCGGTCGCGATAGAGGCGGAACTCCTCGTTGAGTTCGAGAAGCCCGTTGGTCAGGAACTGGTTGATGGCCTGGTTGCCACCGATGTACAGCGTGCCGCTGTTGACGTAGCTGTGGTCGACCTGGTAGCCCTGGTAGAACTCGAACTCGTTGCCCTGGCTGGTGGTCTGCGTCTCGCTGAGGTTGAACTCCTGGTACTCGTTGTCGGCGTATGTCGCTGTGCCGGTGCCGATTTCCACCTCGCCGGCGATCTCCCAGCCGTGAGCGTCGTACGCGGCTTCATCGTAACCCACGCTGCCCCAGGCCGCGCTGTCCGCGCGCTCCACTCCGCGTGTCGACGGCGTCAGCCATTCGTAGACTTCGTTGATCGCCGAACTCGTATCCGGGGGGCCCGACGTTTCGGCCTGGACTGCCGTGTCACGTACTGTAGCCACCATCGTCTCCGGCTTGTCACGCAGCTCGCTGCCGCTGGGATGTTCCAGCGGCGAGCCGACGTACTGCGGCTGCGGCAGGCGGAACGACAGCCGCTCCAGGCTGAGAATCTCGCGCGCCCGCGAAGTGACATCCGCCGCGCCGGCCTGCGCCGCAGGCGCCAGCTCCGGCATCTCTACCCATGGCATGCTCCCGGTCCGCTCCTGCTTTGGCGTGACCTCGATGGCCACGGACTCGGCGCAGGGCGAAATCGCGGGCATCAACGCCGCTGCCAGCGCCAGCAGCGTTGCCATACTCCCACCTATATATTTGCGCAACCGCATCCCCACGCGCGATTATAGGGGTCGCCGTAATAAATGCAAAATGTCCGCCGCCGATGGCAGCACAAATCGCCACGCGCCAGCCGCTCGCCTCTCAGCGTTTAGCGGCTATTGACACCGCTTAAGGGCGGAAGTTACAATTAGCTGTTGCGCTGCGGACGGAAAGGCGGCTTAAGACTGCGCACCGACCGGCGGTTCACACGAGCCAGCCGGCTGGCGGGGGAAGCCCAACCAAGCCTTAGATGCCCTGAACGTCCGCAAATCCTGCAATGAAAGGAGGTGATCGAGTGGAGATCCAGGCTGGAGAAGTGATACAGGGACGGGTCGCCGAGGTGCGAGACTTCGGTGCATTCGTCTGGCTGGACGACAACAAGAAGGGGCTGATCCACATCAGCGAGATCAGCGACGACTACGTGAAGGACATCCATAACCGTATCAAGCCCAACCAGAAAGTGAAGATCAAAGTGCTGTCGGTGAAGGATGACGGACGTATCGAGCTGTCGCTGAAGCAGGCCGAGGCGCTCGATTACACGCGGCCTCCGAAGCAGGAGCGCGAGCACAGCCACCTGCCCGCCACGGAGTACTTAGGCGAGCCGCCGAACATCAACTTCGGCGACCACGAGGGCGGCGACGAATTCGAGTTCATGCTCAAGCAGTTCAAGCGCCACAGCGAGGAAAACCTGCTGGACAACAAGCGCAACGTCGAGCGCAAGCGCGCCGGCGGTGACAAGAAGAAGATCAAGAAGCGCCGCGGCAGATAGGTTACAGGTTACAGGTCACAGGTTATAGCCCAGGACCTGCAGCCCGAGGCATGAGCAGACCGCGGCGGCGAGCAGCGGAATTTTCTTAAGTCTTGCTGTAACCTGTCACCTGATACCTGTGACCTTCAAAGGCCGGGGTGGCGGAATGGCAGACGCAGGAGACTTAAAATCTCCCGGGGTGACCCGTACCGGTTCGAATCCGGTTCCCGGCACTTTCTGCCGTCCGGCGAGTCTGAAGTAACAGTGGCAGCGGCGATGGATAGTTAAGCCGCCGGCTAGGTATAACTAGATGGCGTATTGGCGCCGGAGAAATGCGATGTCGATATGTATGCGCATGACGATCGCCATTATCCGCCCCCGGGGGGGCTGAGCCGGCGCGCCTGAAATGGTAAGTGCCCAAGCCCCCCGATCATCGGGGGGCTTTTCTATTTCGGCGCCGGTGAACTGAGATCTTGAAATTGACACAGGATACGCAAGCGCTGAGCGATGGAACAGCTGGCGCTGCGGGGTGAGTGCAATGGCCGATGAACGGCAGGGTTTCGCCAAAGTCGATATGAGCTACAACTTCCCGGCGCTGGAAGAGCAGGTGCTGCGCTTCTGGGAAGACGAGCAGGTCTTCAAGCGCTCGCTGGACAAGCCGGCGACGCGCGGCAACTGGGTGTTCTACGAAGGGCCGCCGACGGCCAACGCCCTGCCGCACCCGGGCCACGTGCTGACCCGCGTGATCAAGGACTGCCTGCCGCGCTTCAAGACGATGCAGGGCTACTTCGTGCGCCGCCAGGCGGGCTGGGATACGCATGGCCTGCCGGTGGAGCTGTCCGTGGAGGCCGAGCTGCGCGAGAGCGGCGAGATGCAGGGCAGCGGCCCGCAGGCGATCACCGCCTACGGCCTGGAGAAGTTCAACCAGCGCTGCTTCGAGAGCGTGCGCCGCTATGAGCAGGAGTGGGTGCGGCTGTCCAACCGCATCGCCTTCTGGCTGGACTACGACAACGCCTACTTCACCTTCACCAACAAGTACATCGAGTCGGTATGGTGGCTGCTGAGGCAGATCTACGACCGCGGGCTGATGTACAAGGGCTACAAGATCCAGTGGTACAGCACGCTGGTCGGCACCGGCCTGTCCAGCCACGAGGTGGCGCAGAACTGGCAGACGGTGAAGGACCCCTCGGTGTGGGTACGCGCGCACGTGCCCAAGGGCACGAAGATCGGCACGCACACCGCCAACCAGAACACGTACTTCCTGCTGTGGACCACTACGCCGTGGACGCTGCTCTCCAACGTCGCGCTGTGCGTGCATCCCGACTACGACTACGTCGTCGTGGAGTTCCACAACCAGGCGCTGGACCGCCGCGAGTACCTGGTGCTGGCCGAGGGCCTGCTGAAGGCCAACGGCCTGGAGACCGAGGCCGTGGTGGCGCGCGTCAAGGGCCGCGACTTAGTCGGGAAGCCCTACGAGCGGCTCTTCAACTACGACGTGCCGGATATTGCGCGGGTAGCCACGACGAACATGGTGACAGGCAGAACTAGAGATGTCACTTCTGAAGAGCAGCAGCAATGGGGCAAGGGCTTTAAGTCTGACGCCGAAGATCGGGCTAGCAATGGCTGGAAGGTTATCGCTGACAAGTATGTAACGCTAGAGGACGGCACTGGCATCGTGCACCTGGCGCCGGCCTTCGGCGAGGACGACTACCGCATCGGCATGCGCGAGAACCTGCCCGTGCTCAACGCCATCGACCGCGACGGCCGCGCCGTAGCGCAGGTTGAGATCGCCGCGGGCAAGTGGTTCAAGGAAGTCGACCCCGACGTGATCACCGACCTCAAGCACCGCGGGCTGCTGTTCAAGACGCAGAAATACGAGCACAACTACCCGCACTGCTACCGCACGGACGCGCCGCTGATCAGCTACCCGCTGGACAGCTGGTTCATCAAGGTCACGGCGGTGAAGGACCGCCTGATCGCGCTCAACCAGCAGATCACCTGGCAGCCCGCGCACATCCGCGACGGGCGCTTCGGCGACTGGCTGAACAACGTCGTCGACTGGTCGCTGTCGCGTGACCGCTTCTGGGGCACTCCCCTGCCGGTGTGGACGTGCGACAACCCGGCGTGTGGGCACGAGGAATGCCTCGGCAGCTACGCCGAGTTGCGCGAACGCTGCCCCGAGAAGTTCGCCGCTGTCAGCGACGTCTACGACCAGAGCCAGTTCAACCCGCACCGGCCGTACATCGACGACTTCACCTGGAGCTGCAGCCAGTGCGGCGGCACGGTGCGCCGCGAGCGCTACGTGATCGACCCCTGGTTCGACGCGGGCTCGATGCCGTTCTCGCAGCTGCACTACCCGTTCGAGAACTCCGAGCAAGTGGATGATGCTGCCACAACCAACAGAGGCCAGTTCCCGGCGGACTTCATCAGCGAAGCGGTGGACCAGACGCGCGGCTGGTTCTATACGCTGCACGTCATCGCCACGCTGATCAAGGACAGCCCGAGCTACAAGAGCTGCCTGGTGATGGGTCACATCCTCGACGAGAAGGGCCGCAAGATGAGCAAGCGCCTGGGCAACGTCGTCGATCCCTGGAAGGTGCTCAACGACCACGGCGCCGACGCTTTCCGCTGGTACTTCTACAGCAGCGGCAACCTGTTCACCGGCGCGCGCTTCAGCGAGGCCGGCGTGGTCGAGGCGCTGCAGCGCTTCATCATCCCGCTGTGGAACGTCTACAGCTTTTTTACGATCTACGCCAACATCGACGGCTTCGACCCCAACGCCGAGCGGCTGCCCTGGGAGCGGCTGGCGGAGCTGGACAGGTGGGTGCTGCTCAAGCTCAACCGCACGGTCGAGCGCGTCACCGCGCACCTCGAGGCGCTGGAGATCCCCGAGGCCGCGCAGGAGATCGAGATACTCGTCGATGCGCTGAGCAACTGGTACGTGCGCCGCAGCCGCCGCCGCTTCTGGCAGACCGCACGCGACGACGCCAAGCGCGCCGCCTACCAGACGCTGTACACCGTGCTGACTACGCTGTCCCGCCTGCTGGCGCCGTTCACGCCGTTCATCGCCGAGGAGCTGTACCAGGAGCTGGTGCGGCCGTTTGACGACGGCGCGCCGGTCAGCGTGCACCTCTGCGAATTCCCGCAGGCTGATGCGGAGCTGGCCGATGAGCAGCTGGAGTACGGGATGGACCAGGTGCGGCGCATCGTCACGCTGGGCCACGCGGCGCGCAAGGAAAGCGGGCTGCGCGTGCGCCAGCCGCTCCACCGCATCACGCTGATCGGCCGCGAGGAGGGCCTGCGCGAGGCGCTGGCCGCGCACATCGACGTGGTGCTCGACGAGCTGAACATCAAGGCCGTGGAGTGGGCGGAGGACGAGGAGGAGTTCGTCTCCTACCGCTACAAGGGCAACTACCGCCTGCTCGGGCCGCGCTTCGGCAAGGACGCGCCGGCGATCGCCAAGTGGATCGAAGAGCACCCGCACGAGATGACAGTGCAGCTCGAGGCACACGGCGAAACACCGCTGGAGGCGCTGGCCGAGAGCGAAAACGGCCCCCCCGGCAACGCGCGGTTGAACTGGGCCGATGTGCCGCTGGCGACCGGCGAGGCGCGGGTGCCGGAGGACTGCTTCGAGGTGCACCTGGTAGAGAAGCCCGAGACGATCGCCCAGCGCGACGGGCAGCTGCTGCTGGTGCTCGATACGCACGTCGACGAGGCGCTGAAGCGCGAGGGGCTGGCGCGCGAGGTGGTCAACCGCCTGCAGAACCAGCGCAAGGCGCTCGACCTGGACTACGCGCAGCGCATCGCCGTGCATTACAGCGCGCCCGCGGAGCTGGCCGCCGCCATTGCCGCGCACCGCGACTACATCAGCCGCGAGACGCTGGCCACGGTGCTCGAGCCGATGGAGGTGGGGCAAGCCTCCGCGCTTGCCAGCGCTGGACCGCAAGCAGGGACGCTTGCGCCACCGAATGAGGTCGTGCGCACGGAGATCGAGGACATGCCCTTTGGCTTCACCTTGCAGCTGGTATAGCAGCTTGAAGCCGGAGTGGCAGTTGGACCGCGAGTTGAGACATTTCCGGCCACTACCGGATATTCGTTTCTGCGAATGAGCGGTTGACAATGCCCAACTCCGGCGGGATAATTTCAACGTGGCGCGCGCTCCCGCACGCCTGTGCGCTGAGACAAGCAGCCATCAGGGACGGGAGCAGGCCGCACGGCGGAGCTATAATCTACCCGCCGGAAACCGGGAGGCTGGCACAGGCGCGTCGCCAGCCGGCATCTTCGGGGCGCTTCAGCAATCTGCAGAGGAGTGAAGACTAATGAACGCGAAAAAGGTGACCATTGACGGCAACACCGCGGCAGCGTACGTTGCCCATGCGACCAACGAGGTGTGCGCGATCTACCCCATCACGCCGTCCTCGGTGATGGGCGAGCTGGCCGACGAGTGGTCGGCCAACGGCAGGACCAACATCTGGGGCCAGGTCCCCACGGTGACCGAGCTGCAAAGCGAGGGCGGCGCGTCCGGCGCGATCCACGGCGCGCTGACCGGCGGCAGCCTGGCCTGCACCTTCACCGCCAGCCAGGGCCTGCTGCTGATGATCCCGAACATGTACAAGATCGCCGGCGAGCTGGCGCCCACCGTGTTCCACGTCTCGGCGCGCAGCATCTCCTGCCAGGCGCTGTCGATCTTCGGTGATCACAGCGACGTGATGGCCGTGCGCGAGACGGGCTTCGGCCTGGTCGCCTCCGGCAGCCCGCAGGAGTCGATGGACAACGCGCTGGCCTCCCAGCGCGCCACGCTGAAGGGCCGCGTGCCGCTGCTGCACTTCTTCGACGGCTTCCGCACCAGCCACGAGATTCAGAAGATCGACGAGATCAGCTATGACGTGATGAAGCAGATGATCGACGACAACGATGTCATCGACGTCCGCCTGCGCGCCCTGCGCCCCGAAAACCCGACGATGCGCGGCACGGCGCAGAACCCCGACCTCTACTTCCAGGGCCGCGAGTCGGTGAACCGCTTCTATACAGCGTTCCCCGAGATCATGCAGGAGAGCTACGACAAACTCGCCAAGCTCACCGGCCGCCAGTATCACCTGTTCGACTACTTCGGCGATCCCAAGGCCGAGGACGTGATGATCATCATGGGCTCGGGCGCCGAGGCCGCCGAGGAGACGGTGGACTACCTGAATGCCAAACAGGGCAGGAAGCTGGGCCTGATCAAGGTCCGCCTATACCGGCCGTTCAGCGCCAGGCAGTTCATCGCCGCGCTGCCCAAGAGCGCCAAGCGCATCGTAGTGATGGACCGCACGAAGGCCCCCGGCGCGCACGGCGAGCCGCTGTACCTGGACGTGGTCAGCGTGATCAATGAGGCGGTGCACCAGGGCGAGCTGAAGGCGATGCCGCTGATCATCGGCGGGCGCTACGGCCTGTCGAGCAAGGAATTCACACCGCCGATGGTCGCCGCCTGCTTCAAGCACCTGGCGGGCAAGATCCCGTTCCACGGCTTCACCGTCGGCATCAACGATGACGTGACCAAGCTCTCGCTGGACTTCAGCGAGGACCTGGACAGCGAGGACAAGAGCGTGTACCGCGCCAAGTTCTACGGCATCGGCGCTGACGGCACCGTGGGCGCGAGCAAGAACAACATCGTCGTCGCCGGCGACAACACCGGCAAGTACGTCCAGGGCTTCTTCGTCTACGACTCCAAGAAGGCCGGCGGCGTGACCTGCAGCCACCTGCGCTTCAGCGACGAGCCGATCAAGAGCACCTACCTGATCACCCACTCGGACTTCGTCGCCATCCACGCCGAGAGCTTCCTCGGCAACATCAACATGCTGCGGGGCGTCAAGCCCGGCGCCAAGGTGCTGATCAACACCTACACGCCGGCGGAGCAGCTGTTCGACAAGCTGCCGCGCAAGATGCAGGAGCAGATCATCGAGAAGAAGCTCAAGCTGTACCAGATCAACGCCTACGACATCGTCGACAAGCTGGGCCTGCCGGGCCGCATCAACACGACGATGCAGGGCGCGTTCTTCAAGCTCTCGGGCGTGCTGCCCGACGAGGTGTACACGCAGGCCATCGAGGGCGCGATCAACAAGACGTATAAGCGCAAGGGCAAGGAAGTCGTGGACATCAACGTGCGCGCCTTCCGCGCCGGCATTGAAGACGTGCGCGAGGCACCGGTGCCGGCGAAGATCACCGCCAGCGGCTACCAGAAAAGCAGCATGGCCGTCGCCGATCCCGTGCTGGCGGAGTTCGTGCATGGCGTAATCGAGCCGGTGATGGCCCAGGAGGGCGACCTGGTCAAGGTCAGCCAGATGCCGATCGACGGCGCGTTCCCGACCGACACTACCCGCTTTGAGAAGCGCAGCATCGCTGTGCGCCTGCCCAAGTGGGCGCCCGAGCTGTGCACGCAGTGCGACCTCTGCGCCTTCGTCTGCCCGCACGCGGCGATCCGCGCCAAGGTCACGCCGGCCAGCCAGATCACCGATGAGAAGTACGTCACCATCCCGTTCAAGGACAAGGAAGCCGGCCCCGATGACCGCTTCCGCATCCAGCTCTACCCCGACGACTGTACCGGCTGCGGCGCTTGCTTCACGGCCTGCCTGGGCATCGAGAAGGACGCCAGCAAGCAGCCCACCGGCCGCAAGGCGCTGAACTTCGTGCACAAGAACGAGTGGCTCGAGGAATCGCGCCACACGCTCGACGTGTTCCAGAAGCTGCCGCCCACGGATCCGAAGTTCGTCAAGCTGTCGCCCAAGGGGCTGCAGTTCACCCAGCCGCTGTTTGCCTTCAGCGGCGCCTGCGCCGGCTGCGGCGAGACGCCCTACGTGCGCATGATCAGCCAGCTGTTCGGCACGCGCATGCTGCAGGCCAACGCCACCGGCTGTTCGAGCATCTACGGCGGCACCGCTCCGACGTCGCCTTGCTGCGTTTCCAAAATCAGCGGCTACGGCCCGGCCTGGGCCTCTTCGCTGTTCGAGGACAACGCCGAGTTCGGCTTCGGCATGCGCCTGGCAGTCAACAGCCTGCAGCAGCGCGCCTACGTCGCCAGAGAGCGGCTGATGCTGGGCGGCAGCCTGCCTGCTGAGATCCGCGACCGCCTGGCCCGCCTGGCGCCGCTTGAGAAGCAGTACGAGGACGCGAAGGCGATCCAGAGCAACCAGGACTTGGTACGCGAGATGCTGGGCATGATCAAGACGATGAACGGCAAGGCCAGCGCCGACTTGAAGGAGCTGGAAGCCTACCTGCCGTACTTCGTCAAGAAGTCCGTGTGGATCGTCGGCGGCGACGGCTGGGGCTATGACATCGGCTACGGCGGCCTCGACCACGTGATCGCCCAGACCGAGGACGTAAACCTGCTGGTGCTGGACACCGAGGTCTACAGCAACACCGGCGGCCAGAAGAGCAAGGCCAGCCCGCTGGGCGCGATCACCAAGTTCGCCTCAGCCGGCAAGCGGACGGCAAAGAAGGACATGGGCCTGCAGGCGATGAGCTACATGAGCTGCTACGTCGCCACGCTGGCCTACAGCGCCAACACCGGACAGGCGGTCAAGGCGCTGGTGGAGGGCGAGAGCTATCCCGGCCCGGCGCTGTTCATCTGCTACTGCCCGTGCATCGAGCACGGCATCGACATGGGCAACACGCAGGCGCAGGCCAAGGCGGCGGTGGACAGCGGCTACTGGCCGCTCTACCGCTATGACCCGCGGCGCCTCGACCAGGGGCTCAACCCACTGCAGCTGGACAGCCGCGAACCGAAGATCACCTTCCACGATTACGCGATGGGCCAGAACCGCTTCCGCCGTCTGGAGCGCGAGCACCCCGCCGACTTCGAGCCCGTGATGCGGGACGCCGAGATCGCCGTCAAGCGCCACTGGCTGCTGTACAAGCAGCTCGCCGCGCTGGACTACAGCGAGTTCGCTCGCAAGATGGACGACGTCGCCAAGAGCGCCGCGAACGTGGATTACCGTTCGTAGGCGTAAGGCTGGCGCAGCGAGCCGGAGCATCGGCCCGTGATGCACGATGAATAGCGAGGGGCGGCTGCAAAGCCGCCCCTTTCCTTTGCAGCGTACCACAGCGGCTGCCCTGGCCGTGCGTTGAAGTGTGCACCCCAAGCTTCCACGCGAGTGGTCCGATTGATGTTGAACGAACTATGGGCAATAGTAGGTAGCAACACTTACTTGCATGAACGGAGGACGGACCATGAGACTGAGTCCCGGTCTACATACTAAGGGCTGGATCGGACTGCTGGTGGGCACCGCAATTGCGGTGTTCCTGTTTTCCTGTGGCGGTGGAGGCGGGGGCCTCCTGCCCGACACGAGTGGAGCGGGCAGCAACACTGGGGGCAACACCGGCGGCAACACGGCTGGTAACACGGGGGGCAATACCGGCGGCACTCAATCAGGCAACGGCGGCGGCACCGGCATTGGCAGCGGTGGCAGCACCGGTGGCAGCGGCAGCAACTCGTATTTCGACGCCGCGGGCCGCACCACCTCCTTTGGCATTCCCGCGGGTCTGACGGGCACGATCAGCGTGGGGCAGCAGCTGTTCAGTTCGTCCTGCGCGGGCTGCCACGCCAGCGGCAAGGACGGGCGCAACTTCCCGACCGTGATGTCGGCAATGAATATGTCGATGATGAGCGGTCTCAACATGACACAACAGCAGATGGCCGACATCGTGGCCTACCTGAACCGCAATGTCGTCCCCCCTCCGTCTAGCGCCGGTGGCAACACCGGCGGCGGCACGGGCAACAGCGGCGACTCACCTGGCGGGGGTACTGGCTCAGGTGGAGCCACTGGAGGCGGCAGTGGCAGTGGCTCCGGCAGCGGCAGTAGCGGTGACGGCGAATCCACTGGCGGCGATGACAGCGGCAGCGGCGGCGGTGAAACCGAAGGCGGTGGCGGCGACTAGCTGTCCCACCTGCTTGATCAGGCAATTTCAACCCATCTCGCGGTGCGGCGCAGGCTGCTAGACCTGCGCCGCACCGCAATCGTGCCTCCATGAGCGGTTAGTGTGCACCCTATAAAGCCCAGCAACTGAGACTTTCGCTGCGCCGTACATTGAGGACAATGGATGATAGCTAAGCACTAGTCAACATTATTGGAGGTTAAACGATGAGATTGAGTCCAAGTCCGAGTACAACCACACTGGCAGTATTGCTGGCAGCTGGAATGACACTACTGCTGCTGGCCTCCTGCGGTGGCGGCGGCGGCGGCATGTCGGCAGATCCCAGCGCGGGCGGCGCAGACCAGCTGGCCGCTGGCGGAGGCACATCGCCCTTTGATAAGTCTGGCGGCACGTCGTCCTTTGGTATCCCCCCCGGCATCACCGGCACGATCGACGCCGGCCAGCAGCTGTTTAACAGCTCCTGCGTGACCTGCCACCCGGGCGGCAAGGATGGCACTGATTTCCCGACCCTGCAGGCGGCTCTCGGCATTCCGGCGATGAGCGGTCTTAACCTGACGGATCAGCAGATCGCCGACCTCGTGGCGTACTTCAACCGCAACGCCGTCACTCCACCCGACACCGGTGGCAGCGGCAACAACACTGGCGGCGGCGCCGGCGTTGGGGACGATGAAAGCGGTGACGACGACTCCGCCGGCGCAGGTGGCGACGACGAGAGTGTCGGCCAGGGCGGCGATGATTCCACCGATCCTGGCACCGACGATGAGACCGTCGGGCAGGGCGGCGATGACGATTCCACCGACACTGGCACTGGCGGCGATGATGAGACCGTCGGCCAGGGCGGCGACGACGATTCCACCGACACTGGCACTGGCGGTGACGATACCGTTGGCCAGGGCGGCGACGACGACTCCACCGACACTGGCACTGGCGGTGACGACACCGTCGGCCAGGGCGGCGACGACGACTCCACCGACACTGGCACTGGCGGTGACGACACCGTCGGCCAGGGCGGGGACGACGATTCCACTGACACTGGCAGTGGCGATGACACCGCAGACCAGGGCGGCGACAGCGGCACTGGCGATCAGGGCGGCGGTGACGACACCGGTGGCGATGGAGGCTCCGGTGGTGATGATGAGGGCGGCGCGGATTAGCCGCCAGGCGGCGGCTGAAGCGCCTTGCCGACGCCGCCTGATCACAGACTAATAACCCACCTCGAAGTGCGGCGCAGGCTGGAGGACCTGCGCCGCGGCGCTAGCTCCCGCACGCTTGCTATACTTCAACGCCGGAGGAAGGCGGTATGGCGTGTTGTGACATGGCAAGAGGTGGCATCCCACGAACTCTGCGCGTGCTGGCTGGGCGCGCCTGGGCAGCGCTGGCGGCGCTGGCGCTGTGCGCGGCGCTGCCGCTTAAGGCGCAGGCCGTGCCGCCGGCGGATCACGTGCGCATCGAGTGCATCGCGCTTAGGCTCAACGTCAACGACTACTCCATCCGCCACCAGATCAAGGTGCTGGTGACCGTCGCCTCATCGGACGAGGCGCGCCTGGCGCTGGTGGAGAACGCGCTGCTGACGGTGGCCAATCCCGCCGGCCAGACGGTGAACCTGGCGGTGCGCGAATACCACGAGACACCCAAGCAGTTCAAGGCCGCCAATGCGCGCCTGCTGTTCAAGGCCGTCGAGGACAGCGCCGACAGCGCGATGACCAATGTGCCGGCGGGTTTCTTCACTGACACCGGCCCCTACAAGCTCACGCTCAGC
>Ga0315287_10001403_pt1 | contig 22088 bp, 22 predicted proteins | sample YL17G11_0_MG_FD_205037 | JGI IMG/M metagenome (GOLD analysis project Ga0315287, IMG submission 205037) | Sediment microbial communities from Yellowstone Lake, YNP, Wyoming, USA - YL17G11_0 | ecosystem: Environmental > Aquatic > Freshwater > Lake > Sediment | place: USA: Wyoming | collected...
ATGTTGCTGTTGCGCGAGATGGGGTTTCAGGTGACCTTCATCGCGGAGGACAACCTTCTTTACATGCCTGAATACACGACGGCGCTGCAACGCATCGGCGTAGAAGTCCTCTACTTGCCTTATGTCAATTCTGTCGAGCAGCACTTGCAAGCAGACGGCGCTCGCTACGACTTGGGTTTCGTATTCCGCCCAACCGCTATGGAGCGAAACATCGAGACAATTCGCAAGCATTGTCCCAAGGCTAAGGTGCTCTTTCATACCGTCGACCTCCACTTTCTACGGATGCAACGAGAGGCCGAACTGCAAGATGACAAAGCCAAGATGGAGCAAGCTGCGGAGATGAAACAACGTGAGCTTGCCTGTTTGCGTCGGGCGGACGCTTCAATAGTTCACAGTACGGCTGAGCTGGATTTGTTGAGGCTCGAGCTGCCGAACGAAAAGATCCATGTGTTCCCTCTGATCATGGCTGCCCGCGGCACGGACAAAGGGTTCTCCGATCGACGTGACATCGCTTTTGTAGGCGGTTACCAGCACACACCCAATGTCGATGCGGTGCAATTCGCGGTGTCGGAAATCATGCCGCTGCTGCGTGTCAGGTTGCCGGGAGTTCGACTCTATGTTATTGGTAGCAACCCCCCTCCCGAACTCCAGAAGTTGAACAGCGAGGACGTGATCGTCACGGGCTTCGTCGAGGACTTGGATTCGCTCTTAGACAGAATGCGCGTCTCGATTGCCCCGCTCCGCTATGGTGCAGGTATCAAAGGCAAGATCGGTTCGGCCATGGCAGTTGGACTCCCGGTCGTCGCTACCGCCCTCGCCACCGAAGGCATGTCACTTACGGACGGCGAAAACGTACTGGTTGCGGATGACGTGCACGCATTTGCTTCGGCTGTTGCCAGCCTTTACCAAAATGAAGCGCTGTGGGTAAAGTTCAGTAAGGTGGGGCTTGAGTTCACGGATCGAGCTTGGGGGGCGGAGCGCGCTTGGAATAACCTCGCCGACATCCTGGCCGAGATTGGACTTCATTCGGATCAAAGCAAGAACAAACTGTCGCTCTACGCTAGTTGTTCAACCGTAACAGGCGCCGAAAGAAATTCCAGCCGCGCGCAACCGCCAGGCGCACAAGCGAACACAGAATATTCGAGGAAGCTCCAGCAGGAGCTTTCCATCTACGAAAAGCAGCTCAACGTTCATGACTTGCCCTCGATTTTTCACTATTGGTCGAATACACACCTAGCACCCATCTTCGCGGACGCGGGTATTCAAACAATCGAAGGTTTTTTCATCGACAACCTGCTTGAGGCGACGAGGCGAACCGCGGGGGCTCGTGCGCGATTCGTTAGCATCGGATCTGGCAACTGTGATTTGGAACTCAACGTCGCCAAGGGCCTCGTCAAGGCTGGCTGCCGAGATTTCATTCTCGAGTGCGTGGAGATAAACCCCGCAATGCTCGATCGGGGGGCCGCGCTTGCCCGAAGCAATGATCTATCGGCGAACATGCAATTCGTGGAGGCGGACTTCAACCTATGGCGCCCTTCAGGAAGGTACGACGCTGTCATCGCGAATCAGTCCTTGCACCATGTGACGAACCTCGAGCACCTCTATGACGAAATCAAAACTGCTCTTAAGGATGACGGAAGCTTCGTAATCAGCGACATCATCGGCCGCAACGGCCACCAACGCTGGCCCGAGTCGTTGGAGATCGTTGACAGGTTCTGGAAGGAATTGCCCGACGGTCATAGATTCAACGTGATCCTAAACAGGCACGAAAAGAGCTATGAGAATTGGGATTGCAGTACAGAGGGCTTCGAAGGTATTCGCGCTCAGGACGTTTTGCCTCTGCTGATGAAGCGATTTGAATGCGAGAAATTCGTAGGTTTCGGAAGTGCCATAGACATATTCGTAGATCGCGCGTTCGGCCATCACTTCGATCCCGAATCCGAATGGGACCGGGACTTTATCGACAGAGTTCATGCGGAAGATGAGTCGGGACTGAGATGTGGGCGACTGACTCCCACACACATGATGTCGGTATTTGTGAAGCGCTCGCATTGCACGCCTTACTATTCGCGCGGAATAGGTCCCCTTTCTTCGATCAGGAAACCATAGCCGCTTGCAGCTCTTGTTCGCTTCCGAGCTGCAAACCTGTTCCGGACGATCGCGCCTCGAATCCAAGCTATCGGCGTTGGGTCATTGAGCGCAAAGTTCCGCACCGGATAGAATCCACCCAGATTCCCGAGCGCACCACAAGCGGCGGGTAGTTCGAGACCGCCGACCAACGCAAGAGAATGAATTTGGTTGCAGTACGACAGAAGTGTGGGCGCATCTCGTGTTTCGCGTTTTCGCACGCCTGGCTAAAGGTGTGAGATGAAAGAGTGCAGCAAATCCATACAGCGCCGGCTCGCCGATTCCAATTTTTTGCGAAGGTATTTCGTTGGTGATGGGCTCGACATTGGCGGGAAGCCCGATCCATTGATTCTGTACAGTGAACTGTTTCCTCTCATGAAGAGCGTGCGGACCTGGGATTGGGAGGATGGAGACGGGCAGATCCTTGATGGCGTCCCCGACGAGTCGTTCGATTTCGTGCACAGCAGCCACTGTCTGGAGCATCTGGCGGATCCGACAGCCGGGTTGCGAAACTGGCTTCGCGTCTTGCGACAGGGTGGGTATCTGGTGATCACCGTTCCAGACGAGGATCTCTATGAGCAGGGCGTGTTTCCTAGCACCTTCAATCGCGATCACAAGTGGACGTTCACGATCCTCAAGTCGAGGTCATGGAGCAACCGCTCTCTCAATCTGTTAGACATCTTGCGCGAATTAGGCCCGGCCGCAGAGCCGGTCAGAATCGAGCAGCTGTCAGCCAGCTATCGGTTCGATCTGCCGCGCTTCGACCAGACACTGACTCCCGTGGCGGAGTGCGGGATCGAGTTCGTGGTCCGCAAAAGACCGGCGGAAGAGGTAACAGCGGGTGGGCGCACATCAAGGACGAGCCGGCAACCCGCGCTTGAGATGCGTCTCCATATGAATCAGTACAAGGACGACGTACAGGCAATGAAGGAGTCGAATAAGGGGAGGCCGCCGTTTGAAAATGAATCGGCCCTGTAAGTTAGGGCACCTCATGGTGCGCAACCAAATTTCAAACCGCTATAGGACGACCTATTTCTCACCGACGGACTTCGACTTGTATCGGTGGCGCCAAACGCATCTAAGGGCGAAGACATGAGGGAAGGGATCATCGCGGAGCGATATTTGCCGGAAATGCCAGGCATAGGGCAAGGCATGAGGCTCGGCCGAAATGTCTACGAGGGGTATCAACGCGGTTGGGGTATCCAGTTCGGCGGCCTGAAAGAAAGGATCCAAAAGGACCCACTGTACAAAGAAGCTTTTCGCTGTTGCGCGGATCGCACCATCATGAGCGAAGAGAATCGCATGAACATTTTCCTGCTGATGCGTTTCTTTTTGGGGACCATCCCTTTTGGCCACATCATAGAATACGGATCATACCGAGGGGGCAATGCAATCTTCATGGCGTACGTCGCGAGAGAGTTGTACCCCGGCATGCAGGTATACGCGCTCGACAGTTTTGAGGGCATGCCGCAGACGAACAAGGAGGTCGATGCACACAGCGTTGGGGATTTTGCGGATGTAGATTTCGGCGAGATCCAAGACCGTGTGGCGCAGCTGAAACTCGACAATCTGGTGCTAGTCAAGGGGCTTTTCGAGAATACAAACGACAGTGTAATGACGAGAGCGCAAACTATCACTTTAGCGCACATCGATTGCGATATTGAGCCCGCCGTACGATGCGCCTACGAAGGGGTGAGGCCATTCATGGTCGACGGCGGGTACATCGTGTTCGATGATGCGACAGTCTCAAGCTGTATTGGTGCCACGGAGGTGGTGGAGGATTTGCTGATCCGCCGCGACGGTTTGAATTCCGAGCAGATTTGGCCGCACTTCGTGTTCCGCGCACGCAAACGCCGAAGTGGATGCGTAGCGTGAAGATATGACGTCAGGCATCTACTACACACCGATGGGACTCTACCCAATTGACGACACTCGCCGCTTATTCGGACTGGACCATTGAGCTGGTCATACGCCAGTGTTTATCCGCAGACCCAACCGCCGAGGGTCGCTGGACGGGAGCATCCGATCAGCAAGCGGCGGTGCTTTTGTAAACCAACCGATCCAACAGCCATGCAGCGCTGCCAAAACGCGTACGAAAATCGTGAGCGCTTAGAGAACGAATGAAACGTTATTGTAGGTTGAACTAGCGCGTGATCATTCGTGCGCGCGCGCCTTTGCGTCTCGGTCTGGCAGGCGGAGGGACAGATGTCTCCCCTTACTGCGACATCCATGGAGGCTACGTTTTAAATGCTTCTATCGATCGCTATGCCTACGCGGTCATCAATCCGCTTGACCAGCCTTTCATTCACCTTGTCGCAACCGATCAGCGAATGGAGAAAGTAGAAGGCATCGACGAGCCGTTGTCGTTGGATGGCAATCTGGACCTGCACACGGCTGTATACAACGAGATCATCCGACAGTTCAACAACGAGAGACCAATCCCGTTAAAGATGACCACCTTCTGTGATGCCCCGGTGGGCTCTGGGCTCGGGTCTTCTTCGACTTTGGTTGTAGTAATGATCCGAGCATTCGTCGAATTGCTCAATCTGCCACTGGACGACTACACCATCGCGCACATGGCCTACAAGATCGAGAGAATCGACTGTGGCTTGAAGGGTGGGCGGCAAGATCAGTATTCGGCCACATTTGGCGGATTCAACTTCATGGAGTTCTACGCGAATGATCGAGCCGTGATCAATTCACTGCGGATCAAGAATTGGATCATATGCGAGCTAGAAGCCTCTACGGTTTTGTTTTATACAGGAGTATCGCGCGAGTCGGCAAAAATCATCGCCGACCAGAGCAACAACGTCCTCGCCGGTTCGATCCATACTTTGGACGCGATGCACGGCATGAAACGCGAAGCAGAGCTGATGAAGGAGTGTCTGCTACGCGGTGATTTCGAAGGGATCGTGCGGTCGATGAGGCAAGGCTGGGAGAGCAAGAAGCGCTCCGCAAGTACGGTATCCAATCCGCACATTGAAGAGATCTATGACGCAGCAATCGCCGCCGGGGCCTTGGCAGGCAAAGTGTCGGGCGCGGGCGGCGGCGGCTTCATGATGTTCTTCGTTCCGCCGGACAAGCGTATGGACGTGGTCCGGACTTTGGGTCACTTCGAGGGACAGGTAAGCAACTGCCACTTCACAAAACACGGTACGCAGGCGTGGAGAGTTTGATGAAGGACTACATCGCACGTCAAATTCAGGAAGCGCAGCGAGTGATGTCGGATATGTTGGCAGACACTCAACTGCTTGCAACGATGCAGGCGGCCGCGCACGCGTGCATCAACTGTTTGCAGCATGGGGGTAAGATCCTATTAGCTGGCAATGGGGGCAGCGCCGCTGATGCCCAGCACATTGCCGCAGAGTTTGTGAGCCGCTTCGCGTTCGACCGACTCGGACTGCCGGCAATCGCTTTGACAACCGATACGTCGATCCTGACCGCCATCGGCAACGACTACGGATTCGATAAGCTATTCGCCCGTCAAATCCAAGCACTCGGAAACCAAGGAGATGTGTTTGTGTCGTACTCCACCTCCGGGAAGTCGCCCAACATTCTTCTTGCTTTGCAGGCAGCGCGAGCCAAGGGGCTGGTCTGCGTGGGGTTGACCGGCAATCGTCGCGGCCCAATGCACGAGCTTTGCGACCATTTACTTGAGGTGCCTTCGACAGAGACCTCCAAGATTCAAGAGGGCCACTTGGTGCTGGGGCACATCTTCTGCGGCCTGGTCGAAAGATCGATGTTCGAAACGGAAACCTGATGGAGGCCATTGTTATTGCGGGCGGATTCGGAACTCGCTTGAGGGAAGCGGTGCCGGATTTGCCCAAATCGATGGCGCCCATCGCGGGCAGGCCGTTTCTCGAAATATTGCTCAGTTCTTTGTCGCGCAAACACATCCATCGCGTGGTGCTATCGCTCGGCTACCTGGCGGACAAGGTTATTCAACACTTTGGCAGTCGCTTTGCCGGAATGGAGCTGACATATGAGGTTGAAAAATCACCGCTGGGCACTGGTGGAGCCGTAAGGTTGGGGATGGCCGCGTGCCGGCAAGATCACGTGTTTGTATTCAATGGCGACACCTATCTCGATCTAGAAGTTGACGCCGTTGAGCGTCTTTGGCAAAAGCATCACAAGCCCATCATTGTAGGCGTCGATGTGCCCGATACAGCGCGATATGGGCGGCTACAGACAGATCGCGATCGAATGAATGTTTGTGGCTTCTCGGAAAAGGGTGTTTCAGGGCCGGGGTTGATCAATGCCGGCTGTTACGTATTGAATCGAGGTCAGCTGGATTCGTTTCCGCTGGAATCTGCATTTTCTCTGGAAGCAGACTATTTCGCTAAAGTCGTCGCCAAGGCACCGCTTGATTTGTTCGTGACCTGTGGTCATTTCGTTGACATAGGCATACCCGACGACTATGCACGGGCGCAGGTCGAACTGGGCGATGTCGTCTGCTGAGGGAAGCCATGCCGCGCCGATGCGTTTTTCCAGCGAACCTGAGCGGCTTGCACATCGGTGCGACATTCGTAGTCTGGGTGGTCAAGTTGGACCAAGCATTGGCGCTGATTTCTCTGTGGCTGCGGCGCTTGTGGGGGAACCTGATACGGGTCCAAAGACCATCGAAACAAGCAGCCACGAAATCTCGCGCAAGTCCGTGCCGCGTCCTTCCAATGGCGTACCGGCAATCCGAATGACGGCCGTCTGCGGCGGAATGCCAAATCGCTCGGAGAATCCGCCGGACCGAGAAATGACTCGTTCGTCGATCGCCACTTCGTCCGCCCAAACCTTGAGTACGAACCGACCGCCTGAATAGTGCCCCAACTCAGGCAGAAAACCGTTCAACTCAAGTGACGCGTAGTCCCGGCCTAGCGGCAACCGTATGCTGAACTCGGGACCGATCCATGTCTGCGTCACTTCGTTGTAGTATCCGAGCGCGAACGAAGACGCTATCGAATTATGGTCGACGACGTCAGAGCGCGGCCCATCGCTGCAGAAGATCTTCTGAAGATCACTAAGCGCCGCGCGCGACATGTCGTATTCAGCGCTTTGCACCAAACTGATTCCGGAGTTGCCAATGCACAGATCCGAGTGGGCTGCAAGAAGATTGGCCTGGCGAATGGGGCCCAGTATCCACTCCGAACGGAGCGAAAGCGCATAGGAGGTGAGCAGTACAGACGCGAAGGCGACAAGAGCCCCAGCTGCCCGCCATCGACTGAACAGAAGGACGCATCCGATCGTAATGGGCGCAATCAAAGGCAGATATCTGGGAGCGTCTGGCTGCATGATCTGCGCTGCCACTCTCACGTAGGAAACTCCCAGAATCAAAACAATGCCCAGCGCTATGCAGAGCGTTTCGAATATCGCCGCTGGCCATTCCCTAAGGGCCCAAATTCCGCAGTACAGAGCGAGTAGACCCAGGAAAAACCCGATGCAGATCGATAAGACACGAGCGTGTGGAAAGTCCGCAAGCTGGTGCGCAGACATCCTCAACACATGTTCGATTGTCTCCACGAGCGCGAAGTCGTTGCCCCCAACGCCACTGCGAGGCGCCAGAGTTTGCGAGACGTAAAACAGCGCTCCTCCGACAACGGCAATTGTTGCGATGGCCATCACGCCGTACCGGTCCGGTCGCAGTACAAGCAGAGCGGTCGCCGTCAGCGCCAGCGTAAAGATTCCGGCGCCGTTGCTTTCGGTCGCCAGTAGCGAGAGCACGAGAGCACTGAGCAGCCATTTTCTCTGCCGTGAGTTCGAGTAGCGCGCAATACAGGCGAACGCACCCAGGCTGGTCAACAGGAATACTGGGAAAACCAGCTGCATCGACCAATAGAGATTTTCCCACTGACGAGGCGTCATCAAAACGAAAGTTACTGCCAATGCTGCCGCGCAAAAGTCGAATCGAGACGACGCGCGGATCTGCGCAATAACTATCAGTACGCAACCCACTAGCGCCGCAACCTGGGCGTACATCATCCAGGTCCATGGCAGTCCCAATTGATGCGTAAATACAATCAGCAGCTTCAGAACGAGTGACGGATGCCCGTTGTGGGCGGCAAATAGCTCCTGAAGAGGAGGAAATGCGCCGATGGCAAGAGATCCGTATAGAGTGGAAAACGTCAGCTCGTCCTGGTACGGGGTCGCTACTGCGGCCCTTGCTATCAGCACTGTCAGAACGGCAGGAAACACGAGGCCAAGGCTAGCCAACAACCAATGCGACGCGGACCGACTGTGAAATGCAACGTGAATATGACCATAATCGCCCCCCTTCGCCTTGAACACGCTCACTGCCTCCGTCATGCTCAATTGGGCCACCCGCAGCCGCCAATGATCAGTGATGAGACGCAGCGCGCCAACCGACAACACACGATCGCATTGGTGGCCGGTTTGCGATACCTACAATGCGACGCCGTGCTGTCTCGGTGTCCGCTCGAAAGGTAACCCCTGGCTCGGCTTCGCGCACTCTCACGACCATGAAGGTTCTGTCGTCGTCGCATGCGTCGAATCAGATTCGCTCCTACACCGACCTGGCGCGCCATTTCGACTGCTTTTGCTCAGCCGTAGCACGTCGTTTGGGTCACCCATTCTCGCCCGGTCTTGGCTTTCACTCAGGTCAAGTCCCATCTTTTGCGAGAGGATCTGCGACGAATGCGGTTGTTAGTGGTGATGCCGATTGTCGTTTGAATACCTCGTCGAGCTCGTTCCTCAGGTCGGCGATCTGACGCCGATCGAAATGGCGACGCGTCGCCAGGTCTGACTCGCACGAATAAGCGATGCGTACGATAGACCCCGCGAGTACATATCGATCGCCAGGCGCGAGAGTTTTTCGTTGTGACCCAACAATGCCGACCGCACTGCGCCCTTCCAACCGTCGATACACCACGCGCCTGCGGCACCGCATAGTCGAGCGACCTTCGGCAGTAATCGAGCTTGCCGTCGAAAACAAGCTCTAAGCCGGGGGATTGTGCATCCGAGTTACCGGAATATTTCGCACTGGATACCGAGCCCGCTTCGAATAATTCGCCAACACTTCCCATTTGTATCTATCCGAATGAAAACTACGAGCTGCTATCGCCCCTTTGTGTTGCTGGATGTTCGCCACGAACGCAACTCATTTAAATGTCGCAACGCGGTGAAGAATGTAGCTGGTTACGACAGGTACTGCGACCCCACAGGCGTGCGCTGCAGCCTCCACATCGCGCACGTTGAGCGCGGGGAGAACCCAACGAGCCATCATGAGACTAACTACCAATGTCTGCACAAGTGCCAGGGCATTTACCGCTAAGTATCTCGCAACCTGCGGCACAATCGGCCGTCCACCCGCGACGAAAACGAAATGTCGCATCAGCACGAACCCGGTGATCAACCCAATCCCAAAAGCGCACACGATCGCCCATTCGTAAGGCATCCACAAACTAAATAGGAATCTTGATCCAAAGTTTGTGAGTGCTGCTACCGTGCCCGCCCCTAAGAACAGAACGAATCGAGATTGACCAAACCCTCCGCGCTGGGCCATAGATCAGGGTCGCTTTGAAGCAACAACAAATGCCTGTCGACCAAGAACTCGCCAAACAATAGGAACGACCAAATAGAGTTTCACCAAGAGCGGTCCCTTCGGGAGGCGACTCTTTGTCGTGTAAGGAAGGAATCGCGGGATCATGACGTCGATATGCATATCGAGGCTCTCCAGCGCTTCAGCAAGGCTTCTATCGCTGAGAGGCGTGTGATGATCAAAAAAATCCCAATACTCTCCCGCCAAAAAGCGGATATTGGGCTGGAGGATCATCAGCTTGCCACCTGTCTTGAGAATTCGTTTTGCCTCACTGAGTGTCTCGAAGACCGCAGCTTTATTTGGCAAGTGCTCCAAGAAGTTGGACATGAACACGACGTCTGCAAAACCAGACTCGAGCGAAGAAAGCTGAGTGCAAGGCTCGTTGATGATCTCTATCCCGGGATTCGCAAACCGCCGCACGTCCGGGTTGATGTCAACCGCAATCTTCCGTTTCCCTTGGATATTGTTGATGAATTCGCAGTAGCCGGCACCCACGTCGACGATGGTGTCATCAGCCGATACCCAGCGGGAAAAATAGTCCTCGCAAAGGACCCGCCAGATGCGTTCCTTAGCTAGTACGTCGTTGGGATCAAAGCGGTGGCGGTAGAGCTTCCGTAGTTCCATCAAACACAATTCCAGAAGTTTAGATGTTGAAGGCGATTCGTGATCCGATGTTGGCCGTTGCGGCGACCGCACCAACCATTGCGAATATTGCGAACTCCCATTTCATCGCACATTCGCCACAATCTCGCCCACCAGTTTGCGAGCGGTCTGGATGCTCTCCGAGATCGATCGATCCTCCGGATAGTAGTAAGAGGTATCGGCCATAAAGAATCCCTCTACCGGCGTGCGCATAGGTGGCAGAAGCCTGTAAAAATCGGGCGGGCAGATCGTTTGCGCAAACGCATAACGGTGGCAGTGACGAGCCAGAACCCAATCGGCGGTGAACGATGGGTTGATGCGTGCAAGGTAGCCGATGACCTCGTCAATCAACCGCTCGTTGCTTTGCGACCACTTGGGATGAGTCTTCGGCATATAGAACGGCGCATAGAGAATGTGCTCTCCCTCGCGCGTTCCCGGATTGAGATTCGAGTATTCAATTATGCCCGGTATCCCCATTTCAGGGTCGCTGATGTTCATCCAAAAGTTCTCGCTCACCGAGCTCTTGAGCTTGAGAATGACGCACGCGACCGGCATGTTCTCGATGCGCGCGATACGCGCAGCAAATTCCAGCGGAAGATCCGGTACCAGCGCTGGCACGTACTGGATCGGCGCAGTGGAGACAAGCGCATCGCAAGGTACAAGTTCGCCGCCAACGAGAATTCCCGTGACTTTGCCGCGTTCAACAACCACCCGATCGATCCCAGAGCGCAGATGGATACGACCGCCACGTTCAACGATGAACTGCTCCATGCGCGAGAGCAGCGTTTCGGAACCACCCTCGAGATAACCAAGGCTTTCCTGAAAGAGGTTCCTCCGCGATAGTGCGACACGCTTGATGCGAGTGCCGATCCAAGCAGCCGAAAGATTTTCGGCGTACTCGAAGAATTTCAGGTGGAACGTACGATGCCAGAGCGTTTCATAAGCGGTCATGCCGAGCCACCTGCGTAACCAAGTCGTGGCATTAACGTTGTCCAGCGCAGACCAGTCGCTGATGTTCTTGGTAATCATCACATGCAGGGCGTAGCGGATCTTGCTGATCAACCCAAGTTCTGGGAACGCGATTAGCGCAAATGGCGTTCCCCATTTGTATAGGCGTCCGTTGTAGTAGTAGCCCATTTTGGTGTCGGTCCATTTGAGCTTGTCGGATAAACCAAATTCTTCGAGTAGATCGAGGAGCGGTGTGTCCGGCTTGCAGATGAAGTGGTAATAGCGCTCGATCTTCAAGCCGTCGAAGTCGAAGCTGGCGGACATGCCTCCAATTCTGTCGTCGCGTTCGTAGATATCCACCTCATGGCCGAGCTTGAGCAGCTCAATTGCCGCCATCAGCCCCATTGGACCCGCGCCGAGGATTGCGAATCTCTTTCCGGTCATTGACCTATCGCTTGAGAACAATGTCGCTGTAGCGTGGTTCGCAGTAGCTCTCGCGAATCGCTTCTTCGAATTTTGTTTGCTTGACGCCGAACACCGCGAAGGTATCGACACCACGAAAATCGTCGCCCGCCACCAACGCCCTTAGCTGCTCGGCGGTGAAAGGCGGCTTGCGCGAAAACACCGCATATGCGCGCAATAAGAAGTCGAACAACCCGATCGGTATGCAGACGATCCAAGTCCGTAGCCCTTTTACACGCTTGATCGTGTGGATAATGTCAATGTAGTCAACGCGGGTGTCACCGACGATATCGTAAACGGTTCCATCCGGCCGGTGTTCAATGCACCACGCAATGCACCGGCAGAAGTCGCGTTCATAGAGTGGTTGGCGCATGTAGCGGCCGTCCCCGGGTATGGGGAATACCGGCGTTCTGGCCATGAATCGCGACAACCAGCCCAGATGCTTGGGATCGAAAAAACCGAACATCAGGGTTGGGCGTAGAACACAGTGCCGAATGCCACTGCTGACGACCAACTGCTCTTGCGCCTTCTTCGTCCGCGTATAGTTGTCGTCGGCCCGTGAGTTGACCACCGAAGAGCTGACGTGCAGCACGTAAGGCACGGCACGTCTTCGGCACGCGTCCAGAACGCGGCGAGTAGCTGCGAGGTTATTGCGTTCAAAGTCTTCTTGGAATTTTCCGGTTATCTGGGCATGCAGCTGAACCAGCACCTGGGCGTCGTCAAAAGCGTCTTCCCACTTACCAGCATCCGCCAAATCGGCCTCAATCACTTCTACACGCGGGTGTAGCTGCTTCAGAATGCGCAAGTTGTATGCATGTTTGTCGATGGCTACGAGTCGCTCATAACCCTGGCGCTCCAATTCGACGATCAAATTCTGTCCGACCAGCCCAGCCGCACCGGTCACTACGATCTTGGTGTTTCTGCGTGCACTCAAAGTTTGATCCTACGAAACACGAACTCGGGAATGTGCTTGATGACGAACATAATCCCGGCCCAGAACCATGGCACATAGACAACACCCCTGCGGCGATCAATGGCGCGCACGATACCCGTGGCTACCCGATCCGGGCTCGCCCAGAGCGCACCTTTCTTCAATTGGTCGGTCATCGGAGTGTCGACAAATCCAGGCTTGATGGTCAAAACATGTACACCCTCGCTCGAAAGACGTTGACGCAATCCGCTCAGATACGTCGTGACGGAAGCCTTGGCGCTGCCGTAAAGGTAGTTGCTGGCCCGCCCGCGATCCCCAGCCACCGAAGAAATGGCAGCCAGCGTTCCCTGTCGCTGGGCTAGCAGGCGCGGCGCGAGGCGCGTCAACAAGGCGACGGTGGCGGTCGCGTTGACATTGAATTCTGCCAGCGCATAGTCGGGCGAAGTCTCGCACCTACGTTGGTCCGGCAACGTACCGTGCGCAATTAGCGCTACGTCCACGCGCTCAAGTACGCGCCAAGCTTCGGCGATTGCCGCGTCTTGCGCGTCATTGTCCGTGACATCCAATTGGGCGGAATACACAGCCGCGGCTCCGCGCACGCGAAGGTCATCGACCATCACCCGCAGATGATCGAGACTGCGACCTGTCAAAAAAAGCGTATCGCCTCGTACGGCGTATTGGCGTGCGCATGCTTCGGCAATCGCCGACGTGGCGCCGATGACGAGGATGTTCGGCAACCTCAGAGCCCCATTACGCGTCGCCAGAAGCTCGACGAGAAACAGGGATCAATAAACGCCTGAAATCTCTCCCAGGCCGGGAAGAACTGCTTGAACCGCAATCCCGACATACGCGCGTCCTTCGCCGGATACACCGCACCTCCAGCGTCTGCGACCACATCGTCCAATCTCTCGAGCAGCGCGAAGACGCGGTGCCCTGCGACGATCGGAAAATCAATGGCCAAGGTCGTCCCCAGGCGAGGAAAGGAAAGCATACCCGTCGAGGGCCTTGCACCAAACTGTTTGAGCACCACGAGGAATGAGCCGGTACCTTCAGCGCTGATGAGCCGCAACAATTCCAAGGTCGCATCGACCGCTGCCGCCGGTGGAATCACACATTGGTACTGGAGGAATCCGCTCGGCCCGTACATGCGATTCCAGTTGGCCAAACCGTCGAGTGGATAGAAGAAGGATTCGTAGTGGTCAATCGATTTGCGGCGGCGGCGCAGCTGGCGATTCCGATATATGACATTAAATGCGCGCAAAGTGACTCGATTAACCAGCGAAAAGGGCGGTGTGAATGGCACACCCGGACGATGCGCCGGAGATCGCGGCCGATTCTGATGACGTGCCTCGGCATGGTTGCCTCGAGTGAAAAGACCTCGTCCCAGCGATTTGCCGCGCGCGGTGCAATCGATCCAAGCGACGGTGTATTCGTGATGTTGATTGGAGTCCTCGGAGAGCGAAAAGAACTCGCCCAGATTACGGATCTTCAACGTTTCTGACGCAATCCACGGGCCGTCAACGCGGCGCAGGGCGATTTCGGCCCAAGTGACCAAGCCGGTTAGACCCAAACCGCCGACCGTAGCAGCAAACCAATCCGCATGTTTCTCGGGTGTGCAAAGCAGGTGTTCGCCGTCGCTGCGGAGCAGCTCGAAAGCCCGGAGGTGGTGCCCAAATGTGCCCGCGACATGGTGATTCTTTCCATGAACATCGTTGGCGATTGCCCCGCCAACGGTGACGAACTTCGTACCTGGCGAGACCGGCAGGAACCAACCGTGCGGCAGGATCAACGGCAAGATGTCCGCCAATTGCACACCTGCTTCGCAACGCAGCACGCCACTATCCGGATCAAACGCAATGTAGTGGTCCAGCTGGCGCGTATGCAGCAGGATACCCCCGTCATTAAGGCAGCTGTCGCCGTAGCTGCGTCCATTGCCATACGGAAGACAATGACCCCCGCTGGTGTCAAACCCAACATCTCGTCGCCTCAGTGTCACGAGGCTTTGTGCGGAGACGGGATATCGCCCCCAGGATTCACCAACCGCCATCAAATCGCTCCCAGCGCAATCACCGCGCATATCAGCACCATGACCTGACTGGCGCGATCGGTTGCGGCAAATATGACGGGGTCATCGTGCATCAGGCCGCGATGCGCGATCAGCCAGATTCGACTGACCCAATACAGCAACACAGGGCAAAGTAGCCACAGGACTTGAGGATGACGATATAGCAGTTCACTGGCGGTGCTGTTGATATACAGCGCGAGCACGAGCACCGCCATGTAGCCACTGGCAGTACCAAACGCCTGCACCAGTGGCAGGTCATCCACTGCGTAACCACGTCCACGCGACACTCCTTTGCCATGATCAAGTATGATCATTAACTCCGTGTAACGCTTGAGCATTGCAAGACTCAGAAACAGGAACATCGAAAACGCCAACAACCAGAACGAAAGCGCCGCGGCAAGCAATGTCGAACCCGCAATGATGCGCAGTGTGTACAGGCCGGCCAGGACGACGACGTCGAGCATCACGCGCTTCTTCAGCCAGAGCGAATAGCCGAGCGTGAGCGCGTAGTAGAGGGCTAGTACGCCCGCAAACACTGGCGACAGCAAAAGTGCCAACGCGAATGCCCCGAAGGTCAGCGATGGCGCTACGATCAACCCGTTCGATAACCGCAGCTGACCTGCCGCAAAAGGCCGCTTGCACTTGGTCGGATGATGACGATCGTCGGTAAGATCAACTAGATCATTTAGCAGGTAGACGCCAGATGCGCATAGTCCGAACGCAAGAAAACCGAACGTGCACTTAACCACTATCTCCGGCGCATAGAACTTATGCGCCGCCAGCATGGGCACGAAGATCAACAAATTCTTCAGCCACTGATGCAGACGCAGCGCTCTTACCCATTGCTTCCATTTGCCGGCTTCGGCAGGAAGATACAGTTCCACGGGACAGAGCTTAGCGGCGGCCTGCGCCAGCGAATTCGTTGCGTTGGCGACGATCGCACGCCGCGCATGCTGCCAAACCGCCAAATCCACGCGATGATTGCCGATGTAGTCAAAGCCGCGAACGCCGTAGCGCTCACTCAAGACTTTGGCCTTCGTGTGTCCCGACATATTCCGCTGACCATTGCTAGCGATCACGGCATCGAACAAACCGAGATGGTCGGCGACAGCCATTGCAAGCTTTTCGTCACTTGCAGTGCACAACACCACCGCACGCTGCCCGTACGCACTTCGAACCAACGCAAGTACGCGCTCGTCCCAAGGTAGACTCGCGATCTCTAAATCGACGCGGCTCGCAATCTGCTGCTTTAGGTACGCTTTGCCGCGAAGCAGCCAGAAGGGCAACGCAAACACCAGCCAAGGATTACGGCCGAGCAGCGTCAGCGCCGATTCGAGCAATAGGTCCGACTTGAGCAACGTTTCGTCGAGATCGACGACCAACGCGACATCGTCCGAGTGAGCGCTGATAGATGCATCCATGTGTGTTGACCCAGCCTCGAATGGCGTATGCAATTTATGCCTCAGCATGTCGGCTATCCGCCACGACGCCGTCTAGCTGTGCGCATGATTCCACATCGCTGGAGAACCTCTGTGTCGCCTTCGCTGGGCAGTCGCGCTGTGAGTGACGCGCTATCCCTCACTGCCACCTGATCGAATCGACATGAAAGTCCAGATACGACGACCAGCGCGTCGCTGTCGCGATCACTACCTGAAAAATGCTTCGGGAAGACCCCTCGTCCATTCGGCGACGCGACGCTGATCTGAATATTGATGTCTCCGTCGGAGAACATTCCAAAGAAATCCTAAGGCGTTTCGTTCGGTTCAATTCTTCGCTTTGCGGCTCTCCAGGAATCCGTCACATCATCCAAACTGCCCGATGAAACTCTATACACCCGAAAGTTTCCGGGTAACTCGACCCGAAACGAATCCTCCATCGAATTGACGCATTTGACTTCGCGATGGACGCCTTCATACACATCGAAGAATCTTCCATTCGCAAGCATCCAGACACAATATGCTGGTTCGGCAATGAATACGACGCCATCGGATGGATCCAGGTGTGCGTCGACAACTTTTGCCTTCACCATCTCGGTAGATCGGGCGGCGTTGGAAAAATAGAGGTTGTCGAAGTGCTTCATGATGATCGTGTCCAGCGCCAGCGACGCAATGCATACGACTCCCGCGAGACGCGAGAGCAGGCTATGTCCCCGCTTTCCCTTCGTGCCGATTAGCGACGCAGGCGTAGTCCTCCCCGTCAAGAGGACAGCTCAGAACTAGAGGTTCCGGCGGTTTCTAACCGCCGCCGGAACCGTGACGGTGGTATCCGTCCAAGGCTCCGGTGCGGTCGTTCTTCGTTGTAGGTTCGTAGCCAGTCGTCGGTGATCTTGCGCACCTCTACCAGGCTGTTGAACAAGTAAGCATCGAGCACTTCGTTGCGATAGGTTTTGTTGAACCGTTCGATGAATGCGTTCTGGTTGGGTTTGCCAGGCTGGATGTAGCGCATCGCTACTCCCCGCGCTTTGCACCAGTCCACCAACACCTTCGAGAGCAGCTCGGGACCGTTATCCATGCGCAGCGCCTTCGGCGCACCGCGCCAGCGTGCGAGCTGCTCGAGCGTTCGAACAACACGGCCACCCGGGATCGATGTGTCGACGATGATGTTCAACGCCTCCCGCACGCCATCATCGACGATGTTGAGCGTACGGAAACGCTTGCCGCCGTAGAGTGCATCACTCATGAAGTCGAGCGACCAGACGTGATTGGCCGCAAGCGGTGCATCAAGGGGTTGCGGAGGTCTCTCCGGCAGTCGGCGTTTCTTGCGCCGCGGTAGATTGAGTCCCATCGCCTTGTACACGCGATACACACGCTTGTGATTCCACGGGCGGCCGTTCAGTCGCAGCGTGTCGAAGCACAAGCCAAATCCCCAGCGCGGGTGTTTTTCAACCAATGCGTTCAGAGCGTCGATCGCGGTACCGTCTCGGCCCTCGGTATCGCTGCGGCTGCGGTAGTAGGCCGAACGCGACAACCTCGCCGCCTGGCAAGCTCTAACCGTACTCAATCGATGTTCGGCCACCAGATAATTCACAGCGTCACGCTTTTCCGGCGGCCTCAGAGTTTTTTTTCGATCAGATCCTTCAGCGCCGTATTCTCGAGAGCCAGTTCGGCATACATCCGCTTCAGCTTCGCGTTCTCCGCTTCGACCTCACGCAGCCGCTTCAGCTCCGACGCACTCATGCCACCGTACTTGCTCTTCCAGTTGTAGAACGTCGCGTCGCTGATGCCGTGCTTGCGGCACACCTGCTTCACTGCAAGCCCCGCATCGGCTTCCTTCAAGATCGAGATGATCTGGGTTTCGGTAAACCGTGATCGCTTCATCTGAGTCTCCTTGCATCTTCAAGATGCCAGAAAACTCCAGTTCCAACTTGTCCCAAATCAGGGGGAGACTACGCCATGAAGCCCAGATCGCCCGTCAAGAAAACCATCTCGCCATTGGTCGACCGAGCCACCAGCGCATCGCACAGCTGCTTTCTCACGTTAGCCCCACTTCCTCGATGGCTCTTCGGAACTGATCTTCGGTAAGGGGGAGGTAATGCGATTCCATCCGGTTTTCGAGGAAGCTGACGCCATGGCCCTTTATCGTGCGCAGAACAATGACGCGCATCCGCTGTGGATCGGACCCAAGAGCGACACGGATGGCACCCGGATCATGCCCATCGACAACTTGCAGTTCGACGTCGAAGCCTTGGAGTCTATTCCAAAGCGGCGACATGGATGCAACATCGGCCGTGGAACCAAAACCTTGCAGTTCATTGTGATCCACCAATACCGTGAGCTTAGTCAGGTGGTGATGGCAGGCGAAAATAAGCGCCTCCCAAGTCGAACCTTCCTGCCATTCACCATCCGACGTCATGCAGACGACCTGTGCTTCGCTACCCTTCAACCTGAACGCTAGGGCAGTTCCCGCAGCGAGCGACAAGCCATGGCCCAGACTGCCAGTCGCGAAGTGGATGTCGGCGATGCCATGCGCTGGCGGATGGCCGGCAAGCAATGTGCCGTCCTTGTGGAACAGTTTTAGGTCCTGATCCCGCAAACGACCCACGCTCCACAACGTGGTGTATAGGGCTCCTGCGGAGTGGCCCTTCGAGAGTACAAAGCGGTCCTCGCTACCGAGATACTCGTGGAAAACGAGCATCATGGCGTCCAATGACGACAGATTTCCGCCGATATGCCCGACGCCGCTTTCAAAATGCATCTGCAGCAACCGTTTGCGGGCGATCGAAAATTCCTTGGCTGTGAGCTTGGCTTTTGTCTTCATACTCAGCTACGAAAGTGTCGCCTTGTGGTGATTGGCAAGTCAGCATTTCTCTTGGCCCAATGAGGGTGAACATCAGACCTGGCATGCTTGCAAAAACGGTGCGTGAGAACATGCCGTGCCTTTTCCCGTCCGAACATCGACAGTTCTCTTAGGCCCGACGCTGGATCATCAATCCAGAAGACGGAGCATTTTTGCAAAATGATAGCCTCGGCGATACGTCGGCGTAGAACTTCACGAAGTTGAAACCGCCGAAGCTACCCGAATACTGATCCTGGCGGAATGTCCGGTCAGGGATCCTGGGCTCGATGGACCAGCCTTGGAAAGCAAGAAACTTCCTTCGAAGACTGTGTCGAATCCGCACATCGACCCCGTCTATGGCGCCGATATTGTCTCGGGCGCGCGACCAGGGAAGTTTCCGGCGAACGGAGGAGGACTCTATGATGTTCCTCATCGATCCGTGCTTTGCGATATCCAACCCTCATGAGGTGCATTCGCGCCCTCTTGTTGCCGTTAGTTCAGTCCCCAACTTCAGCAGATCGCTGTGCTGCGTCTTGAGCATCTTTGACAACGACATCGCAAGCAACACTTGAACGGACGACCACATCGATTGCGCCCATACGATCACCCGATCCGTTTCTCAAATCCGCCCAGGCAGTTTCTTGAACCTCGCGCGTTTCTGCCCCGAACGCCATTGCGCTAAGCTGATCGCGTTCTTCGCCCACTCCGAGGCCGCGAGTTGACCCCAACCGGCACCCTTAGACGCACTCGATGATCAAAAGACCCCTCAATCGATTGATTGGCCGCAGTCTTCGCTTGGCCAAGCGCACCTATCAATCCCTGCCGCTGAATTACGAGACAAAGGCCGCGCATCGTCGCGCAGTCGCCAGACTGTTTCCCAAATTGCTGCTCTTGAGCGGAGCTCCACCTTCGGCTCTTGCGACTGGATCGCAGCACTTTCCAATCGGAATAGACGACGCACAAGTTCTGACGGCAGAGTCGGTCGCCATCGAGGTTCGCTCGTCATCCCGTCCGATCGTGACGATCGTCATCCCCGTATTCGGTCAAATCGAATTCACGATGCAGTGCCTCGCCTCCATTGCCGCCAACACGCCGAGTGCCGCCTTCGAAGTCATCGTCGTCGATGATTGCTCGCCGCACGACACTGCGACGGTGCTCGAGGGCATCAATGGAATTCGTCTGATCCGCAACGAGGAAAACCAGGGATTCATTCGCTCCTGCAACGCAGGTGCCGCCATCGCTCGCGGCGAATACCTGCACTTCCTCAACAACGATACCGTCGTGACACGCGGTTGGCTCGATGAATTGCTGAGAACATTCGAGGAATTCCCAGGCACCGGCTTCGCAGGCTCCAAGCTGATCTATCCCGATGGGCGGTTACAGGAAGCGGGCGGGATCATTTGGCAAGACGGAACAGCATGGAATTTCGGACGCGATCAAGACGCCGCACTGCCGACCTACAACTATGCAAGAGAAGTGGACTACTGTTCCGGCGCCTCGATCATGGTTCCCAAATCGCTTTTCGGCGAGCTCGGCGGCTTCGATGAACACTATCTTCCCGCGTACTGTGAGGACGCGGATCTGGCACTCAAGGTTCGCGCCGCAGGCTACCGCGTGCTGTACCAACCACTTTCGAAGGTCGTTCACTACGAGGGAATCACCTCAGGCACGGATCCGGCACATGGTGTCAAAGCCCATCAGATCGAGAACACCAAACGGCTATTCGAGCGCTGGCAGGAGCAATTGAAGTCGCATGAAGCTCCCGGGGAGGACCCAGACAATGCGAAAGATCGCGCAGCAAAGCGACGCGTACTCGTGCTCGACCATTGCACCCCCACGCCGGATCAGGATGCCGGCTCGGTAATCGTGGTCAATATGCTGCTGCTTCTTCGGGAGATGGACTTTCAAGTTACATTCATCGCGGAGGACGACCTTCAATACGTACCGGGCTACACCACCGCGCTGCAACGCAGCGGAATAGAAGTGCTCTGGGCGCCCCACATACTTTCCGTTAGATCCCATCTCAAGGAATATGGGCGCCGCTACGATCTGGCGCTTCTGTTTCGCCCCGCTGTGGTGGCACGAAACATCAAAGCAATTCGAAAACACGCTCCGAACGCAAAGGTCCTGTTCCATACGCAAGACCTCCATTTCCTACGCATTCAGCGCGAAGCCGAGCTGTTTGGTGACAAGTCAAAATCGAAGCTCGCGTCGAATATGAAGCGCCTCGAGTTCAACGCAATTCGGGCAGCCGATGCCACGATCGTCGTCAGCGCCGCTGAGCGCGAGCTGTTACAGCACGACTTGAGCGATGAACAGATCTGCGTCTTGCCTCTGATCGTGGCTGTTCGCGGAACACACAAGAGCTTTGGAGAACGCAGGGACATCGTATTCATCGGTGGCTACAAGCACTCGCCGAACGTTGATGCGGTTCGGTTTTTCGCTTCAGAAATTATGCCGTTGCTGCGTCAGCGACTGCCGGGGGTCCGTTTCTACGCGGCTGGCAGCAACCCGACCCCGGAAATTCAGAGTCTCGCCAGGGAAGACGTAATCGTCACCGGATACGTTGAGGACTTGGATTCTCTCCTGGACAAGATGCGCGTTTCCGTTGCTCCGCTGCGCTATGGGGCGGGGATCAAGGGAAAGATCGCTTCTGCGATGGCGGTGGGACTCCCCGTTGTGGCTACCGCGCTTGGCGTCGAAGGGATGCCTCTGACCAACGGCGGGAACGTTCTTGTCGCCGATGACGCGAACGCATTCGCTTCAGCCATCGTCACGCTCTACGAGGACGAGTCCGTCTGGAACAAGCTGAGCAAGAACGGAATTGAGTTCGCCAACAGAGCCTGGGGGCCCGAAGCGGCTTGGAAGAATTTGTCGGACATACTTGCTCGACTAGGGTTCGATCTACACCGCAACGGCCGCCCCATGCGCCTTTACGCACCCGTCACGTCAAGTCCTTCTTCAGGTGTTAACGCCGGAGTAAAACTGACCCCCCTCGCCGAAGTAAAACTGACCCCTGTGTAGTGGGTAAGCTGGCGTCCCTTTGGGCGACGCCATGCACAGTTTGGAGACGATGGTGGAGATCAAAGTGC
>Ga0315287_10001404_pt1 | contig 22084 bp, 20 predicted proteins | sample YL17G11_0_MG_FD_205037 | JGI IMG/M metagenome (GOLD analysis project Ga0315287, IMG submission 205037) | Sediment microbial communities from Yellowstone Lake, YNP, Wyoming, USA - YL17G11_0 | ecosystem: Environmental > Aquatic > Freshwater > Lake > Sediment | place: USA: Wyoming | collected...
GCGTGAACGTGTGTGTTCCAGTCGAGCGGATCGACGGGTTGGACAGCGTCATCTTCGGGCATTTCGGGTCGGCGCCCGCCTTTGTCGTGGCGGATTCGGGGACGGGGCAGGTGACGGCGCTGGCGAATCGCGACCGCGAGCACGCCCACGGGGCCTGCGATCCGCTCAAGAGCCTCACCGGGCAGGACGTCGCGGCGGTCGTCGTGGCATCGATTGGCGGGCCGGCCCTGGCGCGGCTCACAGCGTCGGGCATCCGCGTCTTGCGATGTCCTGGCGGGACGGTGCGTGACGTGCTCGCGCTCCTCGCGGCGGGGAAGCTGGAAGAGCTGTCGGGCGAAGGGACTTGTGCCGGTCATGATCACGGCCACGGCTCCTCGTGCTCGTGCGGGAGCTAGTTCGGACTAGAAGAGGCCGGCGGGCGGTGCGCCGCGTTTCCCTGTCGGAGGCGCGCGACGTCAAGAGGTGACGGGGTGCGACAGACGTTGGATCTCGTGGGAGCATCCGTAACCGTCGGGATCTACGTCCTGTGCATCCTCGTGTTCGTCTTTCGACTCGTGGGCAAGCCCAGCGTGGGGCACGGCATCGGCTGGGTGCTCCATGCGGCCGTCGTGCCGCTCGTCGCTCTCGTCATCTTCGGCCGCGGGCGTGAACGGCAAGCGCTGTACGATCTCCAGATTGCGTTGATGGTGGGGTTTCTCGCCGCCGAGTTTCTGCTCGACTACTGGCCGAAGGTCGACTTCCGGCACACGCAATGGATCGTAGTTCCCTACGTCATGCTGTTCTTTGGCGGCACGGGCGGCATGCTCGGGGTTGCCTCAGCCGCGGGGAGGGCTTGGACGTTGCCCGCGGTGGCGCTGTACTTTGTCATGGCGGCTCTCGCCTTCGTCCAGCGGCGAGTGACGGGGATGTAGTCCGGCCGTGCGCCGGATCTAGATCAGGCGCGCCATTTCGAACTGATCGACGAGGGGGCCGAACCCGAGGGCTCCGACAAACGCGATCATCCCTTCGTCCGACGCGTCGACGTTGATCACGGCGAGCCTCGTCACGCCTTCGGGAAGGTGCGACGCGACGTGGGCGAGCAGCGCGCGCCCGACGCCGCGGCGACGATGCGATCGGCACACGACGAGCGCGAGAAGCCAACGCAGGGGCGGCGAGTACGCGGCGACTCCCACGCAGCGACCGCCGTCGAATGCACCGATCAGCGTTACATCGCTCGGGATCCGCTCTATCGCCGAGAACCTGTTCTCGAACGACGGAAGCCATTCGGCGTCTTGCACCACGAGGGCGAACGTGTGCGCGCCGATCGGTTGGACGTGCCACGCCGAGGCGTCGGCTGAGGCCGGGCTGTGGGAGAGGGTCGCGGCGTCGGCGGCGTACGAGCGAAGCTGGCGCGTGATCTCAAACCCGCTCTTTCGGTAGGCCCTGATCGCCGGCTCGTTCTGTTGGAGCACTTCGAGCGAGAACCGCTCCACGCCGCGCTCGCGAAGCGCAGGGAGGGCGTGATCGAACATGCGTTGCACCAACCCCTGGCCGCGGAACGCGGGGACAATGCCCGTTCCGGCGTCGTAGGCCGTCACCGCGCCGCCCCACGAGTCGACGCCGATGAGCGTGAATCCCACGATACGGCCGCCGTCGTAGGCGCCGACCGACAGGTCGTAGTCGACGGCGTTCTTCTCCATGCGCAGGAGTAGCCGCTCCTCCGTCAGCCCCGTCGAGGTCATCGCGTAGTCGGCGAAGGCTTCGGTGAACGCAGTGTGTACGGCACCCCTATCTACAGCCCGTAGGTCGATCATGCTCGGATTCTGCGAGGACTTGTCGGGAGCTGCAAGGGACTCTCACGTGCCCAGTGCCGCCGCGACGATCCTGAGACGGTCGTCGGAGACAGTCTGCGCGAGCCGTGGCGTCCGAGGCTCCGGCACTGAGTGCCGGGCACGGCGCCTCAGGAGGGAGACGATGGACAAGACAGGCATCGAGGTCAAGCGCGTCGTGCCGTTGCGCGTTCTCGCGACGCTGCGCCGAGTGACGGGCCAGGAAGAGATCTTGGCCGCGATCGCCGAACTGCGGCCGCAGCTGGCCGATGTCGTTGCGGGTCCGCCGATGGCGCTCCGGCTCGGGTTCCCACGCGATGGTAAGGTGGACGTGGAGATCGCGTTCCCGATCGCGCGGGCGGTGAAGCGAAAAGGCTTCGCGTTGAAGGTACTGCCGGCTCTGCCCATGTTCTCCCTCACGCACGTCGGGCCGGTCGTCGGAGGGCCCGAGGGAGCGAACCTGATCGACACGCGGAAGAAGCTCGTGCAGTTCGTGAACGAGCGAAACATCCTCGTCGGCGACGACCCTGAACGCTTCACTTATCACGAGGGGGCGGAGACGCACGGCGACCGCAGCGACGAGCATGTCACCGAGGTCCAGTACTCGTACCACATGCCGATGTGGCTCGAGGCGCTGGACGAGGGGACGAAGCGTTTCGCCGGCCCCGAGGCGGCGCGCCGAGTCATGGCCGGCAGCGAAGGTCTTGCCGAGGCGCTCGATGGGCCGCGCGCGGTGGCGTGGATTCCCGGGGCGATGGAACGTCTCGATCGCGAGGTCACGGACGAGAGAGCGCGGGCGTGCATCATGAACGGCTGCGCGCACCACTACATTGTGCAGAGCGGGATGATTGTCGAGGCCGCGTTCAAGGAGGTCGGCAAAGACCTGCGCAGCCTGGTGGCGAAGATCACGAATGAGAAGCTGCTCGGGAGCAAGTACTGGATCGACGAATCCGGCCCCCAGCCGCTGCTCATGATCCTGCGTCGCCCGGCGCGGCCGGAGGAGTACGAGAAGGCGATGACGCCGGCCGAGAAGCGGTACGAGGCCTGCTTCTGTCCGCTCGTTCGCGACGCGATCCGCGAGGGGCGCGAGATCTCGCGCACGTTCTGCCACTGCTCCGGCGGCTGGTACGCGCAGGAGTGGGCCATCGTCTTCGGCGAGGCGCCCGAGGTGCGCCTGGTCGAGACGATGCTCGAAGGCAAGGACGCGTGCCTCTTCGCCGTCGTCATCCCGAACGGGTGGCTGTAGGCGGAGGCGGGACGAAGACAGCGAGCCCGGCGCGCTATGGCGTAGCGCTAGATTCGTGAGCCGGACGCGTTCACGCACGGAACGATCGAGAGCTGGGCGATCGCGTTGACCCTCTTTCGTCAGCGACCTTCTGCACTGCGGTTGCTGGGTCTAGAAGGATAGGCTGCCGGACTCGAGCACGGCGATGCATGCATCCACGACCTGCGCGTCGTATCGCTCTCCCCGACCGGCGCGGATCTCCTTGAGGGCCGCTTCCACGCCGAGGGCCGGGCGGTAGGGACGGTGAGACGCCATGGCCTCGACAACATCGGCGACCGCAAGGATCCGCGACTCAAGCAGAATGTCGTCGCCGCGGAGTCCACGCGGGTAGCCGCTCCCATCGAGCCGTTCGTGGTGCTGGAAGACGATGCTCGCGACAGGCCAGGGGAACTCGATGCCCTGCAGGATCTCATGTGCCACCTTCGGGTGTTCTTGGATCAGTGCGCGTTCGGTGCCCGTGAGCTTGGAGGGCTTGCTGAGGAGCTCGGAAGGAATCGCAAGCTTCCCGATGTCGTGCATCAGCCCGGCGACCTGCAGGCCGTCGATGCGCTCGCTCGGGAGCCCCAGCTTCTCGGCGATCGCGACGGCCAACTCTGTCACACGTTTCTGGTGGCCGGCGGTATACGGATCGCGTACCTCGGCCGCGGCCGCCAAGGCCTGGACGGTCTGGCTGAGAGCAAGAGAGAGCCGCCGACAACTGGCCTCAACCTCCTCGTGGAGCCCTGCCTGCCGGAGCGCGATCGCCAACTGGTTGCCGACTTCCTCCGCAATCTGGGCGCACTCCTCCGTCGGTCCGTTGGGAGTTGTGAACCCCAGGTTGAGGGACCCGATGAGACGATCCGCCGCGCGCAACGGGATCGTTACATAGGAGAGGATCCCCGCGCGCAGAAGTTGCTCCTCGGTGCTCGTCCGCTGCAAGCGCGCCGGCAGGTCATTCACCCGATGGGGTTCTCCTTGGGCCAAGCGCTCAAGGTCCCCGAAGTGCGCGACGGGCGCGAGCGTGCCGACCGTTAGTCCCGATGTCATCTCATCGCGGACGGCGAGAATCGTCCCGGCCTTCGTCTCGTCGTCGAATCGGACGACACTTCCCCTCGCGGGGCGAACGAGCGAGGTGAGTACATCGAGGACGGCCTCTGCGATCTGCGAGGGAGACTGGGCGGCGAGGATGGCGGAATCGATCGACCGTAGCATCGCCAGACGCTCCGCCTGGCGCCTCGCAACCGCCTCGGCTCTCTGCCGCTCGCCAAGCTCCCGGTCGAGGTCAAGCGTTCGTTTCTCGAGCTTGGCGACGAGCCGCTCGCTGTACAGGCGGAGCACGTCGGCCTCGTCGATGAGTCCAGGAGCGCGCGGCGTCCAGTCTCTCGCGTTGGCCTTGTCGACGACCGCTTGGATCCGAGCGAGGAGCGCTTCCGGCTCGGTCGGCTTGAGGACGAAGTCGTCGGCCCCAATCTGCCGTGCGAACGCCGCGTCGCTCTCCTGGATGTAGGTGGCGGTGTAGAAGATGAATAGAATGCTCTTTAGACGATCGTCCTTCCGCACTTCGTGGCATAGCCTGAACCCGTCCATGACCGGCATCAGAATGTCCGAGACCACGAGGTCGAAGGCGTCGGCGCGGAGCTGCGCTAGAGCCTCCTGGCCATTCGCGGCCTCCACCACCGTGTGCCCATGCCCTGCGAGGAGCGCCGTCAAGAGGTACCGAGCGTCCTCTTTGTCGTCTACGACCAGGATCCTCATCGATCTCTCCTTCGCGTCTCTCACGGTGATGGGGCCTCCTCTGTGCCCGAGACGAGGTAGGCCTCCAACTGCTTGACGAACGTATCGGGGTTGATGGGCTTCTCGATGTACCCTGTACAGCCCGCGGCAAGAACCTGCTCCCGGTCTCCAGGCATGGCGTACGACGTCACGGCGACGATCGGTACCGCGGCCAGGCGAGGGTCCTTTCGGATCGCTCTGGCGACGTCGTGGCCGCTCATCTCCGGAAGCTGGATGTCGAGCAGGATGAGGTCGGCATTGACCGTCTTGGCCTTCGCGATGCCCTCTCGCCCATCGCGGGCGAGAGCGACCTCGAAGTTGTGCCGCGTGAGGAGAAACTCCATGAGGTAGAGGTTTTGCTCGTTGTCCTCGATGACAAGCACCCTTCGCTTCACGTGTGTCACCTCCCCCGCGCTGGGATGCGGAACCTGAATGTGCTTCCGCGCCCCGGTTCGCTCTCTACGGCGATGTCTCCTCCGAGCATCGTGACCAGTCGCTTGGAGATCGAGAGACCAAGGCCGGTTCCCTCGTAGTTGCGGGTCAATCCCGAGTCGATCTGCTGGAACGGGACGAAGAGTCGATCCAGATCCTCTCTCTTGATGCCGATGCCCGTGTCGGTCACCGAGAGGACGGCCCACGCACCGTCCAGGCGGCAATCGGCGCGGATCTCCCCGGACGGCGTGAACTTCACTGCATTGGAGAGCAAGTTCATCAGGATCTGTCCGACGCGCCGACGGTCGCTCGCAACTGCGCCGACGTCCGGTGCGACGCTGGCGTGGAGCTGGAGTCCTCGCTTCTCGGCAAGCGGGCGCGCTGAGGCCGACACCTCCAACACTAGGTCGCGCAGGTCGAACGGCTGGATGGCCACCTGGAGTTCTCCGGCTTCGATCTTCGAGATGTCGAGCACATCATTGATCAAATCCAGCAGGTGTCGGGCGCTCGTCTGCACCATCGCGAGCTGCTTCCGCTGCTCTCCGTTCAGCGGCCCGGCGAGCTCCTGAAGGAGAATGCCGGTGAACCCGATGATCGAATTCAGCGGGGTGCGGAGCTCGTGCGACATCGTCGCGAGGAAGGCCGACTTGAGCCGATCGGCATCCTCAGCCCTTTCCTTGGCTACTTGCAGTTCGCGTGCAATGCGCTTTCGCTCCGTGATGTCGATGGATGTGCCTACTAGGGCGACTGGAACACCGTCCACGCGCACGGGGGCTACGTTGGTCTGGTACGTTCGGACGTCCCCGCTCCGCGCTGGGAGGTCATACTCCGTCTGGAGACTCTCGCCCGACAGCACCCGGCGAAGCTCCCCGAGCCATTGATCCCGTAGGGACCCGGGGATGTCGATTTCGTCGGCCCGAAGGCCGACGAGATCCCCGATGGTTGTCTTGCTCATCGGGCTCTGCAACGTGTAGCGAAGATCGCGGTCGATGGAGAAGACGTCCACGGGCATGTTCTCGATGATCGTTCGCAAGTAGGCTTCACTCTTGCGCAGCGCCTCCTCGGCGGCTCGCCGTTCCGTGATGTCCATGGATGTCCCGATGGCGGCAATGATGTCCCCTGCAACGCGCACGGGAGCCAACGTCGAGAGGTATGTTCGAATCCTGCCTGACCTGGTGGGGGTTTCGTACTCCGTCTGCACAACTTCGCCCGCGAGCACCCGCCGGAGGTCCTCGATCCACGCATTCCGCAGGTCCGGCGGCACATCGATCTCATCAGCGCGAAGACCGATGACGTCGCCGACCGCGGCTGTACTGGTCGGGCTCTGCATCGTGTAGCGGTGGTCGCGTCCGATCGTGAAGAAATCGATCGGCATGCTCTCAATCAGCGCTCGCAAGTGCGCTTCACTCTTGCGTAGCGCGTCCTCGGCGGCGCGGCTCTGCGTGACGTCGACGTGGGTGCCCACCATCCGCAGCGGCACTCCGTCCGATGCCCGCCGCACGAGGAACGCGCGCGACAAGATGTGGACGTAGTGACCCCGCTTGTGACGCATGCGGAACTCCGTCTCGTATCGATCGACTCGTCCCGCAAGGTAGTCCTGTTCGAGTGCCGCGACGCGTTCCTGATCCTCGGGCTGGATGAGAGAGCGGAACGTCTCGATCTCCGGGGCAAACTCGCCGGCCGCATAGCCCAGCATGCCCAGCCAGCGTGGCGAGTAGTAGGTGTGGTTCGTGATGATGTCCCAGTCCCACACCCCATCGTTTGCCCCCTGCATTGCAAGCGCGAACATCTCCTCGCTCTTTCGCAGGGCGACTTCAGCTGACGCTCGCTCGCGAATCTGATGGCGTACGACGAGGACCGCGGTGACGAGAGTCGCGATCAAGGCCGCTGCCGCGACAAGCGTCGGAAGCAGCCAAGGAGGCCAGCGGACGACGGTCGTGGGCTTCTCGGACACGAACAGGTTGCGCTCGAACGCCTGGTAGTAGGCGGAGCTTGGGTCCGCTTTCAGCTGGACCAAGCGGGCGTCGATCCTCTGAGTCAGGAGGGATGTCAGGGAGCCGTCTTTGGGCAACGCGAAACGGATCTCGCTTGGGTTGAACAGGATGGGCGTGCGCTCCACGGCGTACTTCGGCTCGTACGTCAGGCCGAAGACGCGGTTCACGACGCCCGCGTCGGCCTCCCCGGCGTCGAGCAGCTTGAAGACGCTCTCGTAGTCGTCGACCTCGACGAACTCGCACGAAATCGAGAAGCGCTGCGTGAGATCGATGATCCCCCCGGGATCCACCGTGTGCGTGCTCCCCCGCATCACGGCCACTCGACGGCCTGAGAGGTCGAGCAAAGAGAGGATCTGCAGACCCTTTCGACCGTAGACGATGCCCCAATTGACGAGCACCGTCTCGCGGGTGAAGCCGTAGAGCGCAGCGCGCGGCGCGGTGTAGGCCACATCGACCATGAGGTCGATCTGTCCGGCCTCGAGCCGCTGGAGGCACTCGGTCCACGTTCCGTGGACGTAGTGGATCGTCCATCCCTCTTGCGCGGCGATCGCGTCGACCAACTCCGGGAAGAGCCCGCGGGCGACGCCGGCCTCATCCACGTAGACCTTCGGCGGGTTGTCATAGACGCCGACGCGGACATCCAAGGCGGATGCAGAACACGAGACGACGAGGATCGCGACGAGCCACCCCGTCAGTGCAGAGCGCATTCGCACAACACTCGTCCAAAGTGCACTTCCCCGAAGTCCCGATGGGTGCACTCGTTAACCTCCCGTGTACGCCTCACCGTAGCACGGCCTGGTGGTCCGAAGCTAGTCCCAGGGGGGCTGCCGTTGAGCCAAGACCCGCGCCCTTGATGCGCCCGATGCCGGCTACAGCGCCGCGTGAATCGCGTCGAGGACGGGCTTTGCCTTTGTCGCCATCGTGAGGAACGTGGCCAGCTTCTCGCACGCGTAGTCAGCGCAGTGGCCGCAGTTCTCGACCTTCTTCGCGACCGCGCAGGCGCGGATCTCGCACATCGAGCAGTAGCCCATCTTGCGGCCGGTCGCGGGCAGGCAAACGTCGTACATGCAGCCGTCGGCCGTCGTGTCGACGCCGAAGTCCGTCTTTGCCTTGCGCGCCAGTTCTTCGAGGGCCTTGCGGTCACCCTTCTGAGTTGCCGCGTAGCTATCGCACTCGGTACAGACCAATCCGCAGTACGCCACCATCCGCTTCATCGAGACCTCCTTCGCCGAACCCGCGAGAGGGCAGCGGGACTGCGCAGAGATGCCACGTCCGTTCGCGCTTGCTCCCACATCGCCGAGGTTCGTCTACAGCCTCCTTCTCTCCGTGCGACATGGAAGGCGAGCGCCTCGTTGCGGGGCATTGCGATGACGGATAGGCTTCCGCGCGTGCCGCCGCGAGCCGGCACCCTGCGAAGGGAGACGTGAAGTGACAACGCCCAACACAAGTACTCCGTGGGGCCTTCGCCCCGCTCAGCGCGAGGATGTTCCAACCCTCGCACGGCTGATCAACGCGCGCTACCGCATGTTCACTGGCGAGGACCAGGTGACCGAAGCCGAACTCGCGGGACACTGGGAGAATCCGAGGCTTGATCCGGAGCGCGACACGTGCGTGTTGGCGGCGCCGGACGGACGCGTCGTTGGCTGGGCCGAAGTGGAGCCACCTGGAGAGCCTCATGTGCATGCCGGAGGGTGGGTATGCATCTCCCCCCACGTCTCCGCTGACGACGCGACCTGGAAACTTCTGCTCGGCTGGGCCGAGGAGCATGCGCGCGAAGTGACGAGCCGAGCCGAGGGCGGTCTGCGAACCTACTTCTCGCTGAGCGCGCTCGAGAAGGATGACGAGCGCCGGCGGGCGTACGCACGCCACGGCCTGGCGCCGGCCCGGGCAATGCATCGGATGCGCATCGACTTCGAGGCCGCGCCCGACTCGCCGGAGTGGCCCGATGGCTTCATCTTTCGGACGTTCGACTCGGAACGCGACCTCGGTTCCCTCTGCATCGCCATCGAGGAATCGTTCCGCGATCATTGGGGCCGCGTACCGACGACGCCGGAAGCGGAAGAGAAGGAGACCCGCGAGTGGATGCGCTGGCAGGCCGACGCGTTCGACTCGACGCTGTCGGCGCTCGCGTGGGACGGCGACCAGGTGGCCGGCTACGTGCTCGGGCGGTGGCACCTGCCGCTCGATCTCACGCGCGGCGTGGTCGCTAGCCTTGCCGTCCGCCCAGCGTGGCGCCGCCGCGGTCTCGGTTTCGCACTACTCCAGAACGCGCTCGGCGAGTTCCATCGGCGAGGCTGCGGCTCGGTCGAGCTGCTTGTCGACAGCGAGAGTCTGACCGGCGCGCTCCGCCTGTACGAGCGCGCCGGGATGCGCGCCTTCCGAACGCAGATCGCTTACGAGAAAGAGCTGCGAGCCGGGATCGATGTCACGACGCGGGCGTAGTTGGATCTCCCGGGACCTCGTACAGCGCCGCGCGTCCGCGACTCTCTCTTCGCTTGGCTCGGATCATCAGCAAGAGCAAGAGCGATGTGCAGACGACGGCACGGACCGAGTACACCGTGGCGAGCCAGCCCTCGCTCGACAAGAGGGACAAAGCCGCCGCAAGGAGCATGCCGATCCAGGCGGCGAGCGATTCGGTGTTCCTGTCAGCCTGCCAAATCCTCTTCACGACTGGGAAGTAGGCGATGACGAGGATTGCCTGGATCGCGAGGTGCGCGACGGCGTGCTCGCGCGTGAAGCCCCAGAAGACGAGGATCGCGGCGACCGCGCCGAGGCAGCCGAGGTCGAAGCGCGTGAAGTGCGAGGTCTTGTCGCCGAAGAAGAAGATGGCTAGGGACACGGAGCTGACGAGGACGATGTCCGACGTGTTGAGGATGTTGTCGAGCGGGCCGTGTGCTCCCTCGGACAGGTACGTGACGAAGCTCCCGACGACGGCGATCGTGAAGAAGACCCACATCGCGAGTGCGGGCTGGATTCTCTTCCGACGGATGAGTCCCACGTAGCGCACGAGGATGAGGAGATTGAGCGCGACGACGGCGACGAGGGAGAAGAGCCTCACGCGGTGCCTCCGAAGAGGAGATCGAGAGCGGCCAGGAGGCTGCGGATCTCCTCTTCCTCGATGACGAGCGGCGGGTAGAAGCGGAGGAGGTTTGCCTGGGGCTTGCAGCCGACGAGGAATCCGCGATCGAGCAGGGCGCGGTGGACGTCGACGACGGACGGCCGCGAGTCAGGCTCGAACTCCATGACGAGCATCAGGCCGCGACCGCGGACTTGGCACACAGCGTCGTGTCGGGCGGCGAGAGCCTCGAGCTCGCCCAGGAACCACTCTCCAACCTTCGCGCTCCGCTCGACGAGACGCTCGTCGCGGAGAATGGCGAGGACCTCCTTGGCGACTGCGCACCCCAAGGGGTCATTCTGGTGTGACTGAGCGTAGTGGAAGCCGCTCGCTTCGAGATCGACGCCAATCGAACGTCGCATCGCGACGGCGCTCACGGGGTAGCCGTTCCCGAGCCCCTTGCCCAGCGAGACGAGATCGGGGCGGAGGTCGTAGTGCTGGAAGCCATACCAGGCGCCCGTGCGGCCGAGGCCCGTCGTCACCTCGTCGACAACGAGGACGCCGCCGGCATCGGCGACGCGCGCGGCGAGCGCACGGACGGGACCTCGCGGCGGGAGCTTGACGAGCCCGCCTGAGTTGCCGGGCTCGAAAACGAACGTGCCGATCCTCTCGAACGGAATCTCGGCCAGGCGCGGGCAGCCCGGATCGCAGTCGGCATTCTGCGGGCACTCGGCGCACGCCGCCCAGTCGAACAGGATCCACTCGTCAGCCGCCGTCGACCCTGACGTGCCGTATGCGGCAAGGTACGCGCCTGCCAGCCCGAGAAAGAGCGGCCTGCGGGTCACGCGTCGTCCGATCTGTGTCGCCAACTCGACCGCCTCGCTGCCCGAGGCGAGGAAGATGCACTTGCCATCGGGGAACGGGAGCGTGGCGAGCACGGCCGTCGCGGCCTCCGCGGCCAGCGAGCTCTCGACGCGGTAGCCGAGGTGCAGGGCGTGATCCAATTGGACGTGCATGATGGCCTGGAGACGAGGGTGGGCGTGACCGAGTCCCGCGCACCAGACGCCCGACTCGAAGTCCACGATGCGGTCGCCAGCCGCGGTGATGAGGTGGACGCCCTCGGCGCCCACGACGTCGTGCCGCCACAGCTCGTAGCCGGTGCAATCGAGGATCGGTCTCACGTCGCGTCTCCGTTCATCATGCAGCGTAGAGTACATGGTCGTCCGCATCGAGCGCGAGCCAGCCTTGACGAGTGCGTCGAGGTGGCGGATACTGCGCCCAACCCACGCCGCCGGCTTTCCTCCGGCAGCTTCGGCGTGCGGTCCTCGCCCCTGACAAGGCGAGGAAAGGAGACGAACTCCGGTGGAACTGGCCACGTGGTAGAACGGACCGAAAGGCCGTGACCAGATCTTCTCGGGTTCCTCCGACACTGCTTGTCTAGGTTGTGCTCTGGTATTGCTTCCGGACGCCCTTCATGCGGCGCTTTCGTCTCCGTTCATTCGCTCACCCTGGACAGGCCGAGTCTGCGCTTGGCGCAGGCTTGTGATGTCATCACGATGTGGAACGAAGGATGGAAGGTATGAAGCTTACGATGCGAAGGTACGAGAGAGAAGACGACTTCTGGGCGATCCGCCAGTTCCTGCGGGACGTGTACCTACGGAACGGGCGGACCGAACACTCGTGGCAGACGGCCCGTTTCGACTACTGGCGCTGGCACGGGATCATGAACATGGGCGACGGAGACCTCGAGACTGACGTCTTCCTGTGGGAGACTCCCGGGGGCCAGCTAGCCGCCGTTGCGAACTGCGAAGGGCGTGGGCACGTCTTCCTGCAGGTCGATCCGCGGTTCCGGACGCTCGACCTTGAGGAAGAGATGCTTGACGTCGCCGAGCGGAGCCTCGGCGGGATCGGTAAGGCGTCAGGGCGGACGTTCGTCAACGTGTGGGCTCAAGACGACGACCTGATGCGAACGGAACTTCTCGCACGCCGCGGCCACACCCGTCGCGCCGAGTGGCAGCAGATCGAGCGGGCGCGCGATCTCGCGCTTCCGATTCCCGACGTGCCGGGTCCGGAGGGATACACGATCCGCGCCATGAAGGCCGACGACCAGGAGCTTGCGAGCCGCAGTTGGGCGAGCTGGCGGGCCTTCCACCCCGACGAGCCGAACGACAAGTACGAAGGCTGGGAGTGGCAGAAGAATGTGCACAAGGCCCCCATGTACCGGCGCGATCTCGACATTGTCGCCGAGGCGCCGACGGGCGAGATCGCCGCGTTCGCCACGGTGTGGTATGACGACGTCACGCGTAGCACGTACTACGAGCCTGTTGGCACGATGCCCGAGCACCAGCGGCGCGGCCTCGCCAAGGCCGTGATCGCAGAAGGGATGCGGCGGGCGAAGGAGATGGGTGCGCTCATCGCCACGGTAGGCGGCGGCGGCGAGTCCAATCCTTCGGCCGAGCTGCTCTACGCCGGCGTGTTCCAGAAGGAAGGCGTGAGCGCGACGGGTTGGCTCAAGTACCTCGACGGGAAGCTGTAGCGGCTTCCGAACTCACGGGATGAGTGGACGGACTCTCGCAGTCCGTCCACTCCTCGCAGCCACCTAAGGGGACAGCGCCGGGATCGTCGAGCTCCAGGCCGTCGCCGTTACATCGCGCACGTTCATGACCACGGGATGATCGAGGTCGTGCCGACTGTACAAGTAGACGAGACCGTTCACGGGATCGAAGACGTTGGAGTAGGCGAACTCGGACGGCCCGCTCGGGGAGCCGACAGCCTGCAGGATGTCGACGACGGAACCCAGCGAGAGTGCCACCGCCCCCGACGCGATCGCCTGCAGGTCCGTCGTCGCCCGCTGGAAACGCCAGCATGGATAGCCGCCGAGCCAGGGGGCGAGGATGCTGTAGTTCGTGATCACGCGGAAGGGCGTGTACTTTCGATCGATGAACACGCTGCCGATCGGGTCGACGCCCACGACAAGCGTGGCTCCCGTCGCGTCGCTGAATAGAAACTGCTCGCCGTCGATCCGGGCGAGGATGTGGGCGTACAGCCAAGGCTCGAGCTCGTCGACGCTCGCGCACTCGAGTAGCGCGGCTTGGCAGAAGTCGACCGGGTGCGATGTCGGAAGAGCACCCGTCTGCTCGGTCGCCGACGGCGTCGGCACGTTGGTGGTGCCAAAACAGAGGCCCGCGTCGTTCATGCCGCCCTGCGCGTAGCCGTCCGAGAGGCCAAGGAAGAGGCCACCGTGCCGGCCGTCCGCCGGCGGGATCGTCCACGCGAGCGCGACGTCGGCTGCGCCATCTCCGTTGCTCGCGAACAGCACGTCGTTCACCGTTCGGCACACAAACACCGTGCCGGATGGGCCGTTGCCGGCAAGCGACACGACGACCACGGCGGACAACAAGGCAAGGCAGGCGGCTCCAACGGGTCCGATCTTCACGTCTCTCCTTTCAATGCGGGAAGGTGTCGCGGCCCATCGCCGCTGGCAAACGCTGGGGAGGATAGAGGATCCGGCGGCCGCCGTCCACTCTCACACTCCCCTTGACGGGTCGATCGCGAAGGCGTAGGATACCAGGAGTACCGGAACTGGGAGCGCGGGTATCCGATGAAAGAGACACGAAACAGGATCATGGCCGGCGGCCAAGCGCTTCTGGTCGAAGAGGGGCTCCGCGCGATCACCACGCGGGCGATCGCCAAGCGAGCTCGGATCAGCAAGAAGACGCTCTACGCCCACTTCGCGAGGTTGGACGATCTGAAGGAGGAGGTCGTCGTCTCGTTCATGGAGTCGAACCTCGCGCGGTGGGACGAGGTTCTGGCGAGCAACGCCTCATCGATCGACCGAGCCCTCGCTTCGCTCCGGTTCGTCGGCCAGTTCCTTCCGCAGATCCAATCGGCCGTCGTCAGCCAAGTTGGCGCGGTGCCGCCCTCGCTGTGGAAGAGGATCGATGCGATCCGAACGAAACGCCTGGTGCGGTTTCGAACGCTGTTGGAAGCGGGCCAGCGCGAAGGGTACTTCCGCACAGACGTGGATCCCGGCCAATGGCTCCTTCTCCTCACGAACACGGTGCGGCACGTTCTCGTCCCGTCCGTGCTGATCGCAGAAGACATCACGCTTCCGGAGTTGGTTTCGACCATCCAGAAGATCTATTTCGACGGCCTTCTGACGGAGAAGGGCCGCCGCCACGTCGCAGAAAGGCAGGTACCCCTATGAGTTACAGAGCATGGCGCGCGTTTGTCGCGCGCAGTGCATTTCTACTGGTCGCGTTCCTGGCCATGGTCGCTTGGGGGGCGCAAGAGCAAGCGACGTTGACGGCCGATGAGATGGTCACCCGCATGCGCGCGAATGGGACGACGATTCAGGACTACGACGCGACCATCGTCATCGACACCTACGCTGACGGGAAGCTGGACAGGACGCAGACGATGCGCCTCCTGCTCCTGCAACCCGATCGCATGCGGCAGGAGTACCTCGAGCCGGAGTACTTGTCTGGCAACCTGAACGTGGTCGTGGGAGACACGATGTGGACGTACATCGCCGCGAGCGAGACGTGGTACGAGAGCGACCTTGCCGATCTGTCCGCGGCCGAGCAGCCGTGGCTCGGCTTCCGACAGATCCTGCGCGCGGCGCAGGACGAGTTGGCCGACTACAGCTTCAGCCTGCTGGACGCGGACGGCGGCATCTACCATCTCTCCGGCACGGCGAGCGTCGAGGACGCCGCGTACGGGCGAATCGAGCTATGGGTCGACGGGAAGACCTTCGTTCCGACGCGTCGGGTCCTCTACGACGTTGACGGACAGCTGCTGGTCGACGTGCGGATCTCGGAGGTCGAGCAGGTCATTGAGGGCGCCTACGTGGCGAGGCGACTCGAGACCTACGACGAAGAGGGCATCCTGCGGAGTGTCATCCACTACGAGAAGGTCACGGTCAACCAGGGGCTCGATCCCTCGCTGTTTGCTCCCCCAGCCTTGGAGACGCCGTGACGGGTCCGTGCGAGAGTGCCTTCTCCGCGCGCGACGTGACCAAGACGTTCGGCGCCTTCCGCGCGGTGGACGGCGTGTCGATCGATGTTCCCGCAGGCGAGATCTACGGACTCGTCGGCCCGAGCGGCGCGGGGAAGACGACGCTGATTCGCCTGTTCTGTGGACTCGCCGCCGCGACGCAGGGAGAGGCACGGCTGCTCGGACACGCGATGCCCGGAGACCGCCGGGCCGTTGAGGGTCGATTCGGCTACATGCCGCAAGAGAAGGCCGTGTATAGAGACCTGTCTGTCGGCGAGAACCTGCTCTTCTTTGGCCAGATCTACGGCATGGATCGGCAATGCATCGCGCGGCGCACAACGGAGATCCTGTCCCTCATGCGGCTTGGCGACCGAGTCCGGCAGCGCGCCGACTCCCTCTCGGGCGGGGAAAGGCAGCGCCTGTCGCTTGCGTGCGCGCTCCTCCACGAGCCCGATGCTCTGCTTCTCGACGAGCCCACGATCGGCCTCGATCCGGCGTTGCGCGCCCAATTCTGGGATCACTTCCATGCTCTCAGCAAGGGCGGGCGGACCATTCTTCTCTCCACACACTACCTGCTCGAAGCGGAGCGCTGCCGGCGCGTCGGCCTCATGCAGGCAGGCCGCTTCATCGCCGAGGGGACGCCGGCGGAGCTCCGATCTGCGGCAGCCGGTCGCGTCGGCCGCGCCGTGCCGGACATGGAGGACGTCTTCCTCGTGCTGACGGCGTCCTCGGAAGGAGCCTCATGAGCCTCCGTCGAATCGCTGCCGTCGCCGAGCGCGTCCTGCGCCAACTGCGACACGACCGTCGGGTTCTCGTCTTCATGCTGGTGCTGCCGGCGGTGGCGATGATCCTGTTTGGGTATTCGTTCTCCGGTGACATCACCGGAATCCGCGTCGCGTTCGTCGACGGGGACGACACGGATCTCACGCAGACGCTGCGCGACCATCTTCGCGCCGACAGCGCGTTCCGGCTTGCGGAACTCCCTGTCGGTCAGGACCCTGAGCAGCTGTTGCTCGAGGCGGGCTACCAGGCCGTGATTCGCATTCCCGACAAGTTCACCAGCCTCTACTACGCGCACTTCGCAATGGGCGTCGCGACGAGCGCTCAGGGGAGGATCGATCTGACGCTCGACGAGTCGGACCCACAGATCGCGGCGACCGTGCAGAAGGGACTCGCAGACGCGCTCATGGACCTAGGCGAGGGAGGCCCGGTGGACGTCCAGGTCAAGGACCTCTACGGCGTCGAGGTCCGTTTCATCGACAGCTTTGCCCCCGCCATCATGGGCCTCGTCGTGGCGTTGATCAGCACCGTCTTGACGCTCCTGTCCATCGTGCGCGAGAAGGTGGACGGGACCTTCGCTCGCGTCTGGGTTTCTCCCGTGCGGCGGGCCGAGTTCATCCTCGGCTACGTCGTTGCGTTCGGCGCGGTCGCCCTCGTGCAGTCGCTCGTCGTCTTGTCGGTCGGCAAGCTCGTGTTCGGAATCCTGATCAACGGATCGATCGCTTGGGCGTTCCTCTGCGTGATTCTCTTCGCAGTCGGCAGCGTCGGTCTTGGGACGCTGTTGTCGGCGTTGGCGCAGACCGAGTCCCAGGCCGTCGTCTTCTTCCCACTCGTGATCGTGCCCTCGGTCCTCTTGTCTGGGATGATGTGGCCGATCCAGGCGATTCCGCCGCTCCTGCGGCCGTTGTCGTACCTTGTGCCCCTGACCTACTCGAATCGCCTCCTGCGGGCGGTGATGGTCAAGGGTCTCGCGCCATGGCAAGAACCCGTCGGACTGGCAGGGCTGCTTGGCTTCGTCGTGCTGACGATCGTCGCCGCCAGTCTCATCTTGCGTCAACGCGCGCGCGGAGCGGAGTAGCCGTGGCCCGCCGGCTCTACCGAACCTGTGCGGCCATCTCCTTGGCCCACGCGCCGACCTTGCGTGCCAGCGTGTCCGGATTCCCGAGTTCGGACTGCAGGACCGCAAGCTCGCCGAGCGCCTTGGATCCCGGCGCGAGCTCGCGGATCGATTCGAACGTCTTCTTCTCGCCGTTTGACCCCATCGTGCAGAAGAGCGCCATGGGCTTCTGCCCCAAATCGACGGCCGCGAGGTAGCTGCGTACGGCGGGCGCAAGATTCCATCCCCAAACCGGCGAACCGACGAAGACCAGGTCGCAGTCGCCCGGCCTCTTCTTCGGCGCCTCGATCCGGCTCTTCTCGCGCATCATCCCGCCGCGGCCGGCACGGAGGAACCCGAGGATTCCCGTTCGCTTCACTCCGACCTCGACGACTTCCTCGGTCTCCGCACCGAGAGCCTTTGCGATCTCCTCCGCGACGCGACGCGTGTTGCCCGACTTCGAGTAGTAGACGACGAGCGTTTTCATCGCCACCTCCAGAGGACAGAGGCTACGTGCGCCCGGCCGCGCTGTCAAAGCGCGGCGGCACGGTCAACACCGCAGCAGCCATCGGCTGAGCCGTTGGCTGAGCCGTTGGCTCAGCTGGGGGCTGCGCTGGAAGCCGAGCTTCGAGCCACGAGGGGACGAAGCGCCACGCCGAACGCAACTCCCTGCGCAGCGACTCCACCGTGGGCTCGATGCGTTCGAGCCTCCTCCAGAACGCGGGTGAGTGATCCATCCGCGTCGTGTGGCACAGCTCGTGCAGGAGCACGTAGCGGACCAGGTGCGGCGGCAGGAAGAGGAGCCCGGCGTTGAGCGACAGCGCCGGCTTGGCCGTTCCGGCGCGGCGAGAGCAACTCCCCCACCGCGTCTTCTGCCAGCGAATTGTCACCGGCCCGTGACGAAGTCGATGCATCGAGGCTTCGCGCTCGACCCACCGCTCAAGCTCAGCCCCCGCCTTGTCGGCCAGCCAGCGCTTGAGGAGTGATCGCCACCGAGCGGCCTCACCGAGCGGCCCCGAGATGGACAGACGGCAACCAGGTCGCTCGCGAAGCGAGATCCGATCCGCGTCAGTGGACGTCGCGTCGACGATCCAGACTTCGCCCAGGGCTCTCAGCTCGATCTTCTCCGGCAGGCGATCGTGCGACCACGGGTCGAGGAGCGCGCGCTGCGCCGCGACCTCGCGTTCCGCTCGCTCGATCCAGCGCGCCTTCTCCTCGAGCAGGGCCGGGATCGCATCTCGGTCAAACCCGACGGGCACCACGACCTCGAGGCCGCCGCGGATTGAGAACCGCAGGTGAACGTGTTTCGTGCGGCGGCTCTCGCGCACGACGTGGGGCGGCAGGGGGCGAGGATCGGCGCTCACGCCCCGATTGTGTCGACGGAGCGGCTCGTTCGCAATGAGCGCGCGTCGGGCGGCGCTATGCGCCCCGCCCAGCCCTCGCGCGCTCGTAGAGAGCGATCGCCACCGCCGTCGGCAAGCTGAGCGAGTCGACGGCCTCCGTCTGAGGGATGGCCACGCTCGTGCCGAGATCGTGGAAGCTTGGGGACAGCCCGCTCGATTCGTTTCCGAAGACGAGGGCGCAGGGTGAGTCGAAGCGAACGCGATCGATCGCGCAGCGCCCGTCGGTCATGAATGCGTGGATGCGCCGGGCAAAGCGTTGACGGTACTCGTCGAACGAGTCGAAGTACTCAAACGAAAGCCGGAACAGGGCGCCCATCGACGCGCGGATGGCTTTCGGATCGAATGCGTCGACAGCCGGCCGGACGAGCGCGAGGTCGCGCACGCCGAAGCCGACCATCGTCCGCGCGACCGCCCCCAGGTTGCCCATGTCGGCCGGCTCGACGAGGACCACGTGGTCCTCGTTCGCGTCGAGGCTCATCGAGTACTTGCGGAAGACGCCGATTGAGAGGTGGCTCGCGCGAGGCGAGATCCTCTCCATCGTCCGATCATCGACTCCAATTGGGGTCCCACGCTCGCCGCAGGTGGCGCGGATCTTGGCCACGCCCTCGTTCGGCTCGGCACGACTCGACAGGAGCACGCGCTCCACAGCTTCAGATCGCGCGTCGAGCAACTCAAGCGTGGCGAACACGCCCTCGGCGGTCGAGACATCGGACTCCTTCTGGTATCGCTTCAGGTGACTCATCATTGGGATCGCCAGGTTCGATCCATTGTAGCGCGGGACCGCGGCCAGGCTGTCCCCTCTTGCACCGGTGCGCTCGATTCTCAACCGTGGCGAGGCGGGGACGAGGAGCACAGCCGATCCGTGGCATCTTGACCTGGCCAGCCACAGAGTGCGAGACCGCCTCTCCCCGCCGTCAGGTCGCCGGTGCGTTCGCCTGAGCCGTCCATCCGGCGTACAGTGTGTCCAGCTTGCGATGGGTGGCGCGGGAACGGGGCAGTGCTTTGGGTGAGCGGTTGGAGCTTGCTCGTGCCCAGTGCCGGCGGAGTCACTCCGGGAGGAAGGCATGCTGAAGCGGGTGTGGTTGATCCTGGCCGTCGTTGTGGTCGCGGGGGTTCAGTCGCAGGGAGAGGTTTGCTCGACGCTGTCCGCCTCCGTCACTCAAGGGAACGTCGATGCTGTTCGAGCCACGATTGTTCAGATGGTCGAAGGAGCGACCCGCTCGCTCGACATCGCGGTGTCGAGTTTCAGGGACGGCGGAATCTGCGACGCGGTCGTTCGGGCGGCCCGACGCGGGGTTTCGGTTCGCGTGATCCTTCCCACTGCGGGGCAGAATGAACCCGGCAGTCAGTACGGGACATTGGCCGCGGCCAGCGTCCCGCTACGATGGGTGGAGGGATCAACTCCATTCACTCACCGCTTCGCGGTGGTCGATGGAGCCGTCGTCATCACGGGATCGTACGAGTGGGCGGGCGGTGCGAGCCAAGCGGCCTACGGCACTCTGACCGTGATTCGCTGCCCATCCAGCACGACCGATCACTCGACCGCCGACGAGTTCTCCGGGGACTTCGCAGCGCTCTGGGGTCTCTTCTCCGGGGGGCAGGTCACCCAGGCGGGCGGAACGTCCCACGCCTCGATGTCGATCACGATCCAAGAGGTCGATCTCGAAGACCAGTGCATTCTCTTGTTCAACCGAGGGACATCACCTGCAGACATCGGCGGCTGGGTGATCAGCGACTCCGAAGGGCGGTATATGTTCCCACAGGGGACCGAGCTCTCGTCTGGGGAGCTCTATCGTTTGTGCATCGGCGCTCTGAACCCGATCGATGTGTTCCTCCTCTACCTGGATCCGGACGGCGACGAGGTCTACCTTGTGGCTCCCGACGGCACGATTGTTGACCAGGTGGTGTGGTAGTCAGGCGGACGGAGTGGTGTGGCGGCGTTCCCGTTTCGCGGGTCTGTGAGGACAGCCAGAGCTTGACTCGCAGGCAGGGAGCAGTGTAATCTGCCACAATCTGTAGTACGCGGTGCTACCGAAAGGCAAGACCGCCGAGAGGCGGCGTTGCGAAGCGATGGTGGGTGGGGGCAGTGGGGTTGCCGAAGCGCTGGCATTTATGGGGGGGAGGCGCGGCGAGATGAGGGGTTGCTGGGGGCTTTGATGAACGGTCCGACAAGCGGGCCGTTCTTCGTTTTGGGAAGAGGGAGGATGGAGGATCGGGAGAGCAAGACGATCTGAGTTGAGAGAAGAAAGAAAGGGAGCGTAACGATTTGCCCATTGTCCCGTGCCCACGGAACCGCTGTGCTCCTCGTTGGCCGCTCCCCTACTTTCGCCTTTCTGATCTGAGTCTAGTCGCTCTCCGAAGCAGGTGAGGGGACCGTTGTGGGGGCGAGTGCGGACGTATGTCCGCGGGCGGAGGGGTGGATGGCTAGGGTGAAGAGACACGAGGCAGGAACCGGCAAGGTGCGGGCACCGGGGCCCGCGAGACGGGCTACGACTCAACGCGCGAGAAGCTTCCTGTGGGCGCTCCTGCTGGCTGCGGTCATGAGCCTCGTTGCAGTGAACCTAGGGGCACTCGGGGTGGGAGTGTCGGGGCAATTCGGCCTCGACGTCTCGGTCCGTAGGATCCCTTCGACGTTGAGCGGCGACATCGTGTTGGATACCCCGACGGAGTACGCCGAGTTGGAGTTCGGGATCGCCTCCGACCTTAACCTGAAGATTGACGGCGGGTTCGCAAACGGGCTCCTCGATGCGGTCGTCAACATGGCTGGACCGGAGCACGCCGTCCTGCTTGGCGACATCCCGATCGAAGACCTCAATCTCTACGGAGTCGTGATCGACAAGCTTCGCTTCGTTCCAGAGGTGTGGTTCGCCGTTCCCTTCGAGGCGGTCACCGATGTCAACAACCTCTCGAACTCCGCCGTCATCCCGCCCGGCGGCGCGCTGTTCGTGACCAGCCGCATCACGTCGACGTGCACGATCGGCGGATTCAGCGTGAAGCACGTCGTGATGCTCCAGGACGTGAATTTCCCCAAGCCAGGCGCGCATTTCACGACGCCGCCGATCGGCGAACCCATTACGTACGAGGCGACGGATCAGGATTTTGACATAGGGAGCATCCTCTACGCGTCGTGGAGGTCGCAGGTTGGGTTCTCCGCGAGTGCGACCCTTGGCCTGAACGCGAGCCAAGCGAGCACGAGCGTCAAAGGGTACTCGGCCGTCGGCAGCGTCGATCCGGGGAACTGGTTTGCGTCCGGGTCCATCAGTGGGATCCACTTGGACTCCCTCATGGGGGCTACCGACTGGCTGACCAATGCTCAGATTGGCGCCGGATTCGTCGTCTCGACGACCCAAGCGATGTCCGGAACCCTCAGCTTCTCCGCGCGGGTGTTCGGAGGGATGGCCGTTGGCGCCTCCCTGGGGCTGTTCGCCAACGCGGGCTCGTTCAGCGGCATTCATCTCTCGGGCAGCGTGGGGTGCTTCGGGTT
>Ga0315287_10001405_pt1 | contig 22082 bp, 15 predicted proteins | sample YL17G11_0_MG_FD_205037 | JGI IMG/M metagenome (GOLD analysis project Ga0315287, IMG submission 205037) | Sediment microbial communities from Yellowstone Lake, YNP, Wyoming, USA - YL17G11_0 | ecosystem: Environmental > Aquatic > Freshwater > Lake > Sediment | place: USA: Wyoming | collected...
GACCGCCAGGACACGGCTCAGCCTGTCCCGCAGGCTCCCTGTCGGGCCCGCGATGAACCTCTCGAAACACGCTCCGACCAGACAGGAAAGCACGAGGGAGACCGCGAACAGGATCATGGTCACCTCGGCCGCTTCCAACGCGATGTCCGCGACGGGCACGCTGCCATATTCGTAGTAGGAATAGAGGTCCCCGCGGAGGGTGTCGCCGAGGTAGTCTATGTACTGGACGATCAGGGGCTCCCCGAGGCTCATGTCATCGACGAGCGCGTCGTCCACGCCGTGCATACCCCGTCCGAGGAGCGCCCTGTGCGAGTCGTCCGGCGCCACCCTGAACGCCCAGAAGATGACCGTCAGTATCACGAAGAACGCTATGACGGCGGTGACGAGGCGCTTCAGGACTTCGACTCGCAACGAACCCACATTGACCACCCACGACCCAGTCGCAATTCCCGATACACACCTGCACTATATGAACGTCAACTCGGACGTCCTACCGCATCTGGCCGTCAACATATCTCAGCCTCCGATGCGCACCTGTGCCATGCGAACGAGCGGTCGACGCCGTGTCAGGCCGGGTATACATCACCGCGACCTGGCGCAGCCTCAAGTACGCATAACGAGCGACTTCGATGGGCCAACGGCACGAGCCGGAGCCTGCCGGCGGAGCATGCCTCACCCGGCCCTCGACCGGACCCGCCTGACAAGGGGCGAGACGGGGCGCAGGACCCCTCTGATCGAAAACGAGCCTACCGTCTCGGTTCAACCACGAATCCATTCCACACTTCCATCACGGGTGCTGTGAAACCATCGTTTCACAGCACTTCGTACTGAGAGAACGGAACCACGACTTAATGTACATTTGAGCGCAACACAAGTATGTTTTAATGGCATTCTATAGCTGAAAACATATTTACTTATATGCATCATATGTTATTACATCCAATTGTGAACGAAAACATACTCAAAGCCCTAAAATCCGAACTCCTGAGCAGGACCTCGCTGGAGAACCTGCCCGACACGGTATGGATGAAAGTGGGCGCCGTGAACACCTGGGGGACGAACGCTCTCGAGGGCAACACCCTGACCCTGTCAGAGGTCGAGGGTGTCCTCTTCGACAACCGGTCACCGAAGAACAGGCCGGCGACAGACGTGACGGAGACCATTCAGCACTACGCCGCATTCAAAGGTCTCATGAAGCTGACGGCAGTGCCCGTCACGCTGGAGACCGTCCTCGGTCTCCACCAGACGGTGTTCCACGGGATCTACGAGCATGCCGGCCGGTGGCGATGGTGGAATGTGACCATACAGGGGTCCAAGCACACCCCTCCGAGGTACGAGAAGGTCGTACCCGTGATGGAGGAATGGTTGAATGAATACAACAGGAGGAGCGCCCAGGGCGAAGGGGTGTTCCCGCTAGGAGCGTGGATGCATCACAGGTTCGAGACGATCCATCCGTTCGGCGATGGCAACGGCCGCATCGGCAGACTCCTGCTCAACCTGCACTTCCTGAAGCATGGCTGGCCCCCGGCCCATATCCTTGAGTCTGAGAGGTCCAGATACGGACTCATGCTCGAGGAAGCGAGCGACAAGGGAGGCGACGCACGCCGCCTCGCGGGCCTCCTGGAGGTCCAGATGGCGAAGTCGCTGCTGGACATCCTGGACCAGGTTGGTACGGGCGAAGATGAACTCCAACCCCTCAAGGGCATCGCGGGCGATACGCCCTATTCCGCGAACTACCTGACACTAAGGGCGGGCCAAGGGGAACTTCCCGCGGTGAACATCAAACATCGCCTGCTCACGAGCAGAAGGGCCATCGGACTGTACAGGGAGTTCGTCGGGAGGTAGCGGAAAGGACAGGAGGCGGCCCGCCTCTGCGAGAGGAAAGGGGACCGTGAGAAGCAATCGGCCTCTCCGGCACCCGGCCACGCGGCCACGGAAAAAATATAATAGCGTTAGTCCCGTACTCGCCGATGGCGCCATCCTGGCGTCACCTCGTTGCGGGGGTTCCGAGACATATCCGGTCTCAAGAGGGGGATAACACGAATGAATGGGTTTTCTAGAATAGGAGCGATAGCGGCGTTCGCGGTGATGATGACCGTCGTCTTCTCACTGCCCATGTCCGCCGGGAGCGAGGAGAAGGACTGGACCATATTCGTCTATCTGGACGGGGACAACAACCTGGAAGCGTACTGCGACATGAGCCTCGAACAGATGGAGATGGTCGGTTCCGACGAGAACGTGAACTTCGTCGTTCTGTACGACAAGCTCTCGGACGTGGCCGACCTGCTCTATGTGGAGCAGGGAGTGTCCGTGTCCGTAGGCGAGAAGTACGGCTACCCGAAGGAAGTGAACATGGCGGACCCGGACGTACTCGAAGGGTTCATCGTGAACGGGATGACGGACTACCCGGCCGAGAAGTACTCCGTCATGCTCTGGGACCACGGCGGCGGCTGGAGAGGCATCTGCTGGGACGACACGACCCTCGAGCTGACGGGCGTGGACGACTGCATCACGATGGTGGAGCTCAGGGAGGCCTTCGCCGGGGTCCATGAGGCCACGGGCGAGGTCATAGGGGTCGTCGGGTTCGACGCGTGCCTGATGGCCATGCCCGAGGTATCCTACCAGCTGAGGGACTACGCGAGCTACCTCGTGTACAGCGAGGAGGTCATCTCGGCCTACAGCTTCCCCTACGACACGATCGCCGCGGCCCTGGTCGCCGAACCGACCATGGACGCGAGGGCGTTCGCTGTCTGCGTAGCGGAGGAGTACGCCGACTTCTACACCTCGATGAGCGGCTTCGTCGACTGGACCATAAGCGTCTTCGACATGACCTACATGGACGACCTGAAGGCGGCCGTCGACTACTTCGGCGCCGAGCTGCTCGGGTCGCTCAGCACGTACGTGAACGCGTACCAGGCGGCCTACATCCAGGCGGACAGGTACTACTATCCGTACAACGTGGACCTGATCGGCTTCGCCAACAACCTCATCGCGGATCCGACCATCAAGGACACGGGGATAAGGGACGCGGCCCAGGAGGTCGTGATGGCCACGGACGACTGCATGTTCGCGGTGTTCAACGGCCAGCACAACGTGGACTCGACCGGGCTGGCGATCTACCTGCCTTCAACGCACGACGGCATGAAGTCCATCAAGGACGAGTACGCGACCATACCGTTCGCCACTGAGACGAGCTGGTACGACTTCTGCGTGGCGTTCTCCGACTTCAACGGACGCACATGGGTCGCCGAGAAGCTCGCCTGAGCAGGCAGGTCCTGACAAACTCCAAGCCGAAGAGGCCCCGCGGGCCTCTTCCCAAATCACTTACATCCTTCTTTTCGTCATGCCTCCCGCCATGCAGGCGGGCTGATGCTGCAGATGCGGGCACATGGCCCATGCTGGGACACGTAAGGCAGGGCATCCCGCGCGACGGGTCTACGTCGCGAACCTGGCCTCGACAGCCAGTACCAGGTCCACGAACACATCCCCGGCGGAGAGCACGACCTCGCCGACATCGACCGGTACTCCAGTGAACGCCACGACGAAGGTAGCCGCCCCGAGACCGTCCTTGGAGACGACCAACCGGTAGGCCCCGGGCTCGAGCGAGCCGAACCCGAACTCGCCCGAGCCATCGGTCCTGACATGGGTCACGAGCACGCCGTCGGCGTAAAGCCTGATGGCTGCGTTCTTGACCGGCTCGAGGTCCGCATCGACGATCGTCCCGCTGATGCTGGGAGCGTGCCCGCGGACGGTGAACGACTCGGACATCGTCGCCTGCACGCCGTAGACGTTGGTCACGGTGAGCGTCACCGTGTACCTGCCCGTCGAGGTGTACTGGTGCGAGACCTCCCAGCCGTTCGCGTAGGTGCCGTCCCCGAAGGACCAGGTGTAGTCCACTATCCCGGCCTCGTCGTAGGAGCCGTAGGCGTAGAACGCCACGACATCGCCGGCGGCGGGCTTCTCGGGCGTCATCTCGAAGGCGGCGATGGGCACGGACGCGACCGTGATGTACACGACATTGTCGTCGGACAGCATCGAGTCGTCAACGACCGTCAGCCGGACCTCGTACACGCCACAGTGCGCGTACGCGTGCGTGGCGTACATGCCCTCGGCGACCGCTCCGTCCCCGAACTGCCAGATGTAGCGGACGATCGTCCCGTCAGGGTCGAATGACCAGCTACCGTCGAAGGTCACCGTCTCGCCCACGAGCGGCCGCGGGTTGTCGTAGGCGGCTATCGCGACCGGCGGCGCAGCGTCGACGACCTCGTACAGCATCTGCGCGGATCCGTAGCTCCACGCCTCGTCATAGACATAGAGCATGACGAAGTACGTCCCAGCCTGCGAGTAGGTATGCACAGCTATCGGCTCGTTCGAGCCCCAGCCGTCCCCGAAGTCCCACCAGTAGTAGATGATATCCAGGCCGTCAGAGCTGTACGAGCCCGTGCCGTCGAATGTCGCGGGCGAGCCGACGATGCCCACCTCCGGGGTGACGGATATCACCGCCTCGGGAGCGTTCACGACGACGATCACGGTCGAGGCGCTCGCCTCAAGGCCGGAGTTGTCGACGGCGGTCACGGTCACAGTGTACTCCCCTATGGTGAAGTACGTGTAGCCCACCTCGGACCCGCAGTACGTCCACACGTCACCGTCCCCGAAGTCCCAGTTGAAGTAAGAGATGTATCCGTCAGGGTCGTACGCGTAGGCGTAGAGCCAGACCGTGTTGCCGACGGCGACGTAGTTCGACTCGCAGTACAGCTCGACGACTGGCGGCTGCGGGACCCAGAGGTCGAGGGTGAGGTAGTAGGTCGATATCTCCGAGTACATCCCGAAGGACTGGACCATGATGTAGTAGGTCCCCGGCCCAAGGGTCATGCCTATCGTCGACCAGCCGCTGTAGCCGTTGTCGTCGTTGTAGGCGATTGCGCTGTACGGGACGCCGTACTCGTCGAAGAGCTGGAGCACGGTGTCGCCGTAGGCGTCCGGCGGCCCTGAGGTCGTGACCATCACGTCCGTCTGCTCATCGATGGTGAACATCGCCCAGTCGACATCGGCCCCGCCGTCGGAGATGCTATGCACCTGCGTCTCGCCGATGAATATCATCGAAGCGTCCGTGTACACGTCGTCGTCCTCGTACGCGTCGGGCGTTGTCATCTCGTCCCCCAGCACACGGTAGTAGATCACGGATGTGTCGCTCTGGTTGAGGTCGTCGTAGACCGTCAGCGACACGAGGTAGTCCCCTGCAGTTGAGTAGTAGTGTTCCACCACGGAGCCCTCCGCGTACGAACCGTCACCGAGGTCCCACCAGTAGTAGACGATCGTCCCATCGACCGAGTACGAGCCCGTGCCGTCGAACGTCGCGTTCGACCACACGTCCCCGACATCCGGGGTCGCGTCTATCACGGCCATGATCGTGATGTTCTGCTCGGTCTTGGAGAGGGCAGCGTAGTAGAGTCCGCCGTACATCGGGTTGAAGTAGTAGCCCTCGACCCACGACCGCTCGACATGGAAGTTGTTGGCCTGCGTCAGCCACACGTACGGGGCGTCGTCGTAGACCAGCTGCGATATCTGAGAGTACATGTCGGCACGGGCAGTCTCGTCGAGCTCGCCGGCCGCCTGCCTCACGAGCGCGTCTATCGATTCGTTCCGGTAGCCCGTGAAGTACGGGTATGTGCCGTACGCGCTGTCCAGCATGGGCGTGGTGTAGTCGTCGGGGTCGGCGTAGTCCGCCGTCCAGCCGACGACATAGAACGGCATGTAACCGTTCGTGTCGTACACCTCGTCGAGGAACACCGGCCAGTCGAGCGCGGTGATCGTCGCCGTGAACCTCGGGTCTATGGTCTCAAGTCCGGCCCTGACCAGTTCGCATACGGTCTGCCGGCCGACGTTGCCAGCGTTGTAGAACAACGGGACCGTGAACCCGGAGGTCCACCACGAGGTCTGCTCGAGCTCGGCCTGCGCGGCCGCGAAGTCGTAGGCGTACTTCGGGACCGACGCGTCGTACCCGAACATACCCTCCGGGATCACACCGTTGGGCTGGATGGCGTTGCCCCTGACGACGTTCTCTATGTACAGAGAGTAGTTGATCAGGTGCGTGAACGCCTTCCTCATGTGTACGTCGCGGAAGAAGTCCGCGGTGATATCCCCGCCGTAGTTCGTGTTCGCCGTGGTGGAGTCGATGTTGAAGTTGAACGCGGCAAAGGTCATCCCGAAGGCCGGGAGACCCTTGGATATGGTGAAGTCGGGGGAATCGGCGAACCGGGACTCGTCCCTGAGGAGCACATAGGCGCTGTCCACGGTCCCGTTCTCGAGCAGGCTCAGCCTGGACTCGGAATCGTCGACCTGTAGTATGTAAACATCCTGCAGCACGGGAACCTCGCCCCAGTAGCCCGCGAACCTGGTCAGGTGGATCTTCGATCCGAACTCCCAGTCAACGAGCTCGAACGGGCCGCTGCCGCAGGTGTTCACGTTCATGTAATCGTTGGCCGTGCCGCCGATGATGCCACCGTGTGCCTCGACGAAGTCCTTGCTGACCACGCTAGCCACAGTGGTAGCCATGATCTTCAGGAAGCCCGGGTACGCGTGCGTCAGGTGGAACACGACCGTGTAGTCGTCGACAGCCTCCACGACCACTTCGGAAACCGCCTTGATGTCGTCCTCGGTCAGGACATGGTCGTAGCCGAGAGGCTCGAGCACTTCCCTGATCCAGGTCACGTTGTTGGACCCATCGAGATATGTGCTGACGGTCTCACCGACATAGTACCCTATGTAGTCTGTGAGGACCTGCTCCAGCATCCAGCCGGGGCCGCTCGGGTCGTGTATCTGCAGCACCCTCTGGATTGAGTAGGTGACATCCTCGGAGGTCATGTCGGTCCCGTCGTGGAACACGACATCGCCCCTGAGCTCGAACGTGTAGTCCATGCCGTCTGCGGATATCAGCCCGTTCTCGATGCTCGGGACTGCGGTCGCCAGGACCGGTACCAGGTAGGTGGCGCTCTCCCGGTCATACCAGACGAGCGTCTGGTAGACGTTCTGGATGACCTCGGCGCCAGCGTCCTCGAAGTCGATCGCCGGGTCGAGGGAGGATGGCTCGCCGATGGTGGCCATGGTGAATGTCTGCGACTCAGTGGCCACCGCATCCACGGTCAGTGGATCAGTGTCCGTCGCCACGGTCGACGTCCCGTCGGCCGCCTCGACGAGCCAATCGCCGACCTGGACAGGACCGGCGGACGACATCTCCACCGACGAACCTCCGCCTGCCACCGCAGGCAGCGAGACCATCGATGTCACCATCACAAGCGCCATAACAGCTGAAGCTAGAAACAATCCCGCGTTCCTCATCGTCATTCCCCTCTCTACCGGGTCTTTCGAACCGACTGACACTCTGAATTATCAGACGCTATATGTACGTTTCCCGGGTGCTCCGGGGTCAGGCCGTAGGAAACGGCTTCCGACCGGGGAACCGAGCGGAGACGGAACCGTCATCTCACGGGGACGCCGTCACAGGTTCACGCGCACGAACAGTGACGAGTTCGTCCCGCTCAAAACAAATATGAAACACGATCACAATTGTCCACGCGGCGGAGAACATGAAACCGGCACTCCTGGTCATTGATATCCAGAACATCTGGCTCGACGACAACGCGGATCTGAAGATATCCGTCGAGAAGCGCATCGATGTCATCAACGGGGCGATCGCATGGTTCAGGCAGAACAAGCGCCCGGTCATCGTGGTCTATCACGAGGACGAGGAGAGGGGGCTGATGCCAGGCACCAAGCCCTTCGAAGTCCCCGAGTACGTCAAGATCAAGGAGTCCGATGTCAAGGTCAGCAAGCGTTACCCCAGCGCCTTCGGCAAGACCGAGCTCGAGGCCGTCCTGCGGAGGGAAGGCTGCGACGCCGTGGTGATCGCGGGGCTGAGCGCGAGCGGCTGCGTCCTCGCGAGCTACTTCGGCGCGTGGGACCACGACATCCACCCGTACCTGGTCCAGGGCGGCGTCGCGTCGCACAACGAGGAGCATGTGCGGGCCGCGGAGGACATCTGCGAGACCGTGAGCCTGGAAGCGTTCGACAAGACCCTGCGCTGAACCGCGAGCACGCAGCCGCCAATCTGCCCAGAGTTTCTGACGAACCGGTCATCTGACTGCAGTGGATTCCGAGCTATCGGGCGTGCTCAGGACTGACGCCCTTCTTGAACCCGCACCAGGGACACAGGGGCGAACCCTTCGGCCAAGCGGCCTTGCAGCGCGGACACCCTCTGATGAAGCCGCAGTTAGGACAGAAGGACATCTCGGGGTCCATATGCGTGCCGCACTCGGGGCACTTGCTCATCTCCGGGGCCTTGGGTGGTTCGCCGTCTAGGTGCCCCTTGCCCCCGCAGCCCGGGCACTCCTGGGACCCGGCAGGCCCCGGGATGACCCCGACGCCGCGGCACGCGGTGCACTTAGCGTTCCCAAGGCACCTGGGGCACTTGCCCGTCCCGCCGCAGAACGGGCATGCGCTCAGGGCGGAGCCCGTGCCGGACCCCTTGCACGCGGAGCAGTAGCCGTCCACGCAGCGGGACTCGGTGCCGTAGGCGATCATCGATGTGAAGTCGTTGTGCCCGTGGGCGGACGACGAGATGGTCCAGGTGCATCTCCCCGTACCCCCGCACGCTTTGCAGAAATCAATCCTGCCGGAACCGCCGCAGACCCGGCATTCGGCACGGCCCGATAAGGCATGGCTGACGATGATCTGTGTGCCGCAGTACATGCAGTGCGCCCGGTCGATGTCAGCCGGAAGGTTCAGGTTGGCCCCGCAGCTGGGACAGATCGCAGGTATCAGCTTGACATCGCCCATTTCCCTCATCCCGACGACGGCGGCATTGACGGAGCAGCATTATATTGATTTACGGGGGAGTCCGAAGGGGGCATGCGCGAACCGGGCCTGCGAACGCGGTCAAGCCAGCCTCCCGGCCAGCAATCAGTCGGACTCTCTGCGCCCATCCGGTCGGCCAGCTAGAGCCTGGGCAACTCCTTGCCGCAGCTCTCGCAGAAGCGCGCACCCGGGAGGCTCCTCGTGGCGCACCACGGACAGAACTGCACCTGCTGCTGCGGGAAGTCCGGCGGTGGCGGCGGAGGCTCGTCGACCCGCTGCGGAGGACCCATCGGCGCCTGGGGAGCCTGGGGCATCTGATAGGCGGCTGTCGGCGCCAGGTCGGCGGGGCCGACCACGAATGCCCCCTTCAGCAGCCTGACACCGTTCACCTTCATCGCGGCCTTCATGGCGGGGATGTACTCGACCGTGGCCGGGCCCTCCCGCATGAACGGCGCGAGCTCCCTCGTGTCGCGGACCGTTATCGGCCCGACGACCCAGCCGGCGGGCGACTGCGACCTCCTGGCGTATCCCTGGACGATCGTGACCTCCCCGGACTCAAGGACCTTCGCGACGTCCCTGCGCACTCGGAACGACGTCCCGGCCAGGGCGATGGATATGAGCGCGAACACCAGGGCCATCAGCGAGAACATATCGATGTTGGCATCCACGGGGCCGAACATCATTATCACAGATATGAAGACCGCGAACAGCGAGAAGAACGCGAGCGGCTTCTTGAGCTGCGTGTACGGCTTGGCCACATCGGCGATCTCCTGATCGGTCAGCGGGCGCTTGGTCACCGAGAAGGACTGCCCGTATGCCGGGGGTGCGTTGTAGGAGGATGTCATCTCATCACCTCGTCCCGCCCCATGGGTATCCGTTGCAGTGAGGGCAGTACCAGGAGCCCGGGTCGTTCATGTCCTTGAAGTGGGGCGTCGTGTGCGTCCCCTGGTGCAGAGGGCACTGCGGGGATTGCTGAGAGACGCTGTGGAACCAGTCCCTGGGCGGCGGCGGCGCGCCCGGACCCCGCCATATGGTCGGGTCGGGGGACCCGTAGGTGATGCCGATGCCGCCCTGCGGCTGGCCCGGCTCCGGAGGGCCGGTGGGCGCATACGGGTTCGTCTCGCTCACGACGCTGGGCGTCGGCGCTGGCGGGCCGTACACGGCCCGCCCGGAGGCGGGCCGGAACCCTGGCTTCGGTGACGGGACGAGGAGCGCGATGACACCGACGGCGCCGGCAGCCCCGGTCCCGACGGCGATGACTTCGCTGTATTCTCCCAGACCGAGCGCGACTCCGCCGCTCCTGACCAGGTCGAAGGTGCCGTGGATGGTCACGCCGACGTTCAGGAACGACCCTGTGCCGTACATACTGTCCCCGTCAACGGTGAGTGTGTAGACGCCCTCGCAATAGGTCACGCCGTCCCAGCCCCAGAAGAGCCTCATCACGAATCTTGTGCCGTCGAAGGTCCCGGTGACGCTGTAGGACTCGGACTGGATGGTCAGGGTGCCTGCGACGTCGCTGCCTGAAGAGGAGACGACTAGCTTTGCGTCCGAGGAATCGGTGATGGTGCTCCCATCGAAGTACAGGTAGCTGCGTGTGTACCCTTCGCCATCGACCCTGGAGGTCCAGGTCCCCGAGAGACTAGCCGCGCTCGCGTCCGTGCTCAGCAGAGCGGTCGCGAGGGCGACCGCGCTCAAGATCAGGATGCCACCGACAAACAGATTCGCAACGCGTCTCATTCTAACACCTCGGATTCCGTGGATTCGAGATGGGAGCGTATCAGGACGGGCCGTGCCTCAGGCGCCGTCAGTGCGGTCCCAGGTCGTCATTTCCAGACACGTGTGGTGGCTCTTAAACCATGTGCCGTAACAGCGCCCTGAACGGGGCGAGGACAGTTCGATGGCCGTTAACCGGAGAGGGGCCACGTCCGCAACGCCCGCACAGCCTCCTCCGAGTGCCGAGGAGCGGGGGGATCGATGGAGGGAGGACCCGTCTAGCGCCTTCTCGCCATGATGAGGACCGCTGCTCCAAATCCGATCAGAAGAAGGAACCACGCCAGCACGGCCGTGGGCCCCAGGATAGGCCATATGACCAGTAGCCCGACGAAGATGAGAAACACAACGAGGGCGTAGTAGACGAGCCCGGTTCTGCCGGCGACACTGGACCTCATCGTGTCGTCGAGGCCTCTGAGGTTGCTCCGGACCAGACCCTGCTTCGGACTGACTTGAGGACCACCCATGTCATCAGCGGAGGACAATCGAAGTCCTCCGTATAAGAAGGCTGTGAAGGGATGCCCTGCCGGAACCGACGGCCGTGGTCTGCCAGTGACCGGGAGGACATCGACTTGCTTGGAGCGCAGGACTTACATAGCGGCGCCGCGCTCAGTAACGCAGTAGGGTGGCAGCATGAGCGGAGAGAAGGACGGCGGACCAGTCATTCCGAGATTGTTCAAGGGCAGGCCCATAGTGGTCGCGGTCACGACGGCGGCGGTCGTGTCGTTGGCCTACATCATAGGGATCATGCTGATCCTCAGCCCATCCATGTCCCCGATCGCGTCCGTCCATGACGCGGACGGAGACGGCTATCCCGATTCGATCGATGCTTTCCCCGACGACCCGCTCGAATGGAACGACTCGGACGGGGACGGCGTAGGGGACCTCTCCGACGAATTCCCGCTCGACGGGAACGAGTCCGCAGACCAGGACGGGGACGGGATTGGCGATAACTCGGACCAGTTCCCGCTGGACCCGACCGAATCGGTGGACACGGACGGCGACGGGGTAGGGGACAACGAAGATGAGTTCCCCGAGGACCCCGATGAGTCCGTGGATTCCGACGGCGACGGCGTGGGGGACAACGAGGACGAGTTCCCTGACGACCCCGACGAATCGGTTGACTCTGACGGGGACGGGTACGGCGACAACAGCGACGCATTCCCGGATGACCCCGAGCAGACCACCCCTGGCGCGACCCTTGAAGCCGTGGCCGTGCTCGATTACAAGTTCGTGCTCCAGGTTGACTCGGCAACTGCCGAGGTCGACTGGAGCCTAGTCCAGATCATCCTGGCGGCAGAGACTCACGAAGTGCTGTGGGAGCCGACCGCCGAGGACCTCGCAGTCGAGTTCGGCTCCGAGGCGCTCTTCGAGGGCGAGAGCCTGGGCGGCTTCGTCGTCATGCTCGGCTTGATGGACATGGATTGGGACGGACTCCTCTCGGACGGGGACCGGCTGGCGTTCTACGCGGTCGAGTCGACGTATCCGTACACCGACTACGATGTCTCGCTAGTCTACGAGCCCACGGGGATGGATATCGCTTCCAAGACGGTGGCATACTCCGATGTGACGGTGCCGACCGCCCTGTTCGTCAGGACGACGGTCACGAACGGAGTGAAGGTCATAATCGCGTCCATCTCGGAAGAGGTCACGTGGGACGACGTCTCGATAACCCTGTCCGACCAGATCGACACCGCCACTTGGACGCTCTCCTCCGACTACCTCGACGACGGATATCCCTCCGTCCACTCGTTCGGCGCGATCACGCTGGGGACGCTGACGGTGTACCTCAACGCCACCGACTTGATCGGGAACGGCCTGGTCGGGGAAGGGGACTACTTCACTCTAGTAGCCATGACGTACGGTTTCAACGACGCGATGACATACACGATCGAGATGGTGTACGAGCCGACGGATGATGTGATGGGTACCATCACCTTCGGAGGCTCCGTCGTGCGCGCGCCCATCGTCATCACATCCGACCTCGAGTTCACGGAGGAGAACGGCGTCGTCAGCGGATCAGGTACAGACTATGACCCGTACATGATCGAGGGGTGGGAGATCTACTCGACGACGACGGACTGCATATCCATAAGCTACACCAGCGCGTACTTCGTGATAAGGGACTGCTTCCTGCATGGCGACCTCGAGGGCTACGACGGATACTTCACGGGCGTGGCCAACATCGAGCTCGTGAGCTGCTCGAACGGGGCCATTGAGAACGTCGCGGCCGTCAGGAACGACATGGGTATCAACATCGAATACGGCTCGAACATCGCGATCAGCGGCTCCGACTTCTCCGGGAACTGGTACGGGATACATGCGTACCCGGTGACCGGCCTGACGGTCACGGACTGCACCTCCGACGACAACAACGACTACGGCATGTACCTCGGGACCTCCTCCGACTTCGTGGTCGGATCGTCCAGGTTCGACTCGAACCGGCAGTCCGGGATAGTCGTCTACTCGTCGCAGGACGGGGCGATATCCGGCAACATCATCTCCGGGAACGGGGAATATGGCATCCTTCTCACGGGCGGATGCACATTCCTTGATATCACTGGGAACAAGATGACCTCGGACTCCATCGGCATCATGGACTTCGGGGCCGATGACTTCACGACAATCACCATAGACGCGACGAACACCGTGAACGGCAAGCCCGTCGTGTTCGTCGAGGGCGAATCCGGGGCGGATTTCGACGACGCGGACGACATGGGCGAACTCATACTCGCGAACTGCCAGTCCGTCTCCGTGAGCGACCTGAGCTTCTCCGACGCGGACATAGGGATCCTCATGGTGTACGTATCGGAGAGCTCCGTGTATAGGTGCTCCTTCACGGACCTGAGCATGTACGGCGTGTCCTTCGAGGGATGCACCGCCGTCACCGTGGGGAACTGCACGGCATCGAACAACACGAGGGCGGTGAACGCGTATGCGTCAACAGACACCTACGTCTTCGGGAGCGTGTTCTCCGGCTCCGAGTACGACGCGGTCGGGTTCCAGACCTGCACCGGAGGCGAGATTGCATACAACGTCCTCGAGGAGAGTCACACCGGGATCTACATATTCGCGAGCTCCGGCTTCACGGTCCAACGCAACCAGGTGCTGTACAATACAGGCGTAGGGATCAACTTCGATTCGACGACCGGCTGCTACGTGTACCACAACGACCTGGTCGGCCTGGCCACGCTCGCCCAGGACAACGGCGATCTGAACTCCTGGGACGACGGCTACCCGAGCGGGGGCAACTACTGGTCGGACTACACCGGCGAGGACGCGGATTCCGATGGCATAGGTGACGAGGCCAGGGATATCCCGCCCAACGGCGTGGACCTGTACCCGTTGATGGTACCTTACTCTGGCACCATACCGTCCCCAGACTACGTGGCGCGCGCGCCCATACTCATAGAGAGCGACCTGGATTTCACCCCGGAGAACGGAGTCGTCTCCGGGGACGGGTCTCCGGGTTCGCCGTATGTCATCGAGGGGTGGGAGATCGACATATCGCAGCATTCCGACCCGGACCTGCCAGGTGGCATAGTCGTCAGGAACGTCAGCACGCCGTTCGTCATAAGGGACTGCTATGTCCATGACAGCGACAACGTCTCGGCCCTGTGCCCCGGGATAAGGGTCGACAACGCGACCTACGCGCGACTCGAGTACCTGGAGGTCGACAGGTGCGCGCCAGGGATATACGCGCACGGGTGTGCGCTTCTCTCGGTGTCGTATTGCGTCCTCGAGGACTGCATCGGCGGGGTCGAACTCCACGAGGTCACGGGCGGCAGCTCCGTCTACAGTTGCCACGTGATCGGGAGCCGCGCGGACGCGGGAAGCGCCGCGGGAGGCATAGGCGTCGCCGCCTACGGGTCAGTGAACCTGACCATACTCTGCAACACCATAGACGAGACCGACTACACCGGCGTGCTCGTGTCCTCCTCGGACGAGGTCCGAGTGTACTCGAACGCGGTGAGCGCGTGCGGGCGCGACGGCATACGGTTCCAGGGCAACATCACCATGTGCGAGGTCCTAGGCAACGATGTCTCGGGATGCGTCGGCGGGATGACGCTGTGGCTCGGAGAGCCCGGCTACCTCCCCGACGAGGAGCTCACGGGCTACGCCGGCGGGTACCAGATGACCGGTCTGTACATCCAGTGGAACACCGTGAGCCTCTGCCAAGGCGACGCGATCGGATGCGGCGCCGAGACCGTCCACATCACCACGGTCGCAGACCTGACGTTGGCAGGCAACTCGGTGACCAACAACACCGGAGCCGGAATCGACCTGGAGGATGTCGCCCTGGCGCTCGTCTACGAGAACGACATAGGAGGGAACGCCGTTGGCGTGAACCTGACGGGGTGCTCGGACATCCAGGTGTACCACAACAACATCGTCGACAACGTGCAGCAGGCGCTTGACGACGGCGGCAACGCATGGGACGACGGGTACGGAGGCAACTACTGGTCCGACTATGCAGGCACGGACGGCGACGCGGACGGGATAGGCGACACCGCATATGTGGTCCCGACCGGGAGCCAGGATATGTACCCCCTGATGATGCCGTACCCGACCTGACGCGTCAGCAGTTTCACGCGTGTACCATAAACGCCTTATGTGCTCCTGCGGTTCAACCGACCAGACCGTACGCATACGGGACCGAGGAGGAATCAGAGGATGAGACGCGGGGCATTGGGACTTGTAGTGATGGCAGTCATCGCCGTCGTGGCGATCGGAGCGCAGAGCGCCTTGGCAGGGCCCGTCCAATCGCTGACGGCGTGCCTGAAGACGGAACCTGGACAGCCTCTGGGCACGGCCGTCTACTCGTGGTGGGACAACGACACGAGCAGGCTGGAGATCACCGTCGCCGGTGCGGTCCCCGGGACCTACTGCGTGTTCATAGACAAGGTGCGCCTGGATGCGAAGCTCACGGTGGACGACGCCGGGGCGGGCGCCCTGAAGCTTGACACCAGGTGGGGAGACGTCATCCCGGTCATAGTATCCGGGTCGACCATCTCCATGAAGAACTGCGCCGACACGACCATCGTGATCTGCGGCATGTTCAAGTAGGGCCGGCGTCCGGAGCCGAGCCGTTCAAACTCCTTCCCATCATCCTTCTGCAGGACATACGACGGGGCATTTGCTTCTCCGATCGTGCTGAGACCCGCCGCGAAGGCGCGGTCTGATGGCTCAGTGGTGTCAGTTAGAACTTGACACCACCACACATACCTGTGTCAACCACCACTAGACACCTATATATACATAGCAATCAATTCATCAAACCGTGGACCAGCTCCTGCATATCTTCAACCCGTGGTGGGAAGGCCAGTTCGTGGCAGAGGGCATCGAGAGGACGGGCTATCTCGAAGCGCTCACCCGGAAACGCACCTCGAAGGATGTGGTGTTCATCACAGGCCTCCGCCGGGTCGGCAAGACGACCCTCGTGCGCCAGTTGATCGGGCGGCTCCTCGCGGAAGGGGAGGACCCGAGAAGGATCGTCTACTTCACCATGGACCATCCCGCAATGGTCAAGGAGTCCATCCTCACCGTCCTCGACGCCTACAGGCGCGTGCATGGGCTCAGGCACGACGACAGGTTCACCGCGTTCATAGACGAGGTACATGCCAGGGACGGGTTCGAGCAGGAGTTGAAGGCGGTCCACGACATGGGCCACGTCAAGGTCTACGCCACAGGCTCGTCATCCCTCTTCCTCGTGGAACGCGGGTCGTTCCTCACCGGGAGGCAGTCGTTCGTCGAGGTCTACCCGTTCACGTTCAAGGAGTACCTCGGCATGAAGGGGACGACCGTCAGGCCGAGCGATTCGCACCTCATGGTCAGGTACGCGGAGGACTACGTCCTCGCCGGAGGACTCCCCGAGTATCTGCGGACCTCCGACCCCGGGTACGTGACGACGCTCGTCGACTCCCTTCTCTTCAAGGACATCGCCGCGAGGCGCGGAGTGAGGAACCTTCAGGCGCTGAGGGAACTCCTCCTGCTCGTGACGCAGAGCACAGGCTCGAAGGTGTCCCCGCGGAAGATCGCCAGGACCCTGGGGATCTCACACGAGACGGTCCGCGAGCACCTCTCGTTCTTCGAAGAGGCGAACCTGATACACATGGTCCGGCTCAGGGGGAAGGTGTCGGAGAGCGTGGCGGCGCCGAAGAAGGTGTATGTGAGCGACACAGGGATCGTGCGCGTGATGAGCCCGACGGTGAACATCGGGAGCCTCGTCGAGAACTGCGTGTTCAACGCATTGCGCGCGCGGGGGCGCGACATCACCTACGGGGTCGTGGACGGGAAGGAGGTCGACTTCATCATGCCCGGCGAGTGCATCGAGGTGAAGTACACGGACAGGGTCGGCCCCGGCGACGTCTCCCATCTCATGCATCTCAAGGTGGGGCGCAGGACGGTCGTAACGAGGAACCAGAGCGGGAGGCTCGAAGGTGTCGACCTTGTCCCGCTGTGGAGGTTCCTGATGCAGGAGAAGACGTGACCGGGGGCGGGGCCCAGCGATACATGTTAGGACCGGCGATGCTGCGCACGGCACGCGTCCCAGGTCAGGGGTGACTGGCACAGACTAGATATGACCTCGGAGGGGCGAATCCAGAGGGCCACGCGTCCGCCTACACTGGCCCTCGGGATCGAGGTCCGTGTCGGAATGGTCGACGGCGTCAGGGGACAAAGCCGAAAGATGGAATGAGTATGGGCTCGAGCATGCGCGGGGCATCGCATGCATGTGACATTGGCATGACCACGCGCACGATGGTAGCAGGACTGCGGGTGCGTCCCGTAGATCCATCACACCCTGCACGTTTTAATGCAATAGACAATATATAGTACATTGATGGTCATATTAACCCAATGATGAACGGATGTGATTCGCTTGGAGAGTGATGACTCGCTCCCAGTCCCATTCGGCGCGCGCCTCACGACGAGCGTCATGCTGGAGAAGGGGACCTCCCTCGACCCGCTGTCCGTGTTCCACTCGCTCAGGGAGAGGTATCCCGGCGAATGCTTCCTGCTCGAATCCGTCGAGGGTACTCAGAAGACCGCGAGGTACTCCTTCGTCGGCGTCGACCCCGTCCTCGTCGTCAAAGCAGAAGGTGACAAGCTGTCGGTCAACGGGACCACACGCACGGTCAGCGACCCGTACGACTCCGTCCGCAGTCTGTTCAAGTCCATCAACTGCGGGGCGTCCGAACTCGCCCCGTTCTCCGGCGGGATGGTCGGCTACGTCGGCTACGGCATGGTCTCCCAATTCGAGGGGATCGAGCAGGGCCCACCCTCCGGCGACCCGCTACCGGACATGCACTTCACCGTCCCGAGGCACCTGGTCTGCATCGACCACCTCAACGCGCGCACGCTCCTGATCTCCCACGGGAAGGTCTCGGAGCTGAGGGACGCGCTCGCCGAGGCAAAACCAGCCCCCGAACTCGACCTGTCCGTCGGCGAGGGCAGGCCGAACCTCACGCAGGACCAGTTCGAGGAGATGGTCATCCGGTCCAAGGAGAAGATTCTCGACGGGGACATCTTCCAGGTCGTCCTCTCCCGCAAGACTGACTTCAAAGTCAGCGGGGACCCGCTCGAGATGTACAGGACCCTCAGGCGCCTGAACCCGTCACCATACCTATTCTACCTGGACTTCGGCAAGGTGCAGCTCCTCGGGTCCTCGCCCGAGATGCTCGTCCGCCTCGAGGGGATCAAGCTCACGACGCGCCCGCTCGCGGGCACGCGCCCTAGAGCGGCGGATATCGAGGAGGACGAGAAGCTCAAGCTCGACCTCCTGCTCGACGAGAAGGAGCGCGCGGAACACCTGATGCTCGTGGACCTGCACAGGAACGACATGGGCAGGGTCTCGAGGTTCGGGTCGGTCAAGGTCACGGACCTGATGTCCATCGAGAAGTACTCGCACGTGCAGCACATCGTGAGCAACATCGAGAGCGAGATCGCCCCCGACAGGGACGCGTTCGACGCGCTCAGAGCGTGCTTCCCCGCGGGCACCGTCACCGGGGCCCCCAAGGTCCGGGCCATGCAGATCATATCGGAGCTGGAGCCGACCAGGAGGGGGCCGTACGCGGGCACCGTCGGGTACTTCGACTTCACAGGCGACATGGACTTCGCGATCACAATAAGATCAATCGTCGTGTCCGGCGACCGGGCCAGCATCCAGGCGGGCGCGGGCATAGTCGCCGATTCGGTCCCGGAAAGGGAGTTCGCGGAGACGGAGCACAAGATGGGCGCGATGCTCCAGGCGATGGCCGACAGGCGCGGCAAGGGACGGTCCGCATGACAACTATCCTACTCATAGACAACTACGACTCGTTCGTCTACAACATCGCGCAGTACCTGGGGGAGCTAGGGGCCGAAGTCGAGGTCAGGAGGAACGACTCACCGGACCTCGACCGCCTGATCCCCACAGCGGACGGATTCGTCCTGTCCCCCGGGCCGGGACACCCGAAGGACTCCGGGCGGACGATGGATGTCGCCTCGAACGACGGCTTCGGCAGGCCGGTCCTCGGGGTCTGCCTCGGCCACCAGGCCATAGCCTACGCCAACGGCGCGGCGGTCGGCAGGGCCGGACGAGTCGTGCACGGGAAGGTCTCCAGGGTGCGCCACGTTCCAGACGATCTCTTCGAGGGCGTCCCCGAGGTGTTCAACGCGACCCGGTACCACTCGCTCGTCGTGCAGCGCGAGGGTCTGCCGGCATCGATCCAAGTCACAGCCGAGACCGAGGCCGGGGAGATCATGGCCCTGCGCCTCGCAGGGAAGAATGTCTTCGGCGTGCAGTTCCACCCGGAATCGATCATGACCTCGTGCGGGAAGACGATCCTGTCCAACTTCCTCGGGATGTGCCGGAGATGATTCAGGATGCGATCCGACAGATCGTCGACGGGAAGGACCTCTCCGAGCAGACGGCCGTGACGGTCATGTCCGAGATGATGGACGGTACTGCCACGCCCGCCCAGGTCGGCTCCTTCCTGACCGCCATGCGCATGAAGGGCGAGACCGAGCACGAGCTGCGCGGGTTCGCGTCCGCGATGAGACGTGGCGCGAGCAGGATATCGGCCCCCGAAGGCACGGTCGACCTGTGCGGCACCGGAGGCGACGGCAGGAACACGATCAACATCAGCACGATCGCATCCTTCGTCGTCGCAGCGGCCGGGGTCCCGGTCGCGAAGCACGCCAACAGGGCCGTGTCGGGCAGGTCCGGCTCGGCCGACCTCATGGCCGCCCTGGGCATACCGCACGACCTGCCGCCGGCAGCCGTGCAGAGGTCGCTCGACGGGACCGGCTTCGGGTTCATGTTCGCACCGGTCTTCCACAGCTCGATGAGGAACGTCGCGGCCCACAGACAGGAGGTCGGGATACGGACCTTCTTCAACATGCTGGGACCGATGACCAACCCAGCGGGCGTCAGGCGCCAGCTCATCGGGGTCTACGACCCGGCGATTGCGTCCACCATGGCGAGGGCCATGATGGGCCTCGGTGCCACGAATGTCATGATCGTCCACAGCCAAGGCCTTGATGAACTCTCGAACCTCGGGGACACGCAGGTGACCGAACTCTCCGACGGGAGCATCAGAGAGTATCGCGTCTCGCCCGGGATGTTCGGGCTCGACATGGCGGAGCCCAGGGACCTCATGGGCGGTGACCCCTCCGAAAGCGCGAGGGCGGCGCTCTCGATCCTGAAGGGCGAGAGGTCGGCGAGGACGGACGCCGTCGCACTCAACGCGGCCGCAGCGATATACGTCTCGGGGAAGTGCGGGGACCTCCAGCAGGGTCTCGACATCGCGACCGGAACGCTCCGAAGCGGCCGGGCCCTCGAGAAACTGAAGGAGTACGCAGCTGTCGCGAGGATGCTGGAGTCGGAGAGACAGTCCGCAGAGCCCATAGGGGACCTCAACAGGAGGAGGATCCTCCCGGATGTGATCATGACGAGATGTGCGGAGATCGTGCGCAGTCTCGCGGCAGAGGTCGCCTCGCTCGACGGAGGAACCGAACTCCTCGAATCCCTCGATGCGGAGCTGACCGCAAACCCCGGCGTCATCAGCGTTCTCACACTCAGACGGATCAGGAATATCCTCACGGACGACGGGCCGATGCCCTCCGACGGACGCAGGGCGAAGACCGGTTTCTCGGACGCGATCGGATCCGCAGATGGCATCGCGGTCATCGCGGAGTACAAGCCGAGTTCTCCAGGCGCGCGCCCGCTCCAGGTGCCACCCGACGTCAGGTCCGCAGCCGATGCGTACTCGCGCGCGGGCGTGGCAGCGGTGTCGGTCCTCGCGGAGCCCGAGTTCTTCGGCGGCGGCCCCGGCGTCTTCTCCACGATGCGTTCCAGGATCACACTGCCGATGCTCTACAAGGATTTCGTCGTGAGCGAGAAGCAGGTGAAACTCGCGAAGGCACTCGGAGCGGATGCGGTCCTGCTGATCGCGGATGTGCTCTCGACGGAGGCATTGGACACTCTGACGGGATCCGTGGCCGCAAAGGGCATGGAACCGTTCGTGGAGCTCCACGACGGGAAGGACATCAGGAAGCTCGCGGCATGCGCGAACGCGCGCTCGGTCGCGACGGTCGGGGTGAACAGCAGAGACCTGCGGACCCTGGAGATCGACCTCGCCCGCCAGGGGACGCTCGCGGAGCAGGTCCCGTCAGACTACCTCAAGGTCGCGGAGAGCGGGATGAGGTCCCCGGACGACCTCGAGCGGCTCGCTGGGTTCGACGCCGTCCTCATCGGATCGATGTTCATGCAGGCGGAGGACCTGGAACGCACTGTCACGGACACGGTGTCCGTCGCGAGGAGCGTGAGAGGATGAAGGTCAAGATATGCGGGGTGACGAACCAGGAGGACGCCGTCCTGTGCGAGGAGTCGGGGGCGGATGCGATAGGTTTCGTGAACGTCCCTGGGAGGAAGCGGAGCATCGCCCTGGAGGATATCGCGGCGATATGCGCTACGCTCGGACCTCTGACCGCGAAGGTCCTGGTGTGCGAACCCGAGGACGATGAGCAGGCAATTGGCATGTGCGATATGGCAGGCACGGACATCCTGCAGACATACACGCTATCACCCGAGCAAGTCTCGGCCGTGAGGGGCAGTGGATTCAGCGTCATCAGGGCCATCAGGCCCGACAGGGCGGAGGCGCTCCGCTACCGCGACTCCGCAGATGCGATCCTGTTCGAGGGGGGCGCCCCGGGCACGGGCGAGGAGTACGATTACTCCTCGATACCGATAGACGCGTGTCCGAGGGCGATCATCGCCGGAGGACTGACCCCGTCCAACCTGGACCGGGCGAAGAGCCTCGGGCCGTACGCGCTCGACGTCTCCTCGGGCGTGGAGAGGACGCACGGGCGGAAGGACCCGGAACTGGTCCGCGATTTCATCAGGAGGTGCAAGGCTTGAGCAGAGCAGGTTACTTCGGAGCCTTCGGAGGGTCCTACGTCCCCGAGGTGCTGGTCAG
>Ga0315287_10001406_pt1 | contig 22081 bp, 18 predicted proteins | sample YL17G11_0_MG_FD_205037 | JGI IMG/M metagenome (GOLD analysis project Ga0315287, IMG submission 205037) | Sediment microbial communities from Yellowstone Lake, YNP, Wyoming, USA - YL17G11_0 | ecosystem: Environmental > Aquatic > Freshwater > Lake > Sediment | place: USA: Wyoming | collected...
GGCGTAGGAGCGGGCGACGAAGCTCGCGCCCTGCACGATGGCCAGGGCGAGCGCGCTGTAGGGTTGGGTCACCACGCCGTGGGTCTGGACCGGGGTGACGAAGCCGGGGTCGGAGGTCGGCGATGCCTGGCCCTTGGTCAGACCGTAGACCTGGTTATTGTGGACGAAGACCTTGATGCCGATATTGCGCCTGATGGCGTGGATGAAGTGATTGCCGCCCTCGCCATAGATATCGCCGTCGCCGCTAGTGACGACCACCTCAAGTTCGTGATTCGCGATCTTGATGGCGGTGGCGACGGGAATGGGTCGGCCGTGGAGGCCGTTGAAGACGTTCGCCTGTGTGTAGTGCGGCAGCTTCGCGGCCTGCCCGATGCCCGAGACGAGGACGAGCTTGTGGCGGTCGATGCCGAGTTCCTCGATGGACCGATCGAGCGCGCGCAGGATGAGGAAGTCTCCGCACCCCGGGCACCAGGCGATGTCATTATCGAAGTAGAGTTTGGTCATGACTGCACCCTCCTCGCGATCTCCTCACCCGTGAATGGCAGACCGTCGTACTTCGGCATCAGCTCACACTCGGTCAGCACCTGCTCTTCGCGCAGCAGCGAGAGGAACTGTCCTGTGCCGTTGCCCTCGACGACGGTGATGCGTCGCGCGCCGGTCGAGGCGATGGCAGCGCGCGCGATGTCTCCGTTGAGCGGCCACACCTGAGCGAAGTGCAGCATGGCCGTGGAGATATCGCGCCGGTTGAGCAGGTCAACGGCCTCCCGGCACGGTCCGTAGGTTGAGCCCCAACAGATGAGCAGGTGCTCGGCCCTGTCCAGCCCGTATCGCTCCGGCGGCAGCGCCTCGCGCCGCATCCCATCGAGCTTGCGCAGGCGCTTGTCGTGCATCCGCACGCGCACGGTCAGGTCCTCAGTGATGTGCCCGTCTTCTCCGTGCTCGTCGGAGTCAACCACGACATACGCAGATGATCCGGGGAGTGCCCTCGGCGAGATACCATCGGACGTGATCGCGTACCGCAGGTGATCCGTGGGCGGATTGGCCACGACGCGGCGCTCGATAGGCCGAAGTGTCCGGTCGAACGGGGCGATGTTCTTGCGCATGTCGGCGAGGAACTGGTCCATCAGCAATATGACCGGCGTCTGGTACCTATGCGCTGTCTCCAGCGCGAGGCGCGTCAGCTCGTAGGCTTGCCGCGGCGTTCCCGGAGCGTACACCGCCCTCGCGAACTCGCCGTGCGAGCCGCTCACGGCGAACCTGAGTTCCGTCTGGCCGGTGCGAGTCGGCAGGCCGGTCGCGGGCCCTGGTCGCTGGCCGAGGACGATGAACGCGGGAAGCTCGAGCATCCCGGCGAGCGATATCCCCTCCACCATCAGCGCGAAGCCCCCGCCGCTGGTGGTGGTCATGGCCGGTACGCCCGCGTACGTCGCCCCGCAGACCATGTTGATCGCCGCGATCTCGTCCTCTGCTTGCTCGACCACGATGCCGTACTCGTCGGCGACGGTGGCGAGATAGGTGAAGACGTTCGTTGACGGCGTCATCGGGTAGGCAGCGACGAACTTCACGCCTGCGGTCGCGGCTCCCAGGCCGATGGCCTCGCTGCCCGAGCACACGAAGTCGGGAGCGCCCGCGCTCTGGGGCGGCAGCTTCGCGCCGAGGTAGGGCTCTGCGAGCTGCGCGCCACGCTGAGCACATTTGATGTTCGCGTCGACAACGTCTTGCCCTTTGCGCTCGAACCTAGTCTGCAGGAGCAAGTGCAGCCGCGCCGCGTCGTAGCCTAGCAGCGCGAAGACGGCCCCAGCCGCGACCGTGTTCGCCATCACCGTCTCGCCCGTGAGAGCCTTCGCCTCCTGGGCGAACTCCATGGCAACTGTGCCCACAGTTGGCGGCCCGTTGAGGAGGATCAGAGTCCACTCGTTGACGCGCTCGCGCAGGAAATCCAGGCTCTTTGGGTCGAGCACCACCAGCAGATCGGGGATGTCCTTGCCGGAGAACAGCTCCTGGTCGGCGATCCTGATGTCTTGCCAGTTCAGGCCGCCGCGGATGCGCGACATGTAGGTTTCGGTGGTGAAGACGTGCAGCCCCATACTCGCGAAGGCGCTGGTCAGCAGCCCGCCTATCGTCTCGATCCCCTGTCCCGCCGCGCCGGAGACGCGAATGCTGAGGTCCATGATCACCTCCCACACCACGACACCGCCGGTATATCCGCCATCGTTCTCAAGCCCGGCGCCGCGTCCACTACGATGGGAATCGCGTTCGTAAGTATCGCGCAGGTCGCCACGTCACCGTTCACCCCGCCGGGGATGGTAAAGCGCATGTCCGGCTCGCCGTTGATAATCACGGTGTCCTGGACATCGTCTTCGCCGAGGCAGGCGCGGAACTCGAGCCGGATCTTCTCTTCGTCGCCCGTGTAGCCCGAGCCGATCTGCTGCACGCCCCTCGCCATGCCCGGTTTCACGACGATCTCGCTGCTGCTGACTTCGCGCTCCGCGATCACAGGGCTGATGAGGTCCTCGGTACGGTCGAGCGTCCATCCCATCCGCGAGGCGATCATGTGCATGGACTCTGTCAGGCCGACATGCCGCAGCGTGCCCGCCGCCTTCTTCTGCTCGAACTGCTCCAGCGTCAGGCCGGCGCCGATCTTCTGCTGGAATGGCAGGCGGCGAAACCGCGCGTCCTGGTAGCGCAGTACAGTGATCTTCTTCACGTTCCGCGATATGGCAGTGAGCGAGATCGGCAGAATGTCCATGAGGAAGCCGGGATTCACGCCAGTTGCGAGCACCGAGACACCCGCGGCTTTCGCGGCGCGATCAATCTCCGCGCTCAACTTCGGCGCCATCTGCCAGGGAAATGACAGCTCCTCGCAGCTCGATATCACGTTGAGTTTGTGGCGCAACAGCTCGTCGAGCTGGGGCTTCACCTCTGTGAGACTGGAGACCGTCGTGAGCAGCGCCGCGTCCGCCGCAGTCTCCGCGAGCGCTTCGCCAACGCTTCCCGCCACCTTCACGCCGACACGGCCAGGTAGCTCGGCCACCTCCCCCAGGTCGCGGCCGGCTATCCGCGGGTCCACATCCACCGCGCCCACAACCTGAAGCCTCGGCCGTTCCAGCAGGAACGGCGTGAGGCGCCGGCCCATCGCGCCGAGGCCGACCTGGATGACTCGTAGTCTGGATGGCACCATTACCTCCTGCTGTCTCTGGGCAGCTGCGTCTCTTCACCATCAGACCAGCACAACCGCTCTTCACCGAAGAGATGCTTGGCACCTCCGGTGATTGGCCGACAGCCAGTCCGATGCCGCTCTATGTCATCCTGAGCGGAGCGAAGGATCACGCCGTTCTGGACGGGCGGAATGGCGGGATTCCTCGCCTCGCGCTGCGCGCTCCTCAGAATGACAGCGGCGCAGCCCTCCGATCGGGGTCACCCCCTGTGTTCGGATGTGCTTGACACCGCCCGCCGAAGGGGCTATGGATAGGCGAGTGGAGGTAAGATGCGAGGGACGAGTGTCCGATTGCGGCGGAGAGGGGTTCTCACTCTCCCGGCCCACATCCGTGCGAAGTACGGACTGCGGGAGGGTGACATCCTCTCACTACTTGATCTCGACGGCGTGATCGTGTTGAAGCGCGATACGTCGGCGTTGCCGCGGCTTAGCACCAAGATAGAGCGGATGCGGTGAGGTGCCGGGCTGCGGCTTAGCGACCTGACCAGGAGCCTGCCTGGGTACCGAGGGTCAAGAGCGGCAGCGCGCCAGGAGAGAGGGCGTTGTGTCTGATGCGCCGCAGAGCGGCAGGCGAACGACCGATGCCGCGTCATCGGCCCCGACCAGCGGGGTAGCGATCGGCTCTCTCGCACTGGCCATCGTCGCGGTGCTGCTCGTCGGAGCGCCCTTGGGATCGTTACTTCTCGGCAGATGGCCGTGGCTCGGCGAGGCATTTGTATTCGGCCTGCTACTGGTGGCCGTCGGGGTCGTGCTGGACGTAGTGGCGATCATCCAGACCGACGCTACCGCGGGCAGAGCCAGTGGAAGGCCAATCGCTGTCGCTGCGTTGGCGATCAACGCGCTAGCCGCGACCCTTTCGTACATCACCTACCGGCTTCTTTTCCTGCGCGCGCCAGCCATGACCGGGCTGCATCCCGGCCATCCGACGCCTGCTCTTGGCAGGTCGCCCATCGCCGCTGCCCGAAACCCTGTGGCGTGCTCATCCTCGCCATAGAAACCAGTTGTGACGAAACTGCTGCCGCGATCGCGCGTGGACCGACGGACCGTGGCGCGGAGCTGTTGTCTAGCGTGGTCGCCTCGCAGGACGCGCTCCACGCCCCCTTCGGCGGCATCGTGCCGGAGATCGCCTCCCGGCGGCACTTGGAAACGATCGTGCCGGTGATCACTGAGGCGATGGGCCGCGCGGGGGTGGGCTGGGACGACCTGGAGGGCATTGCCGTCACGAATGGCCCCGGGCTGATTGGCTCACTGGTAGTCGGCGCTGCCGTCGCCAAGGCGATTGCTGAGGCGCGGTCACTGCCCATCGTTGGCATTCATCACCTCGAAGGGCACATCTATGGCGCAGCGGTCGGGCAGGCGATTACGTTTCCCGCGCTGGCGCTGATCGCGTCCGGCGGGCACAGCCACCTCGTCATCATGCGCGATCACGGGCGCTACGAGGTCATCGGGAAGACGCGGGACGACGCGGCCGGCGAGGCCTTCGAGAAGGGCGCGCGCTTGCTCGGCCTCCCCTACCCCGGCTCTCCCCAACTCGCTGACCTCGCCGACTCCTACCGCGGCCGCATCAGGCCCATGCCGAGAGCGCGCATAGCCGATTCCTGGGATTTCAGCTTCAGTGGCGTCAAGACCGAGTTGGCGCGGCGCGTTCGTCAGGCGCCCCCGACTGACGAGGAGCGGACGAGACTCGCGGCCGCGTATCAGGAATCCATCGACCTCTCGCTCGCTGAACGCGGGACGCGCGCTGCGGAGGAATTTGGCGGGCTGCCTATCCTGCTGGTCGGCGGGGTGGCGCGCAATCGGCGGCTGCGAGAGATGATCGCGGAGAAGGCGGCCGCGCTCGGGCTCTCCGTTCGAGTTCCCGATCCGCAGCTCTGCACGGACAACGCCGCCATGGTCGCGGCGGCCGGACTCTATAAGCTGACCACTGCCGGGCCGGACGATCCATCGCTCGATGTCTCCGCAAACCTGGCGCTTGGTGACTGGAGGCCGGTCGCGGGCGCGGCATCGTAGACTCTCACAGCCGGCGCTCGCTCGATTTCGGCGCGGCAAGGCGCACAAAAAAACCGAATCAGACACCCCTTGCGCCCTTGCCAATTCAGCGTTCTAGTGCTATACTCCGCCCTCGATAGGAGACCACGGGATGAACCTAGCAGCCCTATCGATGCACTATCCCGATTTCTCCGAAGTGGCAATGGCAACCGGATGCAAGCGAGGTGAGGGGTCGGGCATCCGAATTGTTCATTGCTTCCGTTCCCATCTTTTTCCCCACGCAGCGGAGCCGCCGCGATCCATTTCGTGCCATCGTTTCGAGCATCGGCCTTCGCATGGGAGGACATAGCACCGACGTCTGCGGACTGACGGTGCATGCACATATCGTGAGAGAGTGAGACAAGCGCGGAAGACACCCTGGGCTACCACATTGGGGTAGACCGCAAATACGCGAAGCGCGGCCGAAAAGATACCTGACAATTCGGCAGAAGCCGTCACAGGAGACATCGCAGCCATGGACGCAGCAGTCGCGCACCAGATCTGGAACTACGTCGGTATGTTGGGGGTCGACCGGGAGACCGCCCGGGACCTGTATCAGGAAGCGGAAACAGCCATTTGGGAGGCCTCCGCCCATCGGGCCACTTACGAGTGCCATAGCTACCTCGTGAAGACGGGCATCGGAGCCATTCGACACTGGCTCCGAGACCGCTACTCCATCATCCGTGTCCCCGGGTATCTGCACGACCGCGGGCAAGCGGCCGAGCACATGAAGGTCATCCTCCCGCTCGAAGAGATGAACGAGACGGTCGGCCATCATTTCGAGGAGGACTTGCTCGAGCAGATCAGCGTCGACGACCGGCGCACGGAGGTGATGCACCTGCTGTCGCGGCTGACCAGGGCGGAGCGCCAGGTGATGGAATCGCTGCTTTCCGGGCAAAGCATCAGGGAGATCGCCCGGCGCCGGCGCGTGCGCGTGGGTTGTGTCTACGCCCAGCGGAGCAAAGCAATCACCAAGCTTCGCAAGTTGGTCGCCGAAAGCACTGGCAATGGCGACGGACATCGCCACTTGGTGGCGGCCCGCGCCGCGGTGGGCTAACAGGAAGAAAGCGACACGGCGCGCTGTGAGTTCAGCGCGCCGTCTCATACCTTGGCAGCCCGGTCAGTCGTCGTCACTGGGGGGCGGTCGCGGCGCTGACTTGCCCTGCCCTCCCCCTCCCTCGAAGAAGTTCGCCAGAAACCGCGTGCGATCAGAGGCGACCAACCCCGAGCGCTCCGGAGTTCGGCCAGTACCGGGGTAGAAACACTTCTGACATTGGAAGGCGCCGCCGGAACCGAATGTTGTCGCAAGGTAGAACGGAAGCCGGCTCAGTGGCCGCTGGCAGACGCTGCAGCGTGGGCCTTCGGGGTCCGCGGGGGTTTGTGGCTTGGGTCTTGCGCCGGATCGTATGCGAGCGCTTCTCGGCGCTTGCTTTGGGCTCTGTCTACGTGTAATCATGGTTCGTCACCTTCTGCACTCATACCCCCGCGGTGGAACCCATAACCGACTCACGCAGTCCAATGGTATGCTGACGGTGTCAGAAGGGGTGTAGTTTGACATGGGATTTGCCTTTGTGCTAGACTCGGCCAAGGTTTTTTCGGTCGCGGCGGCCGCCCTTTGCCGCGACGCTGGCCGCCCTGGGATCGTTCGTGAACGCGGCCTTTGGCTGCGTATGCTGCGCGCACAGCAAAAGCGCCGGATGGGAACTATGCGATCATCGAGAACCCCGGCCGTGCACATGCTACCTGGGAGTGCCGCCAAGGAGGGCCGCTGCATGCGAAGAGCCTGCCTGATCTCTCTCGCCCTCGTCATCCTCTGTGCCGCCATGACCTCGGGAGCGTGGGCTGTCGAGCGCCAATTGGCCGGAGTCCGTCTCGGTGAAAGAGCCCTGGACCTGCTCGAGAAGCGGGGGTTCGGGCAGCCGAATTACATCGGCCCGATCGGTTCAGTCGGGCTGCCCAGCACGTCAGACCAGACCACAGGGGCCATGGCCGCGGGCGCGCGCCGTTCCGGCCCCGCGGGTCCGAATGACGCTGCAGCCGCCGGTCCCAGCCTTCTGGGCGGCATGCGAGGTGGTGGAGCCGGTGGCGGTATGCGCGGCGGCGGCGGTGGCATGCGCGGAGGCGGCGGTGGCATGCGCGGAGGCGGCGGTGGTATGCGCGGAGGTGGGGGCATGCGCGGAGGTGGCGGCGGCATGCGCGGAGGGGGTGGTGGCATGCGCGGAGGTGGGGGTATGCGCGGCGGCGGTGCTGGTATGCGTGGTGGGGGCGGCAGAGGCGGCGGTGGGGGCACGGCAGGAGCCCGGGCCGCGAGCGGTGGTGGAGGCATGTACTGGTACTACCGCCGGCCTTCGGCAGCCGTTATGGTACTCAGCCTCACCCCGACTGCTGAAGTGAAGACGATCACCCTGAGCGGGAATCTCCCGTATGCTGCCGGGCGCACGACCCGAAGCATTGGGCTCGCCAGCAGCTATATGGATGTCATCGCCCGGTACGGATACCCCGATCAGACGATGACCGCGGGCAACGCGATCGAGTTGACCTATGTTGATCACGGGGTTCGGTTCACGCTCGAAGGAATGCGGGTCACGCGGATAGCCATTGGAGCCGAAATCGTTGGGGCGGTCGAAGCCATCCCGGTGCAGGCCGCGCCCGAGACGACGGCTCCGCCCGTTGGACTCTCGCCCGAGGAGCTGCGAGGCTACCTGTAGGCCGAGTCATGCTTTCCAGGAACCGGAGGGACAACAGAATGCACTTCTCCCGTCGCTCACAGCTCGTTGTGTTGCTGGCGCTGGTGGCAGGCGCCGCACTTGCCGGTCCTGCGCTTGCAGTCGAGGACGGCCTTATGGGGGTCCGCATCGGCGCCTCTTATCGAGAGCTGACCAGGCGTCTAGGCGCGCCGAACGGCATCCTGCTCTCAGCCGGCGGTGGGATGATGTACCAAACCCTCACGCGTCCGACAGCCGGTCTGCCGCAGTTTGGCGGGCAGGCCGCCGCTCCGACCGACATGCCGGTCTGGGTCCGGCCCGTGCTTGTTGGCTCGCTCGCGCCCGGCCAAGCTCAGTGGTTCTACGATCTGCGCACAAAGAAGGGCGTAGCGCTCGGGATAGTCCTGAACGGTGAGGGCGCGGACGCCGCAGTGACGAACGTCGTCGTAGCCGGCTTCGCCCAGTATCTCAAAGGAAAGCCGGCGCCTGTCCGCACGGAGCGCGGAATCGTACTTCAGAGCAGCTTCGCTGACGTCCTCAGGAAATATGGCTATCCTCCTATCGCCGACATCTACGCGGCCGGTGGTGGTGGTGCAGGGGCCGCGGGAGGGGCCGGCGCTCGAGGGGGCGGGGGCGCGATGCGTGCGGGCGGCGGCGGGATGCGCGGTGGCGGTGGGATGAGAGCGGGTGGTGGTGGCGCGATGCGCGGCGGAGGCATGGGCGGTGGTGGCGGGATGAGAGCGGGAGGTGGCGGAGGCGGCAGAGGTGGCGGAGGCGGCGGGGGCGGCATGAGGGGCGGAGGGATGCGGGGCGCGCTGGGTTCGAACCTGGCCTCGCTGTCCGTCCCGGTAGCATCGCAGTATGAAGTCGTCCTTACCGGCGGAATGATGGGTGGTGGTGGTATGCGCGGCGGGGGCGGCGGTGGCGGTATGCGAGGGGGAGGCGGTGGGGCGCGAGGTGGCGGTGGCGGTATGCGAGGTGGCGGTGGGGGTATGCGAGGGGGCGGCGGCGGGATGCGCGGCGGCGGTGGGGCGCGAGGTGGCGCCCGGGGCACGCTTCCCCCGCTCGGCACCGCTACAGGCGGCGCCAGTGCCGGCGCCGGAGTCCAGGCGTACTCTGACAACACGCCGATTGCTTTCACCCGCGACTGCATCCTGACTTACGAGGGCATCGCGTTCACGATTCAGGATATGCGCGTCATGCGCATTCACGTGTCGGAGTAAGCGGGCCGGTTTTCGTCAAGTTGAAGAGGGAGCGTGGCCTCCTCAGGGAGGCGTGCTCCCTTTTTCTTTCGTCTGTCTCGATTTTGGGAATGCTTAGAAGGATGTCGTTGACAATCCCCCTGCGCGTCCAACCCGCGCCGAGGGCTGTTGGCATTGCTGGTCAGAGAGAGGTGTTGAGTAGATGAGGTTGCGCTATCAGCTTGTGGTGGCCCTGCTGGTGATGACGTTGATGGTGACATCGTTCATGGCCGGACGTCAGTTCCAGTCGCTGGCGGCTCTCGTTCCCGGAAAGAGCTTGAACTCCCTCCGTCTTCTGTCGTTGACCGGCACCGCAAACGCGGACCAGAGCAGCGGCAACGAAGTCACGCTGCGCCCCATCGAGACGTTCCAGGAGGTGCTTTCGCACGTCAGAAAGCAGTACGTCTCCCCTGTGAAGAGTGATGGCGAGTTGACCTATGGCGCTGTCCGCGGCATGCTCTCGGTCCTTCGTGATGAGCCATATAACGACCGGTACAGCCGCTTCATGGACCCGGAAGAGTACCGCTCCTTTCTGGAGGAGAATGAGGGCCACTTCGGTGGAATCGGCGCCGAACTCGGGGTCCGCGAGGTCAAGGCCGATCCCGCTCCTGGGGGCAAGAACACCGAAGGGATCCGCTGCCCGGTGTGCGGCACCGATATCGGCAACCCGAAGCAGTACCAGGTCGTGATCATCGCGCCGCTTCCGGGCAGCCCGGCAGAACGAGTGGGGTTGAGAGCCGGCGATCACATTCTGCGCGTCGATGACGTTCCCACGGCGGCGCTGACGCTGGGGGATACGGTTCGGCGGATCAAGGGCGCGCCGGGGACGAGCGTCAGTCTGGTGGTCGGGCGAGTGGGGCTCTCCGAGCCACTCCAGGTGAAAGTCACGCGCGCCATCATTTCCGTGCGTAGCGCCGAGCACAAGATGCTTCCCGACCACGTTGGCTATCTGCGGATCAGCACATTCAATGACACCACGACCGACATGGTGAAGAAAGCGCTGAAAGAACTGCGCGACGACGGCATGCAGGGCCTGCTCCTCGACCTTCGCAATGATCCCGGCGGCGGCCTCGAGACATGCATCGAGGTGGCGAGCCAATTCGTTGGGAAAGGCACGGTCGTCTACATTCAGGAGCGCAACCAGCCGCGACAACCTCGCGAGGCCACGACCGACGCGCGCCACCTCGGGGTGCCGCTGGTTGTTCTCGTCAACAACGGGTCGGCAAGCGCCTCCGAGATTCTCGCCGGCGCCATTCAGGATGACAAAGCCGGGAAGTTGATGGGCGTGACGACGTTCGGCAAGGGCCTCGTGCAGACCGTGTTTCCGCTGCGAGACGGGTCCGCGCTGGCGCTCACCACCGCGCGCTACCTCACACCCAAGCTGCGCGACATTGACCACAAGGGCATTGCTCCCGACATCGCAGTCGAGCAGACGAAGACCCTGGACTTCATCCAGCCGCTGAGCGAGAAGGACGTACAAGCCACCTCTGCGCTCAGTGAGCTGCGGCAGGAGATACGGCGCGTCGCCCGCGCCTCGTGAGCATGACGCGAAGGGGACGGCGCTGCCGTCCCCTTCCCTTATCAGGTTGCCGTCTCGACCGCCAAAATGCCTGCTCAACCACCCCTCAATAAGGTCATCAGCGCATCTCGCCGGACGGACCTGGTCTCCCACTATCCGGATCGGCTCGCCCGTCGCATCATCGACTTCGGCCCGCAGAGCATTCACACCGTGGTCCTCTGGACGAAGGATGCGAGCAACATCCTCGATCACCGAGCGCTCCGCGAGGCGCTCGCGAGTGTGGGGCAAGTTTTCGTCCACTGGACCATCACCGGCCTCGGCGGCGCCTTCCTCGAGCCGAACGTGCCGCCGGCCGGTCAGCAGCTCGCGCTGGCCGATGGGCTGGTTGCCTTCGTTGGTGACCCCAGGCGGGTGCACTGGCGATATGACCCTCTGGTATCGGCCGAACGCTCAGGCGAGTTCGCCGGCAATGTTTCGATTCCACTCTTCCGATCGCTGGCCGAGCCCCTGGCGCGTGCCGGCATTGCGATGGTTCACACGTCGTTCGTCACGCTCTACCCGAAAGTGGTGAGACGCTTCGCCGCGGCCGGGATCCAGGCGGCGCAGCCGCCGCCTGAGGAGGCGGAGAAGTTTCTCCAATATCTTGGAGCGGCTGCGGCCGACGTGGGAATGCGGCTGCTGACCTGCTGCGAATCCGCGTTCGGCAGGCAGCGCTGCATTGACGGCGACCTGCTGATGGAGCTGCACCCCGCTCACGAGCCCTGCAGGACCGACCGCGCTCGCGGACAACGCGAACTCTGCGGCTGCACTGCCAGCCTCGACATCGGCCGCTACCTCCCCTGCCCCAACCGCTGCCTCTACTGCTACGCGCACCCGGCCGCGTAAGCTTCGCAACACAGGAGACGGCGCCGCTCTCCCGAATCCTCCGAGCAGGGAGAGTATATGGCATACTGCCCGCTGTGCGGGTTCGAGCACGAAGAGGGCGCTAGTCGGTGCCCTGACTGCAATATTGACCCCAAGCCGGGATCGCCGCCGCAGCCCACTCAGCCGGGCCCGGAAACCCACCCGGTGCGCCTCTGCACCGTTCCTGATGTCAGCGCAGGCGAGATTCTGCGCGCTATCCTCACCGAAAACGGTATTCCCTCAGTGCTTCAGCGCCACGGGCCGGTGACCGGCGAACTGGTGCGCGTCACCGACGGGCTGACTGAGGACTACGCGATCATCATGGTGCCTGCCAACCGGCTGAGGGAGGCGATGGAACTCCTCGAGGCGATCGAGTCGGGGTCACTCATCTGGCCCGAAGGCATGGAGCCTGAGGAGTGACATCGCTCGCGTGAGCCTATGAGAACGCGCCTCGTCAAGGTTTTCTGGAGCCCCCTCGGCCTCACATTGACGGCTCTTCTGGCACTCATACTCGGCTCGACGCTCTTCTACTCCCGCGTCGAAGGCTGGGGGGTCCTGACGGCGTTCAGCTTCACGCTGGCGACCATCACCACCGTCGGCTACGGCAACGTCTACCCGAAGCATAAGGCCGGCGAAATCTTTACCGCCGGCCTCATGCTTGTGACACTGACCTCTGTCGTCGTTGTTTTCAGCACCTTCGCCAATCGACTGATTGCTCTCGTGTCTCGGGAGGTAAACCCAATGGAACGCAACGATCGCGCGGTGCGCGCGCTGCAGGATCACATCGTGGTGGCGGCGTCAGCCGAGCTGGCCGCCATGATCGTGCAGAATCTCCGCTCGCGAGAGCTGCCTTTCGTCGTCATTACAGATGAGGACGCCGCCCATGCCCGCTGGCTGGAGGAAGGCGCGCCGACGGTTCTCGGCAGTCCGGATGATGAAGATATCTTGCTGCGCGCGGGGATACAGCGGGCAAAAGGCTTGATCGTCGCCCTGGGGGCGGACGCCGACAACGTGTTTGTGACCTTGAGCGCCCACGAACTGAACCCGAGTGTACGGATCATCGGTCGCGCGCACAGCGCCTCCTCGATCGTGAAACTGCGCCGGTCGGGGGCGAACGAGGTCGTCTTGCCCGAACAGATCACGGCGATGAACCTGGTGGACCTGTTCAGGGATCCCGCGCATATCAGCGGGGCCGTTCGCCAGGCGATCGATGAGCTGAGAACGGTGCTGCACGAGTCTCCGACCGCCCCAGCCGATCTGCGCAATCGCCCTCGGCAGGTGCTGTTCCGCGCGCTGCGGCTGGCGCTCCAGGAGCTCGGTCCGGATATGGAGACGACTCTGTATGCGCTGGGTCGGCAGTTCGGCAGCGAGGCCGTGGCCCCCAATCTCAGTGGCGACAAGCTCTGCGATGTGCTGGATCAGATCTCCCCGGTGTGGTCTGCCGCGGGACTGGGCTACTTGCAGGTGGCCGCGTGCACCGACACCAGTGCTCGCCTGGCGGAGAATGAGTGCGCGACGTGCGAAGGTCTACCGGCCGTGGGCAGGCCGGTGTGTCACCTGGAGCGGGGAGTGCTTGCCGGCGCTCTCGAAGCACGTCTCGGACGTTCGGTACACGCACGGGAGGTCAAGTGCTGGGGCCTCGGTGACCGCGTCTGCGAGTTCGAAGTAACCGTAGACGTGGACGTACACCGGCCCCCGGAGTGAGGGCCGGCTATGGTGAGTCCTCGCTAGCTACCGCCGGAACGGCGGAGCGCCGATCACCACGAGGTGTATGAACTGCCGCCCAGTGCCGAGAGCCCGCTGCTGCTGTGTACATCCCCAGTCGCGTTGTTGTAGTTCCAATCGCTGGCCCCTGTGAACGGGTCCTTGGGCAGCGTCCCGTCGCCGGTCACGATGTATGGGCCGTCATAGGCCATCCGGTCCACCTGGCCACCTTGTCCATCCATGTCGCTGCTGACGGCGGCGCCGTTGGCAGCCATGACATCGTTTATATTGGGCGGCCACGCCGCCGTCGTCCCTTCAAAGCGCTCGATTGCATCCCGTATCTGCTTCAGGTTCCCCCGAAGCTGCGCCTCTTTCGCGGTGCGACGTGCGGCCATGGCTCTCGGTATAATCAGCATGCTCAGGATCGCTATCACGGTGATAACGATGAGCACTTCAAGCAGTGTGAAACCACGGCGTCGATGGCCTATCCAGCCAATCGTCACCATGCCAACCTCCACTTCTGTCCCCAGTCGGTTATTCCACAACGGTTGCGGCGACTCACACGCCGGCGGGGCAATGTTCACCCCGACTGACGGCCAGATGGCGTACCAGTCGGTTCCGTGCCCGCTTCCAAAGGAAGGCATTCCCTGGCGCGTGGGGTAATATGTTGTTCCCCAGGTGCCCACAAATGTCACACACCGTGTCTGAAGCCATTTCGCTGATTCTGGAGGAAGTGAGGAATGCCGCCGGCGCAGTGAAGCCCGAGAGCGTCAAAGCGCTCGGCGATGCCGCGCTGTCGGCGCAGGCTGTCTTTGTCGCCGGGGAAGGTCGGTCGGGATTGGTCGCCAAGTGCCTGGCAATGCGTCTCATGCACCTCGGGCTTGAGACTCACGTGGTGGGCGAAGCCGTCACTCCGGCTTTCTCGGCGGACGACCTGCTTATCGTGTTCTCGGGCTCCGGGGAGACCGCCGCCGCCTGCACGATCGCCAGGGCCGCCAAGGAGCAAGGCGGGAAGGTGGCGACCGTCACCACGGGCGCCGGATCGTCTCTCGGGGCACTCGCAGACGTGACCGTCGTGATCCCTGTAGGACAATCGCTACAATTCGGCGGCAGCCTGTTCGAGCAGGCGGCGCTCCTTGTCTGCGATTCGCTGACTCTGATACTCCAGCAGCGCCTCGGGCAAAGTGAGACGGATATGAGGTCTCGCCACGCGACGCTGGAGTGACCTCGGCCATAGAATGAGCCCCGTCCCGTGCTGTCGAGTGGCAAAGCAGGGGCGCAGCACCATGCGGGACGGGGCTCGACGAGCGTCCGAGGCTCATGCAGCCGGGAAAGCAGAGCGCCCTTCTCTCGCGATGAGAAGGGCGCTCCTGGCCCGCGTCTCAGCCTGTCGACCTGGAAGGCGCCAGCTGCGGTATCTCAACACGGGCGAAGCCCGTGAGATGCAGCACTCATAGCACACATGGGGCAAAGACGGAACACGGCCAAAACGCGAGTTGTAGCGATTTCGATTCAGCTATGGCCGGGTGTGAACAAGAGTCCCTGTGTGACCTTCGGCGCCGGACCAGGCGGAACTGCATAGAAGAGCCGGTAGAGTGCAACAATGGCGAGGGCGAGCAAGATCAGGATGATCACAAGCCGTGCGGCGCTCGATCGGCGGCGGTCAGGCTTCACAGTGAGAGATCCTTGTTGGCGCGATGCCGGCGGCGGCTTTCGCGTGGCTCTTTCAGCGGTCGGTCCCGTGCCACGACGTCGCGGCTGACTTCCACGCCGTTCTCATAGGTGACGCGAACAGTCTTGCTGACGCCGGGGGCAATCTCCTCCTTCGTGTCCTGTCGCGCGACCACCGTCACGGGGGGAAGCTCACCAGGGATCTTCAGCTTGTCTCCTGCCCGGATGCGATTCATATTCACGCCCGCGTTCGCGGCAGCGAGGCGGCTGACTGGCACGTGGTAGTCGAGGGCTATCTTCCATCCGGTTTCGCCCGGTCTAACCTCGTGCGATCCTTTCGGCGCGGCCGCTTTCATGATGCGCTCGACGGCCGCAGTGGCGGAGGGCGCGAAGCGATCGGCGGGCACCTGGCGAGATTCGATCTTCACGTTCTCCTTGAAGCTCGACTGTACGCCCTGGATCGGAGGCGAGAGTTCTCGCAGCAGCGACGAGAGAGCCTGGAGCGCTTCGGTCTTGTCCGGCAAGCCGATGACGAGTTCGCCGTTGACGACGATGGCGGAGGCCTGAATCACAGGTTGCAGCTTCTGGGAGAGCGCGGCTATGGCAGCGGCATCCGAAAGCACAGGTTGTCCGGCCGCGTTGACCGGGTGGAACGTGATCTTGTGGTTGAAGGAGACTTCCGCGGCGACGCCGACGCTCTTCTTCACTTCCTCGAGCAGCCGGTCGGCGTCGGACCGGCTGGCCACGACCGCAATCGGCTTGCCGTCAACAGCGACGAGGCAGGCGCGCCGGCCGCCCACCTTACCGTAGTGAAGTGCCAGAACGCCGGCAATGACGAGAACGAAGAAGACCCTCTCTATCCAGAGCCTGCGGCGCAGGCCCCGGGCCGCGCCCTCATCACCTGCTTCAGTCCCCATGGTGGCTCAGTCCCCCGGCGTTGCTTCGCCCGTCGCTGCGCCTGTCCTGCATGTGTTATTCCGCAGGACGCTCGACGCGTCTCCACCATTCCAAGTCAACATCGGGAAAGATCGCATCTCGCGTCCGGCAGTCGGCGAGAAACGCTTCGTCCTCCGGCGTAAGCCCGTCGCCGCGGACCTTCCGCCGGGCGATATCGGCCAGCCGCGAGAAAGCTTCGTGATGGAAGGCCGCTCGGCGCTCGGCGTAGTCTCTTGCCGTCCAGGTGGATATGAGGAACGGCCAGTCCGATGCCTCCAGCAGCATCAGCTCCCGCGCCGCCTGCTTCACAATGCCGGCCAGCTCGCCGTCGGACTGCGCGGCCAGCTCGGCAAGAGCCGGCATCTCCGCCTCGTCGGAGTAGATGTGCTTCCATATCCATGTCGTCAATTCGTTGAGCCAGATCCAGTGGAAGCCGCCCTGTCCCCACGAACTCTCCGGGAGGGAAACAGCCGTCTCCGGAGCGTGCGCGTCCAGGTACTCCGAGCACGTCACCAGATCAACGTTGGGATTGCCGTTCACTCCCTTCAGCACGCGGTAGAGCCAATCGGGGCCCTCAAACCACCAGTGGCCGAAAAGCTCTGCATCGTAGGGCGCGCAGAGAATACCATAGCTGCCGGTACGGGCGCGGTGGGAGGTGAGCAGCTCGTCGACCAACGCGCAGAAGTGATCCGCATTCTCTGGTACCCGCTCCGCCGCCCGCGCCGGCTGGTACGGCTCCTTGGATCCAAGGTCCGACTGCGCCGACGTCACTCGCCAGTACCGGTGATTCCCGGGGATATGCTTCTTATGGAAATCGAGATACCAGCCGTCGCCGGGGTATCCGTGCTCCCCACTCCACACCTGAATGCCGGTGCTCTCGTCTCGAGTGAAGACGGCGACCGGTGGCCTGTCCTCGACGGCGGAAGAGACGAGATATGCCTCGTACGGGGACTTCTCGACGTCCACCTCACCAGGACGGTAGCTGGCACGGAACCGCTCCCAGAGGCGCTGAAGGCCGGGGAAGCGGTCCATGTACACCCCGACGGCCGCGCCTCCCAGGAGGGTGGCAGTGTCAACGATGAAATACTCGATGCCGTTCTCAGCCAGGAACTCCTCGACGCCCTTTCGCAGCTTCGGCTGCTGCGGTTCCGAATCCGACAGCGGCGACGCCCAGGCGTACCGAGGCCGATACGCGCACTCCGGCAACCAGAACCCTCGCGGCGTCCGTCCGAAGTGGCGCTGGTAGGACTTGACCGCCTGCTTCACCTGCGCCTGAACCGCCTCATCGCGGCCGATCAAAGGCAGGTATCCATGGGTCGCGGCGGAGGTGATGACCTCGATATGCCCGTCGTCCTGCAAGCGTCTGAACCCGCCGATCAGGTCGCTCTCGTACACGTCTCGAAAGTCGTCCCTGATTGCGAGGAAGTGAGCTCGCCACATCTCGGCAAGGTCGGCGAGGTGGTGCTGCTTCTCCTTCGTGAATTGCTCCCGGTTCTCGCCGGCGACGCGGATGCGGTCGCCGAGGTACTCGACAAACTGAGTCTTGAAGTCTGAATCCGCCAGCTGCTCGGCGAGGATGGGGGTGATGCCGAGGGTGACTTTGGGCGATACTCCCTCAGACACCAGTCGGTCGAAGACGCGGAGCAGTGGCAGATAGCTCTCTGCCGCGCATTCGAAGACCATGTCCGATCCATGGGGCCACTTCCCGTGAGTGAGGACATACGGGAGGTGGCCGTGGAGGACAAAGGTAAAAGCTCCGGCCGCTGGCGTCGAGGCGTTCGTCACAACGCAATCTCCTCTGTCTGTGATAACGACTACAGTTTGCCCGATCCAGGCTCGCGCCTGTAAGGAAAGCCGGACGCGCCCATTCTTTTCCCGACAGCGGGGCCGCTCCCGCGACGGATCAGGCGCTGCTGGCTGTCTCGGGGATTGACGGCAATTCGTCGAGCAGGAGGCAGGCAAGAACGAAGTTGCACATGGTCCATGCGTGCGGGACCGCCCAATGACCGCCGGGTTGCGCGCCCATCATCTCAGGCAGCAGCCCGGTCTGAGTGCCGGAGGCGAGGACCGCGCGCATCGTGGCGACGGCGCGGGTCCGGTACGCGAGAGCGGCCTCCGGATCCTGCCAGCAAGCCAGCGAAAGCCTCAGGAACACGCGCGCCAGCCATATCGTCGTCAATGCCCCCGGCCCGCCTCCTGCGTACCCATCCCCATCGAATCGCCGCAGGGCTTCCGCGTCCCCTATCTTCACCCCCAGCCTCTGCACCAGCCCCTCGACGCAGCCACGAGCGATTTCCCGGTCGTCCGGGTTATCGACGTTGAGGAACTCGAATGGCACGATCAGCCCAAGCGCGGAGGCATCGGCCGCGGTGTCGAGATGCCCGGCGGGATCCAGGCCGCGGGCGAACATGTCGCCGAGCCAGAAGCGCGACATCACTGCTTCCTTGATCGAGCCGGCGGCGCGTTCGTATTCCTCGACGAACTGCTCTTTGCCCGCCAGGCGCGCCAGGTATGCTCCCTCGACCAGCGCCGCGCTGATGGCCGCGTTCGAGTATGTGAAGCTCCCGCGGAACGTCTCCCATAGGTCGAATGCCGGGCCGTGCAAGCTGGTCTTGCTGTCGAGGTTGCGCAGGAGGTACGACGCCGCGCGGAATGCGGAATCCTGAACCTCAGAGACGTACAGCGCGCGGTCGTCCTCCGACAGGGCGCGAGCATGGCGGCCCATGGCGAACAGCACCGATGCCGTCTGGTCGATCTGAAGGCTGTCTTCCTCGGTGCACCACGCAGGGCCCCGCTGCCCGCCCAGCCAGTAGCGCTGCTCCCAGTATCCCTCCGGTCGCTGCGCCTTCCTCGCCCAGGCGAGGAAGGGACCCATGTAGCCGCGGTAGCCGGCCGCGTCCAATCCGAGACAGACCTCCACCGCGTCACGGGGCCAGCAGTATCCATAGCCGCCCGAGCGCTCGAACGCGGGGTCGAATTCCGGGGCGGCCAGGATCGACCCGGTGTCGGGGTCCACCAACAGGTCTGTCGCCAGCAGGCACCGGTGATAGGCCTCACGCAGGTCGGACGGAATGCTGATATCGCGAGCTTGCCCCAGGAACTGGTCCCCCCTGTGGCGTGTCCATCTGGAGAGAGCATCCCATCCGAGCTGCCTGTAGTTCATAGCGCGCTCGACCGACGCCAGCTCGTTCGCCTCGGCCGCGATGATGAGATCGCGCACCATCCGCTGACCGGGAGCGAGCGCGATATTCCAGCCGACCGCAAGATCGATGTCGCCTATCTCCTCTCGCTGCCGGTTGAGGTGACCGGCCGCCATCTGATGCTTCGCGCTGTTGCGCTCGGTGGCGCGGCCGCAACCGTACTCGTCGAACTCGGCGGCGGCGATGGCGAAGCAGATGTGCCGCCAGTAGGCTACGGCTATGCTGCGATCAGCGTGGTAGTGGACGGCATTCTTCTGCTGGACTTCGCCAAGCTGCAAGTCCAGGTACTGGAACAGCTTCGCGCGCAGCGGCCGGTCACCGGCGTTGCCCGCCTCGAATCGCCTGAAGAACGCGGGCTCGGTGGGGTGAACGAAATCCGTAATCGTGAGGGTGAGGCCGGTCTCCGGGTGGCGAAGCTGCGTCTCGACGATGTTCGTTCGCTCGAGGTATCGCTGGTCCGCCTCCCAACTCGGGTCGAAAGTCCAGACCAGGCGGTTGAGCGCCGGGAAATAGACCGCGGGCATGCCTTCCTGCACGTTCTGCGGGAAGTCGATGTGTGGGTAGAAGAAGCTCATGATCTCGCCCTTGCCGCCCAGCGCGACGAGAACGCGAGAGTTTCCCACTACCGAGCTCGGCTGGTAGATCGGCAAGGGCTATTGGCTCCGCCGGCGGTCGACTGCGCGTTGGTACAGATCGAGGTAGGATTTCGCCGAACGGCCCCAGGAGAAGTCTGCTGCCATGGCATTCTGGACCAGGCGCTGCCATGCGGGCTGGGCATTCATCGTCAGCAATGCCCTGGCGACGGCGCCGAAGAGCGCGACTGCAGTGTGCTCCCTGAAGGAGAAGCCGTTGCCCCCGCCCGTCTTTGGGTCGAAGTCAGTGATGGTGTCGGCGAGGCCGCCGGTATGCCGCACGATGGGGATGGTCCCATAGCGCAGGCTGATCATCTGGCCGAGGCCGCACGGCTCGTAGCGAGAGGGCATGAGGAAGAAATCCGAGCCGGCGTAGATGAGGTGGGCCAACGGATTGTCGTACCCCAAGAGCAGGCCCAACTTATCCGGATATTGCTTCGCGAAACCCGACATCAGGTCGTGGTAGTGGTGCTCGCCGGTGCCGAGCAGGGCGAACTGCACATCGAGCTGGAGCATGTGAGGCAGAACGTCGCTGAGGATGTCCAGCCCCTTCTGACTTGCGAGGCGCGACACCAGCCCGAACATCGGCGCGTCGGAGCGCTGCGGCAGGTTCAGCTTCTTCTGAAGGGCGGCCTTGTCTGCAGCCTTGCCGTTCAGATCGTCGGCACTGAAGTGCGTCGGCGTGAGCTGATCGGTCTCGGGGTTCCACTCATCGTAGTCGAGGCCGTTGAGCACGCCGAACAGGTCCCCGCGCCGTCCCGCGAGCACGCCCTCCAGCCGCTCGCCGAACTCCGCTGTCTGGACTTCGCGGCTGTAGGCTTCGCTGACCGTGCCCAGCAGATCCGCGAAGATCAGCCCGCCCTTCATGAAATTCACCTGACCGTAGAACTCGAGCCCGGCCATGTTGAACAACGAACGGTCAAGGCCGGCTCTGGCGAGCGCGTCCGGCGGAAAAACCCCCTGGTACGCCAAGTTGTGAATCGTGTAGAGAGTGGCGATGCGCGAGAGCGCGGGATCGTTCTTGTACGCTGTCTTCAGGTAGACCGGTATGAGGCCGGTCTGCCAGTCGTTGCAGTGGATGATGTCCGGCTTCCACTCGCTCTGCCGCAGAAACTCAAGCGTTGCGCGGGAGAAGAGCGCGAAGCGTTCGGCGTCGTCCGGTTCGCCGTAGAGCCCTTTTCGGTCGAAGTGTCTCGGGCTGTCGATGAAGTATGTCGTGACGCCGGGGATGGCATCACTGGTGTCGACGCCTACCTGCATGGTCGCGCTCATGGGCACGGCGAACGGGCCTGCGTGCCGCTGAAGCGCGAATTTCTTCGCATCCACGCTCGCGTACTTGGGCAGGCAGACGCGGATATCGTTCCCCATCGCCGCCAGCGCTTTCGGCAGCGCGCCCGCGACATCGGCCAGTCCGCCTGTCTTGGCGAACGGCACTACCTCAGAGGAGCAGACGAGAACCCGTAACCCCATTGCCCATATCCCTCCTAGCGCTGTCTGGCGCGGCTGCGCTCGGCTGCGGCCGACACGAACGCGGCGAAGAGCTTCGACTGCCTGTCGTCGCTCATCCGCTCGGGGTGCCATTGAACACCGACAACGAACGGGCGGTCCGCTACCTCAATGGCCTCAATGACATTATCGTCCGACCAAGCCACCGCCCGTACCCCGTCCCCCAGCGAATCATTCGCCTGATGGTGGCAGCTATTGACTTCCAGACGCTCGCACCCCAGGATTTCACCGACCCGGCTGCCACAGGCGACTGTCACCGCGTGCTGCGCATCCGCGTGGCTTAGCGCGTTAGGCGACAGCTCGGGCACATCCTGTGCCAATGTGCCCCCAAGCGCCACCCCGAGGACCTGCGCGCCTCTGCAAATGCCCAACATCGGCACCCCATCTGCCAGCGCCTCGCGTACCATCCGCAGCTCCAACTCGTCGCGTTCGAGATCGATGCCGGCAGTCTTCGCGTGTTTCTCCTGGCCGAACCGTCCCGGCTCAACGTCGCCCCCGCCACTCAGAAGCATTCCATCGAGCGCGTCGACTGGCACATCCTCGCCGCCGACCCGCAACTCCACAACGCGGGCACCGAGAGACTCCAGGGAAACGCGGTATGGCCGCGTCTGCTCTTCGGTGGCGCGCGACGACACGGTCATTCCGACTGTGGGAGCTTCTGAACGATTCCGCATCACGGGCTGGCATCTTAGCAGCCAATTGAACAGCGGTCAATCAGTGATGGGAAGAATCACAGACAAAAGAGGGCCGGCAGCTTGCCTGCGGCTATCGAATGTATAATCGAGAGACCAAGGTCGGCCGTCGCAGGCCCACAAACAG
>Ga0315287_10001407_pt1 | contig 22074 bp, 17 predicted proteins | sample YL17G11_0_MG_FD_205037 | JGI IMG/M metagenome (GOLD analysis project Ga0315287, IMG submission 205037) | Sediment microbial communities from Yellowstone Lake, YNP, Wyoming, USA - YL17G11_0 | ecosystem: Environmental > Aquatic > Freshwater > Lake > Sediment | place: USA: Wyoming | collected...
CGACTCCATAGAAGATGTCTCTCTGCGTTCGCCGCACACGGAGAATGGGACAGCGTACCGCCCCTTTAGCCGTGGGCTGGGTATCATCGAGGCGATCCTGATGGGCGAGGAGCCGAGCCGGTTGTCGCTGACCAAACTCACCAAAGTGAGGTCCGTGATTTGGACGGAGCAGAGGAGGGAGTTGAGTTTCTGAACATATGAAGAAGCCCCCGGAGGTGTGAAACCGACCGAGGGCTTCGACACTTATCCAATGCGGAGCCGGCAGCCTAATACGGCGTGATGTCGTCCTGCGTTCGCACGCGCAGCAGACGGTGTAGCTCGCCACCGATATTCTCGCACGACGAAATGCCGGTCACGACCAGGTACGTCCAACTTGGGTTGATGGTAACACCGGCGGGAGCCAAGCACTTGACGCTGACATTGCTCCCGTCGTCAATCTCGATCCACGTCGGCATTGCAGGCGGAGTCACGGGTTCGACTCCCACGACCCTGCCCCAGGTCCGTACGAGTAGTCCGATGTTGTTCAGGCCGAAGGCCTCGGTTATGCCCCCTTGTAGTCCAAATGGCCCTCCACCCAGGGAGCGGTTCGGAAGAGACAAGGGATCGACAACCCCGGTTTCGCTGCCCTTCTGCTCCGCCAAGTCGGCTTCGACATATACCTCGCCGTCGGCGTTGGTCTTCACCTTTCCAAACACGTGAGCCTTCATCGGACGATCCAGTGTGTGGCCGGGCTTCTCAATCCTTATCCCGGACGACCGGTTCTCGGTTTCGATGTAGAAGGCATCTCCCAACCGGGCGGTAACAATGTTACCTGTGGTCTCGATCCAACTGTTCGCGGCCGCCCTCTTCGCGCCGGGAATCGAAGTCAAGTCGCCGGATGGCAGATACTCATCCGCTCCGATGTCAACCACGCCTCCCAGTATCCGGTTCTGCCCGTCCATATCCATCGAAGGCAGGCCCCAAGCCCCGTTCCACCCCGCGTTGATACAGGGCGATGTGGGGACGAGGCGGTAGTTGCCGCCGTTCTTGTTCACGAACAGTGGATCAGTGGATATGTCGCCGGTTCCGGCTGAGAGGCCCGAGTAGTTGTATGACGTGTTGCCGAAAAGGTCGTTGTTCCGAAGGACTGGGGTGCTCCCTGAGTCTTTGTACACACCCGAGTTGCCGAAGGCGATGATGTTGTTTGCGACAGTTGGTGCGGAAGAGCTTATTAGGTGGATCCCTCCGCCACCACTTGCAGCCGTGTTGCCGCTGATAGTGTTGCTCAAAATGACGGGGCTGCTGTAGTTGCAGTAGATGCCGCCTCCTCTTGAGGCCGTGTTTAGCGCAATAACGTTGTTCGTGATTGTTGGAGGCGAACCGTAGCACCAGATTCCTCCGCCGTTATTCGAGGTACTGTTCTGTACGATCTTGTTGCTGGTTATTACTGAGGGAGACGAGTAGCAATAAACACCTCCGTATAACGTGCCGCCATTGCTGGTTATCGTGTTGTTCGCAATCACGGTAGCCGTGGAATCGCAGTATACCCCGCAGCCATAATATCCCAGGCCGTTGCGTATGGTGAAGCCGTCTATCGCACCAAGTAGGTAACCAGCTTGCGATGCTGTAACTACAGATGAGCTTCCTCCGCCATCCAGAATTGTGGCGTTCGTGCGCCAGTCTCTTTGAGACCTGTTGGCCTCGCTGCCCGCGAACCCTCCATAGACGTAGACGAACGATCGAAGTGTGACGTGCTCATTGTAGGTCCCGTGCTTGACCCAGACCTCTCCGCCCACCACCGCCGCGGCATCTATCCCCGCCTGGACAGTCTTCTTGGCTAGTGTCCAGGTGGAGCCATCGTTCGCGTCGTTGCCATTCGTGCTGACGCGCACAATCTTGGGAGCCACGTTCCATGTGGTTCCATCCGACTCGTCTGCTCCTATGTCCACGTGGGATCCCTGCATTCTCGCCTGAGCGTCCATGTCTAGCGAGCCCTCGTCGACCACGCTGTCCTGCCCTGCATCCACACAAGGGGAGTCCGGCTGAATGTGTACGTTCCCATAGAGATAGCCAGCCAGCTTAGGATCTACTGAGAGGTTGTTGTTCATCGTTGCTGGATCAACCGACCAGCCGGAGTAGTTGTATGCCGTATTCCCGTAGGAGTTGTTGTTACGCAGTGCTGCGGCAGCACTGGAATCCTTGCTGATGCCCGCCGAGTTGTAGGCCACCAGGTTATTCACGATGCTGGGAGAGCAGGTGCTGTCCACTTTGATGCCCGCGCCTCCATAAATCCCAGCATTCGCGACGATGGTGTTATTTGCGATAGTTGGGTTAGACCATACGGTCACATCAATACCGCAATCGCTGTTCCCGATTATCGCATTGTTCGAGATCGCCGGTGACATATAACCGTTGATGCGGATGCCCTGGTATTTGTTGCCCTGGATCAGGTTGTTGGATATGATTGGCGCTGAGGCTGGCGACTGGCCCTGGCAGATCAAGCCGTTGCTATTGCCCGCTATCACGTTACCGACGACAGAGGGTGAGCAGTTAATGACGTAGATACCGGCGTTGGCGGCGCCGGTGCCGGTAGTAATAATATTGTTGGCAATAATCGGCGAGGATCCATCACAGTGCACCAGCCCCGCATCGCTCGACCCGCCGTTCCGAACGGTGAAACCGTCGATTCGCGTGGTGGAGGTCGCTCCATAGGGCATCATGACCACTGGCCCCTGGTAGTAGTTCCCGTCGAGAATCGTAACGCTCGCGGACCAGTTCCTCTGGTCCATCGCCGTTTCCGTTCCGGAGAATCCGCCGTAGAGAGCAACGCCCTCTTTCACAGCGATCCGTTCGTAGTAGGTGGCGGCTGCAACCCATAACTCATTCCCAGGGCTTGCGAACGTCAAAGCCTCCTTTACGGTGAGAAATGCGGTCGCCCAGGAAAGGCCGTCGTGAGCCGGGCCGGGCGCGTTCTTCTTCACATACAGCCGGTTCACTACCGTGTAGGCCGCACTGCCGACGGCGCTCTCGTTCCACCCATCCTTCCAGGCTTTCGCTTTCAGCGTACCACTTGTGTTCACGAGCACAGGCGCGGTGTAGAGAGTCGACTCCGCCGTCGGCTGGCTGCCGTCGGTTGTATAGCGGATGACCGCCGCGGCGCTCGCGCACTTGATGGCCACGTATTGCGACGATGTGTAGACTCCGCCCGGCGGGCCAAACTCAGGCGCGGGCAGTGTTCCGATGCTGCCGTCAATAAGATACTCCGCTGTCTTCACTTGGCTTGGTACGCAACTGGTCTTCCAAGCTTTCGCCTTAAGAACAAGGCTGGCGCTTACCTGGACTACGCCGCCGGAGACCACGGTCGGATCGCTTTCGGTGGGGTCAATGCCATTGATGGTGTAGTGCACCGCCGCGCCCTGCGTGGCGCAAGTGACAACCACGCTTTGCGCGGAGGCATAGGTCCCACCTTCCGGGCTGAAGGTCGGCGTGGACACCGTGCTGACTTCATCCGCTCCGATCTCCACGTGTGCGCCTTGGATGCGCTGCTGCCCATCAATATCCAGCCACGTCGGTTCGACCCAGCTATCGTCTCCCACATCCACGCAAGGTGAAGTGGGCAGAAGATGGAGGTCTCCCCCGGTGCGGTTCACGAATTTCGGATCCACGGATATGTCCCCTACTCCGGGGGCCACGCTGCGGTAGTCGTAACTTGTGTTTGCGTAGAAGCAGTTGTTGCTCAGCCCGGGCGAGCAGGCAGAACTGTAGATGCCTGAGGAGTTGAAGGCAACGATATTGTTCGCGATGGTCGGGTTTGAGGAGGAGCAGTAGATCCCTCCGGCGTATGGGTCCGTGTTCGCCACGATGGTGTTGTTCACAATAGTCGGGCGACTAGATGAGTAAGAGGAGATTCCGCCTCCGCTGCCGGACCCGATGTTACCCTTTATGATGTTTCCGGCAATCAGAGGACAGGAGCTTGTTAGGCAAGATATGCCCTCCCGCTTGTTGCCCGAAATCGTGTTGCCGGTGATGACAGGAGAGGAATTACTGCAGAAGATGCCTCCCGCCCAACTATTCGCGGTGTTCGAGCTGATCGTATTGTTCGCGATGGTGGGCGAGGAATCGGAACAGTAGATACCGGCCCCATTTGCAACAGCAGTGGAAGCACCGTTTGCCGTGATGATGTTATTTGAGATATTAGGTGAAGACGAAGAGCAGTAGACGCCGCCGCCACATCGATCGGATCCCACCAACGTCCCATTTCCGTTTCGGATGGTGAAGCCGTCTATGATCGTGGAAGTAGTTGCGCCGGGTGGAGCCGTCACCACACTGCCAGCCTGGTTTCCGTCCAGGATTGTGACATTTGTTCCCCAGTTCCTTTGCGACCGGTTCGTCTCAATGCCGGTAAACCCGCCGTACAGCGCCACGCCCGCTTTCAGGGTGATGCATCCTGTGTACGTTCCAGCCGCCACCCACACTTCACCACCGGGAACTGCCGCGTCGATCCCTTGCTGGACTGCCAGAAACGCCGTCGCCCAAGTCTGCCCGTCGTGAACCGGTCCGGGCGCATTGTTCTTGACTTTGATCGGAGTCCTTACCGTGTAGTCCGCGCTCTTCACGCCGCTGGGCATCAGCGCCTCTTTCCATGCCTTGGCCTTAAGGCTCAGACTGCTGCTTACCTGGATTGGTCCGCTGACAACCGGATCTAGCTCGGTTGGGTCAACGCCGTTCGTCGTGTAATGGATAACCGCGCCTTGTGTGGAGCAACTGATTGTCACGCTCTGCGGAGAGCCGTAGGTGCCGCCATTCGGGGCGAACACCGGATCGCAAACAGCATCGATTGTGTAGACCGCGGATTTCACGTCGCTGTAGAGCCAGTCGTAGGTCCATGCCCGTGCCTTGAGCGTCATGGTTCTATCGACCAATACCGAAGCCCCCGACCTAACGAGCGCACTGCTGAAGATGGGGTCGGTCCCGTCGGTTGTGTAACGGATCTTCGCGCCTGCTGTTGCGCAACTGACAATGACGCTTTGGGCGGACGGGTAAGTCCCACCGTCCGGGCTGAAAGTCGGCGTAGCGGGCGGGACGGAAGGACTCACGTAGCAGTTGCTGTTCCTTGCGTCGTGCGCCGCCATCGGCCATTCGAGGTGTTCTTTGCTATACGCAACTGGTAACTGCCACGCAAACACATCGCTCAGGTTGCTCGGGTTGACCTTTGCCGCGATGGTGTTTCCACAAAGGTCCATTGAACCGGAAGCCGACAACTGGGCCAAGGCAGGATTGCAGCCCCAGTAAGTGTATGCGGTCCAGACCTCACCGTACGCGAGTCGCGAAGGAAGGGGGCTGCCTGCAGCATCCCAGATAAAGCCCGAGGTGACGATGTCGGGGCTGCCGTTCCCGTCAACGTCCGCGATGGCGGCGGTCGGCGGTTCGCTCAGGCTTACCCAACCGCGTCGCGCGTCGGTCCAATGGTTGAGTATGGTCCCCGTAGCGCTCAAGATGTAGATCTTGCTGTATGACTGCGAGTCCAACCCGTTGTAGCAGCGAACGACGAGTTCGGGCGAGCCGTCTGCGTTCAGGTCGCCTGGAGAAATCGAGAATATGGTTCCTTCCACCTGCTGGGACGCCCACAGTTGGTCTCCCTCGCCATTGAAGGCGTACACTCTGCCCCCCACTGGGTATGTCCACGGCGCATAGACAATCTCCGCTTTGCCATCAGCGTTCACATCCGCTAGTCTCAGGGCACCGCTTGCTATCCCATGGTCGGCAGGAGCCATTTGAGCGAGCACGTTGCCAAGCATGTCGAGGACCACTATCTTCGCATCGTCGGTCGATCCATCACCATTGGCGTCAATGTTTGCTGTCAACACGATCTCCTCGACTCCATCTCCGTTTATGTCTCCCAGAGCTCCGTCTGAGAGCCAGCCTTTCGGAAAGCTCGGTGTCGTGCGCCAAAGCATCCCTCCGTCGCCGGAAAGCATGTAGACGAACTGCTTGCCCTCTTTTGCAGTACCCGTGTCACCGTAAGACGTCACCACTATCTCATTTTTTCCATCCCCATCTCTGTCGACAAGCATAGGCGGGATGCCGTAAGAACTCCACTCGTCCACCGCATCAAAACGCCAGAGCATGTTCCCTTTAGAAAACGCTTGTGTCTGCATATGCGGGCGGCCGGAGTATTCGGTGTCGTAGCCCAAGATAACGATCTCTTTCTCATCCGAGCCGATTATATCCCCAACGGCGGGTGACACATTGATAGAAAGCCAGGAATTGCCATAGCCGGACACGGTGCGCACCGGATACCCATCGGCTTCGCTCCCATCCCACTTGACTACATCAATACCTATTATAGATGTAGATACTATCTCCTGTTCTCCGTCATCTTCGAGATCGGAGATCACTATGGAAGACGGCGAACTATGGACTGCCCGATGAGGAAATCCTTTTCTCAGCAGGGCATCGTAGTAGCACCTTACGGTTGCTGTGGCGTCCTCGCTGCGGAGTCTCACATTGTAGAAGCCATCGGCTACTCCTGCTCCGTGGAAGGTGGCGAGCACAGCATCGGTCACAGGTCCGCCGGAACCGATCTGTGTCCATGATGACGGGTAGAGCCCCTGCCCAAGCTCGACGACGTAGCTCGCACCCATTGCTGTTCCAGTTATCTCTGTGCCTTCGAACAGGTAGACATTCTCCGTGGGATAGGTGATCTCTACTCGTGCATCGGTCATGGAAACTACTTGCAGTGCGCTGCCGGCGTTTGCACGTCCCGTGCCCAGATACTTGTCCCACGCAACCGGCACCTCCGCCGAGTTCTCTATGGCCCGCTCCACCTGGGTCTTGGTCCACGTGGGGTGCGCCGCAAGGACAAGAGCCGCGACTCCTGAAATGTGCGGGCATGCCATCGAGGTACCGTTCGCCCGGTAGTACTTCGCATTGGGGTCAAACGCGGGTACGAAGTTCTGGCCCGCCGTGTATCCGCTCGATCCCAGATAAAGGTCGGTGTTCGCCGCCCGAAGTGAGAGAATATCCACACCCGGGGCCGCAACGTCCACAAAGGCCCCATAGTTTGAGAACGACGCCCGCTGGTCAGTAGTGTCCGTCGCCGCCACGCCGATAACTCCAGGCAAGGTCGCCGGCGGCGTGGTGAAGGTTGTCGGTCCTATGTCATAGTTGCTGTTCCCCGCAGACGCGACGATAACGCATCCCAGCGAATCCGCGTATTCTACCGCAAGACTGAGGGTGTTGCTGGACCCACGATAACCCCATGAATTGCTGAGGATATCCGCTCCATTGTCAGCCGCATAAGTCAAGCAACCGGCCAGGTCGTCGTTATATCCATACCCCTGGTAGTTCAGCCCGCGCACCGGCATTATCTTCACATGTGGAGCAACGCCGATCACCCCGACACCATTATTCCCGACCGCTGCTATGGTGCCCGCAACGTGCGTGCCGTGGCCCATGTCATCCATCGGATTGTTGTCCGGAGTGCCGCCGCCGTAGGTGCAGAAGTCCCAGCCGATCACGTCGTCAACCTTGCCGTTCGAGTCATTGTCTATCCCGTCCAAGTCGCCGAAGACGCCGCCCCGCTCCTCGGTTGACGGCCAGTTGTCGAACTTCGCATTGTGGTTGATGTCCTCGGCGGAGTTCACCCATACGTTCGACGCAATGTCTTCGTGGTTGTAGTCCAGGCCGGTGTCGATAACCGCCACGACCACCCCATCGCCCAGCGATGTGTCCCAGGCGGGCGCGCAGTTGATCTTCTTGATTCCCCACAGGTCGTCATACGCCTGGCCCCAACTGCCGGAGGATGAGTAGTACGGATCGTTGGGAACCATCTGTATCCTGGCGACATAGTTTGGCTCGGCGAACTCGATGTTGGGGTATTTGCGCAGTTCCGCGCAGGTGTCGAGAACGGACGCGTTGGTATCGTCCAGGACTATCTTGTAGATCCCCGAGAGATCGGGGGGCGTCTTGCCCACATGGGATCTTTTCGCGCGCTGTTGGAAACGCCGCTTTGCCTTCTCGGCGTCCACTTTTCCAAACACGCTCTTCATCCGCCGAAGCTTATGTTTGACGGTTATACCTTCGAGGCCCGAGGCAGCGGCCAGGTATTTTGGGTCAGACAGACGGGACTCATCAAGCTTGGGTTTCGTCTTGAACTTGATTATGATCTCACCGGGCGCGTAATCCGCCGTGGGCTGCGCAATGCTTCCCGGCGCCTCCGAAGGCTCCAGGGTCCCGGCAACGCGGGGCACACTCGTGCTCGGCGCAATCGCACCAGCTTGGGTGGTAAGTGGGCCGGAGTGGGCGGGGGAAGGCACGTCGCCCTTACCCCAGTACAGGCCGAATGAATCGCTCGGCAAGACGAGCAACGAAACGGACACCAGCAACAAAAGAACCGCGTAGCGAGGCAACCACTTCATAACATTCCCCCTGAGAGATCGGCTATTCAATACGCTTCGGCACAAACACGAAAACGGACGCGCGACTGCATAGGAGTCGTGGTCGGTTTCACCTTTAGCTCCGCGCCGTTCAGGTGACCAAAGCGATGACTGAACGGCGGTTCATAGCTTCCACGTAGGTTGGAATTGGCATAAAGATTATATATGCATCATAGCACAGTTCGCCTACTAATTCAGCATTTCGCCTGCTAATTCACCTGTTATGATTGCCAAGTAACACTCCTTGCTTCGGCTGTCCGCCGCGCAAGGAGGTACGAAACCTCCCAACTTCGTGCTCAAAACCTCCTTTGGACTTAAAATGCAGAAGTCCAAAGGCCGGGCTTGTTGGAGATCGCTGGGACACCGCCGCTTGAGCTCGATTCCCGCGCTCAAAACGCCGAAAGCGCCGGGATTCATATCACCGGCGCTTTCGCTAGAGAGAAACCTTGTTCCAGGTTGTTTGGTGGAAGAAAAGAGACTCGAACTCCAGTCCTAAGGAAAAGCACACATTGGGCTTTGGATATGTTAGCGTAGCCTAATTCCGTGCGGAGAAAAGCATAAGAAACTTGGAGGCGACGACCGGAGTTGAACCGGTGATGGCGGTTTTGCAGACCGCTGCCTTAACCACTTGGCTACGTCGCCCTGGAGCGGGAGACGGGATTCGAACCCGCGACATTCAGCTTGGGAAGCTGACGCTCTACCACTGAACTACTCCCGCGAACATGGTGGGCGATACTGGATTCGAACCAGCGACCCCTTCGGTGTGAACGAAGTGCTCTCCCACTGAGCCAATCGCCCTTGCAGACTATCAAGGCAGCATGATTCTACCACTTCCGATGGGAGTAGTCAAGAGGCCATGTAAGCCAGCCAACTGATACGCTCTGCTCGTAATACCCACCCCGCGTTTCACGCAAATCACCTGTACTCTCGCTCACGCGGTAAACCTTCCTGCATCCGATGCGTCTTAAGACATGAGCAGCAGGAGCGCACAATCCAGCGTCCCGAAAGAGCATTTTGCAGCATCCTGAGCTGTGTCGAAGGATGCGGTCTACTAAGGTACAAACTCTTCGGAGCCGCATGCTTCGACGTAGCTCAGCATGCTTACGTTGTACTCACCAGGACTGAAGTGTTACCCGTTTGCGTAATCCGCGGAACTGGGGTAGACTGTTGGTGTTGCCGGGCGTGCGCGCCGGCGAGAATTTGGAGCGTGAGCAAACATGGTCGCGGCGTTGGTCTTAGTCACTGGAGTCACATTGGTGCTCCTGGTCGGAGCGGTGTATCTCATCGCGAACAACCAGGCTCACATACTGCCGTCCGTGGTGCCTTTGGCCCCGTGGCTGGTGGCATTCGGCTGCTTGTTTATGATCATGACCGAGATGCTGCTGCTCTTCGGCGGCAAGGAAGACCGGCGGGCAGCCGTTAAAGACCTCGCCTACCTGGTGCCCACGCTGCTGATAAGCGGGGGGCTGGGATACGTGGCCCAACACTTCCTCTGGTAGCACACCCAATCCTCGATATCGACGTTCCTTCCAATGAATTGGAGGCAACTGACAACGAAGTCCACCTCCGTGGACTGGGAAAGTAGTCGGCGAAGACCGACTTCTGTCGTCCGCCTGATAAGATGCGTTCCCCCTGACGGCTCAGCTTGACGGTCCCCATTCCTGGTGGGATAATTGACGAGTCTGGAAAGGTGAAGAGCAGCCTTGATATCGCTTTGTGTATCCGATCTGACGCACGAATACGATGAGCGCCTGGTGTTCCGGTCGGTGAGTCTCGAATTCGAGGGCTCGTGCCTGTCCATCACGGGCCATAATGGCTCGGGCAAGTCCACGCTGATGCGCATTCTGGCGGGACTGCTGACTCCCACCCAAGGTAGGGCTGAGTTCTCGTGCGACGGGATGCGTGTGGCGCGTGATTCCCTGAGGAACATGGTTGGGCTGGCGGCCCCGGATGTCGGGCTATACGGCGAGCTTTCGGCGCGTGAAAACCTGGCCTTTTTGTCGAGTGTGAGGTTCGGGCGCATAGACTCTAAACGAATCGAGAGAACCCTTGAGAGTGTCGGGCTTGCGGAAAGGTCAGACGACCCGGTGAATGAACTCTCTTCGGGCTTGAGGCAGCGGGCCTGCTTCGCGGCGGCAATACTCCACGAGCCGCCGATCCTGCTTCTCGATGAACCGTCGTCCAATCTGGATGATCGGGGCGTGGCGATGCTTAAGGAGCTGATCGCGCTGCAAAAAGAGCGCGGGATGGTGATAATCGCGACGAACGACGCATCCGAGGCCGCGCTCGCCCAGGAGACTTTGCGGTTGGGAGTCGCCCATTGAAGACTCAGTCGCCCGATAGCATCATTGCCCGCACGGAGCCGGGGACCCTGAGAGGGCTTGCCTGCGTTCTCCGATCGGCGGTGGCTGTCCTGGCAAAGGACCTCCGGTGCGAATTTCGGGTAAAGCAGGCGATAAGCGCGATATTGCTCTTTGCCGTGACGAGCTGCATCGCGGTGTCATTCACGTTGTCGGCTTATGGTGGAAACAGCCCTGTGTCGGCCACGCTGCTCTGGATTGTCGTGTATTTTTCCGCCATGTCCGGCCTGAGCCGGTCGTTCGTTCGCGAGGAGGATATGCGGACGGCGGCGCTGCTGAGGCTGTCGACCAGCCCTGGCAGCGTGTATCTGGGGAAGCTCGCGTTCAACTGGCTCCTTGTCACGGCGCTTCAGATAGTCGCGGTACCTCTGCTTATCGTGTTTTTGGGTATGAACGTGTCGGGATGGGCTGAGTTTGCCGGCGTGATGCTGGCCGGAGGGCTGGCGCTAAGCGCAGGGGCAACCACGGCGGCGGCGATGGTATCGAAGGCCGCGACAAAGGGCGCGGTGTTTGCGGTGATCTGCTTTCCGCTGCTGGCGCCGGCGCTGGCGGCATCGATACACGGGTCCAGCCTGGCAATGGACCCACGCGCGATCATGAGCGCCGCCGGGGACATTAGAATACTCGCCAGCTACTGCGGCACGCTAATCACCGCGAGTCTAATGCTGTTCAGGTTTATATGGGAAGATTAGACAACAATCAGACAAATAGCCCCGGACCGGCCATGCCCACCGCGCTTCGAGTGGGGCTTGGGCTGTGGATGTCCGCAGTCATCCTCGGCACGTTTTTGTACGTTCCGCCGGCCCAGGGGTTCGCATATCCCGAGGCCGCGAGGATAGTGATCTTGCCGGGGGCAGAGACGGGAACAAGTGATGGGTTCGCGTATCCCGAAGCTGCAAGGATAGTGATCTTTCACGTCCCCTGCTCCATCGCCGCGCTGGCTGCGTATATCGTCTCAGCCATCTATGCGGCGGGCTATCTCAGAGGCGGCAGAGCGATCTCGGACGAAAAGTCGGCGATCTCGGCGGGGCTCGGGCTGCTGTTCACAGTGCTGGCGACGGCGACCGGGATGATCTTCGCCAAAATACAGTGGGGCCGGCCCTGGAGCTGGGACCCCAGGCAAACGTCAATACTGATGCTGATGATGCTCTACGCCGCTTATTTCATGCTGCGAACCGCCATTCCCAGCCGGACCGCCAGAGCAAGGATAAGCGCCGCATACAGCATATTGGCCGCATTGGTGATGCCTTTCCTGTTGATCGTGCTGCCGAGGATTATGACCAGCATCCACCCGAAGGATACGTTGACCGGCGGGGGAGGGCTGTCCCCGGAGTACTGGGCCGCGCTTATGGCCGCGGCGATCGGGTATATATGGCTGTATGTCTGGCTGTTCAGGATTCAGGTGCGTGTGGCGGAGTTTGTGCTAGCCGCGAGGAGGGTTAGAATTGAGTGACATGTTGGCATTGGCGGCGGCCCCGCTGATAATCTGGATAGGGGTGTTCCTGTATATCTGGCGCGTTGATTCCAAGGCAGGTAGGTTGAAGCGGTGAGTAAGGGAGTCTACATAATAGGCGCGGTGCTGATTGCCGCATTCGTGACGATGGGCACGACCGAGTTCGTGCGTTCCCAGACGCCTTACTGCGAGACTCTCCAACAGGTGAAGGCGGCCCCGGCGGGCAGTGTGGTGCGGTTGATCGGGTCGCTCGTGCCAGGCAGCGCTAATCTTACCTCCGGCGGGGATCTGTGTTTTAGTGTGAAAGACAAGAACAGCCAGATCGTTCGTGTGACTTACAAGGGCATCAGACCCGCCGGGTTCGACACGGCCCCGAAGCTCCTACTGCGCGGCACATACGGCAGCGCCGGGTTCGCCGCCGATGACATACAAACGCAATGCCCGTCCAAGTATCGGAACAAATAGGAACGCGATTTGAGGATTACTACCGACAACTTCCCCATCTACCTTGCGTTTGCCTGTACGGCGGTTTCGCTGGTCGCATACATCGTATCAGCCTGCCGGCGGGATCGCGGCGCTGATTCCAGGAAGTCGGTCTGGGCTCGTCGCGCATACTTCGCGTCGGTCGGGTGCATAGCTTATGCGACCATCTATTTGCTTCAGCAGATTCTCTCGCAGGCGCGCTATGACATCGACTACATCTACTCATACAGCGGGCCGGGTGATGAGCTATTGTACCGCGTGTCCTCGCTTTGGGCGGGGCAGGAAGGCTCGCTGCTGCTGTGGGCTATGCTGGTGGGCATAGTCGGCGTCGTGCTGGTCAGGAGGCTGCGGGGTCCGTCGGGCGCGGCGATGGCGTTTTGGTCTACTTTCCAACTCTCGCTGCTCATCTTACTGCTGGTGAAATGCCCGTTCGCCAAGCTCGCTGGTTACCAGCCTGGCGTGATTGGGGCGGGGCTCAACCCGCTGCTCAAAAACCCCTGGATGGCCGTGCATCCTCCCGTGCTGTTCTTGGGATACGCCGCGTTGGCTGTCCCGGCGGCAATGGCGATACAGGCGCTTATCGAGGGGGACCTGAGACGTTGGGCTGGCAGGTGTTTGCCCTGGGCGCTGCTCGGCTGGGTGCTGCTTGGCTCGGGAATCTTCCTGGGAATGGTCTGGTCATACGAGGTGACCGGCTGGGGCGGGTTCTGGGGTTGGGACTCCGTGGAAAACGCCTCCCTGATCCCGTGGCTGACGAGTACTGCGCTGGTTCACGGCCTGATCGTCCAGCGTTATCGGGGCCGGATGGCGTGGCCGAATATCATGCTCGCGCTTGGCACTTTTCTGCTTGTGTTCTACGCGGCATTTCTCACTCGAAGCGGCGTCCTCAAGGATGTGTCCAAGCACTCGTTCGCGGGCCTGGGGGCATATAAGCCGCTGCTCGGCCTGCTGATATTCTATGCGGCGCTCTGTATCGGGCTGGCAGTCGGTCGGGTTCGTTCGGCTAAGGCAACCACCCACCCTCTCGCGCTGAGCAAGGACTTCGCCGTGGCCGTGGGGGCGATTGCGCTCGTGCTCTACGCGGCGGTCGTTCTGGTCGGGACCTCGGCGCCTTTATTCTCGAAGAGCGTGGTTGCGGCGGGGTTCTACAACCGCATGAGCATCCCGATCGCCGTCGCCGCCGTTGTTCTGATTGTGCTGGCATCGGCGCTGGGATGGAGCCGATCCGATGGACAATCCCCGGCTCGACATTTCAACCAGTCGCTTTGGAAATCCGGCTCCCACATCGCGCACCTTGGAGTGCTGATCTCAATTGTGGGGATAGTCGCATCGACCACCGGCGGCTCAAGGAAGTTGGTCCTTGGGCTGGATGAGCCGGGTAGGCCAGCTCTTGGGTACACGTTCAAATATACCGGCATCAGCCAGTTGGCAGGCGACAAAGAAAGAGTAAACCTCACCGCGAAACGGGGAGACCTCACCCGCGACGTATCGATCCTGATCAAGGGCTCGCCCAATGGGACCGTCACCGTGCCCCATATCGTATCCTCACCGGCTGGCGATCTCTATATTTCCCCCGGCGACCAGCCGGTCGAGTGGCCCATTGCCAGGCCCGTGGTCCGGTTGATCGACGGCCGCTGGGAGTCCGAACCAGCCCGGATACCCGAGTCGGATGCGCTTATCACGCTTACCAGCGTCAGGGCGGAGGAACGCTCCGTCAAACTACTATATGAGGCCGCAGGCAGAAAGCCGGTCGAGGTGACGGTCGCCGATGGCAAGCCCGCGGCCATCGACGGCTACGAACTCACCTTCGCGGGTTACGAACAGGACGATAAGCGCGCGATGAGCGATAACGTGGCAGTGAAAATCGCGGTCACAGGCAACGGACTTGTCGAAAAGGCCATTATTGAGGTAATCTGGAAGCCGCTAATATGGCTGCTCTGGCTCGGGCTGCTGCTGATCGTAATCGGGGGCCTTATGGCCTGCCGGCGGCGGTTCCGGGAGAAACGGACGATTGACGATGGGATACTACCCGATAGCCCTTGATGTCACCGGCAGGCCATGCCTGGTGGTCGGCGGAGGCGAGATCGCGCTCAGAAAAGTGCAGGCCCTCGTGGAAGCCGGCGCGCGCGTGACCGTCATCAGCCCCGAAATCGACGGCCGCATCGAGGACTGCGCCGGCGTCGAGATCATCAGGCGCGTATTCGAGCCCGGCGACACCGAAGGCTTCGTGCTGGTCTTCGCGGCGACCGGGGACAGAGAGGTGAACGCGCGGGTCTCGGCTGAAGCCGCCGCGAACTCCATTCCGGTGAATGTTGTCGACGACCCGGAACTGTGCACGTTCATAGTGCCGGCTGTCGTTCGCCGTGGGGACCTGATGATCGCCGTGACCACCTCGGGCAAGGGCCCTGGGCTGAGCAAGCGAATCCGGCGCAAGTTAGAAGATGTTATCGGGGAGGAATATGGCCCTTATGTCGCCCTGCTTGGCGACCTGCGGGAAAGGGTAAGAGAACTCTACAGCACGCAGCCGGAGCGTGAGGCCGCGATCAACAGAGTCCTCGATAACCCACGCGTTCTGGAACTGCTGGCAGAAGGCAGGCAAGATTTGGCAAGGGAGACCGCACTGCGTTGCATATAGTAGTCGTCGGTGTGAACCACAATACGGCCCTGGTGGAGGTCCGCGAACGGCTGGCCATGGATGAAGATCGCTTGCCTGACGCGCTCTCGGCCCTGACGGGGCACGCGCACATAAGCGAAGCCTGCGTGCTCTCGACCTGCAATCGCACGGAAATCTACGCGGTTGCCCGGTCGCGCGCGGACGATGATACCCTGGTCGGTTTCCTCTCCGATTACAGCTGCATTCCCGTGGACGATCTTAACGCCTGCATCTATCGCAAACCCGGCCACCACGCCGTCAGGCACTTGTTTGAAGTGGCCTGCGGATTGGACTCAATGGCTCTCGGCGAAACGCAGATACTGGGCCAGATCAAGAACGCGTTTTGCATCGCGATGGACAACCGCGCGACCAGCACTGTGCTCAACGACCTTTTCCAGCGCGCCATCGCCGTGGGCAAGCGGGCCCGGACTCAGACGGCGATTTCGCAGGGCTCTTTCTCGATAGGATCGGCGGCGGTGGAACTCGCGCGGTTCGTTTTCGGCAGCCTCAAAGGACGCAAAGCCCTGCTGCTGGGCGCGGGCAAGATGAGCGGGCTCGCGGCTAAACACCTCAGGGACAACGGCATCGAGAAGGTCTTCATCTGCAGCCGCAGCCATGACAAAGTCGAGAAATTGGTTCGCGAACTCAATGGCGAGGCAGTCGACCCCGCGCATTTCGAGGAAGCTCTGCGTAAGGCCGATGTCGCGATCACTTCCACGTCATCGAACGAGCCTGTCATCACCAGCGAGCTTATGACTCGCGTGATGAGCGAACGGCCCTACGCCCCGATTTTCATCATCGATATCGCGGTCCCGCGCGACGTCGAGTCTAAGGTTGCTGAACTTAACGGCGTTTTCTTATACAACATAGATGATTTGCAGTTCCTGGTGGACAGGAGCCGGTCCGAGCGCGAGGCCGAAGTGGACAAGGTGATGCGGATTGTCGAAGAGGAAACCAGCGCTTTTATGCTCGATCTTCGAACCCTGGAGGCCGTGCCGGTAATAAAGGAACTTCGCACCAAGTTCGATTCGGTCTACGAGTCCGAATGGGAGAAATGCTCCGCCAGGCTCGCGCACATTTCCGAAGAGGACCGCGAGTGTGTGCGCAAGGCCATCAAATCCGCAGTCACCAAGCTCACGCACTATCCCATCCTGCGAATGAAAGACTACGCCGCCAACGGCGGGAGCAGCAAGCTCGAGATAGTCCGCGATCTGTTCGGCCTCAAACCCGATGGCGCCGAGCGGACAGACTAGCAGCCTGCGGGTAAAGTCGGTGGAGATATACTTCGGGACTGTTTTTCGTCCCGAAGTGCCGAGCTCGCAAGCGTGCTTCGGGGCGAAAAGCGTGCCCACGAAGCATAACCCGCACCTTATCCGGTCGCTGCTAGGCAGGACGCTGGTTTCCGATTCCGCTCTCCTGGGAAGAACTTATTGATAAAAGCCCAGGGTGGGGAGGATTATCCCATGGCGGAGATTCTGATTGCAGCACTGAGCGTACTTGTACTGCTGGCCGGGCTGTCGGTCTACAGCGCGCTGAGACTCGCGAAAAGGACCGATGAGATGGTGGCCTGCATGGATAAGGATGATAATAGCGACGCGCCGCTCATCGTCCGGTTTCCGGACAGCGTCTTTTCACGAAACCCGGAGCGCCCGGTAACGACGCCCAAGAGCTGACTGTAGCCCATCACATTATAGCCTGATGTTTCGGGATTTCCGTTCCGTTGCACTCCACTCAAATCCCGAAACACCTCGCGTCAGGCGACCACGCCTAAGAGCTAACCTTTGGCCTTCGAGCTTCTGCTCGCCGCGAGGCCGATCATAACCGCGGCGATGCACGCATAGGCGAACACGTCGCCAAACCGCGTGTAGGGCGTTTTTGCGCGCAGCGGGCTGATTCCCGCTGTGACCGTTCCCGCCTGGAACAACCCCACTTCACCCAGCGATCTGCCATAAGGATCGATGATCGTCGATATGCCGGTGGCGGCCGCTCTCACCACATATCGCCGGTTCTCGACTGCCCTCAGCTTGGACATCATCAAATGACCTCTGGCGGCCTGCGTTCTCAGGAACCACGAGTCATTGGTCATCACGATCAACACGTTCGCTCCATCACGGACCTCCGAGCGGGATATTGCCGGGAACAGCGACTCGAAACAGATGCTAACGCCCACTTTGCCGAAGCGCGTCTGTACAAGATTGTGCAAGTTTCCCGGTAAAACATCTACATGCCGTATGCCATAACGCCGCAGCCAGGGCATTCGGTCCCGCAGCGGCACGTATTCACCATAAGGGACCAGGTGCACCTTGTGATATGCTCCCAGCCTGCGCCCGGTCTTATCGTAAAAGAACGCCGTATTGTATTCTCTGGTTTCCAAAGGGTCCTTCGAGCCATCCCACGCCCCGATCACGCAGTCCACGCCGCACCCCTTCGCAACCGCCGAGAGCAGCTTGTCCCACGCGCCATCCAGCCTCACCGGCATCGTGGTTTCCGGCCACACCACCAATTGGGCTCCATCATTCGCCGCGCGTGCTGTCAGCCCTTTGTAGCGATAGTAGGCATCATCCGTGTAGCTGGGAGTGATATCCATTTCTTGTGGCAGGTTACCCTGAATCACTGCCGCCTTCACGCTTCCCCGCGGCGTGCCGGCTGATCCGATCACAAGAAAGCCGCCGCCGATTGTCATCGCGGCGACAACGCCGACCACTATCACTGGCGTGAATCGGCCCTTTCCCGAAGCACAGAGCATTCGAGCCAAAGCCAGGTTGAAAGCGCAAACCAAGAAGTCTATCCCCCACGGCCCGGTCAACGCGCCGATCTGAATCACGCTCGGCACGTTGGCCTGAGTGTGCGCCAGACTGCCCCACGTAAACCCCGCCGGCCCCAGCGATCGGAGCCACTGCATTCCCGTCCACGCCGCCGGAACCAGCACGCAACCCCATGCCCCAATCCTGCCCGGCATCAGTCTCGCGGCAGCGGCGGCAAAAAGCACGACAAATAACGGCGATGCGACCAGGGCGCCCAGCGTCCATGGAAGATAGCCGAAGATCGTCAGCCAGAAGAGCACCGTCCCGAAGTAAGCCGCCCCGTATAGATAGCCGTACAATGCAGCCGACCGAGGCCGGCTATCATGCATCGCCACGAACAAAGGCGCCATTCCGACCCAGGCAAGAGGCCACCAGCCCGGCGCGGGCATCGCCAGGGCAGTCACTATTCCCGAGATAACAGCCAAGCACAGATTACGTTTTTGCATGTTTTGCGCTATAATTGCACCAGAAAGCCCATGTGTAACTTGCGAATAACAATCCCGTTTATCGCCGCCACTCTTCTATTTACGCTGAGCGGCTGCGCCAAGTTTCCGAATACGCCGGTGACCACCGGCAAGCAGCTCGTCATCACGCTCCAGGTACGAGGCCGCATAAACCCTCTGGACCCGGCGGAGCCCAACATATCGCGCCACTATTTCGTGGCCATCGACAATGAGAACAATCCCAACACCGGCCCGCTGGCGGCGCTTTATCCACCCTACGGCGGGACTGGCTGGGTCACGTCCCAGGACGCGCTGCACAGCGTGGGGCTGACGTCATTTATCCAATACGATGCGACCAACCCGGAAGGCTATATCTACGGCGTCCTGCCCGGCAGCTTCTTCCTGAACAGGACATCTCCTCAGCCGCCCATTAGCTATGAAATCCTGGAGGGTGGGTCCGCGCTGAGGTTTGTGGTCGATCTCAGCCAGATCGCGACCGCCACAATTCCCATTGACCAAATCAGGCAGATCAACCTCAACTTTATAACCACCAACGCGCTGCCCAACGCCAATGATGTGGTCGAGTCGCGCCAGATCGACGGCCTCGGGCCATCGGGCCAGGACTTCGTGACCATCGACACCAACACCGACCGCATCTACACCGACACGGATACCGACGCCCCTAATCTGATTCCCACCGACCCCGACCTGGACATAGTCTCATGGACTGTCGAGGTCCAGACGGTCAGTACTCATTGAATGAAGCTTATTTATCACGAAAGCACGAAAGTTAGAAAACACGAAAAAAAGGGGCGGGGTAAGGAGGCCCGCGCACAGCGGAGAGGCCGTGCGGGATTACGGCGGTTTCGGCATTGAAATTCCGAAACATCAAAATTAAAGCATAAGTTTCGGGATTTCCGTTCCGCGTTCGCTCCACTCAAATCCCGAAACACCCTCGTGCGCAACCCTTCCCTTCCTAAAACCTAATACCTGAGCCCTAACACCTATTTCGTGCTTTCGTCCTTTCGTGTTTTCGTGATTAAAAGCCAACTCGCAATAACCAGCGGAGGTTATTTGGCAAGTTCGTCGAAGTTCGCCCACACGCCGAAATGGTCCAGCCGCCTGTCGTAGAAATAGCCCGCGTTGGTCTTGTCTATCTCCAGATCGGCCAGTAGCATCTCCTCCCGGTCCGTGTTCGCCGAAGCCAGGTCCAGCCCCACCGGGCTGCATATCCGGGAATTGGCCATCTGCAGCGGCCCGGAGGCGTTGACGGCCATCAGGAAACACGAGTTCTCCGACGCCCGGGTCCTGAATGTCCCCTCCAAGACCGGCGCTTTCCACGTGTCCCTTCCGCAGGCGTTCAAGATCAGCACCATCACCTGCGCGCCCTGCTCCCGCAGATATCTGAACGGCTCGGGGAAGCGCACGTCATAGCATATCAGCACGCCGATCCGAATCCCGTCATCCAGGTCGAACGTCCAGGCCCCGCTTCCGGGAACAAAGAACTTCTTGTCGCCGGGCATCAGGTGCATCTTGTCGTAGCGGCCCACTGTGCTTCCATCCTGGGATATCACCAGCGCGGAATTGAGCATTCCATCGGAACTCATCACAATGGTCCCGAGCACCACCCATATTCGGTTCGCGGCCGCGATCTCGGCCACCTCCCCGTTTAGCTCGGCGATGCGAACGAAGTCGATATCCTGGGGCGCGGTGTGATGCAGAGGGGGATAGCCTGAGAGCGCGCATTCGGGCAGGGCAATCAGCTTCGCGCCCGCTTTCGCCGCGCGCTCGATGCCGGCCTTGATCCTCGCGAAGTTGGCGTCCAGGTCAGCCTGGACCGTCATCTGGTATGCCGCCACTCTCAGCCTGTCGGTTCTTGCCATAGTTCTTCACCCCTGACCGATTCCCCAGTCCCGGCCCTAATACCTGCATCTTGCGGCAAAGAACCCGCACAAATACCTGGTCAACCCGGCTGATATGCGTGGAAAACCCCTTGTGAGAGAAAACCATACTAAACTCGTTTGCCGCTCAAATGTGTGGAGGATGACATTGACGAGCAAGAAGTTCAACCAGCGAAACGGATACAAGCTGCTCGCGCTGCTCGAGGCAGCCCTGCACGACGAATTGCCGGTGGACAGCTCGGATATTGACCTCCAACAAAATGCCCGAACGCGTCAGGGCCAACAATCGTCAGGGCGGTTCAAGTAGCGCCGCCGGCTGAAGATTAAAGACGCGGAAGACGCCCGGATTGCTAGGTCCGGGCGTCTTGGCTGTCTAGTCGTCGGTAACGCTCTCGACGCCCGTCACTTCCGGCACCTGGCTCTTAAGTACCCTCTCTATACCCATCTGGAGGGTCATCGCGGCCATGGGGCAGCCGTGACACGCGCCCTGAAGCTTGACCAGCACGAGGCCGTCATCCTTGACGTCTATGAGTTCCACATCGCCGCCATCCGCCTGGAGGACCGGCCTTACCTGGTCCAATGCTGCCTGCACTCGTCCGCGCAGGTCGGTCGTAGTCTGTTCGGTCATTTTATGTGCTCCTTCTTGGTTGTCAGGACTCAATCACGCAGTGATGAAGTTCCTCTTCGGACTTCAAGTCGAGACCCTTGCCTGTCGTCCTGATAAGATAATCGTTGACGGCGCTCCGGACGGCTTGCTCCGCGAGCACCGAACAGTGCATTTTGATCTTGGGCAGGCCGCCGAGCGCCTCCGCCACGGCGTCATTTGTCAGGGCCAGCGCTTCCTCGATGGTTTTGCCCTTGATCATTTCCGTCGCGATGCTGCTGGTGGCGATCGCCGCTCCGCAGCCGAATGTCTTGAACTTCACGTCGGTAATGACGTTGTCCTTGACCTTGATATACATATTCATGATGTCCCCGCAGATGGGGTTGCCGACCTTGCCCACACCATCGGCGTCCTCTATCTCGCCGACATTTCGGGGGTTGGCGAAGTGCTCCATCACCTTGGTACTGTAGCCCTGAGCCATGTTAATCACTCCCTCGCGCCCGTCAGCCGGACCGCTATTCTCTAGCATCCGGCCCGCGCGTCTTTAAGCTGTTCTATCACACAAAACGATCCGTGCTGGATCCCGCACTTAACGCATGCCCTGTCAAGGTTCTCCTCGTCCGCCAGAGAAACCTGCAAAAAGCTCTCGAGGCCCTCCAGAAAAGCCCTGCGTTTGTCCCCGGGCATCACGTTTGCGATCGAGTTGAACCACGCCGACCTGCGCTCCCGCATGCTCCTCACGATTTCGCTGCCCGCATTCGTCAGCGTATTCACCGTCAGCCGCCTGTCCGACCCGTCCTCGCTCCTGGTGACCAGCCCCTTCTTAACAAGCCTGTCCACAAGCTGGCTGGCCGCGGAAAGGCTTATCTCGAGTCCCGCCGCGATCTTGCCCACTGGAGACGGCCCGCGCAGGTAGATGTAATGCAGCGCCTCCATAAGAGACGGTGTGATCTCCT
>Ga0315287_10001408_pt1 | contig 22072 bp, 16 predicted proteins | sample YL17G11_0_MG_FD_205037 | JGI IMG/M metagenome (GOLD analysis project Ga0315287, IMG submission 205037) | Sediment microbial communities from Yellowstone Lake, YNP, Wyoming, USA - YL17G11_0 | ecosystem: Environmental > Aquatic > Freshwater > Lake > Sediment | place: USA: Wyoming | collected...
TTGGCCGCGCGAGGGCCCACGCCCCACCCCCCCGCCCCCAACCCCCCCACACCCCCCCCCCCCCCCCCTCCTCTCTCTCTCTCCCCCTTCCTCAAGGCAACCGCAAGCTCCTGTGGGGCGGCTTCTACCGCCCCTGGGGTGGGGGCGGCTGGAACAACGGCGGGTGGAACAACGGGTGGAACAATGGCGGGTGGAACAACGGCAACCAGGGGTGGGGCGGCTGGGGTGGCGGCGGCGGGCAGTCCAGTTCGGCCGCGTCGGCTGCGGCGTCCAACAGCGGGGGCGGCGGCGGGTGGGGCGGCCCGTCCTCCTCCGCCGCCTCTGCCGCCGCCGCGTCGTCCGGCGGCGGTGGCGGATGGGGCGGGGGTTCCTCCAGCTCGGCGGCCGCCGCTTCTGCGTCCGCGGGCGGGGCGTCCGCGTCCGCAGCGGCCGCGTCGTCGGGCGGTGGCGGCGGCGGGTCGAGCGCTGCGGCCGCAGCTGCGAGCGCGGGGCGGTGAAAAAGAAAACAATTAATGACATGGTCGGCCGGCCGGTCGGTCGGTCGGTCGGGGGGGTGCTTGCTTCCCAGAGATGCCTTATATTGCGTGTTGGGTTACGCGAGCTTCACTGTGGACGGCCAGGGCGGGCGTGTTGGCCCTAGCGCCCAGGATTGGGCGGCGGGAGTGCTCCACACCCTGCCCCTCCTGGAGCGCCTTACACTCGTCGTCACGGCGGGAGTGCTCCGCACCCTGCCCCTCCTGGAGCGCCTCACTCTCGTCACGCTGGTGTATGACGCGTACCTCATTCTCGACAGGCCTTTGTTTGTCTGCCGCCACCGGGACGACGAGCGACAGGAATCTTGCGGAGCTTTGGCCAGTGGCTCGGGCTCGCGTGTGCCGGGGCGAGGGCTCTGTTGAGAAGGCCGTCATGAAGGACCTCCCTGCCGCTGGTGCGGCTGCAGGGCGCCGCCTGGCCGTGCGCGTCATGGACAAAGTAGACATTTGCCCGGAGTGTGAGTCTTCAAATGAATCTTCAACAAATGCTGGACTCACCCTAGGGTGCGAGCTAGCCCCACGGTGAGCACACCCGTGCGGTGTGTGTGAGAGGGGAAGCGAGAATGTGTTGTCTCCATTTTCTTTCGATTTTTTCATGCCCTTCTCTCCACCGCCGCCGCAATCGCCGCCCGCGCACCGTCACCCCCTCGCCCCACCGCCCCCGCCACCGCATCCCACAGCACCATGGTGGAATAGGCGGCGGCCGTCAGGGCGGCCAGCCGCGCGCGGCGCCAGGTTTCTCTCGCGCCTGGTGGGGCGGACAAAGCGGGCAAAGCAGCGGGCACCGCCGCCGCAGCTGCTGCTCCTCCCCCTCCTCCGTCCACGGCCGCGCCTTCCAAGCCCGGGACCGACCGCAGCACGGGTGCCAGGGCGGCGTACCGCCGCCCCAGGGCCGTCCACACGCTGGCGGGCTCGCCGCAGGCCGACCCGCCGCACTCGTCGCCCGCCAGGGCGGCCTCCTCGCGCGCGGCCGCCCGCCCCAGTTCAGCCAGGGAGGGCAGGAGCGGGGCGCCGCTGCCCCGGGCCACGCAGGCCGCCAGCAGCTGGGCCGCCCGGGCCGCAATGGCGGTGGAGGCGGCGGCTGCATCCCCGCCCAGGGCGGCCGTCAGGGCCGCGACCGCCCGCCCGTCCGCCCGCCCGCCCGCCCACAGGCGCAGGCGGCCGGCCTCGGCGCGGACCGCCTCCTCGCTGTGCGCCAGCCCCGCCGCATCGTCCGGGGTGGACGCTGACGCCGCTGCCGCAAGGGCCGCAGCAAGGAGGGAGGGCGAGACGTCGCCGCCGCCGCCGCTGCCGCACGCCCACCGGACCGCCTCCTCCACGCTGCAAAACAGGCTCACGCTTTCGTGGGCGTTGCGGGGCGGGACGAAGCCGTAGGACGCCAGGAAGTCCGCGTTCGGCCGGCCCGCCCCGTAGTTGAGGGTGAGCTCGGAGTTGACGGCCAGGTCGGCGGACGCGCTGACGGCGAAGGACCAGCCCCCCCCCCCGCCCGTGCCGCCGCCGCCGCCGCCGCCGCCGGGGGGAGGGGGCACCAGCGCCCAGGCGGCCGTGTCGGTCGCCGCGGCCGGCCCGGCCAGCAGCAGGGCCGCCTCATCGCCCGCATGGTTGAGCATGTCCGCCAGCGGCACGAGCGCCCGCACGATGGCCGGTGGCGGCGCTTGCGGCGCACCGGCCGGCGCGGCACTGGCAGTAGCGCCGCCCGGCGGCGGCGGCGCAAGCAGCAGGCCAAACGCCCGGCTCTGCACCACCCCGCGCGCCCACGCCCAGGCGGCGTCGTCGACGCCGGGGGGCGCCAGGCCCGCCGCCTGCACGGCCGCCCACTCGGCCGCCACCGCGGCCTGTGGACTGGTGACGGCGGCGACGGCGGCGGGGCAGGGGAGCAGGGCGGCGCCAGCCCGGGCCAGGGACGCGGCGGGCGGCCCGCCTCCGTAGGCTGACGGGACTTCGGCGGGCAGGACGCGCAGCCAGGGCGCGTAGGGCGAGGCGGGCCCGGCCGCCGCCTCGGCCAGGAGGCGCAGCGCCAGCCGGGCGGCCCAGGGCAAGGCCGCGGCGGCCGCCCTGCTGGGCGGGCGCCCGCTGTCCAGCAGCGCCAGCCGCAGGGGCACCGTGAACGCGACGCCGCCCGCGCGCACAGGGTTGGCTGTCAGGACGCCCCGCTCGTCGGCGGTCGCAAACATGCCGGCGGTGGGGTGGGGGCCGTCGAGGCCGGTCGCGCCTGGCGTGTGTGTGTGGAGAGAGAGGAGAGAGGACGTGGAGAATGAAAGTGACCGTCGAGGCCAGGTCAGCGCAGAGTCTCTCTCCCCTTCTTTTCTCTCTCTCTCTCTCTCGCACACACGCACCATTCGCACACAGCCAGGACAGAAAGTCAGAGAGCGCGTCCGCATCTCCCGCGGGGGCCAGGGTCAGGCCGGGCGGGGGGCGGGGCGTGACAGGAGGAGCGGCCGAGCCAATGGACTGCTCCAGGGCGGCTGCGACGCACCAGTGCCGCCGCCGCGGCCGGGGCGGGCGCCGCGCCGGCTGGGCGCGCGGCGGCGGTGCCAGACGCTCCCGGCTGCCGCGCCCCACGGTCGCCCGCATGGTGATGGGACGGGATGGAAGACACGAAGAGTAGAATGAACCGGTTTTGCAACTCTTGACCCCCCCGACCATCTCACTCCTCTTTTCTCACTCCACCGAAAACGGCGCGAACGCGTGCCCCCCCCCCGCAAAGAACTTGGAGTTGAACTCCACCCAGTGCAGGCGCAGCGCGTGCAGGAAGGCCGACAGGGTCTCCATCACCATCAGCACGCCCAGCGTGGCAGACGCAAAGACGAAGAACGCGATGAAGAGGCCAAACGTGGAGCCCGACCGGACCCCAGCCAGCAGGACGCGGTCATAAAACACAGCGGACAGTTGCGAGTGCGCCAGCGACAGCGCCCACAGGCGCAGGTAGGACGCGGTGTTGGAGACCGCGCCCAGCACGAACTCGATCGTGTGGATCGCCTGGTGGACGACGATCTCCGAAAAGTCGAAGTCCTCGCCGCCGCCCTCCCCTCCGTGGGCGCCGCCGCCCGCGTGGCCGCCCCCCCCCCCGCCCCGCCCCCCGCCCGCGGGCACCAGCCGCCGCCGCTCGCCCTCCTCCTCGTCCTCGTCCGACCCGGCCCCCGTCGGGGTGAGGGGGGCGCCGTACGGCGCCAGGGAGGCCGCCCGGGCGGCCGCGTCCGCGCGCTGTTTCAGCACGTAGGGCTTGGGCACCAGCATCCAGGGGACGGCCAGAAAGGCGGCGGCGACGAGCAGCGCCTGGAACGCGCCCTGCCCCCGGAACATGCGGTTCTCGACGCACCCGCCCCCACAGGTCAGCCCCGCGTCGCCGGGGGCCAGGAACATGTAGATGAGGGTGTGGTACAGGTCGGCCGTGGAGCCGGACGCCCACTTGAGCAGGATGAGCAGGCACAGGTACCCAAACAGGGCGTTGAGGAAGATGAGTTGGGGCCAGAACTCGGTCAGCGTGGACAGCCGGTCCCGGCGGGCCCGGTTGTTCAGGTAGGACAGCCCGATGCCCGCGTTCATCTGGGTGACGCCCAGCAGGATGGACATCTTCATCTTGACAGAATTTAAAAAGGACAGCTCCGTCCGCGTCCCGTGCCAGGCCGGGTCGACGCCAAAGGGGTAGGGCGCCCCGCCGTGGGTGGGGGCCAGGCCGGCCGCGAAGGCGGCCGGGCAGGCCGCCGGGTCGGCCCGCATGGTGGACGGCGAGGTCAGGGACGCGTCGGTCGGGCAGGCCCACCGCCCCGCCCCCCACAGGCTCATCGGGATGGAGAAGGCCTCGTTGTAGATGAGGCCCGTGAAGATGGAGAAGACCGCCATGAGCAGGATGCAGTACCGCCCCGAGTAGGCCATGGCGCCCATGTCCCCACCGGGCGGGGTGCCCCCCGCCCGGGCGACGGCCGCCTCCCCCCAAATCATCGCCAGCGCGCCCGCCAGCATCAGCAGGGCGTGGCCCACGTCCCCAAACATGACCGCAAACAGGAAGGGGAAGGTGACCACCGTCAGCACGGCCGGGTTGACCTCCCGGTAGGAGGCGGTCGCGTACGCGTCGACGATGGCTTGGAAGGGGGCGAGGACGGGGGTGGGCGCGAAGTGGGTGGGCGGGGCCTCGTACGTCAGCACGGGCTGGAGGACGGGCGCGGCGCCCGCGGCGGCGCCTGCGGCCGCCGCCCGGGCCGCCGCCGCCGCCGCGCCCCGGGACCGGACGGGGACCCAGGCCTCGCCCACCAGGACCTGGCGGGTGACGTCGACGGAGAAGCGGTTGAGCGTGGCGTACACGCCCGCCTCCGCCCGGACGCGTGCGCTCCAGGCGGGCAGGCCGGCCACCAGGGTGGCAGTCAGGCCGCGCCGCTGGGCCTCGCCCGCCGCGGACGCGGCGTCCAGGTCCCGCAGGCGCCCCGCCACGTCTGCCGCCAGGGCGGCCGCCCGGGCGGGCGCGTCCGGGTACGGGTACCGCCGGGCGCCGTGTGCGTCGGCGGCCTTGAGCACCTTGGCCCGCGCGCGCTCGCCCGCGACAAAGACGACAAACACCGCCTTCTCCTCCGGCAGGCACGTCCCCGGGTCCACGACGGGGCCGACGGCCACGTCCCGGTACACGCAGTTGCCCCGGGTGGCGCGGAAGAGGAGGCGTTCAAAGGCGGGGGCCCGGGACGCAGGGACGGTGCCCGCGACGCAGGTGAGGCGGGCCGCGCCGCCGCCGCCCCCGCCGCCGGCGCCGCCGCCCCCGTCGCGGGCGGCGGACACGGCGCCCAGGAGGGGGGCATCCGGGCCGGCCGCCTCCAGCAGGGAGGCCGCCTGCGTGCCCACCCAGCCCTCCTCCCCGCCGCCCGCGCCAGCGCCCGCGACCGCGCTGCGGTGGGCGTCGTCGAAGAAGCGGGCGGCCACCTGGAGGACGAGGCCCAGCTCGCCCAGCTCGGCCCGGGCCCGGTCCACCCGCTCCGCCGCGCCCGCCGCGTCCACCAGCTGGGCCTCCAGGTCGGCCAGACGGGCTTCCAGGGCGTCCAGGGGCGCGTCCGAGGCGGCGGCCGGGGTGCCGACGGTGGACGGCACGGCCGGCGTGCCGGCGGGGGGGAGCGCCCCCGCCTTCAGCGCGGCCGCCTCAAACACGCGCAGGCGGCGGGCCATCTCGTCGCAGCGTTTGACCTTGTGTGTGTGTGGGGTGACGCGGTGATGGTGCGTGTGTGTGTGTGTGAGAGAGAGAAGGGGAGAGAGGAGGCGTGCGCGCGGGTGCGTGTGTGTGCGTGCGCGGGGCGATGTGCCCCCCGTGTCCCCTCTTTTTTTTTTTCTCTCTAGGGTGGGAGATGAGGGCGCGGCCCGATCGCTCCCCTCTGCCGCCCCCCCTCCTCCAAAAAACGCACGTGCGACGCAAACGTGCGCTGGAACGCCGGCCGGTCTGCATTCAAGTCTTTGAACTGGAGCACACCCAGGCGGCCCAGGGACGCGACGGTCGCGTGGGCGGCCTCAGCGGGGATGAGGAGCTGTGTGTTGGAAAAGAGGGAGAGCACCGCGGGGTGAGAGGGCATTCGATGCGCAGAAACCGCCCCCCCCCCCCGCGCGCGCGCTCTGTTCTCTCTCCCACCCTCTCTGCCTCTGTGTCTCTCTCGCTGCTCTCTCTCGCGAGTCGTGTAAAAGCGAGAGTCGCCCATCCGCATGGGTGGGCGGTGGGAAAAGGCGCGCGGGCTCCTGGCGCGCCAGGGGATGGGGCACGCACACGAAGAGGTTCTCTCGCCCTCCCATTTCTCAATCCTCCTCTCCCCCTTTTACCTGCATCAGCTGCATCTCCTCGGACCGAAACAGTTCGATGCCCATGGTCCCGGACATGGCCCGCCCGAGGGCGCGGGCCGCCTCCCCCGGGCGGGCGGACGCGGACGCGATGGAGAACGGCTCCACGACTGGCCGGCCGCGCGAGGGGTGGTGCGCGGGCGGCGGTGGAGCGGGCGGGTTGGTGTCGTCGCGTGGGTCTGGCACGCGGCGGCGGCGGGGTTCCACGGACACGATGGTTGAGAGTGTGCGTGTGGGAGGACGCGGAGGTGAGGCGCGGAGAGCAGAAGACTGAGAGATAAAAAAAAAATGAAAATGTGGAAGACACTCTACTTTTCATCCAACAGCACGCCCCCGGCTCCCTCTACACAACTCAATGCGTCGCGCCGCGGCCTCCCTCCTGGCCCGGGCGGCCACGACCAGCTCCACCCTGGCCTCGTCCGCCGCCCCGTCGTCGGGCCGCGCCCTGGGCGCCGCGGCCGGCCTGACCCTCCGCTCCTATGCGTCCGACGCGGCGCTCAAGAAGACGCAGCTGTACGACATGCACGTGGCGGCGGGGGGTGCGTTTTATTTAGGAGGGGCGGTGTGGAGACGTGGATGGAGGCGATGGCTGGGTGGAGCAGGTGAGGGGTCGGCGCTCGCGTCGGTCGGTGTGCGCGCGGGCTCTGACGGCCAGGGAGCGCGCTTTGCGAATTTCTCTCGCGGGAGTCTCCAACGCCGATGTAGAAACGGGGGAGGGGGAGTCCTCTCCTGGCGGGCGGTCCGCGCCGCGCCGCCCGGTCCCACTGCCTCACACGCCCAGCCAGGCCGGGCCACTGACTGCTGGCGCAGGTTGTGTGAGGAATGGAGAGAGGCGCGGCCGGGAGCCGCAGCACGAGGAGGAAAGACACCCGCAGTTCAAGACCCTCTCATCGATCCTCAACCTCCTAAACTTCCCCTTTCTCCTCAACCTCCTTCACTTCCCCTTTCTCCGTCCGCGCCCCAGGCAAGATGGTCCCCTTTGCCGGCTGGTCCATGCCCATCCAGTACTCCGACTCCATCATGGACTCCACCAAGCACTGCCGGACGCACGCCTCCCTGTTTGACGTCTCCCACATGTGCGGCCTGACGCTCAAGGTGAGGAGAAGAAAAAGGATAAAGAGAGAGTTTTTGGAGAGTGATGGAAAAAACCAATCCTGGACCCTCCAGTGTCCCCACACGAGTTCCCCCCTCTCACGCCACGTCCATCGCTCCTCCATGTTTTCACACCACTACACCACCGAACAGGGCAAGGACGCCGTCTCCTTCCTGGAGGGCCTGGTCGTCGGCGACGTCGCCGGCATCGCGCCCGGGACGGGGTCGCTGTCCGTGTTCACCAACGAGAAGGGCGGCATCATCGATGACACGGTGGTCACCAAGGTCTCCGCCACGGAAGTCTACCTGGTCGTCAACGCGGGGTGCGTCGACAAGGACCTCGCCCACATCGGCAAGCACTTGAAGGCCGCCCAGGCCGCGGGCAAGGACGTCCAGCTGAGCGTGCACAACGACCGAGCGCTCCTGGCGCTCCAGGGCCCCGACGCGGCGGCCGTGCTGGCGCCCCTGGCCCCGGCCCTGGACCTGCCCACCCTCTTCTTCTCCCACTTTGCGCGGGCGCCCGTCGCCGGCTCACCCGACGTCTGGGTCACCCGCACGGGCTACACGGGCGAGGACGGCTTCGAGCTGTCCATCCCGGGCCCGGATGCGGTCAGGGTGGCCAAGGCGCTGACGGCCGACCCACGCGTGCGCCTGTGCGGCCTGGGCGCCCGGGACGCGCTGCGCCTGGAGGCGGGCCTCTGCCTGTACGGCAACGACCTGACGGAGGAGATCACGCCCGTGGAGGCGGGGCTGACGTGGACGATCGGGAAGGCCCGGCGGGACGCGTGCGACTTCCTGGGCGGGGACGTCATCAAAAAGCAGATGGCCGACGGGGTCACCGTGCGCCGGGTCGGCCTGGTCGCGCCCGCCGGCGCCCCGCCCCGCCAGCACGCGGACGTGCTGTGCCCGGACGGCAAGGTCATCGGGGAGGTCACGTCCGGCGCGTTCTCGCCCTGCCTGAAGACCAACATCGCGCTGGCGTACGTGCCCAAGGAGTTTGCCAAGGCAGGCACGCAGCTCCAGGTCAGCGTGCGGGGCAAGGCCAACCCGGCGACGGTGACCAAGGTGCCCTTTGTGGCCAACAACTATTACAAGGGATGAAAATGGAGTGCGCGCGTGCGCGAGAGAGAGACGGGAAGGGGGCTCGCAGAACGCGGGGCGCGCCTGGAGAAGGAAAGGTCGGGATGGGATGGCAAAGGGGAAGCGGGTTTTTGAGCGGGTTGTGGTGAGAAGAGGTGAGGTGAGGCGAGCGCGCGCGTGCCTCTTCTCTGTGCGTGCGGTTTCTGAGAGAGAGTGAGCGAGTGCGTGCGTGCGAGGGCCCTGGGCGCGTGTGAAAGGAAAACGGACGCAGGTTGATTTTTATTTTGTCACCCCTCACACTTTTTTTTTTTTTTTCTTCTGCCGCTGTCCTCCCCTCCTTCTCTCGCTCAAAAATCATGGTGCGTACCCTCTCTCCGCCCCCGCACGCCACACTGTCACACGCCCCACATCTATGCCCCCATATTCCGTGCGGCGGTGGGGCCATAGTGGCCACGCGCAACTGCGTCTACGCGCTGCTAAAAAAAAAAACTCACCCCCTGCCGCCCATTCACAAACACACCACCTTCCAACAGGCGGTCTCCAAGCGCGTCCAGAACGCCAAGGTCGCCAAGTTTTCCAAGAACATCCACAAGCGGGGCCTGGTCCCGGCTGGGGAGGTAAGCGGATGCGGAGAGGGTGCGTGTGAGAGGCCTCGGGCGCGCGGGCCTTCCTTTTGGCGCGCTCTGAAACTGACTTTTGCTCTCTCTTCCCACACACACGCCTCTCAGAAGAAAAAAGAGGCTGGCTCCCGCGTCGGCCCCATCTTGGTCGGATTTTTCGTTTTTGTGGTCGTCGGCTCAGGTGAGTGGGAGAGAATTGGAATGGAGCCCGGGCGGGAGGGCGGCACGCAAAAGAGTTCCTGTTTTTTTCAAAACATCACACTCACCCGCCCTCGGCAACCTTCCTCTCCCTTCACACTTCATCCCATATCATTTCGCAGCGCTGCTCCAGATCCTGCGCACCGCGACCTCGGGCAGCCCCTTCTGAGGGACCGGTGGAGTTTTCAGCAAACTGATGTCCATGTAAAAAAGAAAAAGAAAACGAAAACGCGCGGAGTCACACGCCCACCTCCCCATGCCTTCCATCCCCATCCCCCCATCCCATCTCTCCTCCATTTGATGGCTCCTCACTGCACCCCCACCAGCTCCACCTGGAAGTCCAGGGTCGCATTGCCCGGGATGGCCGGCCGGGCGCCGCCGGGGCCGTACCCCATCTGCGGGGGGATGGTCAGGCGCCGCTTCTCGCCGACCTTCATGCCCGCGACGCCCGCGTCCCAGCCCTTGATGACCTCGCCCACGCCAAGGCGGAACTTGAAGGTCGCCCGCCCCTTTGTCTGGTCGAACACGGCCCCGCCTTTGGCCAGACGGCCTATGTAACGGACCTCGACGCGCTTGCCCGCCGCCGCGGTCGGCCCGCCCGGGCGGCCGCGGGCCAGGGTCTCCACAACAAACCCGTTTTCATAGCGCCGGACAGCCCCGGCAGCAGGGGCGGCGGCTGGCTGTGCTTTGGGGGCGGGGGCGGCCGCCTTGGTCACGGGCGCGGGCGCGGCCTTCTTGGCGGGCGGCGGGGCGGGGGCGAAGATGGCCGGGGCGGCGCGCTTCTTGGAGGAGGGCTCGCCGGCCACGGGCGCACCGGCCGGCGGCGCCTTGCCCTTGCCCCAGGCGGGCGCGGGCGCGACGGGCGCGTCGTCCGGCTCGTCATCGTCCTCATCGCTGCTCTCCTCCCCCTCCTCCTCGTCATCGCCGGAGGAGGAGGCCAGGGACCCGGAGTCGTCGCCGGAGGCGTCAGATTCCTCCTCCTCCTCCGAACCGGAGCCGCTGTCGCTCTCCTCTCCATCCTCATCAGACGACGCGGCCGGCGCCGCCGCCTTTTGTGCCGCCTTGCCTGTCGTCTTCTTCGCCCCCGCCTCCTCCTCGCCCCCGCTGCTGCCGTCCAGTTCCTCGATCAGCACGTCCGGGCGGGCGCGGGCGGCAGGGCGCCCCTCTTCGTCGTCGTCGTCGTCGTCGTCGTCGTCGAGGTCGCTGCCGTCGTCGTCCTCGTCATCGCTCTCAGAGTCGCCGTCCTCGTCGTCGTCCTCCTCACTAGAGGAGCCGCCCGCGGGGCCACCACCCGCGCCCGCTGCTGCCCGGCCGATCGCCCGGGCGAACGCGGCGGGCGTCACCGCGCCTTGCAGGCCCGCCTCTTCCTCCTCATCAGAGTCGAGCATGCCCTCGTCCTCGTCCTCCTCGTCGGACACTGTGTGCGTTTTCGTGGAGAGAGTGTGCGTTTTGTGTGTGTGTGTGAGTGAGTGAGCAAAAAAAAGTGAGCGCCGCAAAAAAAAAAAAAACTCATGTCCTCCCTTTTCTGTCTCTCACCGTCCGCGTCCGGCAGCTCGTAGCCCGTCAGGTGCACCTCTGCCGGGACACCGCCGGCCTTGCCACCCGCGACGACCATGAATTCTGCGTAGTGGTCGAAGATTAGGTCTAGCGCGGCGGCCTCGGCTTTGCCGCCGCCACGCAGGCGGGTCAGGGCGAGGGGGGGCGGGGGCGCCCGGCGCTTGGGGGTGCCGTCGGCGCCGCCTTGCTCGTCCTCATCCACGCCACCCGGGCGGTAGAAGATGGTGACGTCCGTGGAGGCGTCCCCGCCGACGAGCGTGGCCTGGTGATGATGAGAACGAGGAGTGAGTGTAAAATTGAAAATGGAAAAGGAAGGAAAATGGAGAAGGGGGCCAGGGGTCGGGGGGCAGCGCCGCCGCATGTGTGCTCCTCTCCTCATCTCTCCTTTATTTTCTTACCTGGGACACGTGCAGGCGGCCGCCCTCGGGTGGGGGAACAAAGGGCACGCCAGCCTTGTTGCCTGGGCGGGATGTGAGAGACGGTGGGGACAAGTAAGCGAGCGCAGAGAGAGGAAACGCGCGGGTGGCCGTCTTTGAAAGCTAGCCGCCGCCGTTTTGTTTGTTTTTTCCGCCGTCTCTTTCCTTTGGCCCCGCCCCACACCGCACGCCCCTGCCCTTCCACACCCTCTCCTACTCCCGTCGAGGGGATGCTGCAGCCTGCCCTGCACACACGCACCTGGCTTCAGGATGACGCCCCACGCAGACATGGTTTTGTCGGAGGTGGAGAGAGGGAATGAAACTGTGCCCAGAGAGTGTGTTTCGGGTTCTCATCTGCAGAGAGTGAATTCTCCCAGTCGCCCCACCTCGCCCCACCCTCACACGCACGCAAACATGCCAACTGTGATCGACGCGCCAACGGTTTCTGTGCTTGCCCAGGCGGACGCCGCGCCGCTACCCGCCGAAAGCCTTGTTACTAGGAGCCTGGCAGACGTCGACGCGAACGCCGACCCGTCTGCATTGGCTCCCGCTCCCGCCCCGCCCGCGGACCCACCGCTCTCCAAAAACCAGCAGAAGAAACTGCGGCGGTATGAGGAGAAGAAGGTGAGTAGGGTAAAGTGGGGCGCGCGTGTGGCTGCTCCGCACGCGCGCGCAAACAAAGAGGAAAGCAGCAGCAGCGCACCACGACCCCTGTTTCCCACGACCATTTTTCCCTCTCCCCCCCCTCCCTCAAGGCCCGCATCACCGCCCTCAAGGCCGCCGCCAAGGTGACCCGCGCCGCCGAGACGGCCGCCCGGCGCGCGACTGCGTGCGCCCGCATCGACGTCATGTCGCCCGAGGAGAAGGCGGCGTGGCGGGACGCCAAAAGCATCAAGCAGGCGGCCAGGCGGGCCGAGACCGCGGCGCGACACGCCCGCCTGGACGCCGCCCAAGCGGCGGCCGCCCCCGTCCCGCACGTCATCATCGACCTGTGCCCGGCCTACGACGCTCTCATGACCCCCCGGGAACGGTCCTCCCTGGCCTCCCAGCTGCGGGCCTGTTATGCGGCCAACGCCGCCTCGGCCCACCCCCTCCGCCTGACCTTTGCGGGATTCTCCCCGGCCTGGGAGGCCGCCCTGGGCGGGCCGTCCTCCGGCATGCACGCCTGGCGGGTGGGGCGGACAGCGGCGGACTACCTGGCCGCAGCGGCGGAGGGCGGACAGGAGGGCGGGGCACCCCGGCGCGCCGTCTACCTGTCGGCCGACGCGCCCGCGCAGGTCGACCTCCTCGAGCCGGGCGTCGCGTACGTCATCGGCGGCCTGGTCGACCGCAACCGGCACAAGGGCGTCGCCGCGTCCCGGGCGGCGTCCGCGGCGGCGTCGTCGCCGCCCGCATCGTCTGCAACCCCGCCACCGCCACCGCCGCCACCGCCGGGCGTGGCCGTGTCCGCGGCCTGCCTGCCGATCGGGGCCCACCTGGCGACTGCCGCGGGCGCCGTCCTGACGGTGGACCAGGTCGCCCGCCTGCTGGTGCGGTGGTGGGAGGAGAGGGAGAATGGTGGTGGGGGAGGCGCCGCGCACGCCTGGTGGGCGACCGCGGTGGAGGAGGCGGTGCCGGCCCGGAAACGGAGGAAGGTGGGCGGGGAGGGCGGGGAGGACGGGGAAGAGGATGGGAGCGAAACCTAATGAAAAACAGCGCAGGCACCTCACACACTAACACCAAGTGCTCGCCGCAATGCGCCTCTCCCGCCCTCCGCCCCACACGGGCGCCCCGCCGAGGCAGCGGGCCCTCCCGCCCCGCGCAGTCGCCGACGCCCCCGCGACATCTCCGGGGCCCGGCGAGGCGAGCAGTCCCTGTTCCTCCCTGCGCGCCGGGGCCGCCTCCGCCCTGCTGTTCCCGCACGACCCGCTCCCACCGTCTGCCCGCCCCACCGCCATCGCCCCGCTCATCCCGGGCCGGCTGTGGACGTTCACTTCCCCCTTTTACGCGTCCCCGATCTCGAAGCTGTCCGCGGAGAACAGGATGACGGTGGCGGCGCTGGAGGGAGGTGCAGGCGGCGCTCCCTTCCTCGCGCTCTTCAATCCGTTGACGCCTACGCAAGAGGCAATGGACGCGCTGGCGGCCCTCAACACCCCCGTCGCCGCGCTCGTCATCCCGTCCACCTCGCCCGAACACTGGGTGGGCGCGGCCGGCGCGGCGGAGGCGTTCCCGGACGCGGAGATCTGGGCGCCGCCCGGCTTCTTCTCCAACGGACCTGGCGGGGGCCGGATCGGGGGGAGGCTCGGCGCCCTGGCGCCCGCGTCCGCCGTGCTGGACGCCGCGGCCGCGGCGGGGCGGGCGCGGGAGCTGGTCTTTGATGAGCGGGCGGCCTGTTCGCTGTGGGGGGGGCAGGTGGAGGGCGCGCTCTTCGCCGGGCGGGGCGGCTTTTGCGAGGTCGCCTTCCGCCTGGTGGCCGCGAAGACCGTCCTGACCGCGGACCTCGCCTTTGGCCTGCTGCCGTCCGACCTGGCCGCCACGCCGGGCGCCAACTGGCTGGACGGCGCCCTCGCCCGGCTGGCTGGGATCTACGGCCGGCTGGGCAGCGCGACCTGGCCCGTGCTCCGGGCCTCGCCGGCCGAGGCGGCCGCCTTCGTGCGCGTCCTGGACGGGTGGCGGGCTGGGGAGGGTGAGGGCGGGGGGGGGGTGGACTGGGTTGTCCCGGCCCACCTGTCCGCGCCGTGGGGTGGAGAGCAGCTGGAGGGGGCATTCGGCTTTGTGAAGCGTTGAAAAAAAGCGTTGACAGGGGATGATCCATACCATAAGAGCCCCGGGCCCTCACTCCAGCCATTCCAACCCGCGCGTGTGCCCTCTTTTCTCTCTCCTCTCTGCACGCACTCCCTCCACTCTCCACGCTCTCGCCATGGCCCGCGCCCCCGCCCTCTTCCTGGTTGCCCTGATCGCCCTGGTTGCTGTCGCAGGTGAGGGGCAAGGGTCGGGCGCGCTGACCGCACGTAGGGAGACAAGAAAAGAGAGCGCGGGGGAGGCAAGCGCAAAAAAGGCCCCCCTCACCCAAAAACACACCCACGCACGCACACAGGCGTCGCCGCCGCCGACCAGGCCGGCGCGGTCGCCACCTCCACCCCCGCCACCGCCACCACCACCACCACCACCACCACCAACGGGAATGTCGTGTTCGCCTCCAACGGCGGCAACGGGTCGCCCGTGGGCGTGGTGTCGGGGAGTGGCGGCGCGGTCGCGGCCGGGCAGAACGGGGTCGTGATGGTCTCTCAGGATGGGTCGGCCGTCATGTCCAGCTCATCCTCTTCCTCCTCGTCTATCGGGGGTGGTGGGGCGATGGCCGGGGCGGGCATCAACGGTGGGGCAATGGCGTTTGCGGGCGTGGGGAAGTAAAACATGGAGTGGAGGAAAAGGAGGTTGAGAGCGCCCCCTGTTGTTGTTTCATTGCAAATGCTTTTGTGTTCGGCCCCCACACACACACGACGGGCCACGCCTTGGGGCACGCCTCACACCGCCACAGCAGTGCATGCCAACAGATCCTGTTAACCCTTCAGGGCACCGTCGCCGCCGAGGGGGCGACGTGCACGCGAGGGCACGCGCGCAAAAAATCGATTTCGCTCTCCTCTGTTTTTTTTTTTTTTTTTAATTCTCAGACCATGCCGACCTCCTTTGCTGCCGTCAAGTGCGCGGCCTGCGGGACCTTCCAGGTCCAGGCCGCCAAAGTCGTGCCCCGCTTCACCTGCACCATGTGCGGCGAGAAGCAGCAGCTGTTGGCAGTGTACGCGTCCGACTCCAAGGCCAAGGCCGTGCGCGAGACGGTGCGGGCGCTCAACCTGGGGCGGCAGGGTGCGGCGTACGCGCGGGGGGAGGCTGTGGCCGCAGCGGCGGCCTGTGGTGGTGGGTGGGCTGGAGGAGAGGGAGAGGCGGAGCAAGAGGGCCAGCCTCCTCCTCCGCCTCCTCCTCCTCCTCCTCCACGCAGCATGTGGGATGACGAGGAGGAGATTGAGGCGGGCGGCGGCGGCGGCGGCGGCGACGGTTGGGGCACGCGGTGGGCGGCCTTTTTTGGTGGTGAGGAGGCTGGAGGGGCGAGCACTCTCCCGCCCCCCTCGCCCGCCGCGTCGGCCTGGCACGCTGCAGTGCAGCCTGCTGCTGTGCCTGCTGGCGCTCGTGTGGTGACGGACCTGCCGAGCCACGCGGGCGGCTGGCGTGGCGGCGGCGGTGGAGGCGGGCAGAAGCGGCAGCGGCGGGGGGGCGGCGGCGGCGGCGGCGGCGGTGGCCCACCCTGCCGCCCCTCCCCTCCTCCAGCCGCCGCCGCCCCGCCGCCTCCACCGCCGCCTGTGCGCGGCGCTCCGGCGCCCGTGCCCTTACGCCCTCGACAGCCGGTTGCGGCCGCCCCTCCGCCACCCCCTGCCTCTCGCTGGGGCGGCTGGTGCGGCGAGGAAGGGGGCGCCCCCGCCCCCGCCCCCCCGCTCCCTTCCACCAACACCACCAGCCGGTGGGGGGCGGTCGCCCCTCCCGCCGCCCCGCCCAACCCGGCCTGGCGGGTGGTGACTCAACTGGACGCGCCCGCGACAGAGGAGGACGGAGGAGGTTAGAGAGGGTGGGAGCGCGCGCGTGTGTGTCACTTGGATTTAGCTTTTTTTCTTTTTTTTCTTTCACACATCATTCTCTCTCATCACCACTCTCTCACTCTCTCCGGCGGCCACGCCAGCACGCCCAGCCCGCCCACCGCATCGCACCACAGCAGCCCTTCCCCGCCCGGCATGGCTGCCAACCCCCGCACGCACGGCCCCGGCTGGGGCGGCAGGACGGCGGCGGGCGCGGCAGGCGGCGGCGGGACTGCGGGCAGGACGGGCAGCAGCGCCCCGGGGGCGGGGCTCGCCCGGGGCGGCAGGGCCAGGGCCGGCAGGCCGCCCGGCTCCGGCGTGGCGCGGGGTGGGCGGGCAGGCAGGGGCGGCGGCGCGGGCGGGGGCACGCCGCTCGCCCGCGCCTCCCACACGACGCGGGCGGTGGCCGGGCCACCGCCGTTCTCACCAGCCACGACCACCTCCACGGCCGCCACCCCCCGCCCGCGCACGCTCAGCGCGAGCAGGGGGGGGGCGCCGCCGCCTGCACCGCCAAATCCCGGCGGCCAGGCCATCAGGGTGGCCGGGCAATCGTCCGGGGCGGGGCCGGCGTCCGCGTCATCGCCGGTGACGGTCGGCAGGCCGGCGCCTGCTGACGCAGGCGCCGGCCCACCACGACCACTCCCACCAGCGGGCGCGGGCACCAGCGCCGCCAGGGCCCACCCGGCCGCGGGCGGGCCCCCGCCCTCGTCCGTCGCTTCCATGGCCAGCAAGGGCGGGGCGGCCGGGTCAGGGGGTGGGGGCCGGCAGGGCGGGGCGGCGCCGCCAGGGCGCGCGCGGCGGTAGAGGGCGAGGCCGCCACCCCAGGCCGCGGCGGCCAGCCAGTCGGGCTCGCCCCCGTCCCCCTCCTCCCCCCCCTCTCCCCCCTCCCCCTCCCCTCCCCTGCCGCCCGGCGGCGGGCTGAAGGCCAGGGCTGTCACCCGGGTGTGCGGGGCCTGGGCGTGCAGGAGCGGGGTGACGGCCGGCGGGCCGGCGGCGGCGGCGGCGGCCGGGAGCAGCGGGCCCACCCGCCACACCCAAAGGTGCCCCGCCGGGCCGGCCCCCGCGAGGAGGGGCGCCCCGGTCGCGCCGCCCGCGCCGCCGCCCCCCCACGCCACCGCGCACGCCGGCCAGGGCGCGCCCAGGGTCCGCACGCGGGTGATGGTGACGCCAGGGGACGACGACGCGCCGCCCCCTCCACCGCCACCTGGCCGCACCGCGAACAGGACGACCCCCGGCCCGCCCGCGACGGCGACGTCGACGGCCGGCAGCGGAGGTGGGGACGAGGAGGGCGGGGGTGGGGGTGGGGAGGAGGACACGGACGCGGCGGAGCGCACGGCCACGCCCTTTGGCCAGAAGTGGAGGGGGACGCCACCCACGCGGACCAGGGCGGGTGCGGCCGCCCCGCCGCCTGGCACCCTGTACAGCACCAGCCCGTCCCGCACGCACACGGCCAGGAGGGCGCCACAGGGCGACCACGCCCCGCCGCACAGTTCCGGCGGGGGCGGGGCCGTGGGTGGCGCGGCGAAAGGCGGCGGCGGCGGCAGCGGCGGCCCTGTCGTGCCGCCCCCGCTTCTCAGCCCCACCACCGCGCACAGGGCGTCGGGCTCGCCCAGGTAGGCACCGATGCATGCCTGACCCCCGCACGCGGGCGTGGCGAGGGCGTTGGCCAGGGGCGCCAGGGGCGGCGGGACGCAGGGCGGTGGGGGTGCGGCTGGAGGGAGGCGGGCGGTGGGGGTAGGTGTCGGGGCACGCATCATTTTTTTCTTTCTCGCTCACGCCTCCACGCCGGGTGCCTCCGCGTCGCCGGCGCCGCCGCCGGCCAGGGGACTGATCAGCCGCCTCTTCTGGGTGGGGGGCTCGCGGCCGCCGCCGACCGCCTCCTCGTCCGCGCCGGGCGTGCTGGAACGGGCGGGGCGGTCTGCCAGCTGCTGCTGCTGCCCAGCCGCGCCCGTGGCCGCGGCTGCTGCCAGCTCCTCGAAGCCCGCGTCCGTCAGCGCGCCCTCGATGTCGGCGGGCGAGATGGTCTGGCGCTTGCCGTCCCGGGCGGCGTCGTTGGCGGTGGAGGTGATGTAGTGGAGGAAGATCTGATGGATGGAGAGTGATGGAGAGCGATGGTGATGGTGGAAGGAAAGGACGGGTCGTCCAGGAGACGGCGCGCCTGTTTTTTTTCAATCGGTGCACGCGCTCGCTCTCTCGGGTCGGCTCGCCGCCCTTCTCACACACACCTTCGCACACTCGCCCAGTGCCCCTAGCGCTTCTTTGCTCACAGCCACGTCCCCTCCGCCGGGGGCTGTCCCGGCGAGCGCGGCCTTGACGGTCTTGCGCACCGAACTGCGCGGGAGGTCGAGTGCAGGAGCGGTCGCGGTTCCCGGCGCGGGGCCGCCTTCAGACGGAGCGGGCGAGTCCAGGGGGGCGGCAGCAGCAGCGGCTGAGGAGGGGGCGGGCGATGGCGAGGCTGGGCGCTCCTCCGACTCGGTGGCGGGCGGGGCGTCCATTTGAATGGAGACAGTGGTGGAGATGGGGAGCTCACTCGCACAGTTTTTTTTTTCTAGCGTGCGTGGGCGCACGGCGCACGCACCTCACACCCACACGTACGATACATACAAGCACGATACAAACACGCACGATAAAGGTCAGCACCTTGACTACCCGCGGCGCGGTCACGGCGGCGGTCGTCAACAGCAGCGGGCGGCACACGCGCCCGCGCGTGCCGGGTAGAGCGATGCCACACCCCGACCTCGACCCCGTCCCCACCCCGACCCAGTCGCCGGCCACCCCGCCGACCCCTCCACTCCCGCCCGCCGCCGTCACCCACATCTACGCCATCTCGGACGTGCACGCCGACCCAGCGTACCCGGCCAACTGGGCGTGGGTGGAAGGGCTGCAGCGCGAGCAGGGCGCGCCTTACAGTACCTCGGCTCTCATCCTGGCGGGCGACGTCGCGGAGCACCCGGCCCGCCTGCTGGCCGTCCTCGCGGGCTGCGCCGCAGCCTTTGCGCACGTGGTATTCATCCCAGGCAACCATTGCCTTTGGCTCAGGGCCGGCCAGGACCCGCGCCCCGACGAGGACGATGAGGAGGAGGCGGGCTCGGCGGCGGGGGCGCCCCCCCGCCGCCCACCGGCTGACTCGGTCGAGAAGTGGCGCGCCCTGGAGGCGGCCATCGCCGCGTCCTTCCCAGGCTGCGTCCACACGGGCCCCATCGCCCTGGGCGGGGTCTGCGTGGCGCCCCTGCTGTCCTGGTACGAGGGCGGCTGGAATGAGGAGCCCTCCCCGCCCGGCGCGCCGCCCGCGCCCGCCATCTTCACGGATTTCCGGGCGTGCGTGTGGCCGCCCGCCCTGGCACCCGGCGCCGGCGTCTCCCCCGTCCTGGCCGAGTGGTGGGACGCCCAAAATGAGGCGGGGGCCCGGGCGGGCGCGCTGGAGCGGGCGATGGCGGAGGCGGGGCGGCAGCAGGCGGGGCGGGGTGCTGCTGGGGGCGCCACGCACGACCAGCCCCCCCCCCCGCTCGTCACTGCCTCCCACTTTTTGCCCTTCCCCGCCTGCCTGCCCGAACGCCGGTTCCTGTTCCAGCCCTCCCTGGCGGACGCGGCAGGGTCGCGGGCCCTAGGGCGGCGAGTGGCAGCCCTCCAACCGGACGTGCACGTGTTTGGCCACACCCACATCGCGATGGACCTCGACGTCCGCCCGCCGGGTTCGCCCGCCGGCGCGCGCCCCATCCGGTGCGTGCACTGGCCGCTGCGCTACCCGGCCGAGCGCCTGCGGGCGAGCGCGGGCGGGGGCAGCCCGCGCCTGGCGGGCAAGCCGGCCGACCCAGGGCCGGACCCAGCCCTGGTGTGGACGTGCGGGAGCGCGGCAGCGGGCCAACCAGGCACGGAGGGGCGGGGGGCGCCTGGGCCCCGCCTGCCCACGCACTGGAGCGCTTACTATGCGGTCCACCCAAGAAACCCGGCCAACGTGGAGCCGGCGCCCTGGGTGAGGGAGCGGGCGGCCTGGGCGCGGGAGCGGTGAGCCCAGAGCTGAGCGCGAGCGAGGAAGGGAGGGGTTGAAGATTGTGTATAGAAAGTGTGCATCTCATTTCACGCCTCGCTCGCTCCTCCTCCTCCTCCTCCCTCCCTTCACCAATTTTCCGCTCACTCATCATCCAGCCCAGGAATGTAGAGCAGCTGCACATCAAACACAACAGGTGACGCGGGCGGCACCCGCGGCCGCCCGGGCCCCGACGGCAGGCCCTTGGGGAAAGCCAGCGCGCCTGGCACAAAGACGCGGCGCACGCCGCCCACCCGCATCGTCGCGATCCCCTCGTCTAGGCCCGCCACGATCTGGCCAGACCCCACCCGGATGTCGTAGGGCGCGCCCCGGGTCAGGGAGGAGTCGAACACCCGGCCCGCGGGCGTCATGGCGACGTAGTGGGCGACGACCTGGTAGCCCGTGGGCGGGGTCGGCCCCGTCCCGGGCGTGATGTCCTTGTACGACAGCCCGGACGGCAGTTCGACGAGGGGCGCGTCCTTCAGGGCGGCCTCGCATGCCGCATCGCACAGGACCTTCTCCTCGGCGGGGGCGCCCGCGCCCAGGGCGGACGGGGAGGCGGCGGAGGCGCTAGGGAGAGAGAGAAGGTTTTAAAAAAAAAAAAAAAGGATGAGGTTTGTGCACCCCACGTCGCCAGCCTTTGGTTTTGTGTGTCTCGACCGGCTCCACCGCGGCCGCACACTCTGCCGTGGCCATGGTGCGGAGAGAGAAGGGCCCTCCACGCAGGTGCATGTGCGTGTGTGTGTGAGCTGCGTGATTCCGCTCTCACCTGAGGGGCGCGACGGCAGCGAGGAGGCCGGCGGCCAGCGTCGCGGCCACTGCATTCCTGCGGGTGAAAGCGGGCGCGGCCGCCTCGTTCGATGCGGCGGCCGCAGCGACGATGCGGCGAGCGGGGTGCGAGTGTGTGACTGGCCGGGCGGCGAGGCAGGGGGCGAGGGCGGCCATTGCTGGATGAGGAGAACGCGAGAGTCGCGAGGGAGAAAAAAAGAACGAGGAGTGGGTCATCGGGGACGCCTCGCCCTCCACAAAAAAAATTGAAGCGGAGCGGCGCCGAGGAAGGGCGCCCCCGCACCACAGCCCCACCCCCACGCACAGACCCAGCCCCGGGGCTTCACTCTTCTCTCCTCTCAGCCTTCCCTTTCAGCCTGGCGCACGCGCGTCTCACGCGAGGCACAGACGGTGCGTGGGCAACACGATATAGAGGGAGGTGCTGAACGGGATGGAGCGAGAGCAAGCGTGGTGTTTTTTGCCCTTCCGCCAGGGAGAGCCCCCGCCTTGCACCCTCGCCCCACGCCTCACCCCACAGCGGCGACCCTGGGCCATGTGGGTGGCCAGTGAGCGCTGGGCATGGCATGAGGCCGTGCGCATGGGGGCAGCCAACCGGGTGGGTGTGCCCCCCCCCACCTTTTGTTGACCAAAAACGACGACGACCGAGACGAGGAGAGAGCTGCGTGCCCTCCAACCTTCAACCTCTCACCCCTCTCTCTCCACGCGACACACGCACAGGCGGCCTGCAATGGTCGAGACCGGCACCCTCGCCCAGGCTGAGGCCGCCGCCCTGCGCCGCCTCGCCGCTGCCCGGGCCCGGGTGGACGAGGACGCGGCCCTGGCGGAGGTCGGGCCGGGCGTGTTTGTTGGTAAGAGAGAGTAGAGAACGCTTGAGGGTGGTGGAAGGGGCACGCGAGCGCGTGTGTGCGTGCGCACGCACCCTCACGCCCCACCCGTAGGGCTGTGCCCCCGGGCGATGGCGCACGCACATGCGCCACGGCGGCATGTGGGCGGGACCCCCACTCTCGGAGCACGCAAGAGAAAAGGCGAGCACATTCGCGCGTCCCCTTAAACCCTCCATCCTTCAAATTTTCTCTTTCTCTCCTATGCCGACCCCTTTCCAGGCTCCATCGGCGCCGCCCGCGACCTGGCCGCCCTGAAAGCCGCCGGCATCACGCACGTCCTCAACGCCTCCCCCGCGGTGCCCTGCTTTCACCAGGGCGCGCTGACGTACCAGCGGGTACGAAGAGAGAACTAGAGGAGGGGGGGGGGGGGGGCGGGGGGGGGGGGGGGGGGGGGGGGGGGGGGGGGGGGGGGGGGGGGGGGGGGGGGGGGGGGGGGGGGGGGGGGGGGGGGGGCGGGGGGGGGGGGC
>Ga0315287_10001410_pt1 | contig 22061 bp, 22 predicted proteins | sample YL17G11_0_MG_FD_205037 | JGI IMG/M metagenome (GOLD analysis project Ga0315287, IMG submission 205037) | Sediment microbial communities from Yellowstone Lake, YNP, Wyoming, USA - YL17G11_0 | ecosystem: Environmental > Aquatic > Freshwater > Lake > Sediment | place: USA: Wyoming | collected...
CCCGCGTCAGGTCGACACCCAGAACTCGCGCCGCGGCGTTGCGAATTTCCATCGAATTGCGATCGAAGACCAGTTCGCCATTGACGCGCATGAAAGCCGGCCACGGCGAGACCCAGTCGGCCTCGCTTGGCACATAGGCCAGCGTCACGTCTTCGGCGCGGGCGGCAATGCGGAACTCGCCGCGGGTACTGGCCGCATTCGCCGACGCCGCCGCGGCAAACGGGAAATCCCAGAGGTCGCCCTTGACCTTGAAGCTTGCGCTCGCCACGCGGCCATCGATCACGGCCTGCTGCACATAGCGACGTGCCACTTCGTGCACACCCAGCGGCAGGTAGCGCGCCACCGCCGCGGCGCGGCCGCGCGACAGGCTGCCGGCCAGTTCGAGCCGGCCCGGCATGCGCGCCCCACGGCCGTAGGCGCTGACAACACCACTGGCGCTGCGGCCATCGCTGCCCGTCTGCCAGCGCACGAGGCTCAATTCACCCTGCGCGTCGGCGTTGGCAAATCGCGTGTCGGCCAGCGTGACGTCCAGGGCCGGGAGCGCGCTGGCCTCGACGGCAGCGCGGATGCGCCAGGTCAGTTGGGTCGAGAAGCTGTCGAAGCCGATCTCGGACTGTTCGAACACGCCAGGCAAGATCAACGAACCCTTGTCGAGCACAACGCGAGCCCTGCCGCCGTTCTCATTGGCATCGAACTCGATCGTCGCATTGCGCCAGCCTGGCCGCCCGACACCACCGGACTCGGGCGACGGCGCGGCGGCAATGGTGAGGCCCGCAGCGCTGGCCTTGACCTGGTAACGTGACGGAGCATCGAGCGCACCGTCCCAGCGCGCGGTCAACCCACTGACCTGACCGGTCGGCGCCAGCTCTGCCAGCAGCTTGGCCAGCGCCGCGCCGAGTGGCACGTGCGCGGCCACCTGGGCGATCACGCCGAGGTCGAGGTGGTCGGCACTGAATTCGCCTGCGGACCACGCGACGCCCTCTTTCATGGCGCCGGCCGCCTCGCGCAATCCAAGCGCGAGGCTGCTGCGCGGCCAGGCCACGCCGTCTGCGGTGGCGAAACTCAAACCCTCAGCGGCCAGCTTCAACTGGCCGTCCTTGCGTTGGGCACTGACACGGCCCTTCAATTGCACAATCGCCAGCGGTTGCGTGTTCGTGGCCAGCCGCAAAGCGACGGCGCGCAGCGCCAAGTCGGCAGTGGCCGCCTGTGGCTGGCCCTCGCGAACGTCGATCCATGCGCGCACCGCACCCTCGCCCTCGGTCACTTCGAACGGTAGCGTGACGTGGCGACGCAGTTCGGCCACGTCGGTGCGCGGCAGTGCCACGTGCAGGGTGCCGTTCCAGCGGCGCCAGTCGCCGCTGGCGCCGAGCAGGGATTGCGTAAAGCGCCCCTGCAACGTGAAGCGTTCCCCCCAAGCCGCGGGCGGGGTGGCGTCGACACGGACATCGTGGCGGCGCACACCGTTGCGCACCACCAGATCGACATTCTCGAGTTCGAGTGCCGGCGCGCCGCGTTGCTCGTCGACCCACCTGATGCGGCCATTGCGGACCACGAACTCGCGCTGTGAGAAGAACCAGTCGGCAGCCTTGTTGGTCGCGTCGGCGCCGCTGGGCGGGATTTCGATGCCGGCGACGAAGAAGCGGCCAGCGCTGTCTCGTCGTACCTCGAGTGCCGCGCCCTCGATGTGCAACTGCTCGAAGCGCAACTCGAAGGCCAGCAGGGACCGAGCCGACAACGCCGCACTGACCGACGGCAGCCGAAGCGCCTCATGCTGCTGAAGGTCGCGCAGCACCACGTCGCTCATCTCCAGCGCCGGCACCCAGCCGCTGGAGCGCACGTGGATCGCGCCGATCGTCACGGGCACGCCAAGTGAATGGCTGGCCCGCGCTTCGATCTGCGGGCGCCATTGTTCGATGCGAGGCAGAATGACCCAATGCAGCGTCAGCCACGCCACCAGCAGAATGCTCCAGGCGCCGAACAACAAGCCGAACGCGATGCGCCACAACCAGCGCAGCACACGGTGCCGGCGCCGCTCGATGAAGGCAGCCGCAGGGGCGTTGGCAAGCGCGGAGGACACAGTGGGCGTGATGGGCAGCAAGGCAACCGGCAGTAGACGGCTGCGCGACAGGCGCTGCCGCTCACCGCAATGGCTGAATGCGGCAAACTGCCGACAGCGCGGCGTGGCGGGTCGATCCAATCTAGCACAGCCTGGTTGACGTATCGTCAAAGCTGCCATGGGTTCACCCGCCACCACGATCAACGTTGCGCTCGCCGCCGCTGAGCACAGTCGGTTCGTGCAACGTGTACGGCGACGTCACCCCGGCGAATTGGCGCTGCTGCCTCCGGGCTTGCCCGATGCCAGCGCGATCGTTGCCCTGGTCGCACTGCTGCAGGCCCAGGGCCGTTCGCTGGCGGCTGCGCTGAGGGTCGCTCGCCAGCTGGTGCTGGAGCGGCTGGCCGTGCTGGATGTCGAACAGGGCGCATCGCTGCAGGACATCACGGCAGCCATGACAGCGCTGGCCGAAGCCACCCTGGAGATTGCGCTGGTGCAGGCCTTGGCCGAAGTGGACGCGCGCCATGGCGCACCCCTGGCCGCCAATGGTCAGCGCATCGAGTTCTGGATCGTCGGCATGGGCAAGCTCGGCGCACGGGAGTTGAACGTGTCGTCGGACATCGACTTGATCTACGTCTATGAAGACGATGGCCAGACCGATGGCGCCGTGCCGATTTCGGCGCATGAGTACTTCAGCAAGGTGGCTCGCAGCCTGTTCGCGCTGATCGGCGACAGCACCGAAGATGGTTTCGTCTTTCGCGTCGACCTGGCGCTGAGACCCAATGGCAACTCCGGCCCGCCAGTGGTCAGCCTGGCGATGCTCGAGGAGTATTTCCAGGTCCAGGGTCGCGAGTGGGAGCGCTTTGCCTGGCTGAAAAGCCGCGTCGTCGCGCCGCGTGCGGCCGTCAGCAGTGGCCGCGCACTGGCGCTGCGTTCGCTGGTCACCCCCTTTGTTTACCGGCGCTACCTCGACTACGGTGTGTTCGAGGGCCTGCGCCAACTGCACGCCAAGGTCCGCGAGGAAGCCCAGCGCCGCGCCGCCGGTCGGCCCGAGCGCAGCCACGATGTGAAACTCTCGCGCGGCGGGATCCGCGAGATTGAGTTCATCGTTCAGTTGCTGCTGGTGGTGCGCGGCGGCCAATTCCCCGAGATTCGCACCCGCTCGACGCTGCGCGCGCTGCAGCATCTGGCCGCGCGCGGGCTGATGAAGCCGACGGCGGCTGCCGCCTTGGCCGATGCCTACACGTTCTTGCGCCGCGTCGAGCACCGCATCCAATACCTCGACGACCAGCAGACCCACCTGCTACCTGCTGCCGACGGCGACCTCGGCTGGATCGCGCGATCGCTGGGTTTGACCTGCAATGCCGATGCGTGCGAGCTCCTCGACCGCCTTGGCCAAACGCGCGAACTGGTGGCCACCGAGTTCGACGCGCTCTTGCATGACGGCCAGGCGTCACGGGTTGCCGGCAACGGCCCCAACGGCAATTGCCGGACCTGTGGCCCCGGGCCGCTGGCGATCGACGACGAGACCTTTCTCGAGCGCCTTCCGGCAGCGCTGGCCGAACGCACGCGGGCCTGGGCGGCGCAGCCGCGCGTGCAATCGCTGCGAGACGACAGCAAGCAGCGCCTGGCGCGGTTGGTGCAGCGCACGGCTGAGTGCATCGAGGCCGGCCGCTGCAGTGCCGACGCCGGATTGCGTTTCATCGACTGGATGGCGCCCCTGTTGCGCCGCGAGAGTTACCTCGCGCTGCTGGTCGAACGGCCCGAAGTCCAGCAGCGCCTGCTGGGCTTGCTGGGTCTGGCGCGTTGGCCGATGCGCTACCTGATGCAGCACCCGGGTGTGATCGACGAACTGGCCGATGCGCGGCTGATGCACGGCCGCTTCGATCGCCCGGCCTTCATCGCCGAGATGGACCAGCGCCACGCCGCCTGGCATCGCGCCGGTGAATTGGGTGAAGAGGCGTTGCTCGACACGCTTCGCCGTGCCCACCATGCAGAGGTTTTTCGTACCCTGGTGCGTGACGTCGAAGGCGAGATCACGGTCGAGCAGGTGGCCGACGACCTGTCGGCGCTGGCCGACGCGGTGCTCGACTGCACCTTGCGCTGGGCCTGGGCCAATCTGCGCCAGCGGCATCGGGAGGCGCCCCAGTTCGCTGTCATTGCCTACGGCAAGCTCGGCGGCAAGGAACTCGGCTATGGCAGCGATCTCGATGTGGTCTTCCTGTTCGACGACCGCGATGAGCCCGACGCGGACCGCGCCGTCGAGGTCTACGGCGCGTTCGTGCGCAAGCTGATCACCTGGCTCACTCTGCGCACTGCCGCCGGCGAGTTGTTTGATATCGACACCGCGCTGCGACCCAACGGCAATTCGGGCCTGCTGGTGACTTCGATTGCCGCCTTCGAGCACTACCAGCGCGGCCGCGGCAGCAACACCGCTTGGACCTGGGAGCACCAGGCCCTCACGCGCGCGCGCTGCTGCGCCGGGACACCGGCGCTGGCCGAGCGCTTCGAGGCTGTGCGCCGCGAAGTCCTGGCCGCGCCTCGCGACCACGCGGCCTTGAAGGATGCGGTGCGCGCCATGCGCGATAAGGTGCGCGCTGCTCGCCCTGTGAAAGCCGGGCTGTTCGACGTCAAGCACAGCGCGGGCGGCATGATGGATGCAGAGTTCGCGGTGCAATTCCTGGTGCTCGCCCATGCCGCGGAACATCCAGAGCTGCAGGCAAACGCCGGCAACATCGCGCTGCTGCAGCGCGCCGAGACCTGTGGTTTGCTGCCGGCCGGCGTTGGTGCAGCGGCGGCCGTGGCCTACCGGGAGCTGCGTCGCGCCCAGCACCGCGCTCGGCTCGACGAGCAACCGACCCAGTTCCCGGCCAAGACCCTCGCGGGCGAGCGCGACGCCGTGCTCGCGCTGTGGCGCGCCGTGTTCGCAACGTAGCCCTCGTTGCCGCTGGCCATGCAACCGGCGCCGCGTGTGTGGACCACCCTCGCGATCGGCCTGGCGCTCGGAGCAGCGTTGCTGGGGCCCGCGCCTCGGGAGGCACTCGACTGGCAGCCCCATCTCGCGCTGTCGCAGCCGTGGCGTTTCTGGACCGCGGCCTGGGTTCACTTGAGTTCGCTGCACCTGCAGGCCAACCTGCTGGGCTGCGCTGCGGTGGCTGTCTTCGGCGTCGCGGCCGAGTTACCACGCCGCGTGTGCTGGGCCTGGCTGGTCGCCTGGCCGCTGACGCACGCTGCACTGGCGCTTGAACCGCTGCTGTTGCACTACGGCGGGCTGTCCGGCGTGCTGCACGCCGGCGTGGCCATCGCCGCGCTGCACCTCGTCTGGCAGGCACGCGGGCGCCGTCGCGCCATCGGCTGGACCGTGCTGGCCGGCTTGGCGGTGAAGCTGGCCCTCGAAAGGCCCTGGGCCGGGCCGACGCAGGTGGTCGCGGGCTGGGACTTCGACATCGCGCCGTTGGCCCACTTGACTGGCGCAGCCAGCGGGCTGCTGTGCGGCGCTGTCGCAGCGTTGCTCTCGGCCCGTCGAGCAGGACCACGGATCGCCTGATGACCCGCGCCGCGAACGCCCCAATCGCAGGCCGCAAGGACCGCCTCGACGTCGTCGCGATTGCGTCGCTGTTGCTTTGCTGTGTGCTGTGGGGCCTGAACCAAGTCGCGGCAAAGATGGCGCTGGCGGACATTCCGCCGTTGACGCAGGCCGCAGCACGGTCTCTCGGTGCGGCTCTGCTGGTACTGGCCTGGGCGCGCTGGCGAGGGATCTCCATCACGGTGTCCGATGGCACGCTGCGCGGCGGCGTCGTGGCGGGTGCGCTGTTCGCAGCCGAGTTCGCCTGCATCTTCGTCGGCCTGCAGTACACCAGCGCATCGCGCATGGTCGTGTTTCTCTACCTCGCGCCGTTCTTGGTGGCGTTGGGCATGCCATTCATCGCGCGCAGCGAGCGCTTGACACCGCTGCAATGGCTCGGCCTGGCGACGGCCTTTGCTGGGGTTGCCTGGGCGTTTTCCGAAGGCTTTGCGCCGAATGCCTCGGCCGGGTTGCGGCAATGGTTGGGTGACGCGCTCGGCGTTGCGGCGGCGCTGTTCTGGGGCGCCACGACGCTGGTCATCCGCTACACCGCATTGGCCAGCGCGCCGGCCGAGAAGACGCTGCTGTATCAGTTGGTGGTGTCGGGCGGGCTGCTGGCACTGACGGCGTGGCTTGCTGGCGAATCGTGGCCGTCACAGGTGGGTCGCCTGTCCTTGGCCTCGCTGGCTTTCCAGACAGTCGTGGTTACCTTTGCCAGCTACCTGCTGTGGTTCTGGCTGGTGCGCCACTACCCGGCCACACGGCTCGCGGCCTTCACACTCTTGACCCCGGTGGCCGGCTTGATGGCGGGGGTCGGCTTGCTCGGCGAGCCGCTGACGGTGCGCCTCGTGGTAGCGGTCACGGCCGTGGCGCTGGGCATTGCGCTGGTCACCCGGCGTTGAGTCACTTTGCCCGGCGCCGGGTCGAACTCGAAGCGTACCGCGTGCAACTCGGTTCGCGGCTGTCGCGCAAGAACATCTCGGTCGCCGGCAGCGCCGCCCCTGGGTGAAAGTTCATCTCAATCGTCTGCGCCTGCTCCTCAGTCAAGCGGTCGGCATCAAGGCGCTCCCACGGAAGTCACGCTCCATGTTCCAACGCGCCGATTCGAGCTGCGTGAAGAGTTCGGGGTAGAGCATCGCCTGTCCTTGCTGCATGCGCCGCGATTCAAAGGACTCGCCATGGCAAACGCTTCAGTGACCCGCAGGGGCGCGGGCATGCCAATCAGCCAGCGCCCCGGCAACCGCATCGAGGGTCGGCAGCACGCGCACGCCTTCGATGACGCGACGTTGCAGCACGGGCGCACTGCCACCAGCCCAAAGCGCAGCCTCGGGCGGCAGCTTGTTGCGCAACTCCGTCAGTCCATCGGCGATCTGGTGCGGGTTGGTGCACCCGGTGAAGCTGAGCGCCACCACCTCGATACGCATCGCCACAGCGGCGCGCGCGATGTCCCATATCGGCGTCTGCACGCCAAGCGAGGCGCAACGGCAGCCCTCCAGTGCCAGCATCGCCTCGGCCATCAACAGGCCCAAACCATGCGGCTCGCCGGGCACTGTGGCCAACAGGACACGCGGCCGTCCCGCACCGTCGGCGGGCAGATGATGAAGGGCGTTTCGCAGGACCACCTGCACCAATTCGGTGTAAAGGTGTTCTTCAAACACCTCGAGCTGGCCTTGCATCCAGGCCTCGCCAACCTGCATGTTCAGCGGGGCCACCACGTCGAGCACAAAGCGGCCCAGCCCGATCCGCGAAATCGACCGCGCCATAAGGTGTCGCAGGGCTTCAGTGTCGTGCTGGCGAATCGCGGCCATGAAAGTGGCCAGGTCGGGCGCGCCATGCGATGCGGCAGGTTCAGGCGCCGCGGCTCGCACACTGGTGGCACTCGAAAGGCGCTCCAAGTCGGCCGGTGACATGGCCACGATGCGGCCCGGGCGGTGGCCGGCATCGAGCAGGCGTTTGATCGTGCGCAGCCGCGTGACTTGCTCGAACGGATAATTTCGTTCGCCCAACAGGTCGCGGCCGGGAAGTGGAAAACCGTAGCGTCGCTCCCATACGCGCAACGTGTCCTTGCTCAGTCCCGTGTCGCGTTCGACGGCGGCGATCGACATCGTGAGCGGCCTCGCCGAAAAGCTTGCTTGCATCCGCATCCTCCAGACCGCTGCCGCCGCAACCGCCTCGGTTGCTAACTCACGTATGTCCACATACTATCCGAGCGCCCATATTTGTAATGGACAAACGACGCTCACTGTCCGCAATCAGAGACCCATAGCTGACAGAGGACATCGGCGGCGCCATTTGACATAGACAACTACTACAAAGTATCATTCTGAACTGATGAGTTCACAACCCCGCCCGCCAGCAGCGCCTGCGACACAGCCCGTTGCAATCTCGACACCGGAACTTCGAATCGGCGAAGCAGTCCGTGCAAAGGTATGGTTTTCATTGCCACGCGGCCTTCCAGGATTTCTGGCTGCAATCCCTGAGCGCCTCTCTTCCTCCTCCCTCCCTCCCTCCTTCGCTCTGGGGCGCTGCGTGGCAACCTTTACAGCCCGGGGTACCGCTTGCCGCGGTACCCCGTTTGTTTGGCTGCGCAACGCGAGAGGACACTGAGCCATGCGCCGCGTCGCGGTCATCGGCTCGGGGATTTCGGGCTTGGCGGTGGCTCATGGGCTGGCGTCTGAAGCCGCGGTGACGCTGTTCGAGGCCGAACGCTGGTTCGGCGGCCACGCGCACACCGTCGATGTGCGGCTCGAGGGCGTCGAGCATGGGGTCGACACCGGGTTCTTGGTCTACAACGAGCGCACTTACCCACAACTGATCGCGCTGTTCAAGCGCCTGGATGTCGCAAGCGCTTCGTCGGACATGTCATTCTCGGTACAGGATCCGGAGAGCGGCTCGGAGTGGTGCGGCAGCGACCTGAACGGTGTGTTCGCACAGCGCAGCAACTTGGTCTCGCCACGCTTTTGGGGCATGCTCGCCGACGTGTTGCGCTTCAACCGCCTCGCCACGGCCATCGCCGTGCACAACGGCGACGCCGAACTCGACGAGCCGATCGGCGACTTCCTCGACCGCCACCGCTTCGGCCGCGCCTTCCGCGACGGCTATTTCCTGCCGATGGTGGGCTGCATCTGGTCGTGCCCGACCGACCAGATGTTGCGCTTTCCGGTTGGGACGATGATCCGTTTCTGCCACAACCACGGCCTGATCCAGTTGAACGATCGGCCGCAATGGCGCACCGTGAGCGGAGGGTCGAGACACTATGTCGACAAGATGCTCGCGTCGATTGCCGACGCCCGACTGGCCACGCCCGTCCGCTCGGTGCGCCGGTCACCCCCAGGGGCTGGCACCGCCGGCGTGACGGTCGCCACCGACGTCGGCAACGAACGCTTCGACGAGGCTGTGCTGGCCTGCCACAGCGACCAGGCATTGACCCTACTCTCCGACGCCAGCACTGACGAACGCGACGTGCTGGGCGCCATTCGCTACCAGACCAACCGCGCGGTGCTGCACATCGACAAGTCGGCGCTGCCGCGCAGGCCGCGGGCGTGGGCGGCGTGGAATTACGAACGCGCCGCAGAAGCCGGCCGCGATGACACCGGTGTGTGTCTGCACTACCTGATCAACCGGCTGCAACCCCTGCCCTGGAAATCACCTGTGATCGTGTCGTTGAACCCGCAGCGGCCGATCCGGTCCGGTGCCGTACTCGGGCATTGGGACTACGCACACCCGATATTCGACCGCGCCGCCGTGCAGGCCCAACGCCGGGTGCCGGCGCTGCAGGGCCATTCGCATGTCTGGTTCTGCGGCGCCTGGACACGCTACGGCTTTCACGAAGACGGTCTGATGTCGGGCCTGGCAGTGGTCGACGGTGTGCGCGCGCGCTGGGCCGCGCAGACTGCGGCGGGAGTTGCGGCGTGACTGCAGCTGCGGCGCGTGCCCAGATCGCCATCGGCACGGTGCGCCACCTGCGCCTGCGCCCCACCACGCACGGCTTCGATTACCCAACCTACTTCCTGCTGCTGCCGCTGCGCACACTGCGTGGGTCGCCCGAGCCGGCCCTCGCGCGCAACCGCTTTGGCCTGCTCGCCTTCCACGACCACGACCACGGCGATGGCCGCGACGACTGCCTGGCCTGGCTCGAGGAGCAACTCGAGCGTGAAGGCGTGCACGACGCCGACGGTGAAGTCTGGCTGCAGACCTACCCGCGCGTGCTCGGCTACGTCTTCAAGCCCGTGAGCTTTTGGTACTGCCATCGCCGCGACGGCTCGCTCGCGGCCATCGTTGCCGAGGTCAACAATACCTTCGGCGAGCGCCATTGCTACCTGCTCGCCGGGAGCGGCGTTGCATGGGGCCGCGAATTGCGGGCCCAGAAGGTGTTTCACGTCTCGCCGTTCTGTCACATCGACGGCGAGTACCGCTTCCGCTTCGTGCGCAGCGACACGCAGATCGTCGCGCGCGTCGAGCACCACGACGGCGACGGCCCCCTGCTGCTGACCAGCGTCAGCGGTGCCTTTGCCTGTGCGACCTCCTCGCGGCAGCGCATCGCATTCTTCAGCCAACCGCTGATGACACTCGCCGTGATCGCGCGCATCCACTGGCAGGCGCTGCGCCTGTGGGCCAAGCGCGTGCCGCTGGTGCGCAAACCTGTCGCACCTGAATCCTTCGTCACCCGCTGAATCGTCAGCGTTACGCTGCCCGTCCACCTGAACCGCGATGAGCCGAACCGTGTCCAGCCTGTCCTCCACCTCTCATTTTTCGCTGCCGCCCGCGGCACCCGCCGCTGCTCGCGCGGTCTTGCGCCTGCTCCGCGGCGTGCGCCACGGCCGCCTCAGCGTGCAGCTGCCCGATGGCACGCAATCGCGTTTTGGTGACCCAGATTGCCCTGGTCCCCATGCCGCGATCCGGCTGTCGAACTGGAACGTCTGCGCCGCCGCGCTCAAATCGGGCGACATTGGCTTTGCCGAAAGCTACATCGCCGGCGACTGGAGCACCGCTGACCTGCCCGCGCTGATCAAGCTGGTTGTCGCCAACCGCGACGCCGTCCAGGGCATGGTCTATGGCCACTGGTGGGGCCGGCTGCTGTACCGCGCCAAGCACCTGCTCAATCGCAATTCGCGCCGCGGCAGCCGCAAGAACATCCACGCCCACTACGACCTGGGTAATCCGTTCTACCGCCTGTGGCTCGACGAGACGATGAACTACTCGGGCGCCTGGTTCGAGGGTGACGCCACGCGCAGCCTGTCGGCCGCGCAGCATGCCAAGGTGCGACGCGCGCTGGACGAGTGCGGCCTGCAGCCCGGCCAGCGCCTGCTCGAAATCGGCTGTGGGTGGGGTGCGCTGGCGGAACACGCGGCCGGTCATCTTGCCGCCCAGGTGACCGGCGTGACGCTCTCTACCGAACAGCTGGCGTATGCACAAGGACGATTGACCAACGCCGGGCTGGCCGGCCGCGCCGAGCTGCGCTTGCAGGATTACCGTGAAATCGACGACGCACCGTTCGACGCCATCGCCTCGATCGAAATGTTCGAGGCGGTCGGTCACGAGTACTGGCCCGCGTTCTTCGCCACGGTGCACGACAAGTTGAAGCGCGGCGGCCGGGCCTGCATCCAAACGATTACCATCCGTGACGACCTCTTCGAGCGTTACGTGGCCGGCACCGACTTCATCCAGCAGTACATCTTCCCCGGCGGCCTCTTGCCCAGCCCGAGCCAGTTCCGCGCAAAGGCGCAGGCAGCCGGACTCGAAGTGATCAACGAACTGAGCTTTGGCGGCGACTACGCCGAGACGCTGCGCCGTTGGCGCGAACGATTCCTGGCCCAGGAGTCGCGCGTGCGCGGCATCGGCTTTGACAGCCGCTTCATCCGCATCTGGGATTTCTACCTCGCCTATTGCGAAGCGGCCTTCGAAAGCGGTAACACGAATGTCATCCAGTTCACGCTGCGCAGGCCTTGAGTCGTCGTCTCGGCGTGGCGTGCTGGTCGTGCTAGCCACCTCGGCGTGCACGCCGCTCGCGGTAGCACAAACCAGCCCGCCGCGCGTGCCCAGCGAGGTGCAGGCCGACCTGCCCGGCGCTCGTCTGCAGGGCCAGGGACGGCTGCGCTTCTTCGGTCTGCACGTCTATGACATCCGCCTGTGGACACCTGCAACGCTGCGCGGCGACGACGCCCTGCACGCTGCCGCCGCCCTGGAGATCGAGTACGCGCGCTTTCTCAAGGGTGCGCTGATCGCCGAACGCTCGTTGACCGAGATGCAGCGCATCGCGGACGTCCCTGTCGCCGACGGCGAGCGCTGGCTGGTCCTGATGAAGCAACTGTTCCCCGATGTCCAGGCCGGCGACCGCATCACCGGTGTACATCGGCCCGGCGAGGGCGCTCGATTTCACTTCAACGGCCGCCTGGTCGGCGAGGTGCGCGATGCCACCTTCGCGCGACGGTTCTTCGACATCTGGCTCTCGCCGCGTACGTCTGAGCCGCAGCTGCGCACAGCCTTGCTGGGCCTGACCCCGTGAACGGCGTCGTCGCACCGGCCGCCACGGTGCCCCTGGACGCACCCAGCCTTGCCGCCAGCCCGCGCCAGGGCCTGACCTATGGTGCGCTCGGCCTGCCGCTCGCCTTTGTCGCGCTGCCCTTGTATGTCGTGCTGCCCAACCACTACGCCAGCGTGTACGGCGTCCCGCTGGCCGCGCTCGGCGCGCTGTTGCTCGGTGCACGCCTGCTCGATGCGTTCGCCGACCCCTGGATCGGCCGCTGGGCCGACGCCTGGTTCGCACATTCGCCTGCGCGTGTGCTGGGCGTCGCCGCGATCGCAGCCGTGTTCCTCGCGTTTGGCTTTCATGCACTGTTCTTTCCGCCGCTGGACGAACCCAACGCGCTGTTGGTGTGGTGCGGTGCGCTGCTCGCTGTCACTTACCTGTCCTATAGCGTGCTGTCCATCGTGCACCAGGCGTGGGGTGCTCGACTGGGCGGCGACGCGACCCAGCGCGCGCGCATCGTGGCTTGGCGGGAAGGCCTGGCCCTGGCCGGTGTGCTGGTGGCCAGTGTGCTGCCGTCGCAGGCCGGATTGGGGGCCACGAGCGCGGTATTCGCCACGGCGCTCGCGCTCGGCGTGGCGATGCTGACCGTCGCGCCACGCGCCGCCATCGTGATGGTGGCGACACCCGCAATGTCGATGCGCCTGCCGCTGGCCAACCCGGCATTCAGGCGCCTGCTGCTGGTGTTCATGGTCAACGGCGTGGCCAGCGCGCTGCCGGCCACCCTCGTGCTGTTCTTCATCCGCGACCGCTTGCAGTTGCCCGCCTATGAGCCGCTGTTCCTGTTCAGCTACTTCGCTGCAGGCGCGCTGTCGATGCCGCTGTGGGTGCGCGCGGTGGCACGCTTTGGCCTCGCGCGGCCGTGGCTGGCGGGCATGCTGCTGGCGATCGCTGCGTTCATCTGGTCGGCGGCGCTCGGCTCGGGTGATCTCGCGTCGTACCTGGTGATTTGCGTTGCCAGCGGGCTGGCGCTGGGCGCCGACCTGGCGCTGCCGAGCGCCATGCTCACGGGCGTGATCCAACGCGCCGGCCACGCCGGCAGCGCCGAGGGCGCCTATTTCGGCTGGTGGAACTTCGCCACCAAGCTCAATCTGGCGCTGGCCGCGGGGCTGGCGCTGCCCCTGCTCGGCTTCGTCGGTTATGCGCCGGGCTCGCGCGATGGCGGCGCGCTGACGGCGCTGGCGCTGGCCTACGGCCTGCTGCCTTGCGCGCTCAAGCTACTGGCCGCGATGCTGCTGTATGGCATTTGGATGCGCTCAGCCCATGGAGAAGCCTCATGACCGCACGCTTATGGACGCGCCGCGCCGCGCTCGCCACCGCCCTCGCAGCCGCGCTGCCGTTGGCGGGCTGCGCCAGCGCGCCAACGCCCGCTGACTACGCCCGCGAGACCCCGACGTTCGACCTGCGCAGCTACTTCGACGGACCGCTCACGGCACACGGCATCTTCACCGACCGCTCGGGCAAGGTGACGCGTCGCTTCACCGTCAAGATGACCGGAACCTGGACCGGCAACCAAGGCGTGCTCGATGAAGATTTCACTTACAGCGACGGCAAGAAGGAACGTCGCGTCTGGCGACTCATCGAGCACGGCCAGGGTCGCTACAGCGGCCGCGCCGACGATGTGGTCGGCGAGGCCACAGGCCTGGCTGCGGGCAATGCGCTCAACTGGCGCTACACCCTGGCACTGACCGTCGAGGGCCGGGCCTGGGAAGTGCAGTTCGATGACTGGATGTACCTGTTGGATGGGCACGTGGTGCTCAACAAGGCGGTCATGAGCAAGTTCGGCGTCACGCTCGGTGAGGTCACGCTGGCCTTCTACAAGCCCTGATCAGACCGCGGATGGCCCTGAACCCGAAGATCGACAGCTGGCGCGGCCAGGTGGTCTGGCTGGTCGGTGCCTCGACCGGCATCGGCCGCGCCACCGCCGAACGGTTGCATGAGGCCGGCGCAACCGTCATCGTTTCGGCACGCAACGTGGTTGCGCTGGCGCAGTTCACCCAGGCACGCGAGCGCGCACTGGCATTGCCGCTGGACGTATCCGACCGGCATGCGCTACGCGAGGCCGCGACGCAGATCGTTGCGCGCCATGGCCGCATCGACCTGGTGATGTACTGCGCTGGCTACTACAAGGCCGAGCGAGCCACCGCATTCGACCTCGACGAAATGCTGAAGCACCTGCAGGTCAACGTCGTCGGTGCCTTGCACCTGATCGACACGGTGCTGCCGCAACTGCTGCGTCAGGCAGCCGCCGGGCGGCCGGCCCATCTCAGCCTGGTGGCCAGCGTGGCTGGCTACCGCGGTCTGCCCAATGCTTTGGCGTACGGGCCAACCAAGGCGGCATTGATCAACTTGGCCGATTGCCTGTACCTCGACCTGCAGCCGCAAGGGGTCGGCGTGTCGGTGATCAACCCCGGTTTCGTCGAAACACCGCTGACGGCCGGCAACGCGTTCACGATGCCCGCGCTGATCACGCCCGCCGAAGCCGCGCGGCACATCGTCGCCGGCTGGGAGTCCGGGCGCTTCGAGATCCACTTCCCGAAGCGCTTCACGTTGTGGCTGAAGGCGTTGCGCCTGCTCGGTGATGGCGCGTACTTTGCGGTCATCCGCCGCTCGACAGGGCTATGACCGGGACTCGCGCAACCGATGCGCGCGTGGCGCGTGTGGTGGCCTTCTTTGAGCACCTGAGCCCGGGTGACCTGGCGCGCATTGGCGAGTTCTATGCCGCAGATGCTCGCTTCAAGGACCCGTTCAACGAGGTCCAGGGCGTGACTGCAATCAGCGCCGTTTTCGCGCACATGTACGGTGCCCTCGAGACGCCGCGCTTCATCGTGCACGTGAGCGTCGCCCACGGTGACCAGTGCTTTCTCACCTGGGACTTCCGGTTCCGCTTCAGGCGCTTCGCGCCTTCGACCGACCAGGTGATCCACGGCGCCACACACCTGCGCTTTGCCGACGACGGCCGCATCGCGGTGCACCGCGACTACTGGGACGCAGCCGAGGAACTGTACGAGAAGGTTCCGGCCGTGGGCACGCTGATGCGCTGGCTCAAGCGGCGGGCAAGCCGTTAGCGCTGGCCCTCCGACAACGTGTCGAGCTGGAAGCGCCCGCTCTTGTCGACCAGCCAGATTTCGGTGTACTTCACCGTACCCATTCTTTCCGGCGCCGGGAAGGGGCTGGCTTTCTTGATCATCTCGACCGCCCAGGGACCGACTTCGGCTGCTGCCGGCTGGCGTACCACACGCACGTGGCGCACGTCGCCGTTGGCGGCGATTTCGGTCTCGATGATCGCAATCCCGTACAGCAGCGGCGGCATCTTGCCCTTGAGAATCTGCTTGCCATAGGCGGCATAGAGGTGCCGCGCGCCATCGCTGCGGTACTCCAACGCCGTCTCGGCCGGCGAGGGCCGCTTGAACGCACCGGCAACGTCGGGCGTGGTCTTGAATTGCGCCAGCGCCGGGGCAGCGGCCAACAGTCCTGCCAAGGCCAGCGCGCCGATGAGGGGAATGCGGTGGGTGTTCATGGCCGCCAGTCTAGGCAAGGCCCCCTCAAGACGGGTGTGCGCTTGTGCACGTGATCCCACAGGTTCGATTCGTTACCTCTTCGCAGGCGTCAACGCAGCCAGCCTTTGCGTCGGAAATAGACGATCGGTACGGCCACCGAAGCCAACATCAGCGCGATCGCGAACGGGTAGCCGAACGTCCAGTCGAGCTCAGGCATGTGGCGGAAGTTCATGCCGTACAGGCTGGCAATCAGCGTCGGCGGCAGCAGCGCGACGCTGGCGACCGAAAAGATCTTGATGATCTTGTTCTGGTTGATGTTGATGAAACCGACCGTCGCGTCCAGCAGGAAGTTGATCTTGTCGAAAAGGAATGCGGTGTGGCTGTCCAGCGAGTCGATGTCGCGCAGGATCTGGCGCGCCTCCTCGAACTGCTCGGCGTTGAGCATCCGGCTGCGCATCATGAAGCTCACCGCGCGACGGGTGTCCATCACGTTGCGCCGGATGCGGCCGTTCAAGTCCTCTTCCTTGGCGATCGCGGCCAGTGCGGCGCCGGCCGCCTTGTCGTCGACATCCTGCTTGAGGACGCCGGCGCCTACCGCTTCGAGCGCGTCGTAGATCCCTTCGAGCGCGTCGGCGCTGTACTCGGCATCGGCGTCGTAGAGCTTGAGCAACACATCCTTGGCGTCGTCGATCAAGGCCGGTATCCGCCGAGCACGCAGGCGCAGCAGGCGAAACACAGGCAGGTCTTCAGCATGCACCGAGAACAGCACTTGCTGGAACAGGATGAACGCGGCGCGCACGTTGCGAGGCGTCACGTCGTCGTCGATCAGGAAGTCCGAGCGGATGTGCAGCTCGCCGTTGTCTTCCTCGTAAAAACGCGCCGATTCCTCGAGGTCGTCGTCGACGATGTCGTCGGGGATCGCGATGCCAAAGCGCGCGTGGACCCAGGCCTTCTCGTTGGCCGTCGGTGACTCCAGATCGACCCATACCGGGCGCACATGCGCCAGCGCTTCCGGGCTGTCGATCTCTTCCTGAACGAGCCGGCCGTTGACCAGCGTAAAGACGTTGAGCATGAAACGCGGCTCCAGCGCGCGGCGGCGCGCAGCAGGCGGGATGATGGCGGGTCGATCAACCGTCTCACCCCGTGGGCGCTAAGGCCGCGTCGGCGACCGCCAGGCGCTGGAGCGGACGGTCACCGAGGGTGACTTTGGTCCAAACTTGTCTCCGTGCAAAGACGATCGATTATGGCACCGCACAAGGGCTGCAAACGCTGTCAGTATGTGGCCAATGCGCTGGTCGCCAACTATCACCTATGCGGCGCGAAACAGCTCTCGGGCAAACTCGGCACCGCCTTGCCCGGACGCGCGTTCAGCGGCACACTCAGTCTGCCCGCCTTCCCTGCGAACCTTCGCGCACCGCACGCAGTACCCCCCCTTGCCCTGAACTCTTGCAATCTTTCAACGGAGGACCTGATGAACCTGACGATCAGCGGACACCACCTCGAAGTGACGCCGGCCCTGCGCGAGTACGTCCTGACCAAGCTGGACCGTGTGACCCGACATTTCGACCAGGTGGTTGATGTCAACGTGCTGCTGACCGTGGAGAAGCAAAAGGAAAAGGAACGAAGGCAAAAGGCCGAGGTGACCCTGCATGTGAAGGGGCGCGATATCTACGTCGAGCATGCCAGTGAAGACCTCTACGCCGCAATCGACACCTTGATGGACAAGCTCGATCGCCAAGTCATGCGTCACAAGGATCGCTTGCAGGACCACCATCATGACTCGCCCAAACGTGTCGACGCAGGTATCTGATCGAAAGTAAGCGTATGCTTCTGTGCGGCCTGCGGGCCGCTTTTTCATGCCGCCCGGTCGCGTAGCTGCGGCGGCGCAGCAAATGCGCAACATCAGTGCTCGCACCGTGCATAGAGCCGTGGTGTTAAGAGGGCCGATTCCTATAATTCACCGCCTTGTCACAGTTCCCACCGTCAGCCGCACGCGTGTTCGCGCGTTGTGCGGTGCGGAAGGACTACCAACGATGAACCGACTCGCTACCATCCTGCCCGTCAGCAACGTCATGGTTGATGTCGAAGCGACGAGCAAGAAGCGCGCTTTCGAGCAGGCCGGCGTGCTGTTCGAGAACTTGCATTCGATCGCACGCGCCACGGTGTCGGATAACCTGTTTGCCCGTGAGCGCCTGGGCTCCACCGGCCTGGGCCATGGCGTGGCCATACCGCACGGCCGTATCAAGGGGTTGAAGAATCCGTTGGCCGCGGTGTTGCGGGTGCAGCAGCCGATCGCCTTCGACGCGCCCGACGACGAGCCCGTGTCGCTGCTGATCTTCCTGCTGGTGCCTGAGGCCGCGACGCAGCGGCACCTGGATATCCTGTCCGAGATCGCCGAGATGCTGTCCGATCGTGTACTGCGTGAGCGCATGAAGACCGAGCCCACCGTCGCAGCGCTGCACAAGTTGATTGCCGACTGGGAGCCGCTCAAGTCGGTGGCGTGATCGCCTTATCGGGCTCCAACCGATGAAGCCCACCTCCATCAGCGCCGAGGCACTGTTCGAAGAGCACCGTCAGGCCCTGCGTTGGGAATGGGTTGCCGGCCATGCCCACCCTGACCGGCGCTTCGACGAGGCCGCTGTGCGCGAGGCGCGCTCAGCGGCCGACCTGATTGGCTACCTGAACTACATCCACCCCTACCGGGTGCAGATCGTCGGCCGACGCGAGGTCGCCTATCTCAGCGACGACAGTGACGAAGTGATTGAACGCCGCGTCGCCCGCATCGTCGCTCTCGAACCGCCGATGATCATCGTCGCCGACGGTCAGTCTCCGCCGAACCGGTTGGTCGCAATGTGCGAACGCGCCGACATCCCCTTGTTTGTGACTGCCGAATCGGCCGGCCACGTGATCGACGTCGTGCGCGCCTACCTTGGTCACCTGTTCGCCGAACGCACCACGCGCCACGGCGTGTTCATGGACATCCTTGGCCTGGGCGTTCTCTTGACCGGCGAGTCGGGGCTGGGCAAGAGCGAGCTCGGGCTGGAGCTGATCTCGCGAGGCCACGGCCTGGTCGCCGATGACGCCGTCGATCTCTACCGCATCTCACAAACGTCGCTCGAAGGCCGCTGCCCGGAGTTGCTGCTCAACCTGCTCGAAGTGCGTGGTATCGGCTTGCTCGACATCAAGGCAATCTTCGGCGAGACCGCGGTACGCCGCAAGATGCGCCTGAAGCTGCTGGTGCACCTCGTGCGCAAGGAAACCATGGAGCGCGAATTCGAGCGCCTGCCCTACGAGCCATTGTTCGAAGACATCCTCGGCATGCCGGTGCGCAAGGTGGTGATCGCCGTGGATGCCGGCCGCAACCTGGCCGTGCTGGTCGAAGCCGCCGTGCGCAACACCGTCCTGCAACTGCGCGGCATCGACACCTACGCCGAGTTCGTGCGCCGACACCAGGTGGCACTGGCCGCCCAACACGGGCAAGGGTGACGTTCGCCTACTTCGGCCGGTGCGCGCAATCGACTTTGGCACAGACCGCGTACAACGCCAGTGAATGGTCCTGCAGCGCAAAGCCTCGGGCCTGAGCCACGGCGCGCTGGCGTGTTTCGATCTCGGCGTCGTAGAACTCCTCGACGCGGCCGCAGGTCAGGCAGACCAGGTGGTCGTGGTGCTGGCCTTCGTTGAGCTCGAAGACCGACTTGCCGCTCTCGAAGTGGCTGCGTGTCAGCAAGCCAGCCTGCTCGAACTGCATCAGCACGCGGTAGACCGTCGCCAGGCCGACATCGGCGCCATCGGCCAGCAGCGCCTTGAACACGTCTTCGGCGGTCATGTGCCGCCGCGCCGTGCGCTGGAAGACCTCGAGGATCTTGATGCGCGGCAGCGTCGCCTTCAGGCCACTGCTCTTGAGTTCGTCGGCGTGGTTCATCGGGGGCAGTCGGGCCGCTAGAATGCATCGCATCATAGCCAGAGCAACGCGGCGAGGGCCCTCGCGCGGCGTTTGACCATGTCTCGCACATTTCCTTCTCGCCGCCCGGCCATGGGGATCGCGGCCGCCCTGGCACTCGTCGCGACCGGCTGCAGTTCGATCCAGGGCGACCGCTTGCTCGGCGTCATCACCCCGTATCGGATCACCGTGATGCAGGGCAACGTCATCACCAAGGAACTGGCAGCCAACGTCAAGCCGGGCATGAGCCGCGAGCAAGTGCGTGATCTGCTCGGCTCGCCGCTACTGACCAGCGCCTTCCACGCCGACCGCTGGGACTACGTGTTTACGATGCGGCGCCAGGGCGTCGAACCGCAGCGCCGCAACGTGGTGGCGTTCTTCAAGGGTGACGTGCTCGAGCGCCTCGAGATGCCGGACTTGCCCTCGGAGAAGGAGTTCGTCAGTTCGATCCGCCCGTCGCGCGAAACTGATGCCGAAACGGTCCTGGCGCTGACCGACGAGCAACGCAGGGCCTTGCCGCTGCCTGTCAAGAGCGAGACCACCGCTGCAGCACAACCCCTGGGCGCGACACGCCCATATCCGCCCCTCGAGCCGCAATGAGCGCGCTGGGCGGCCGTGACTGCCAACACCCCGGCGGCGCCCCCGAAGGGTGCCGGCCGACCGGCTCGAAACGGCGCAGTGCGCCAGGGAAGCGGCGATGAGTTCGGGCCCGCTGCGGGTTGCCACGCCGAGCGCGGCGCCTTTGAGGGTCGCTGTCGCCGGGGCCTCGGGCCGGATGGGCCAGATGCTGATCGAGGCCGTGAAATCGGCCCCCGATTGCGCGTTGGCCGGCACGCTGGACATCGGCGCCGATCTACGCGCCGGCCTGGCCACTGCCCAGGTTCTGATCGACTTCACGCGCCCCGAAGGCACCCTGGAGCACCTCGCGGTGTGTCGCGAACTCGGTGTCAAGGTGGTCATCGGCACCACCGGTTTCTCTGCTGCGCAGAAGACCGAGATCGCCGGCCACGCAAACCGGATCGCGATCGTCATGGCGCCGAACATGAGCGTCGGTGTCAACGTGGTGCTCAAACTGCTTGACGTGGCGGCCCGCGCGCTGGCCGAGGGCTACGATATCGAGATCATCGAGGCTCACCACCGCTTCAAGGTCGATGCCCCCAGTGGCACCGCTCTGAAGATGGGCGAAGTGGTCGCCGCCGCGCTCGGCCGCGACTTGAAGGATTGCGCAGTCTATGCACGCGAAGGCGTCACCGGCGAGCGCGACCCTGGCACGATCGGATTCGCCACCGTGCGCGGCGGCGACATCGTCGGCGACCACACGGTCATGTTCTGCGGCACCGGCGAGCGCATCGAGATCACGCACAGGAGCGCCAGCCGTGTCACCTATGTGCAGGGCAGCCTGCGCGCGGCGCGCTTTCTGGCCGACAAGCCGCATGGGCTGTTCGGCATGGACCATGTGCTCGGTTTGACCTGATGGACGGCTTCGGCGCATTCTGGAGCGGCAGCGACGCCGTCGGCCGCGCGGTGACCTTGCTGCTGCTGGCGATGTCGGTCAGCGCCTGGGTCACGATCCTGTGGAAATTCTGGGTCCTGCAGCGGGCGCGACACGATATCGCACGTGCCGTGCCGGCCTTCTGGGCCGCACCCGGGCTGGACGAAGGCCGCCAGCGTCTGGCCTCGCTCGATCGCGAGCAAGTGTTGCTGCCACTGCTCGACGCCGCCACAGCCACGCCCATGGCCGGCACCCTGGACAGTGGCGCGCACCTCGACTCGCAACTCACACGGCGCCTGCGCGACGCGCTGCACCGCGGCCTGGCGCACCTGCAATTCGGCCAGGTCCTGCTGGCGTCGATCGGCAGCACCTCGCCCTTCATCGGCCTGTTCGGCACCGTCTGGGGCATCTACCACGCGCTGGCGAGCATCGCCGCGGCTGGCACGATCACGATCGACAAGGTCGCCGGGCCGGTCGGTGAGGCCCTGATCATGACTGCCGCCGGATTGGCCGTGGCCATCCCCGCCGTGCTGGCCTACAACCTGTTCGGCAAGTGGGTCGGCACCGCGGAGGCTGAACTCGAAGGCTTTGCGCACGACCTGCGCGAGATGCGCATCGATCAACAATCGGGCAAGGCTTGACGCGATGGCCTTCGGCCGACTCGAACGCTCATCTCGCCCGGCGCCGATGAGTGACATCAACATGACCCCGCTGATCGACGTGATGCTGGTGCTGTTGGTGATCTTCATCATCACCGCGCCGCTGATGACCTCGAGCCTGAAACTCGACCTGCCGAAGACCGACAGCGCCACGCCGACCAGCGCACCGGCCTTCATCGCGCTGGCCATCGATGCCGACGGCAAGCTGTATTTCGGTGACGAACCCCTGGCCCGCGAGGCCTTGGCCCAGCGCATGACGATGGCCGCCAAGGCCAATCCGCAGCTCGAAGTGCAATTGCGCGCCGACCAGAAGGTGCCCTACGGCC
>Ga0315287_10001411_pt1 | contig 22061 bp, 24 predicted proteins | sample YL17G11_0_MG_FD_205037 | JGI IMG/M metagenome (GOLD analysis project Ga0315287, IMG submission 205037) | Sediment microbial communities from Yellowstone Lake, YNP, Wyoming, USA - YL17G11_0 | ecosystem: Environmental > Aquatic > Freshwater > Lake > Sediment | place: USA: Wyoming | collected...
CTGCCTCGGAGACAAATGCTGTGCCGGATTCGCTAGCCCGCTGTCTCGGAGGCAGATGCTTTGCCACCCGTCTGCTAACGGTGCCGGACTCCACACGGTGCCCCCTTTGACCAAGAATGCGCGCACCAGCATTGGGACTGGACTTCGCCTTTTGGAGGCAAGGTCACTTGGGGGAGCATTGGCCCTGACGGTCGGCGGCCACTGGTGGCGTGTGGGCGATGTGTCTGGCGGTGGAACTCCTACTATTGCCCGCCCGTTACTGCTTCGACTATCGGTTTGATGAACTCGTCGTCATTCCAGTCTCTGTCCCCCTCGCCGAGCCGCACGGCGACGAGGTCGAGACTGGGAATCACGTAGATTCGCTTGGTCTCAATACCCATCGCCATGTACATGTCCTCAGGGGCATCAGGGAAGTTCGGCAGCCACCAGTAGTAACCATATCCCGGCCGACCCCATGACGGCCGCGACCCGTCGTCACTGTTGCCGCTGACGCCTGCCCAGGCCGGAATCTGCCACTGCGACGGCTGGGTTGACTCCCGCACCCACTGCTCTGGCACCACCTGCGTGTTGTCCCAACGGCCATTGCGGAGGAAGAGGTAGCCGAACCTGGCGAAGTTCCTAGCAGTGGTGTGGGCGCAGCAGTAGGCCATCGTCTGGCCTGCCTTGTCGATAGCCCAGTCCACGCTCTTCATACCGATCGGTCCGAAGAGTCTCTGCTCGGCGTATTCTCGCGCTTCCATTCCTGTCGCGGCCTGTAGTATGTGTGAGACGATCTCGGTATCGCCGCTGGAGTAGTACCAGTCAGAGCCCGGCTTGCGGTAGAGCGGTCGGCTCACCGCATAGCCGACATCGTCGTCGCTGGCGATCATCGTTATCACATCGCTAGGCTTCTCGTAATCCTCGTCCCAAAGAAGCCCTGACCTCATGGACAGCAGGTCGCGCAGGGTGATCTGCTCTTTGTCTGTACCGCGCCATTCTGGGATGAACTCGGCTGCGCTTTGATCCACACTCTCGATCTTGCCCTCAGCGATGGCGATGCCGACAAGGGCGCTGGTAATGCTCTTCGCCATCGACCAGCTGTTGTCGGTCGAGTTCTTGTCCCAGCCGCCCCAGTAGCGCTCCCAGGCAATGCGGCCGTGCCTTACCACAAGGATCGCCCGGCAGCCGTGCGCTTGGCAATAGGTCGCCACGTCCTCCAGGCGGTCGGCGTCCATGCCTTCCCCTTCGGGCGTCGAGACCTCCCATTCGTCACCAGGCCAGACGATAGCGGCAGCCTCCGGCGACTCCTTCATCGCCGTTGGCGCTTTGCTTTCACCGCCTCCTGTGCAGCTGGCCAGCAGAAGGACAGAGGCAGTGAGGACAACGGCAGTCAGCTTCCGGACCATCGGCATGGCCATGATGCCCTCCAAAAGCAGAACTTGAAGGCAGTGCGATTAGAACGTGGGGCCACCGGCGGCAGCCAGCATAGCGGAGCCACGTACGAGCGTCAACAGCAGAAATGCCGAGGCGGCGCCAAGGAGTCACGGTCGGGATTGGGCAGCCAGCCTGTGAGGTGGCAAGACTCCATACTGTCCACGCGGCCCTCGGCCAGACGAGAGAAAGTGGCTGCGACTCCCGAACAGGTCTGAAAGCGGGCTCCGCCTGGCCGACAATCAGTTGGGGGTGTTAGCCGTGAAGCGGACGGCGCCCGCAAGACAGGAACAGCGGCAGCAGACCAGGGCGAGACTGGTTGACGCGGCGCTGCGCATTTTCGCCGAGCAAGGATACGATCACGCGACCGTTGAGGAGATAGTGCTTGCCGCCGGCTACTCGAAGGGCGCCTACTACTTTCACTTCGACTCCAAGGAAGACATTTTCCTCGAACTCGTCTCGACTTGGATCGAGGACCAGACCCGCCGGCTAAGCGCCTTCGAAAGCGCTCGCGGTCCTGCCGCCGTGACGTTGCTCGAGACGCTGGAGTCGCTCCTCCGCTACGACAATCGCGATCACCACTGGCGACTCCTTCTACCGGAGATATGGGTCCAGCCCCCTCGGAACACGGAGGTACGAGACGCGCTCCAGTCCGCCTATGCTCACTGGATAGAGCTTCTGGCGAATGCGTTCGAGAAGGCCGACAGAGAGGCGCTGGTTTCGCTTGCCGTGCGGCCGGCAGTGGCGGCAAGCCTCGTTCTGGCGGCACACGACGGGCTTGTTCTGCGCTCTCGCCTGGACACGGCCGCATCGGAAAGCGAGCCTGCCCCGTCCCAGGTAGTGAGCGCGCTTCTTGGCATCATAGTGGCTTTCTCCGAGCATGCGGCTTCGAATCTGCTCCCTCCCACCCTGAGGCGGACGGTCAGGCGGAAAAAGTAGCCGGGACCAACGCCCGATAGTGGGCGATTTGAAGCCGTATGGGTCGGATTGAGGCGAATCCCTGCCCCGGATCACATCCCTCGCCATCACTTGCAAAGCCCCTCGTGCGCTCCATGATCCTGCGTATTCGCGAGCGATTCTCTTATTCATACGAGACCGCTCTCGGACTCTGAGGACTGCACGTGCCATGGACGGCCGGCGGCTGAGAGACGATAGATGGAGTTCGATTTCCCTTGGGGGCACCAAACCGTCCGATTTCGAAATCCTCCTCAAGACCTGTGGGGTGCCAATACTCCGTCCGTATCTGGGGGAGCGGCGAGGGCGGACGGGCGAAGGGGAATCGGCTGAGGGCCGCTACCTATCTCGTTCGTAGGGCCAGGCGACGACCCCACCCTCCATCACCCACACGTTCTTCCAGCCGTTCGCCTCCAGGATCAACAACGCCTCATACGCTCGCAGAGATACCCGGCAGTAGCAGATGATCTCGGCGTTCTTGTCCTCGGGAAGCTCGTCCAGTCGGTCGCGGAGAGTAGGCAGAGGTATCAGCTTCTCGCCCAGTCCGAGTCGCATCTCCCGGTACTCCTCAGGGTCACGACAATCGATGACGAAAATGGGGGCACCGCCGTCGACCGTCTCCTTCACTTCTCTCGCCGAAATGCCCTTCAGCCGCCCTTTGCGCTTGTTCTGCATGATGTGGGCCATCATGATCCCGTGATCGATGGCCAGCGAGAAGGGTGGCGCGTAGGGCAGGTCGGCGTTGACCAGATCTTCGACGGCGAGATCGCCCCTTATGGCCATCGCCCACTGCGCGATCTGTCTGGAGACGTCACCGGGGCCGACGCACTGGGCGCCCAGAATTCGGCCGCTCTTCTTCTCCACAACGAGTTTCGAGATAAGCAACTGCCCACCCATGTACTCGGGCTTGTCCAGGCTCGCGCCAATGACAGCGACGGCATCTAGGCCAGCATCACGGGCAGATCCCTCATTGAGGCCGGTGGCACCGGCGGCATAATCGAATACCTTGCAGATGCCAGTGGCGATAGTGCCGGGAAAAGTCACCGTGTTGCCGAGAACGGCATTCTCTCCCGCGACGCGCCCCTGCAGGTTCGCCAGGTCACCGAACGGCGCGTGGGTCGGTTCTCCAGTCGTCAGATGCTTGGTCTCGATGCAGTCCCCGACGGCGTAGATGCTCTCGTCCGACGTCTGCATGTACTCATTCACGATGACGCCGCCGGTGGCTCCGACGGCGAGGCCGGATTCTCGGGCGAGCGCCGAGTTGGGCCTCACACCGATCGCCAGCACGGCGAGCTCGCAGGGAAGCTCCGTCCCATCGCCCAGCCGAACGCTGGTCACCCTACCGTCGTCTCCCAAGAAGGCCGCGATGCCGTTGCCCGTGATCACCTCCACGGACTTGCGTCGCAGGTGGTTCTCGATCAGCTTCGCCATTTCCCAATCGAGGAAACTCAGTATCTGGGGCTGTAGCTCGACGAGCGTGACCTGGATGCCCGACTCACGCAGCGCCTCGCACGCCTCCACCCCGATAAGCCCGCCGCCGATCACCACCGCTTTGGCCGTCTTCCTCTCGTCATGAATGCGTCTCAGGTAATCGGTGTCGGTCATATTGTGCAGCGTCGTGATGCCTTCGAGATCAACGCCGGGGATGGGCGGCACGCTGGGAACGGCGCCTGTCGCTAGGATCAGGCGGTCGTACGCTATCTGCTCTGTCGCGCCGGTGCGCATGTCTCTGCAGAGGACCGTCTTTCCCTCGCGGTCGATGGCGACCGCTTCAGTCTCGGTGCGGGCCATGATGCGTTTGACGCTCCAGAAATAGGCCGGGTTGCGGATTGGCCCGGTCCCGGCGGAGAGCAGCGCGTTTCGGTCATTAAAGAGGCCGCCGACGTAATAGGGATAGCCACAACTGGCCATCGACAGTTCCGGCTCCCTCTGTACGATGGTTATCTCCGCTTGCTGGTCGAGCCGCCTTGCTTTTGACGCTGCCTTCGGTCCCGCCGCAACGCCGCCGACTACCACGATTCTCTTGTTTCCTGACATGTGACTCCCTCCCGATATTCTCCTCCTCTATTGTGGAGGAGGATGGCACCACGAAGCTACATACCGTCAGGGCGTGTTGCGCCCGACTGGCGGCCCTCCTCGGCGGGGCAAAAAGGGCGAGGCCGAGCATGACACAACACGGGCGAGTCATTGACGACCATGGTTATCACGGACTTCTCCTTTCGGTCACCGAGGTGAGGTCGGCGAGCAGTCAGAGGAGCCGCTGTGTTGCGCGCAGCACGTCTGGCCAAATCGTGGAGGCGAAGGAGTCGCCCGGTCAGTCGCGAAGAGGGGTGAGGCGGGCACCGCGGTTCTCGATCAGGTCCACCATCACCCTTTCCAGCGGCACGTCGAGCGCGACGGCCACCGTGCTCGTGTAGCGCATGAGCGCTACTGATGCCACGATCTCGACGATCTCGGCGTCGCTCCAGCCCACGGCTCGCAGTTCGTCGACCATCTCGTCGGTGACCGCCGCCGGCCGCCGTCCGACGACACGGGCGAAGTCAACCGCAGCGTTCTCTTTGTCGGTCAGCCGCGGCGAGGGCTTGCCGTCGATAACCGCCACGCATTCCTCCGTCGTCCAATGCTTGCCGCGAAGCGCCATCATGTGCGCTGCGGTGCAGTATTGACACTCGACTTCGCAGGCGGTGACGGCGAAGAATACGCGCTTGAGCTCTTCACGAATGCTGCCCTCTTGAACGGTGGTCTGGCTCAGAGCCCACAGAGCGTCAGCGGTCTGGGGAAGGTAGGCCAGCCCTCTCTGAAGGGCGGGGACCATTCGATAATAGCTCTTGACCCTTTCGAACATGTCCTTAGTTTTGCCGGTGGCCTGGTCTGGGTCTAACAATGCGACGCGAGCCATTGGTACCTCCTTGGCTAATCTGAATCGAGAGTCTTGTTGTCTGGACCCGTTTCGACGGGCAAATCCGGGTTCGCTCCCCATTCCATCCATGAACCATCGTAGAGGGCGACGTTCTCATGACCCAGCACGTACAACACGAAGAGGTCGAAGGCGCCGTAGGCGCCGCCACCGCAGTACGTGATCACCCTCTGGTCAGGGCTCAGGTCCAGCTTCCGCGAGAGCTGTGCCAGCTCGTCGGGCAGCAAGAGGGCTTGAGCGACGCGATCAACGTTGTCGGTCGCCGGTAGGTTTCGGGCAGTCGGAATATGGCCGGCCCTATGCGTCGGATAGAGTCCCATTCTGCCGCTGTAGAAGGGTTTCGGCAGCGCATCGACGATACAAACGTCCGGCCGTCCTAGTGCCTGGAGCACTTCGTCGCGGGTGGCGATGAGCTCACGCCGCGGCCGTGTTTGAAAAGCGGTCGGGGGATAGGTGGTGACCTCGCTCTCCTGCGGACGCCCCTCGGCGAGCCACTTCGTGAGGCCGCCGTTCAGCACCTTCGCGCCATCGTGGCCATAGTAACGCAGCGCCCACCAAAGGCGCGCTGCCCACATCCCTCCCTGATCGTCATACACAACGACCGTGCTGTCGTTGCGGATCCCAAGCCCTCCCATCAGGGCCGCGAAGTGATCAGGAGATAGGATATTGCCCGGAACGTCCTCCGGCTCCGCAAGATCATCGAAGTCGACGAACACCGCGCCCGGGATATGGCCCTGCTCGTAGGCCTCACGCCCCGAGACGGCGCGAAATGCTCCGCCTGACGTTGCGCGAACGTAATGGCGCATGTCGACGATGCGGACGGCGGGATCGTCGAGATGTGCGGCGAGCCATTCCGTCGTCGCCAGTGCTTCGGGGTGTCTGTACTCCATCGGCGTCAATCCGCTCTCTTTGGCTCAGGAGCCTTGGTCTTGCCGGTCAGATAGCCCACAATCATGTCCGCCATCGGGCCGAGATACTCCTGCGGATCAACCTTGTCCGGCTGGGTCTGGCATTGAAGGACGAGCCCATCGTTCAGGGCGAGGAAGAGACGGGCGGCGCGCTGCACGTCCAGGTCGGAGCGAACGAGACCCGCACGCTTGGCGCCCGTAAAGAACCGGGCGAGCGCGGCAGAGCAGTGATCGAACAACTCGGCAACAGCTTCGCGACCCCACTCGTTGCGGCCGGCCATCGCCCAGAACTCCATCAGCAGAGGCGACCAGACCGGATCCGTCCGGCAGGTCGCCCAGGATGCCTCGATGATGCGTAACACACTTTCGCGGAGAGGCAGGCCGGGCTCGAGGCGGGCGGCCGTCTCCGTCGCTCGCTGGCGCACGCGTTCGACGAGGATGGTGCGGAAGAGCTCCTCTTTGCTCGCAAAGTGGGTATACAGCGCCCCTTTGGCGATGCCGCATTCGTCCGTGATCTCCTCCACGGTCGCGGCTTCGTAGCCTCGACGGGCGAACACGCGATAGGCCGCTTCCAGGATGCGAGCTTGCGTCTCCTCTTTGCGCTGCTGCGGCAAGGTTAGGGTTCGAGCCATATGCGCCTCCCGATTGGGCGGACTCGTTGATTTGAATGAGCCGTGTCTGTCTGCGGTAGTGACTGACCGGACGGTCACTGGCTGCTCGCTCATTCTATAGAGATTGCGGAACTGACGTCAAGAGGTGAGGGCCGAGATCCCCTTCGCGCGAGGTTCGCTATCACACGCTTCCGAGTATCTGCGTTATGAGGAAGTACGTGGCGAACAGGAGAAGGAAAGCGCCGAATGGGCGTCTCAGATGGACTTGTCGCTGCCAGATGGATAGCCGGGCGCCCAAATACGTTCCCGGGATCACTCCAATGGCCAAGTAGAACGATAGCCACCAGTTGATGTGCCCCAATAGAGCGTGCGTCACCGTCCCCGGCACTGCCAGGAAGGCCGCGCAGACGAGCGACGTCGCCGCCGCCTCGCGCATCGAAGCGCCGAAAAGCAGCACGAAGGCTGGAACGAGCAAGAAGCCGCCGCCGTTCGCAAGCAGTCCCGACAGGAGGCCGACGCCAACCGCCACCACCAGCAGTCCGGGAACGGGCGCGCTTCGCCACTGCGTCGACCTGCGCGCCGACTCCGCGGCAGAGTACGGGTTCACGCGCAGCATCTCGACGCCGACGCCCGCTACCGCCAAAGCGATGAGGACCATCAGCCAGTGGCCCGGTATCCAGCGCGTAAGTAGCCCGCCGACGACGACGGCAGGAAGTCCGCCCGCTACCGACCAGATCACGGCCCGCCTGTTGACCAAACCCTCCCTGGAATAAGCGGCCAGTCCTGTCGCAGCCGTCGGGAACGTCGCCGGCAGGGGCGACGCGAGAGCGATCAAGCTGGGCGTGCTGAGAGTAACGCGAAGAAGGGGTGTCGCAATACTGCTCCCGCCGACGCCGAACAGACCCGACAGAACGCCTATCGCGAAACCCAGGCCGACCGTAACAGCATCGTGCTGCATCTGAAGCGCGACCTCCGATGTCGCGACCTATCTTGATCGCCTCAAGGCCTCAAGTATAGGCGATCAGGCGCGCGAAGAGATTCCGCGACCAGCCGTCGGGCTGTGGACAAGCACAGAGGCGAGGGGGCCCCTCGCCTCTGCATCGAATATGCGATTGTTGATCTTCTACACGCAGCTGAACTACTGGGTCGAGCCGCCGTAGCGGTGCTCGAGGCCGGGGCCCGTCGCATCGCCGGGGACGCCCCGGCCCTTGCCCTGGTCGGACATGCCGTAGCGGTTGGCGTCGCCCGTGCAGTCGCCCGAGCCATTGCCGGGACCGTGCGGGCCGGCGGACGCCTGCGCCTGCTCCATGTTCTGTGCCATCACCTGCGCCCTCTCCGGGGAGATCTTCCCGGTGGCGACTGCCTCGTCGAGCGCCGCCTGACGCGCTTCAGCGACCGCCTGGTGGAAGACACTCAGGTCGATCCCCTTCTCCTCCAGGAGCGTGGGAATCGTCGTGCCGCTGTCGAGCTCCGCCAGCAACTCGTCCTGAGAGAGCCCTGTCAACTCGGATGCTACAGCCAGCGGAATGTCGCGACCGCCTACGACCGTGTCGGACTTGGGACCCGGGCCGAATGCAAATGCCGTTCCTAGGAGCAACATCCCGACTGAAACCGCGGCGACTGCCGCCCCCACTGCTATGCCTGCCTTCTTGAACATCTTCTCCTCCATCTTTTTTGCCGACGGCGCGTCACTTTCGGCGCCTAAGTCCAGCATAGCCGCCGGATTTGGAGCTATCGTGGAGCAGTCGTGGAGATCTAGTGGAGCTTGAGAAGGGCCCTTCCGCCATCTGATGCCTTCGAAAAAGCGGAAGAATCTCCACAGAGCCTACAAGAAATCTCCACAATCATGCGCTACACTGCAGTTATGCCGCTCATGGGGAACAGACCGTGAAAGAGAAGGTCCTGGTCGTCGACGACGACGTCCATATCGTTGAAATCGTCCAGGCGTACCTGGAGAAGGACGGCTATCGGGTGCTGACCGCCTTCGACGGGCGTCGGGCGCTGGAGATCGCCGCGAGAGAACGACCGGCGCTGCTCATCCTCGACCTCATGCTGCCCGAGATGTCGGGCTGGGACGTGATGCGGGCGCTCCGGCCGACGTCGCAGGTGCCGGTCATCATGCTCACCGCGCGCGACGACCCGACCGACAAGGTGGTGGGGTTGGAGCTGGGCGCCGACGACTACGTGGTCAAGCCGTTCGACCCCAAAGAGCTGCTCGCGCGCGTGCGGGCCGTCCTGCGTCGCGTGCGGCCATCGGAGGAGAAGGCGTCGCTGACCGTTGGCGACGTGGTTATCGACCCCGCTCGTCACGAGGTGCGTCTGGCCGGCAAGCGAATCGACCTCACGGCAACCGAGTTTGCCATACTGCACGTGCTAGCGCGTCATCCAGGCACGGTCTACACAAGGCTGCAACTGCTGGAGTCAGTGCAAGGCGAAGCGTATGCCGGCTACGAACGGGCGATAGACAGCCATATCAAGAACCTGCGTCAGAAGCTGGAGCCGAACCCGCGCGAGCCGCGCTACGTCGTCACGGTTCACGGCGTCGGCTACCGGCTGGAGGGCGGCGATGTTGCGTAGCATGCGCCTGCGGCTGGTGCTTGCCTTCGTGGCCGTTGTTGCAGTGGCGATTGGCATCGCCGAGGTCGTGGCCGAGCGCACCGCGGCGCGGGAGTTCGATGCTTACGTTGGCAGGGTCGATGCGGTCTACATTGAGACGCTGACGCAGAATCTGGGCGACTTCTACGCGGCGAACGGAAGTTGGCAAGGCGTGGAGTCCGTGTTCGAGGCGCTGCCGCAGGTGCCCGGGCGCCTTCAACTTCAGGACAATAGCGGCGCGGTCGTCGGCGACACGTCGCCCGGACGCGGGCCCGGAGGTCCGGGCGGTCCGAGCAACTCCGGCGGCGGGCCGAATGCCACGCCAAGCGCTGTCCCTGGCGGCCCGAATGGGCCGGGAGGACCAGGCGGGAACGAGAACGCCCCCGGCAGCAACAGCCCCAGGAGCGATGGTAATGGGCAAAGCGGTGACCTGATGGAAGAAGTTGCCGCTGCCTCTTGGACATCCGAAGTAACGGAGGCAAGCGCCGCTGCAAGCACCCAGGCGGCGGCCACGCCACAGGCAGTCCAAACAATACCAGTCTACGCCAATGGCCAGCAGGTCGGCACGCTGGTCGTGCTATCGCGGGCTCTCCCGACGTCGTCCGCATCGCTCAGCGACCGTTTCTTCGACAGGCTGCGTCTCGCATGGCTCATGGGCGGCGTCACGGGTCTGGTTCTGGCTGTCATACTCGCGACCTTCCTCGTGAACGGCATTACGAGGCCGCTGCGCAGGCTGACAAACGCCGCGCGACGCATCGCTTCGGGGGATTTTAGCGAGCGCGTTGCTGTTAAGTCCCCGTCGGAGGCCGCAGAGCTTGCCGCGTCCTTCAATCGGATGGCGGAGACCCTGGAGCGCGACCAGGAGACGCGCCACCGTCTCCTCTCGGACATCGTCCACGAGTTGCGCACGCCTCTCTCCGTTATTCAGGGCACCGCGCAGGGCTTTGTCGATGGCGTCATTCCGGCCGACGCCGCGCACGCCGGGATCATCTGCGATGAGGCGTCGCTGCTGAACAAGCTGATAACCGACCTGCGTGATATCGCCCTCGCCGAGTCAGGGGAACTGCGCCTGGAGAAGAAACCGGCGGACATGGCTGACCTGGCGCGTCAGGCTGCGAGCGCAGTGCAGCCGCGGGCGAGAGAGAAGGGCGTTGAGTTGGAGGTCATCACGCTCGAGGGATTGCCACTAGCCTTCGTCGACAGGGACCGGACGCTGCAGATAGTGGGCAACCTGCTGGAAAACGCCCTGCGCCACACGCCTGCGGGGGGAAACATAACTGTGCGACTGTCGGATCCAGAGGATGGGCTGCTGGCGCTGCGGGTTGCCGACACGGGCGAGGGAATCCCGCCGAAGCACCTGCCGCACGTCTTCGAGCGCTTCTACCGCGCCGATCCCGCGCGGCCGGCCGGCGGAACGGGGCTCGGCCTGGCGATAGTCAAGCAGCTAACGGAGGCGCAGGGCGGCACCGTCTCGGTCGAGAGCGAGCCCGGACGCGGCTCCGTGTTCACCGTCACCTTCCCTGTGTCGTCTCTAGAAGCAGAACCGAAATGATGACGCTCTATGCGCTCTCGCTCCCGGTATCGGCCTGGATCCGTCGCTGGCGCTCTCGACTCGTCTGGTGTCGGGCATTGGCTCACCTCATCGGCAGTGAGCATTGGACCGCTTCCCTATTCCTCTGACATGCTAGACCGCTGAAGAACGTATTTGGTGCCCACGCTGCCCTGGACAAACGCGTCAGGGAGAGCAGCAGCGATAGCATGAGTTGCCCGCCACCCTGTGCAGTGGGTGGGGACAACGACCTCCGGCCCGAGCCCCACCAGCGCCTCGATGGTCGGCCAGACCACAGTCTCAAGCGGTGAGGTGGCGAGATGGAATCCACCGATGACTGCGTACACCCGCTCGACGCCTGTAAGCTTGCGGGCGTGAAGGATCGTGTTGATCACGCCCGCGTGGCCGCAGCCGGTTATGACCACCAGCCCCCGACCGCGCACGTTTGTTACCAGCGCCTGGTCGTCGAGGATCAGCGGGTCGGGCACCCACTGCCCATCGCGAAGCGACTGGTGGATAGCCATCCCCTGCTCGAACTCGGTGGTCCGCTCGATCTCGCCCGTCACCAGCAACGCGCCGTCGAAAAGCAGCGACGGCTCTCGCTGCTCGACCAACTCAAAGCCCGCCGCGCGTACCCTCTCCGGGCTGGTGGTGGGCAGCTCGCGGGGCTGCTGCCCCGGCACGGCGACGCGCCGCTTCAGCCAGCAATCGGGATGGACCGAGAGCGGCGGCAGCGGCTGGAGTTCTTTCGCCAGTCCATTGAGGCCGGTCGTGTGGTCGAAGTGGCCGTGGCTCAGGACGATCGCCTCGATCTCCTGGGGGTCCACGCCCAGCGCGCGCAGGTTGTGCACCACCCCACCGACTGTCGCGCCCGTATCGAGCAGCAGCGAGTGTCGCTGCTCATCGACGGACACGGTCACGAGAAATGAGAGGCCGTGCTCCGCAGAGGGAAAATCCGTTGCATAGCCCTCCTCGAGCAGCGGCGCTTCCAGCCGGGGAAGTGCTTGACCGTCGCGTCCGGCCGTCGCCATTCGCTTGACGACAGCCGTGCTGGGAAGGAGCACATCCACCACGTTGTCGATGACAGTCAGGATTTCTACGCTGTCAGCCTCTACTAGCGGAATCTGCTTGGTCATCTGGCGAGACCTCCCCTTTGCTGGATATCACCATCTGGTGTCTTTCGCATCGCGTCTCCTGTCAGGCCGCTCTTTGATTCTGGTCACCACCTCTCCCTCGGGCGCTATTCTTGGTGTCTCGGTCTAGCGTCCCGGCCTCCGCAGGCGGGTGTCCGCGATGTCCAGCGGCTCGACCTCTGGCGGAACACTGTCATAGACGGTAATCACGTTCTCGACGCCATCGAACTCCTTGCGGATGGCGTCGATCTCCCCCTTCGGCAGCGGTGCGACGGGGCAACGCCGCAGAGGTGTGTTCAGTTGCACTTCGTCGGGCGCCAGCTCCCGCGCTATTCGCGCCATGTCCTGCGTCTTGCTTCCGTTGCCGTTGAGGAACATCATCTGGAGGGCCAGCTTCCCATGCCACTGCAGCCGAAAGCTTCTGAGGCCATCGACTATGTCCTGAAGTGATAGATCACCTATCGACCTGTTGATGAGACGAAAGAGCCTTTCATTGGGAGCGTCCAGTTTGGCTACCACAATATCTGCCTTCGCCAGGTCCTGTCGCACGTCGTCTCGCGAAATCAGCGCCGAGTTGGTGAGGACGGCGACCGGCAGGCCGAGTTCCTGACGAACCACGTCTATGGCACGGCCCAGGTTGGCTGCCAGAGTTGGCTCCCCTGTCCCTGAGAAAGTCACGTGGTCGGCCGGCACACCCTTCACTGCCGCCAGCTCACGGGCGAGGTCGTCAAGCTTCACGAACTCCGCCCGCTCCACGGTAGCGTTTGTGGTAACGCCCAACTGGCAGTAAACGCAGTCAGAACAGCAGGTCTTACCCCGCCCGGGCAGCAGGTCGATGCCCAGCGACCTGCCAAGCCGCCACGAGGGCACCGGCCCGTAGACTATGGACATGCGTCAACCCCTACGCGTCATTTTGCCCTGGCTCCGACAGCTTCGATGAGGGCATCGGCGAGGGCGTCGGTCAGGTCGGAGCTGCAGCGCTCGATTTCGCCGTCGTCGCAGAGCCGCGCCAGTTCGGGATCAATTGGTATCTGCGCCAGCAGTGGGGCTTCGGCCGCCTTGGCCATGTCGCCGGCCCTGCTCTCTCCGAAGATGTCCAGCCTCTTTCCGGTCTCGGGCAGCACGAGATAGCTCATGTTCTCCACCACGCCGAGGATCGGGATGTGCATCGACTCGCGAGCCATCCTTACCGCCTTGCGCACGACCATCGCCGTCAACTGCTGGGGTGTGAAGACAATGATTACGCCTGCTAGAGGTAAGGACTGCATCACAGTGAGAGGTGCATCGGCAGTGCCCGGCGGCAGGTCCACTATGAGATAGTTCAGCTTGCCCCAGAGCACGTCCTCCCAGTACTGCATGATGACCTTGCCGATAAGGGGCCCCCTCCAAATGACGGCATCGTCCTCGCGGGGTAAGAGAAGGTTGGTGGACATGATCTTTATGCCCGATCGAGAAAGCACCGGCAGGATGCCTGTCTCGCTACCGGCGGGACGAGCCGAGATGCCGAGCATCATTGGGATGCTGGGACCGGTGATATCGGCATCCAGAATGCCTACCTCGTGGCCGTGCCGCGCGAGGGAGAGGGCCGTAAGGCAGGCCACGAGGGACTTGCCTACCCCGCCCTTGCCGCTCATCACCGCGATCACCCTTCCAATTTCGTTGACGTCCTTACATTCAGCTTCCTCAAAGCTGATCTCAACATCGACTATGCCCGGCAGTCGCTTGACGAATTCGGGCACAGTAACGCCTAGCCACCCCTGAGCCTCCGGATTCAAGGCGGTTGAGACCAGGCTGATGTTCGCTTTTCCGTCAGAAACGGCCACGCGGCGGACCAAGTTGAACTTGATCAGGCTGCCCGTCGTGCCGGGGATAAGGATCTCCCCAAGGCTCTCTCTTATCTGCTTCTCAGTCGGCATAGACAACTCCAGCCAAAGTCACTCGAGCTTTCTAGTGCAGGCGGTCGACGAGATTCGGCAGGTTCCCACCGGCATGCCGCAGCGCGGCATCCCTGGCATTCTCGACATCGGTAATCACCACCTCGATGCCGAGCCGCTGGAGGCTTTCCCTCGCGCCCCATCCCATGCCGCCGGCGACAAGCGCCTGACAGTCGCTGATGGCAGTCGCCATCTGTTCGTGCCGCGACTGGGCGCCAGCGCCGAAGCCGTGCCGCCCCTGCGCGTCCAGTTCTTCGTGTGGCCCGCCTACGAAAGAGCGGTGCCCGAGCTTGGGGCGCGTCTCTTCAGCGACGATCCGGCCGTCCTCTACCGTGAGCACAACGTACATTTCCGCTCGCCCAAAGTGCTGGCTGATGGTCACGCCGTCGTCCGATATCACTGCGATCTTCACTGCTTATTCCTCCAGCTTTCTTTAGTCTCGTTTATCCACGGCCGCACGACCCGCCGCCCGAGCAGGGCGGAGTCTCGCACCGTTCCTCTCGGCCGCAGCAGGTCGTGCCCCCGGTGCGCGCCGTATCGCTCATTACGTTGAAAGACGACAATAGCTTCTCCATGTCTTCTGCACCGCAGCCCGGGCAGCACGCCTGGGCAGCGTCGGCTTTCTGGACGAACATTTCATGCACTTCGCCGCAGCGGCGGCAACGGTAGTCGTAGATCGGCATCTTCTCCTCCAAGCGTGCAATTAAGGTACCGGACAGGTCGCGATCGTCTCCCACAACGCCTCGATCTCGCGAGAGGCGGCGCCGTTGGAGGTCTCCACAATAGGTCTTCCCAGGACAATCGCCCTGTTGACGTCAGGGTCGAACGGTATTCTGCCGACGGCCTCGACTCCGATGTCGCGGCAGTGGGCTTCGATGCGGCGGGAGTTCTCGTCGCTGAGGTCATACTTGTTTATGCAGACGAGCGGTCTCACGCTGAAGTGGCGACAGAGCCCGAGTACCCGCTCCATATCGTGGATCCCGCTGAGGCTGGGCTCGGTCACGATCAGGGCCAGGCCGGCCCCCGATAGCGATGAGATGACGGGACAGCCGATGCCCGGCGGGCCGTCGCTGAGGATGAGGGCTGTGTCCGTTTCTTGGGCGAGCTCGCGCGCTCGTTTCCTGACCGCCATCACCAGCTTGCCGGAGTTCTCCTGCGCTGCCTGCAGGCGGGCGTGGACAAGCGGCCCGTAATTCGTGTTCGAGACGTACCAGTGGCCCGCCAGCGTGTCGCGCATCGAAATAGCGTCGAGGGGGCACACACGCGCGCAGAGCCCGCAACCCTCGCAGACCATGGGATCGACCCGAAGGTCGTCTATGGCCTCGAAGCGGCAGACGTCAACGCAGAGGCCGCACTCGTTGCATGCCCCTGAGTCGATGTGGGCCATCTGCAGCCCATAGAACTCGTGCGCCTCCTCGGCCTGCGGTGCAAGCAAGAGGTGGAGGTTGGGCGCGTCGACATCGCAGTCGCAGAGGACGCTGTTCTCGGCGAGGGCAGCGAATGAGGCCAGCACGGTCGTCTTGCCCGTGCCGCCCTTGCCGCTGAGCACCACGATCTCTTTCAACTGACACTCCCCACGGCCGCGAGCCCTCTGACTCTGTCGAAGAGCTCGCGGAACCCATGCTGCCAGGACGGCATCGCGGCGGCCAGGGTCTCGCCGCGGCAGTAGGCCTCGGCGATCCGCCTGTCGAAGGGGATGCGCATCAGCACCGGTATTCCCTCCTGCGCGCAGTGGTGTTCCACGCCGTCGTTTCCCGCTCCATCGCGGTTGATGACCACGCCGCAGGGCACGTTGATCTCCCTCGCCACCTCAATGGCGATCGTCAGGTCGCTGAGCCCGAAGGGGGTCGGCTCCGTGACGAGGAGGCAGAAGTCGCTCCCCCGAATGGTCTCGACGACGGGACACGACGTGCCGGGGGACGCATCGAGGATGACAGCGGCTCGGGGGTCGGCAAGCTTCTTTAGGGCGCGGATGACCGGCCCGGCCATCGCTTCGCCGATGTTTAGCCGCCCAGCGACGAAACGGATTCCGCTAACACGCCCGCTCTCTATTGTTCCTACCTCTCGCCCCACCTCGCTGATCGCCTCCGCCGGGCAGACGTAGGAGCAGGCGCCACAGCCATGACACAACTCGCGGAAGACAATGACGGTGCGGCCCGCCACGGCGATGGCGTTGTAAGCGCACACCTCCGAGCAGAGCCCGCAGTAAGTGCACGTCCCCTTGTCGACCTCGGGCACCGGAGCGGTCACCGGCTCAGAGGAATCGAGCTGCGGGCGCAGGAGGATGTGAGCGTTGGGCTCCTCGACATCGCAGTCCAACAACTGCACAGGCATCTGTCCCTCCAGGGACAGAGCCAGGCTGGTGGCGACGAGCGTCTTGCCGGTGCCTCCCTTGCCGCTGGCGACGGATAGAATCATCTGCCTTTTCCCGTTCAGATTACTTGAATATACTGCCTTCGGCCTATCGCCGGCGGCCTCCACCGCGGCCGCCCCCCATGCCGCCGCTAGGGCCGCTGCCCATCCGACCGCTGCGGCCTCCGCCCATGCCACCTCTCATGCCCGCGCCGGGACCGGTCGAGGCTCGGGCGACAGGGGAGAACTCTCCTCTCTTGAATGCCTCGACCACATCACGCAACTTACCGGACGTGCCCGCATACACGGGAATGCCGGCGGTCGAGAGCACCTGGTAGGCGTTAGGGCCGCAGTCGCCGGTGACGACCGCCTCCACGCCCTTCTCGACGATGAGCTGGGCGGCCTGGATGCCGGCACCGCCGGGAGCGGTCATCGCCGGGTTCTCGATTGCCTCGAACTCCATGCTCTCGCTGTCGACAACCAGCAGGTATTGGCACCTTCCGAAGCGGGGGTCGAGGTCGGCGTCAAGGTGCGGCGCCGTCGCTGAGACTGCTATCTTCATCCTGCCTCCTAATCTGGTGCAGTCGAGGCGGGGAAGGGAGTCTACCCCGCCTGCCCGCTCACTTAGGGGTTACTCCTCTTCAGCGGTGCTCTCCATCTCTTCGATGCGCTTCTTAGTTTCCTGAAGCGCCTCCTCGAAGTACCTGGCCTGGTTCTTCAGGGCCGTCACCTCGTCCTCCGGGCGGTAGCTCGGGGGATAGGCCGGGCCGTCGGCGGGAGCATACGAGCCGTAGGGCGTTCCCCACGGCTGCGGTCCTCTGCCGAAGCCGCGACCGCGTCCTCTGCCGAAGCCTCGTCCCCAACCTTGACCCCGTCCGCCGCGGCCAAGGCCGCGTCCGGGCAGGGGGTAGCCGGCGCAGTAGCCCGCGCCTCGGCCGGTCATTGGCCCGAGGCCTTGGGGTCCTGTTCTGTCTCCGAATGGCATGTGATTTCACCTCCTCTCGTTAGTCGTGTTCTTCAAACAGCTTGTCTTGTACCGGGTCGTGCTGGCGGATCCACTCCATCAGCATCGTAACGTCTTCAGCAGCGCTCGCCGCGCATGGGCGTTTTGCATTTGGGGCAGGGGATGGCGCTGCACGGCGTGCCCTTGCTATGCGGCTGCGTATGTCCGCAGCTCGGGCAGCGGCACACCATCGACCCGCCAAGGCCTTTGCCTGGACGCGAGCTTCCTCCCGAACCCTGGCCGCTGAGACGGCCTCCAAGCCTTCCGAACATTGACATGCCTCCTTTTCCGTTACCGACCGCGACCACCCCGCCACCGTCGCCGGATCCCGCGGGAGCCCATCAGCGGAGTCGCGGGAGGCGTTTCGCTCCTGGGATCGCGCCGGGTCAACTCTCGGCCGCCTCGGTCCCAAGCTGCCAGACGTCTCCTGTCTAGCCACCAGCCGGCGAGCCCGCCAGCAAACCGGGCGGCTACCGGCAGAACGCCCACCCATAGTGGCGGCGGCGTTACCCGCGGAGACGCGAGTATGGAGATTCTCTCCGGCTTCGCAGGCAGGGCGACGGCAGTCGTATCGGCACGCAGAACCGGCTCCGCGTTAACCGGAATCACAGGCGCGGGCTCAACCTCGTAGATGGCATCGAACGGACAGAGCCGCAGACAGGCGCCGCATTCGGCGCACAGCTCGTGGTCAACTGCCGGCTTGCCTTCTGTTAGCGAAAGCGCCTGCCAAGGGCAGGCCTCGACACAGGCGCCGCACAGTGTGCATTTATTCTCGTCGACGAAGATCATCATCTTCCTCCTCTCCAGCCACGACCCCGCCCCCTGCCTGGGCCGCGACCGCCGCCGAAGCCCGGGCCACGTGGTGGGACAGGTAATACTTCTGTGCTCTTGCAGGTGGGACATGCGATGGCGCCCTCCAGGACGGCGGCCTCGAAGGGCACTCGCCATTCGTGGCCGTGTGGCTCACAGCGAAAGAGCTGGCTCGGCATTGCGAAGTTGCCCCCTTCGATGCGGAGGGCCTGGCCATTGACAAGCGCCGTCGCCACTTTATGATGCGCCGACCGCAGTATCCGGTGAAACGTGGGACGCGAGATGGCCATCTTCTCCGCGCACTCCTGTTGCTCCAGGCCGAGAAGGTCTTTCAGCCGGATGGCTTCCGCCTCGTCCACGGCGAGGGTTACTTCCTCCAGCAGGCGCAACGGGATGCCGGCCGGTTTGAAATAGGTCGCCAGCGGCATCTCTGATACTCTGCGGCACTTGATTGGTCTCGACATGGTTGCTTCACCTTATGAAACTATGTTCATAATAATCCACCCTGTGTCGGCTATCAAGGGGATGGGAATGATGACCTGTCTCGGGCCATGGAGTTACCATGAGTAGGCGCACCTTTGCTTATTGGGAGGGGTGAAATGCGGGGGAAGGCTCGGCCGGCGGAGATCATATTTGAGCCCAACCTATCGCGCTGCATTGAGACCGTCGCGCGGGAGCAGTTCAGGCGTGGCGTGCAGGCGCTCGCCGCCGGGAAGGGAAGTGAGGCGCTCGCCGAGAGGAGCGAAGTCCTCCGGCTTTTCCTGGAGGGCGCTGACTTCAAGGAACTGCGAGGGCGCTCGGAGCCCCACCTGTTGGCAGGGAAGAGGGTCAGATTCGCCGTTTTCGTCGAACGCGATGCTGTTTGCTGGCGGATGGACGTGCTCTAGCGCAGACCATCGGCGGATGACAGGGGTGGCTCCCGCAGGAGTATCCGCACGCGTTCCATCCGGTAGCCTGCCCTCGAAGGTTTCGTCCTAAGGCGACTGCGATACGCGAAGATGCTGCTTCAGGTGGCGAACGATTTCCGCCGCCAGCGAGTCGGGAGAGCCCTCGATCAAGCCTCCCTGACGCTCACGAACCCCGCCGCTGATAGCCATCATCCAGCGCTCTTCCGGTGGCAGGTCGCTGCCCGGGTCGACCAGGCCGCGTGGGTCAGGAGGAGGCCTTCGCAACGCAGTCGTTCGCAGCGCAGAGCCCGCTTCTCCGACATCCGCCGGCTCCAGTCCTAGCTGCGCGATCCCCCAGCAGGGGATAAGCGCCGAGCGTGAGTGGAGTCTGGCGCGCAGGGTTGGATAGCGAGGCACATTCGTACCCGTCCCTGCTGTTATGAGCGCTGGCAGCGGTGTTCTCTCCACCGTGCGGAAGCCTCCGCTGGTCCGCCGCTCCGTCAGCAGGCAATCCCCATCAGCTGCGAGTCCCACCGTCGAGACCCTGTCTACCATCGGTATTCGCAGCAACTCGGCGAGCTGCGCGCCCACCTGACCACTGCCGCCATCGAGCGAAAGATCCCCGCAGACGACAACGTCGGCCCCCACCTTTTCGACAGCGGCCGCCAGTATCCGCGCCGTCCCCAGACAATCCGACCCTGCGAAGGCGTCGTCCCACAGCCGCACCACTTCGTCCACTCCTTCAGCGATAGCGTCCCGCAGAGCGCCATCTTGAGACACTGGGCCCATGCTGATGGCGATGACGCGGCTGCCGGCGCAACAATCCCGCAACGCGAGAGCAGCTTCGAGAGCGTTGGCATCGGCCGGATTCAGGACGTGCGGAAGCGCCGCCTCGTCGATCTTGAGGGCGCCCCTCTCTGCCTCGACGGGCTCCTGGGTGTCGACGACGCTCGTCACGCAGGCGAGGATCGTCACACCCATGGGTCTTCTCCCTGTGGGTACCCCAATGCCGACCGTGCCTCCCCTTCCCCCTCGCGCGCAGCGTCCAGTCTCTCCAATACCACTGGAATGACCTCGTGGACGTCACCGAGAATAGAGACGTCGGCGATCTTGAAGATGGGGGCGCTCTTGTCGCTATTGATCGCGATCACCGACTTCGCGTCCTTCATGCCGACGACGTGGTGCGTTGCTCCAGAGATACCGCAGGCGACATAGAGGCGCGGCGCAACCGTCTTCCCCGAAAGGCCTACCTGCCTATGCGCCGGGACCCAGCCGGCGTCCACGGCCGCTCGGCTCGCTGCCAGGGCGCCTCCCAGCTTTTGCGCCAGCCTTTCCAACATGGCGAACCCGTCCGGCCCGCCGACACCTCTACCGCCAGCGATGATGACATCTGCGCTCATCAGGTCCATCTCGCGCGGCGGATCACGGACCTCCTCTTCGACGGTTGACCGGGGTGCGGCAATTGTCGGTGCGGGCAATTGGAGCACTTCCAGCTCGCAAGGCGTGGCGCTGCGCTTGCCGTAGCCGGGCTGGAAGGTAGCGATCTGAGGGACCGACCGACAGACGACCCTGGCCGATAGCCTTCCCGCATAGACCGGCCTGTTCACCAGCAGATAGCCATCGCCGTCGACATCCAGCTTTGTGCACTCGGACGCCAGACCCGAACCCAGTCTTGCAGCGAGCCTTGCAGCCAGCACCCGCATCGTCCGATCGGACGGGAATAGGATGATGCGCGGCTCACGCTGCCGGACAGCAGCCTCCAAGATGGGCAGACAGACATCGGGGTGCTGGTGTGAGAGGTTGGGATGATCGCATAGGTAGGCCAGCTGTGCGCCGTGCCGGCCAAGGGCGGGCACCGAACGCTCGGCCTTGTCGTGAAGAACGACCGCCGCGAGTGTGGCGCCCAAACGGTCGCCGAGCCCCCGTCCCTCCGCTAGGAGCTCCAACGACGCGTCCTCCACCTCTCCGTCCCCGAGGCCGATGACTACCCAGACCTCAGGCTTCTTGTCTACGTTCATGGCGCGATTATACGCTCACCAACCCGCTCAAGTATGTCCGAGTTGGGACATCCTGAATGGGAACACAATTGACCTGCGTCGGCACTACCCATAGAATGCGAGTCGCCGGTCCGCTGAATGCCCTGTCGTGAGGAGGCACAGAATGACGACCCCAACTCCCGAACTGAAGCATCTGTTCACGCCCCTGAAGATAGGCGCATTCACCGTGAAAAACCGAATCGTCAGCACCGGCCACCTGAGCAACTTCGCCGTCCAGGGGCTTCCCTCCGAGCGCCACTTCAACTACTGGCTCTCGAAGGCACGAGGTGGCGTCGGCCTTATCGTGACGGAAGACCAAGCGGTGCACCCCAGCGGCGGCTCCGAGCCGTTCGTCATCCAGGCCTATCGCGAGGAGTGCGTCGAGCCCTTCCGCCAGATCACCGCCGCCGTCCACGAGCAGGGAGCGAAGATGGTGGCGCAGCTCTTCCATCCGGCGAGCAACTGGTTCCCAACACGCGAAGAGGGTCTGCCTCTCTGGTCTGCGGGACCGGTGTCGGCCAACTTCAGCTTCGAATCGACTCACGAGATCGACCGGGAAGAGATCCAGGAGGTTATCGACAGTTATGCCTCTGGCGCGGTCCGAATGAAGGAAGCGGGGCTGGACGGCGTCGAGCTGATGGGCGCGCACGGCTTCCTGATGGAGCAGTTCCTCTCGCCGCGAACGAATCGCCGCACCGACGAGTACGGCGGCTCCGAAGAGAACCGGCTTCGATTTGTGAGAGAGCTCCTGGCGACGGTGCGGCAGGCAGTCGGACGTGACTTCACCGTCGGAATGCGCGTCAGCGGCGATCAGTTCCAGCGCGGCGGCCTCACTCTCGACGACATGAAGCGCATCTGCACTGCCCTCGCGGATACCGGCGACGTCGATTACCTGAGCGTTTCGATCGGCATGGGCGGCGCGATCATCCCGCCGATGTACGTCGCGTCTGCCGCCTTCGTCT
>Ga0315287_10001412_pt1 | contig 22054 bp, 41 predicted proteins | sample YL17G11_0_MG_FD_205037 | JGI IMG/M metagenome (GOLD analysis project Ga0315287, IMG submission 205037) | Sediment microbial communities from Yellowstone Lake, YNP, Wyoming, USA - YL17G11_0 | ecosystem: Environmental > Aquatic > Freshwater > Lake > Sediment | place: USA: Wyoming | collected...
TTTTTATTTCCAATTCATTTGCTATCATCAGGACTTGTGCGTAATTCATAAAGTTCTCACCTACTTGAATATCAAACAGTCTGAAGTCTTTCTCTTTAGAATATATTATACCTCCTCGAACTCCATTGCCGTAGACTTCTCCAAATAGTCTTACTTCTGGTGCGACTTCTTTTACGACAGCGGTCTTCTGATCTAATGCATAGGTATTGTAATACCATTCTGCTATCTTATCCAATTTTAGTTTAGCACAACACGTCTTAGCAATACAACAGACGTCTTTTTCTTTTATCTCTGTCTCTCTACTACAAAATCTAATATTGACTTTAAGATTCTCATAATTAATTGAGAAGACTATTTGAGCATTTACTCCGTCTATCTTCTCTAACATAATAATTCTCTTAACATTATTGAAGTCTGTTACTCTTAGCCTATTAATTACTTTCTTATCATCTCCTCTTTCAAATAAAGTCTCTATCTTTGGATATTTTATCATTTCAATTCTCCGTAGACTTTTCTAAATGCTTTAGCATGAATAGGCCATAATTTTGCCCATTCTGTATCGTCAATCATAGCCCGTGAGTATTTAATCAGGTGATTGACGTTTTTCTTACAGTACTTCTTATGCATCATTAGACTGTACTTTTCTGCTAAGTATTCTGACTTAATCTTATGCTTAATTGATGAATTACTTCTGTACCTAGAAGTCTTATATTTGACATGTCCTAATTCATGAAATGCTACACTTGTAAATAGTCTGTCATTTGCGTAATCATTTATGTGTTCTTTATTATAGAATATTACCGGGACTCTAGTAAATGTTTCTGTTACATATGCAGCATAAATAGTATCGTCGTCTTTGCTAATATACAATTTCTTTATTTTAAACTTCTTTGCCCAATATAAGAATTGCTCAATTATCTTATCGTCTGTCATTTGTCTTTCATGTTACCTTTGAGAGTTTTCCATATTTTATCTATATGCCTTTCAATCATCAATCCGTCTATAAAATTGATGACATCAGACATACACTCTCTACTAAATAGTGTCTTTGATTCTGGAAAGAAGCAATACTGCCTCCATGCGCAATTCCATTTAATATAACCCAAAATTAATTGCTCATTGATGTTTCTTACAGCATATACTTGAGTTTTTTCTTTTTGTTCTACTAAATTAAATTCTATATATTTCTTTACCATGATACCTCCCCACAAATTTTAATTCCTTCTAACCCTGGCTCTATATATTCTTTTCCAAATAATTTTGTATACTGTTTTATGACTGATGGGAACTTTAATTCTGCGACATTCTTATCAAAATTTAGCATAAAATTAATTTCTTTATTTTCTATTCCTGACAACTCTAATTTAATTATTGTCTCTACCCATTCTGGTAATTCTAACAGATTTACTATCATTTTTCTTTTTGCGTATTCTTCTGGTGTCGTGACTTTAGAAATTAGATTATCTGTCTTGCATCCTTTCATAATCTTTTCTTCTAGAATTTCATCAGGATTTTCTATGACTTCCCATTTCTTCTCATTTGGATTGAATACTTTTACATTGTCATATTTAACTAATTGATGCCAATCTGCGTCTTTTGTTATTAGAATTACTGCACACTTACTAAAATATCTGCAACATGTTGCAGCAATATCATCTGCTTCGACTCTATTTATTGTAATAAAATGAAATGGAAGTAGAGAATTATACCTTATTATTTCTTCATTAAATGTTCTGTACATCTCCTCCCACCATTCTTTTGGTTTCTGCTTGTATTTTGTCTCTGCCCTATTTGCTTTGTATTCTGTAGAAAATTCTTTACGCCAGTTGTCTCTACCATCACATGCTAATATGACTAAATCTGTCTTATAACTATATTTTACTTGCCTTAGCAATCCTGCGATCATCCTTAAATAAAGAAATCTTGCTGACATCTGAGGTCTTGCTATTTCAGAATAGATTCCCTTATGCATAAGATACCCGCTATCAAGTACTATTACTCTCATTGTCTAAATTCTAATATTAAGACTTCGTCTTCTGCAGAAATTCCGAATCTTCTAAACAATTCATCAATCTCTTCCTTATTACTTAACCCAGTGTCAGTCATCAATAGTTCTAATGATACTTCTTTAAACTTCTTTTCATTCATCGCAATTAAGGTCGCTTTACAGACATAATGAAAATTACCTTCATGGTTTAGAATGACATTAAATGACTTATTAATTTGACTTCTGTAAAATAATGTATTCCCTTTATTGCTTTTTCTTATTGTCGTAAATACTTCATCATTTAATTTGTTATTCCAGTTCTTTGAGAATCTTATTGTACGCATTTATTCTCCGTCTCTAAATTCTTCTGTATCGCTTTCTGTTCTTCGGCGACCCGGTCTCTTTCTATCTGATACGGTAATCTCATATCAAGACCTCTTATTGGGTCTTTTTCATACTTAGGTTTAGATAGTATAGTCCTAATTTTTTCTAGAGTCTTAATGTCTGTTATCTTACCGTCTTTATCTTTCAAATGATCTTCATAATCTTTCAAATAGTTTACCATTGCTGGTGTAAGTATGTTAAATTTCATAATTCTCTTTAATTGACTCTTATTTACCGAGGTGACTAAGTACTTAAAAACTACATTACCATTCTCGTCTTTTGATTTTATGACATTATGAGGTAATTGAATTCCCGTAGTTTTCATGTTATTCTCCTATTTGCAAATAGCATTTTTTATACCCTTTAAATTGCTTAGGTCTTTTTGTTTCTATCTGACAATTCATTTTTTCTTTTATTCTAATGAAATTATACTCATTAATGTAGATCGTTTTCCATGTCTTAATTGCACTAATTCGTGTATCGATTGTTTTCCAAAACTCTTTAGATTTCTTATTCTCATGAGGTACTCTAACTCTAATACCACAACACAATAACACGAATGTAAAGACATATACTCCAGCATATATATCATTTTCAAACTCTATATTAATAAATTGATACGTATTCCAATTAACGTTCTTCCAAGTGAATATTTCTGTAATACCTTGCCATAAAGTAATATAAATTTTATTAAATTCAAATTCAAGACTATTTGAGCTTTTATTTATTTTCATAAGTCTCCTTCATTCACATAAATGACTTCCCAGTCTGGTGACAAATAGCAGTAGTCGTCTATGATATCTGTAGTTAATTCTCTATAACTCTTTACTCCAAATGTCTCTCCTACAGTCTCCTTGTACCACTTTCCTACTTTATTTACACAGATGTCAGTGTCATCCCAATGTACGAAGTCTTCAAAGAACTTCAATCCAGTTATCCATGTTAGAGTCTTTCCTAATATTGATATTACGCCATATGAATCTCCTAAATCTCTTGCTGCTGCTCCTACTAAGGTAGTTCTTTGAAGATCGGTTAAGTTCTTCTTTCTATAAATTATTATTTCCCTACTTAATATCTTTTGTGTTTCTCCATACTGCACTTTTCCTTGCTGTTCTATCATCGTATCATCATCTATTATAAGTCCAGCATGATAGAATCTTACTTCTTGATTTGTCTTTCTTATTGCTCTCCATAAGTATTGCCACACTGTTGGTGCAGTCATTAGTGTCTTTACAATCTTTGCTGCAAATCTATCTGAGTCACATAAAAATATATCTCCCAGTTTTGCACTATATTTATTCATCTTTCTCCTTAAATTACTGTAGAAATTGTCACTGATATAGAATTATGAAGTAGCATTATGAATTGACATACTAAAAATATTAAATATGAGAACATGAAAATGACTGATGAAATTAATAATATCGTTATTATGTTTACTTTTTTCTTGTTCATTTAGTTTTATTATCTAATACTCGTAATACTTCATCACACATTCTTCTCATCTTCTCTACATGTTCTTTATTATCGAATAAATATATCTTTAATTCATATATCATACCAACCCAAATTGTACCATCTTTATGTACTACGATATTAAATTCATCATCTATATGCATGATGTCCGTTATCTGATATTATTTGTTTTTATCCATAAATCTAATTGCTCTTCTATTAAGCCGTCTTCTATATAATACGTATCTACTTTATATCCAGACAACCAATTTCCAATTAGTTGTCCTAGTCGTAAGTCATGATTCTTCAACCATACTCTTTCTAATTTTCTCATAATTCTCTTAATTCTTCTTTTATCTCTCATATTTCTACCAGAATAATAGTGCATTCACAATTGTTAATAAGATTCCCACAGACTTCATCTTCATTCCTGGAACTAATATTGAGCATCCAAGATATCCGAATACCATCATCCAATAGAATATTCTTTGCATTTATTTTGACCTCTTTTTATTTCTACACGTATTAAATTTTATATATGTACTGAAATGTTTATGTCTGTCGATCTTCATCATTTCCTACCTCACAATTTGCACACATCATTGGCTCTATCTTATATGCTCCGCATTCTTCACATTCGTCTTTATTTTTCTTACTTTCCTTAATTTTTGTAGCAGGATGTCTTACCCACTCTCTTCTAATCTTTGGTGACTTCATTCTTCTTTTGTTTTCTTAATGTTAGCATACGTTCTAGTCTAGCAACATCTGCGTCTGACATACTTTCTGCTGCTTTCTCTTCTGCTAATTTGTCTTTCTCTTCTTCTTTCTTTGCAAACTCAGGATCTTGCTTTTTAAATATATCTTTATCATCATCGCTAAGAATCCAACATGTCTCACGATTCTTCATCTGATCGAATTTTATTACACACTCTCCCTTTTCTTCACATTCTTTGCAGAAGTCTTTTGCTACTTGAACTGCATTACTTGCTACAGCACAACCTAGGCAATTGATGTTCTGTTCTACACAATGTTTACAGCAGTATTTTATTATTTTCTCTCCCATGTCACACCTTTCTCATGTACTGTCCCACAAAATACATCGCTGCTCCTAATGCTTCAAATCCAATAAGAACTGGGTGCCATTTTACGATTAGTATTGATACTATTACTCCAATTCCTATTCCTACTCCTTGCAAAATCTTACCGTACAATCTAGTCTTCTCATATCCTTCCATGTTGATTCTCCTTTATGATAAATCGTAATGTATGGGATTGCCATTCATATCATTCCCGTTTGCTTCTTTATTAGTATTATTTTGTGTGTCTACATCATTGACGATAATTGCTACTTTTGTTACTTCTTCTATCTTCTTGAATTTTAGATTTCTATTTGATTTGATATTCTTATAAAAGAACTTGCCGACTGATTCTGCTTTCAGAATGTCATCGAATATTGTCTTCTCTACTTTTTCATACTGATATATTCCGCCATTCATGAATTTTATTTCTATGATTTTATTTACTTCATCATAACCAATTGATTCGATGTTGCTTGACTTTACTTTAGTTCTAATCATTTAAATCTCCTTAAATTTTTCTTCTTCTGAAGGATACATAATTTTTTCTTCATTGCTTAGTTCGAGTAAAGTTTCCGTTACACTTTCTTGTTTCATCCATACTGTTGGACGACCTGACCACCCCTTAAAATATATCTCATACCCTCGATCTCTAAGACTTTTATTGAACACTCTAGACATCTTTGAAGGTTGCACTTTAGCTGTCTTTCCTTCACCATCAAATAATTCATATTGTTGTATATGATCCGGGTGTTTAGCAGTAAATGCATTACATGTCACAATATATTTTGGTTCACATCCTATAATTACATTATTAAGGTATGTCTCTGGCATTACTAAATGTTCAAAGAAATCTGATGCGAATACTAAGTCTACTTTTACTTTAGTCTTTATGAACTGTCTATCTTCTGGCAGGACTTCTATATTATGACTTACCCTGTCTTTATAGAATAAGTCTTTTGCAAACTCTTTTTGAATACCATCTAACTGCACATAATATATCTTTGCCCCGAATATTTCTTCTAGAAATAAAGAAGTCAATCCGTTACCTGCTCCTAAATCTATGATCGTAGTTACGTCATTCAGTTTCTCTTTATTTGCTCTTAATACTCCGCATGCAGATCTTGAGTAATCGAAAAAACATACTGTCGCACAATACAAATAGAAAAGATTCTGATAGTCTTCATGACCATTATATGCTTTAAGTTCTTCAGGACATTCATAAGTCTTTAAGTTTATGTATTTTCTTACAAGATCATAATCTATTTTTTGAGGATATTTATCTAATATCTTCTGTAAGCTTTCTTTACGATTTAACATCTCATCTCCTTTTTACAAGTAGGCCGAATATTTCTTTGTCTAGTTTATCGATCTGTAGTTGAAGACAATCCATCTTGTACACTATTTTAGACTTCTTAGTCCTTAGTCTTTTAATTCTGGATAACTTTTCTAATAATCTCATATTATAGTATAGTCTTATTTACCAAATAGTTCTTTTATTACTTGTTCTCTTGTATATGGAAATCCAGCTAAATGATTATTTAGAGTTCTTACAAACTAATTCATTATAAACTAACCAGTCTTGAAAACCATCGCTATCTCTATCAAACAAATTTTTATCTTTTTGGTGTTGATAATATTTATTCCTTAATAGCATCTCTACCGCTTTTTCAAAATCAATCTTCATATCCCCCTCCTCTGCCAATTATTTAATCTTTCCTTTCCCATTACATTTTGGGCAAGTCTTTTTCCCTGGGTCATAGTTAGTGGTTCCACCCATCCTTGCACAACTTTCTAAATCTTCTAAAGAGTATTCTACCTTTCCCTTTCCTAAACAGTATTTACATTTCCGCATATCCCCTCCCTCATTTTAGTTGCTCCAAGACATCGGAGATGGCAATATTATATCCCTTGACTAATTGTTCGTGTCTTTCAATCTCTATATCACCTCTAAACTGCTCTCGCCAAGGAATAAAAAAGGATGGCTGGTCGGGTTGAAATTGCAATGATGTACCTGCCACCTTCTCTAATAATCTCATTATGCTAGACTTCATTAGAACTTTCTCCACTTTCCTTGAGATTTCAATCTTTTGATCTCTGATGGTTTAGTGTATCGTTGACGTCTCTTAATTTCTTCTAACTTTCCGTCTTTCTTTACTTCTCTCTGGAATTTCTTCAACATCTTCTCGAATATAAAATCGACTGGTGCGTCACCTGGCTGCTGATCATAGTTTATCTTACTCATTTTTCATCTTCTTTCTGTAGGTTTAATTTCTTCAATGCCTGGAATGCTTCTACTCTCTTATCTGCCGGTACATATACTTCTATCACTTGCACTACCTGACTTAGTATAGGAGTCAGATTCTCTATATTAATATACTTCTCTATGTTTATCTGATTATAATCTACCAGCTTCAGAAGTTTAGCTACGTCCATATAAATCTTCGATAGTATAGTTAATGCCCTCATCTTCTCACATGGAGAATTAATCGCTAAATAGTTTACCCATCCTTCCTTCTCTAATAACTGGTACTTACTTAACATTTCTAATATTCCTTTTGCCGCTTCTTCCATCAACTTCTTATTACTCTCTGTTAGTTTCTTCTCATTCTCATTTATTATCGCTAAATCGTTATAGAACGTCCCTGCAGGTATACTTAACTTCTCACATATGCTCTCATTACTCATACCCATTATTTTTAGTCTTCTTATTTCTTCTCTTCTTTTCTCTAATTCGAATCTATTCATATTATCCTCTTCTCATTCTTATTTTCTTACATTCTCATACATCTTATTTCTCATACTATTAAAGAAGGCATTCTTACTTCTATGTTTTACCTATATCAATCAAACGATTCTAATAAAAATGCCTTAAATTTGTCATCATTTACCGCTAAATCGTGTCTTATGTTATTGTCTTCATCAATTGACGTTATCACTATCTGATCATTTATATATGTCTTACTAATTGACACTATCTTATCTAAGTTTATTTCTATTTGTCCTCCATAGACTCTGGTAAAGTACATAATACTTCTCCTATTCTACTTTCTTTATGTCTTTTAATGTCTTTCTTATTTTGCTTATTTCTAAACTTACTGTCGATTTACTTATATTCAATCTCTTTGCTATATCCTGAAGTCTGACATCTTCCATTACTCTTATAAGAATATAAGACTGTCTTGGTGTAAGTTTCTTCATTACTTCTTCTATCATAAACTCATAATCTAGATCTGTTCTAACATTTGCAGTTACTGAGAGTTTCTCTCTTAACTTTTTAAAATCGTCCTTATCTAATATATAGTCTCTATTATCATTTACCATTTTTCTTCTTCTTTCCAGTTCTTCCGTAATTCTTCCAGTTGATATTATCTGAATCTCCCAGTAATTTCTCAATAGTTATTGACTTTGATAGCGGTTCTGTTGACTGTGATCTATACAAATATATCGCATGCCACTTTAGTCTTAAGAACCATCCATTTGCTCCTAAATTGTACCCTTTACCCTTTTTTAAGTCTTGAATGATTCTTAATCTAAGTTCTTGAGCTACGTCATCTTTATCAAACCCTTTGATCTTTATTTTTGAAAGCCACTTTATCTGCGGTTCTAATGTCTTAATCAATTTATCTGCTGAATCCTTATTATATTCTTCCATGATTCCCTTCTTTCTTTAATCTTAATTTTATCTCATCTATATTAGCAACTTCAAACTTTAAGTTATCTAATGTGCATGTATCACAACCTTCTTTAGTCTCAAGATTTCTGCATAAACTACAACACCCTCTTCTAGGGCATTTACCTGTCCTTACATAGTATTCTAAATCTGTCTCTTTGTTTAATTTAGATCGAATGCTATGATATAGTTCTGACTTATCTCCTTTGTCAATAAACATTCCGACATCTTTATACATCTGCTTCTCCTTTATTTCCCTTTCTATATATTGCAAAAAGGTCACAATAGTTTGCTAAATCTACTAACGTGTCTTCTAGACTTTCATTCTTTGGAGTCTTACAACTTAATAATAGATTTGCAAGACGCTGTTTCTTGATTGTTATCCAAAATAAGAATACTTGATCTAATGTCATATTCATCTGTTTTGAAGTGTCTTCAAAATTAGAAAATACGTTTCCCTCACCAGCGTAATCATTTCTCTTACATTGTATTAAGTCTAATCTTGTCTTAAATAAATCTGTAAATAGTTTGTCAAATTGTTCTGCTTTCATTTATTTTTTCCTTCCTTTCCAGTATTCATTAGCTATTTCGTATTTTATAGCATCCTTTGCAGCGATCCATACCTCTTTCATTTTTGCTTGCTTATATAGTCGTAATGGTACTTTACACCTACTTAAAATATACTCATCATATGTCTTTTGCGTAGCTTCTACATTCAATAAACTTGATTTTGCGAATGACACATAATCACTAGTGTATGTCGTAACTGGGTGAAACATGACCCATGAATGTTCAGTGATGTATCTTACTGACCCTGCTAAAAATATCGCTGGAGCCATTGAGCAAATGTCACCAAGACTGACAGTAATTATTTTAGACTTCGCTGTCAAAACTAGATCAGTTAAGGCAAATCCGCAACCACACTCACCTCCAGGAGAGCAAATAAACACATGAATTGGTGAAGACGATTTCATCTCTAACCGATGAAATTCTTCCGTAAATGCTCTAGTAGACTCTGGAGTTATCTCATCGAATAAATACAAATTTCTTAACTTGTTTCTGTCTGCTAATTCATCATTATAATGATTCATATCTCTGTTCATTATTCACCTCTGCTGTCTTTGATGCTACCTCTGTGTCTTTGATACTGACTCACTATTTGTAGTTTTCTTTTAAAAATTCTAATAATTTGTTGAAAGTCGGAAATATGCATTCATCTGGATTCTGTGCTCCACATGATTTCATTATACACCATAAATCAGAGTTATTCATTTCTAATTTAACATCTGGTGTTACACAATAAATTGGTATTTTTGCTTTTAGTGCTTCTATCATTTCATACTTTGTTCCTGAAGTAGGAATTTTCAAATTGGCATACATAATCATGAAGTTGCTTTGTCTTACGCATTCAAAGTCTCCTGGTGCATTAATATCTCCTATCCAGATCTTATCCATTGCATCCATGAACTTATCCCACCAACCCGCTTTTTTCCAACCTATTAATTTCTCTCTTAAAGTCCTAGAATCACAGCCTACTTTAACTGCTTCTAATACGCAAGGGTCTAGTACTTTGATTCCTATTTCATTAAGTTTTGGTGTTAATTTAGCTCGCCATAGAGCTCCTCCATTCTCTTCATCTGACTCTATTGGGCCTGCAACATAAGTAGTATACTTATAAATCGACTTATCCATTATAGTCTCTTTCTATTATTATTTGATTGTACTGAATTTACTAAATATTTCCATACATTAGGCCGTTTAAAATTATACACCCCTCTTAACTTATATGGGTAATATAAATATAAGCAAATCCAGTGTTCTATCATGAATATTAGGGCAAAAAATGTGCATATAATTAAAAACCAGTCTACTCTATTGAAGGCAAGCGCTGACAATAATAAATATGTCAATTTAACTAAATCATTCACTAATGCCCAATTAATAAATCTTCTTGAGTGACCTCTTCCAGTCTTGACTTCTCGTATCTTATTTGCAGAAATGTGATATTTGTACGCATCAAACCAACCAGTATATAGCATTGCTACTCCAACTAATTCTAGTGCTAATCTAAGCCCATTCATATTATCTTATAAATCGTAATAGTGCTTGAGTTATTGTAGTCTCTAGTACTCTATTTCCTTCTGGTGTTTCTAATGTATTTTTAGGTGACATGCTTAGCGTGATGTCTCCTTTTATTGTGATTGTGCCTATTACTGATTTTACTTCTTTATCATATACGACTGAATCTATCGTACCGATTATGCTACTAGGTATGGTTTGATTAATCAAAATATTCACCGGTTTGTAGTTATTTACTAACTCTATTGCAGCATCTTCTGTTATCACTGTTCCGTTATAATTAAACTCTGCTTGTAATAACACTACTCGAAATCTTATCATTTAATCACCTCAAATGAACTTGTTCCAATTCTTTTTACTCCAATATCTATTAATTTATTTGTCTGTTCTTTCGTTCTAATGCCTCCTGCGCATTTCACTGGTACTTTGCTATATTTTATTAAAGAGATTGTGTCATCTAATAGTCCTTCAAATGCGGTTTCTGTTAAACTAATACCTCCTACAGTATTCTTATGATCTTGTCTTGAGTATAGTCCAGAGTCTGTTTTTACCCAATCTGCTCCATTTGCAATACTGATGTCTACTGCCTGATGCATCAACTTCGTTCTTTCATTAAAATGAGTCATTCGTAAGTAGTTTAACTCTAAAATTACTTTAAGTATTTTTGAATATTTCTTTACTTTATGAATATCATTTGCTACTTTATTCCAATCTTTTAATTCATACGTATTGTACACATCAATCACATAATCGACTTCATCTGCTTCTTTACAACAACTTAACTTCCATTCATTATTCGGATTGAGTCCCCCACCTAATACCCAGTTAGGAACAACGACTAATTTAGTCTTTGACACTTCCAATACTTTCTTAACTACTGAAACTGCATTTGCCTGTATACAAAATCCGGTACACTCATATGTTAGTGCTACTCTTGCCGCATTTTTTAGTTGTTTGCTATTTACATTAAGATTTAGTACTGTAAAATCTATGAATCTATTGTTGTATGAGTGTAGTAATTCCATTTTTTATCTCCGTTCTTATAATATTGTCAATGTTCTCTGATATTTCTTCTGCATGTGTTATCAATATCATCTTCCGTAAATTAAATTTATTGTATATACCCTCAATTGCATTTACAGTTATTTCTCTATATTTTGCATCTAAACTTGAAAATCCTTCATCAATAAGTAATGTCTCTATAGTAAAATTCTTTCTCCTTGCTAAAATTACTGATAAACTCATTCGTATTGCTAAGTCTATTAAAAATCTTTGTCCTCCTGAATATAGAAGATAATTCCTTGCTACGCCTTGATTTAATATCTGAATATCAAATGACTCTGATAATTTTCCTGAAGTCAATTCTTTTTGAGTATTTAGACTTACTGAAAATGCTCCTGAAGTCAGCGTATCAAGAATGTCATTTGCTATTAGTTCGACTTCTGGCAGTACTTTGTCTATGATATAGACTGATATACCATTCTTACCAAATACTTCTAAAAGCGGATTAAATAGATTTAGTATGTCTTGAAATTTCTGAAGTTCTTTATCTTTATCTTCAATCTTTTTCTTATTAACTTCTATTACGTTAAGTCTAGACTTGATTTGAGTTAGCTCAGTCTCACATTCTTTAATGTCTCTTAAATTAGAAGTAGACTTTGTCTTTAAATCATATATCTCGTTATCGACTGATTTGCTTTTAGAATACACTTTATTGTATTCTTCTTGAACTTCATTATATTTGTCTTCTACTACACATAATTCATCTACTAGTTTGTCTTTTTCTGCAATCAAGTGTTTTACTGCTTCATCTTTATTATGGACTGTTAACATAGTATGACAAGTTGGACATGCTTCATCTGTCTTTAAACTTAATAGATTATTTAATGACTTCTCTATTGATAGTATTAGAGTCTTCTTACCTCCCGTCTCTTTTAAACTTTGTTCTAATAATTTCTGTAATTTAGAAAGTGTGACTTCATGAAGTTCTTTATTTTTTCTAGATTCAATTAACTTTAATTCGACATCTCTCACTTCAGACTGTCGTTCTTTAATGATGCTTGATAATTCTTTAATTCTATCGTCTGACTTTAAGTCTGTTTCTATCATAGATGACTTTAGTATATTTAACTCCATTGAAGTCTTGTCTTTATCTAACGTGTATCTCTTAATATTTGATTTTACTTCATCTAAACATTCATTATACACTTCCAAATGCAAAAGATTGATTATCATTTGCTTGGCATCTGTCGGTTTTAACTTACTAAATGCGTCTGATTCACCTTGTTCTAAAAATGAAGTATGTACTAAAGTATTAAAGTCAAATCCAAGAATCGATTCTAAATTCTCTTGAGTTAATGTTGTAGTTGCTCTATTGTCTTCAGATGGTGTCAATTCTAAAAAAGCTCCTTGCTTATTTCTTCCGCGCTTTATTGAATGAAGTGTATTTCCTAATGAATATTCTATATAAACCGACATCTCTGATTCTCCTGTAGTCATCAGTTCATCTATTTTTTCTGATCTTGACGTTCTTCCAGTTAATCCGTAAGTTATCGCTTCTCTAATCGCACTTTTTCCACTACCAGTATCTCCGACTATCGCATAAATGCCGTCTTTAGTAAAATCTATTTCTGTATCTTTATGACTCATTACATTATGTATTTTAACTTTTAGCAAGTTCATTTTTTCATAACTTTCTCTATAATTTTAGATGCAAGTATTATAGATTTTTCATTAATGTTCTTTTCTTTGCAATATATTTTTAAATTAGAAATTGGAGTTTCTGTGTCAGATATCTCCGTATCTCTCTTTTTAATTTCTGATTCAATCTCTGTTTTAATGATTAAATCAAAGCACTTGTCTTTTATCTCATTTATTTTTTCTTTTCTAGACAGTTCTTTTTTTATTATTTCTCTAGTATTTTTAATTAGTACTTTGACTATCGGCATTTTATTCTGCTTTTCATTAATTGATACTTCATCTAAAGTCTTTACATCGAATTGCAACATCGGTCGTATTTGTAATTCATGAAATTCTAATTTTTTCGTCTCAATATCAATAGATATAAACAACTTCTTTTCATTTCGTTCACCAAAATTTTCACGTTCAATTGAGCCTATGTACATTACGAGGGGTTTCTTATTTAATATCTGAAATTTATGAATATGACCAAGTAAGAAAATATTGACGTCTTTATGACGATATATCAGTTGCTCTGTCGTTAAAATGTCTCTTTGTGTTTTATAATTTAGAGGTCCAAATTCTGCTTCTTTTAATTGTTCATGTCCTAAGTATATCTTTAATTCTCCTATCGTTATTACAGTTCCTGACTTTACTACTTTGACTCCCTCTACTTTCAATGTCTCAAATTCACCCAATGAATTTGAAATACCATCTTCATCATGATTTCCTGGTATATATATTTGCTCTATTTCTAAAGACTTCAGTTCTTGGCTCCACTTTTCAAATTCTCTCATCTCTATTTGTCTCGGTCGTCTTGAAGTGTACGCATCTCCCAGGAATGCTAAATACTTGACGTCTTTATGCTCTTTACAGTACATCTTTATTTGATTCATGCTATCAATGACGTCTTCAAATCTATTCTTCTTATTGATGTGAAAATCTGTGCATACTACTAATTTCATTATTCTAATCCTATCTGATTGTAGTCGTCGATATTGAACACTCTATCATTATATATAAAATAACCATTTGAATCTGGTAATAATTTCTTACCGCTTGTTAATATTTCAGTCATTATTGCAATTAACTTATCAAGATACTCTACAGGATCTTTTACGCTTTCTTTATAACGATCAATCACGGTCTTTTCTTGTTCTACTACTATCTCATCATCTTTTGCTTTTATTAATTCAGTAGCAACATCAAACATCGTCTTCTCTTCTCCGTCCTTTATGACTCCAAAGCACTTTAACATGCAATCTATTTTTAACTCTAGTCTTTCTAAGTCGTTCATCTTATTCTCCTAATTTTTAGTTACTTGTCCAGTAAGACTTACTTTACCGAAATTTACTACAAATAAAGCCTGCTTGCCTTCTACATTCGCTTCTGATAATATCTTTTCTAAGGTCTTTGCTTTTAAGATATATTGAGTCTTCTCTGTTGTCTTAACTTCTACTAAATAGTCCTCATTTTGAAGATCTGCTTTAGAGAACCATAAAGCACCAGAAGCCAGCTGTCTTGTCAGTCTTTTTGCAGTATTATTCTCTCCTTCTCTACCAATCTCTTGCTTAGTCTTGTCTCTTAAAAATTTTGGTAACATAGTTATTCTTCAGTTTCTTCTTTATCTGGTTTTTCTTCTTTATCTTGTTTGACTTCTTCTAAATTTATTAATGTATTTCCGTATAATGTTCTAACATCTTTTGCAAGCAGTTTTCTAAATGATTCGTCTTCTGCTATTTTTTTAACTAATTCTGGCTTTCCTTTGATCTTAATGTCGTTATACAAGTAATTTCCTGCACCACTGTGCTTAATTGCTCCTAATGTCACACCATAATCTGCTAATGAAGTTAAGTTGTCTATCTTTCCTGATAAATAAAACTTAAATTGTCCGGTACGATACGGTACAAATGTAGTGTTTTTAGTCGTTTTAAATTTCAATAAAAACCCGACGATATTGTCACCGTTCTTTAATGTAGCAGACTTTCTCATCTCAAGTCTTACACTTGCTCCAAACCTTAATCCAAGTCCACCAGTAGTATCCTCTGGATTTCCGTACATGACTCCTATTTTCATTCTGATTTGATTAATAAATATTACACAAGTCTGATTATTTGTGCCGTCTTCATTCTTATTATTTAAACCACTGTGAACTTTTCTTACAAGTCGATTACATAATTGCGCTCTTCCGCCAATTTTTTCATGATCAGACATTGACTGATCAGTGTCTAATTGAGGTATTAAGGCTGATACTGAGTCTATAACGACTACTGCACATTTTCCAGATCTAACTAATGAGTCTGCTATGTCTCCAGCTTTTTCTCCTGTTTCAGGTCTTGAAAATAATAGCGTCGTAATATCTACTCCTTGCTTTTGAGCCCATGACAAATCAAGTCTTCCTTCAATGTCGATATACGCACATATCTTGCCTGCTTTTTGAGCTTGTGCGACACACCTTAATGCAATCGTGCTTTTAAGACTCTGTTCTTTACCATAAATTTCAACTATTCTTCCTGCAGGAAATCCGTTTCCAAGTTCCATGTCTAAACTAAATATTCCAGTCGGTAATCTGTCGATGCTTAAGTTTACTTTAGAAGCATATTGAATGCTTCCCTTACCAAATTTTTTTTCTATTGCCTTTAATAAATCATCTAATTCATTGTCTTGTGTCATTTTACTTTCTGTTGCGCTTCTGTATATCGCTTGATTGCTAAGGATAGCACTAGTGAATCTGCAACATGCTCTGATAATTCAAACTTTTTTTCAATTTCTACACTTAACTTAGTTATGTCTCTCTTTGCAGCGTTTATTGATTTACAATGTGTTCTAATTATTGACTCATCTTCTTTAATCTTTTTAAGTCTTTTTAAGTCTACTAATAGATGTTGATGCCTTGTCAATAGTTCATATAGATGAAACTCATAGTCTTTTAATTCGCTGTCTTTTGCTAAACTAAATTTTTTAAGAATAAATAGCTGAACTTCTGCTTTCTGACTTGTTCCTTTTATTCCGCATAATTTTCTAGCAGATACTGCCATTAACAAGAGCGGTTCTTTCTTTGTTCTTAAAAAACAATGATACATTAATGCTCCAGATAACCTTATCGCATCTTTAGCTGCTTTAAAGTTTACACCTAAAAATACGTCTTCTATGGCTACTCCGTCAAAGTCCTCTAAGAATAAACTTAATTGTTGAATAGTAGAGATAATCCTAAACCAAGTCGATTTTGAAGTATCTGTCACGATTTCATGAGTAACTAGAATGTTCTCATTTTCATCAATAATGCTAAGACCAGTATGACTAATGCTTAAGTCTATTCCAATGTATTTCATGTCTATTCCTTAATCTAATTCTTCATTAATAAACATATAAGAAGCTTATAATAGTCAACCCAGCAGCTCCCTGCTGACTTCTGGGTATACCCAGGGAGTCTACCATTCATATAATTGTTTCTCTGCTGCTTATAAGAAATGCTAGGCATCTCCTTGGAGTCTCTATGAGACTCCTCAAAGCAGCAAGAGAAAACTATATCTTATGACTTGTCGTCTTCTATCAATTTGTCTAAATCAATCCCGCCCATGTCATCTACAGACACAATATCTTCTTGAGTTTGCACTGCTGGCGACTTTGGTGTCGTAACAGTGTCTTTATTTACTGCAGTAGAAGTATCTGTAGTCTTCTGTTTTGTAGTAGTATTTGCTTGAGTATTTGCTGTTTTTGCTGGTTCTTCTAATATTTCAACAATCTTTTCAACTGGCGTCGGTTTAAATATCTTTGATAAATCATACGGTGATACTTCTGCAGAGAGTTTCTTTAGACGAGGCACTTGTGCTGTAGAATATTTTGTGTCCTCTTTTCCCTTTCCTACTCTTGTATAAATTAAATCAAATGCATTGATGTCTCCACCCCACAGTTTAATCGCATTTGCTATTGACTGTTTGATCTGCCTTCCAAATTCCAAAATCTCTACATCTTCATTCTTATATACATACACATTTACAGCATATCGACCTACTGGAAAGTCTCCTGTTGCACAAATTGGGCAACCGTCTCCAGGACAATTAACTGATCTCTTTTGTTTATCAAGCCAGTGCCTTCTAAAAAAGAACGGATTACCTATCAGAGCTAACTTATGATCGCCTGGTGTAACATCTAATTTCTTTATATCTGAATTACCTCCCTTAAACTGATCTAATTCTTCTTGTGAGTCTTCCCAATTTACTTCTTGATTGTTCATTAAACTACCTCCCCGTCTCATGATTTGATGTTTCTTTTTTCTTTGAATAATTTTTCTTTTTTTAATAATTCTTTTCTTCATCTTATTTAGTCATTTTAACTTCATTTTTATATATTTCAAGATGTACGTCCAAGATGTGCATTTGTTTATCTAATGTATTTAGTGCTGCTTCAAAATAGTTCCTAGCGATTCGTTCTTCTGCAATAAATGTGTCTGCTTCTATTTCTGCTGCTCCTGATGACAGACTCTTTCCTGCTTTTTCTGCATTATTTTTTAATGATATGAACTGAGCCGCTCTATTATTCTTTACTAATGCGTCGTATTTACCGAATTCCTTAGCGATATCATCTCTAAGTGCGCCAAGTCGTTCATAAAAGAACAGATACTTTATCGGAGCTAAAAACTCTTCATTCTTTGCTGCAGAATAAATTTGAGTCTTTATGTCAGCTAATTCTGTTATTGCATCTGCAGTTCTTTTCGACACTTTCATTTAATAATCCTCCTTAATATCCTATAATAGTATAGCACTTTTATCTTCATTTTTTGTACTTTTTTTACGACTTTTTTTCTCATGTATCGTATATATTTGATTCCAGTCATATGATGGAAATACTACTTCTAGCACTCTTTGACAAAGAGGCCCGATCTTATTTTCCCAATAATAGTCTCTATCAAATTCGCCAGTATATTCGCTTGGCAAAATTGGAGTTGACTCTGGTTTATATGTTTTTATAATGTACTCTATCGATGTTCCAGCATAGCAAAGTTGACCCATTTCGATCATCTTCTTTGCTATTACAACATGAGCTAATTTTGACTTATATTCTTCTGGAGGTTTAGTTATTGTCTGTCTTATAATTACTTTCTCTAATGGTAATTGAGTATTATACAACTCGTTCTTCTTTTCATTCATAAAATTAATATAGTAATCTAAGTTGTAGTTATTTCGTAATAAATTTTCAATAAGTTCTTTTTGCATTTCTTTTGCAAATCCGACAGTGTCAGCCTTTATTGCTTCAAGTCCTAAAATATCTGTCTTTCCATTGACAAGTCCAGCGTATCCTTTTTTCCTTACTAATAATGCTCTTGAATATACTCCTTTATCTGCTAAGACTATTGTCGACTTGTCGATATTGAAATTTGCAATCAAAGTCTTAGTAAGTCTATCATTGACTTTCTTTAGAATTTCACTAACATCTTCTTTTCTGTCTTTTATTTCATCAACTACGTATAAGCTGTCAGTATCTCCTTGAAGTACTTTATACCCGTAGTCTTTAAATAAAAATGCGGCTATCTTTAAACATACTCTTCCTGTTTCTGTGATTGATGCTGCTACTGCAGTATGATAATACCTAGACTTCGGATCTCCGCTAATTCCGTATATTGAATTACATATTTCTTTTATTGTGTCTTGACAAATCCTAAATGACTCATATTCCTTGGATTTAAACTCATACTTTTTCATTTCTGCTTCATATTCGTATCTCTTATTCATTAAATCTACTAATATTTCTGACACGAGGTTTGGCTTCTTATCAAAATATACTCCAGCATGAGGTGATTTAATGTATGACTTATCCTCTGTCAACCTCAATGACTCTGTTGATATATTAAATGACCTTATTATGTTAGGATACGTCATTCTAAAGTCAAACATGTGGACATTGTTATACAAGCCAGCGATTGGTGTAAGTACAAGACCTCCAAGATATTCGGGTCTATAATTCTTATCTACATTTGGTTTTGATATAAAATGGATTCCTCTTTTATGGGCATTCTTTAAAATAAACATGTCTAGCAATTTTCCAACCCAAAATTCTTTTAAGAATGCATTGCACCATTTTGCTTCAAGAATCATCAATTTTATTGCACTTGTTGATTTATCAAGAAGATATAATAGTTCTGCATCTCTCATGTTATATCTTTTTAATTTCTGTCTATCATTTTTATATGCTTCCCATGTAGAACCAGGATATTCATACTTCTCTTCTCCAGTAAAAAACTTTGCTACAGTTCCTAACTTGAAATTCGGTAAATCAATTCTATATGATGCTAGTTTCTTAAATCTTTTGCATAAATCGATATGAATGATCGTATCCCAATTAAACCTGATTCCGTGATTTGCGCATCTCATTTGAATATACGGATAGTCAAATTCTGATGAGTACCATCCTACGATCACATCATACTGTGAAATTATGTCTATGATTTGCTTTAGGAATATGTCCTCAGAATCTTCACACAACCATCCGTTATTTCCTTCATTGTCATACCATGCAAATGAAAGTATCTGTTCCTTTCCTACTACTATCTTCTTTGCTCTATCATCTGTCTCAATGTCTATATACAATATTTTAAAATTCTCTTCTAATTCAATCTTCTTGTCTAATAAAAAAAGATCTACTGGATTTAAGTCCGCCTCATATGTCTGTATTTTTCTCTTGTCTAATTCGTATAATAAGTTCTTTCTGTTATTCCAGTCTGTAAAAATCTTGATGTACTGTCCGACTACTGCTGTCTTTAGTCTACATTGTATCATTAATTTGCTATTTTCATCGTTATTTAAAATATAGAAGTACCATTGATAGTTTCCTGTAACTATCTTCTTTACTCCATTTTCTCGATGCATAAGGCATATTTGTCCTATGTCGTTAAGCCATCCGGTTATGATTTTCATAATTCTCCTTGTATGTTAGTCTGACATGAATAAATTCATATGAGTCAGACCTTACATTACTTCTCCGTTAATCCGATCTTGTTCTTATAGATTAGTGGTAGACATAAAAAACTAGTCAATGATGACAATATAATTAGCGGTGAAAGTCCTATTATAGGAAATAGAAATGCTCCGCTAAGAGTACTTGCTGTTACTGCTAAATTACTAATTGAACATAATAGAGCAAATGAGGTGGCTTCTTTACCCTTTATCGTATTTTGTGCCATAACTGCCATAACTATTAAATGAACGAACATTCCTATAGACGAAAATGCAATACTGTATATTACCGCACTTGATGGAGTAAAATAGAGGTATAACATCGTCGTTGCTGCTCCCATAAATACTGAAAAGATTAACCACTTCTTTATATTTATTTTTTTACAATACTTAAAAAATACTATCGCTCCAACTATTTCTAATGCTGCTCCTATTGCTCCTAAAATTCCCATCCATTGTGCTGACCAATGAAAAACGTCTCGTTCTATATACATCAAAGGAGTTCCAAACCCTGGACTGTATTTATATAAGAAAATAAATAGACAAGCAAATAAAAATGTCTTATTAGTAAATAATTCTTTATAAGAATAGATCGTTGTTAGTAACTTCTTCTTAACAATAACCACTCTTGATTCTTTAAAATATTGCACACTTAATAAAATAATTAGATAAATCGGTATTAAACAAATATATGCCAGTTTATATGAGAAATGTTGAGCTAAGTAACCTCCGCCTAAACTAGCAATGATACCAGCAATTGTGATAGAAACCCATTGAATCGCTTGAATTTTATCGCAATTGTCATTGACTTTACCTGTGACACACATTACTCCATCTGTAGCAACGTCACGAATTGCTGCATTAAAATTGCCTAAAGAAAGTAGACATATAATAATCGTAATAGTCAATATTGGTGATAAACCAAAATAGAGCGATATTATTATACTACCCAATAAAGATAGAATTATCAATATTTTTTTGGTAAGATAATTGTCACATAAATATCCCCACAGAGGTTTCACTAACCAAGCTAGTCCAGTAATACTGCTAATATACATTACTTTTTCTGCAGAGAATCCCAGACGTTCTTTAAGATATAAGAAAAAAGCAAGACCTGGGAGTCCTTCTATACCCTGTGCAAAATATATTAGAGCACTTAAAAGATATATTTGAAAAAGAGATCTGTTTTTCATCTTCTTAATCTGTAAACTAAGTCTCCATTTTGTCTTACTTTAATTAATTCATACTCTATTGTCTTTAAATCTACCGGTCCTTCTGCAGTCAATGATTTCTCATATATTGATATGCTTTTGCCACCTATGAGATGTCTTCTAATAGTCTGTCTAATGTCATTTACATCCATTACTATGATTTCTCTATCGTCTTTTATTAATATTGCTTTCATGTTATTTCTTTATAAATAGCTTCGACTATTGCAGTGATATTTGGTGTACTATATTCATCACCATGATTTCATCCACCTAGCGTCTTATGTCTTATCCAATATTCTGATTTTACTAAATAATTGCATACATATTTATTCTCTCCCATTTACTCACCCCTTTCTCTGTGATATTTTTGCTTCCAAATCCAACTCAAACTTGCTCCCTGGGGGAAAACTAAATCCTACCAACTCTTTCACCCCCCCTATAACACGCAGAGAAGAACCAAGAGTCATCTTTCTTGAGTTTACATACCACTAGGTCGTTCTGGCGTTCGATGAATAACTTCACTACTCCCCGCTTTCTTTAATCGCAAGTTACTCGCC
>Ga0315287_10001413_pt1 | contig 22053 bp, 19 predicted proteins | sample YL17G11_0_MG_FD_205037 | JGI IMG/M metagenome (GOLD analysis project Ga0315287, IMG submission 205037) | Sediment microbial communities from Yellowstone Lake, YNP, Wyoming, USA - YL17G11_0 | ecosystem: Environmental > Aquatic > Freshwater > Lake > Sediment | place: USA: Wyoming | collected...
ACATAACAAATCGCTTGACTTCTTCTTCCCGGTAATAAACACTCTTCATCTATTTATTGGTTTGATGGGGAAAAATCCAAATTGACCATTCCCGCAATCCCAAAAGGATGGGGAGGAGACAGGTATAATGGCAAAACAATCTGAGAATTCCAAATTATACGGTCAGTGGAACCTTGAGGAAATAAAGAACCTGATCAACATCATTAACAAGAATAAAATCAAGGAGTTTGACCTTGAACAGGGGGGTATGAAGATACGGATTGTCACCCAGTTCCAGGATACATCCAAGGCTCAATCCGGTGTTTCCAATAACATACCCCAGGTGGTTCCCATGATGACCGCCCCTATGATATCCCCCTCCATGCCTGGGCCCAAACCTGTGGAAGATTCATCGCCCTCCCCCGGAACCAAAAAGGATGAATCTCCCCCCCCTCCTGAGAAGAAGGAGGAGGATAAAAATATCGTGGAAATCAAATCCCCCATGGTGGGAACCTTCTATCGCGCCCCATCTCCCGAGTCTCCGCCTTATGTCCAGGCTGGGGATCGCGTGAATCCAGAAACAGTGCTCTGCATTGTGGAAGCCATGAAGCTCATGAATGAGATCAAGGCAGAAATGAGCGGCACGATGGTAGATATTCTGGTGGAAAATGGCCAGCCGGTGGAATACGGCCAGCCCATGTTCAAGATTAAAAAGGGTTAATTCAGATTTATCAGGAAGAATGACGTTTGTTCAATAAAGTATTGATAGCGAATCGGGGAGAAATCGCCCTCCGTGTGATCCGCGCGTGTCGGGAACTGGGGATTCGTACAGTTGCTGTATTCTCAGAGGCTGACGTAGATTCCCTGCATGTGCGTTTTGCAGACGAGGATGTGTGCATCGGCCCCCCGCCCAGCAGTGAGAGCTATCTGAATATCGCCCGGATCATCAGCGCAGCGGAAATCACGGATGCGGATGCCATCCATCCGGGATACGGTTTCCTGGCTGAGAATGCCCACTTTGCGGAAGTGTGCCGGGAGTGCAAGATCAAGTTCATCGGGCCATCGCCGGAAGCGATCCGCACCATGGGCGACAAGGCAGTTGCCAAGAAGACCATGTCCAAAGCCGGGGTGCCGGTTGTGCCGGGAAGCGAAGGGATCGTCAAAACTCCGGATGAAGCGCAACGGATCGCCAGCGAGATCGGGTATCCGGTCATTATCAAGGCTTCCGCCGGAGGGGGAGGCCGCGGGATGCGCATCGCGCATACGGATGCCAGCCTCACGACCGGGTTCTTGACTGCGCGCAGCGAGGCGGAATCCGCCTTCGGCAATCCGGATGTGTACATAGAGAAATATGTTGAAAATCCGCGGCATGTAGAGATCCAGATTCTGGGGGATGAAAAGGGCAATGTCATTCACCTGGGCGAGCGCGACTGCTCCATCCAGCGCCGGCATCAGAAACTCGTGGAGGAGACTCCGAGTCCGGCTGTGGATGACGCAATCCGCAGCGCCATAGGCAATGCGGCTGTGACCGCAGCAAGCGCCATAGGGTATGCCGGCGCGGGAACCGTGGAATTCCTCCTCGCGCCTGATGGAAAATTCTTTTTCATGGAAATGAACACCAGGATCCAGGTGGAACACCCGGTCACGGAATGCGTCACAGGCATTGATATTGTGCGGCAGCAGATCCTGGTTGCAGCCGGGGAAAAACTCGCATACAAGCAGGAGGACATCCGATTTAACGGACATGCGATCGAGGTGCGCATCAATGCGGAGGATCCGGATCGGAACTTCATGCCGAGTCCGGGAACCATCACAACCTATCACTCCCCCGGCGGTCCGGGCATCCGCGTGGACAGCCATGTGTATGAGGATTACATTATCCCCCCCACGTATGATTCCATGATCGCCAAGCTCATCGCGTGGGATGTGGATCGAATGAGATGCATACGTCGCATGATCCGGGCGCTGGATGAATTCATCATTGAAGGGGTGAAAACAACCATCCCTCTTCATAAAAAGATCCTGCAAAATTCCCGGTTCCTCAGGGGAAAATATGATACTCATTTCATCGAAACGGTTTTTGGACAGAAGAAAAAGAGGGAATGAATAATTCTTGAAAAAAGGGACAAGGTATTGTCTGGTATCCCTATATAAAAAGGAGGAACAGGATTTATGGCTTTGGAAAAACAGCTGGGAGAGATCAGTATCGAAAATTCCGTGGTAGCCACTATTGCAGCCATTGCCGCGCAGGAGGTGGAGGGCGTGGCCGGCATGGCAGGCAAGTTCTCCCTGACTGAAATGCTCGGCCGCAAGGACGCGGACCGCGGCGTCAAGGTGGATATCCTGGAAAACTCCAGGGCTGTGATCACCGTTGAGGTTAAGGTGGAGTATGGGTGCAACATGTATGAAGCAGCGCATGAACTCCAGCGCAAGATCAAAAACAACGTGGAACAGATGACGGGCCTGGCGGTGGAAAAGATCAATGTGAAAATCAATGGGATCGTGCTCAAGGAGAAAAAGGAACGAACAGGTCATGGAGATGGAAGATCGAAACTGGCGGTCCGATGATCTTCCGCTTGTTATGAATCCTCAGCGCCCCAGGGCATTCGAAAATCCCGGACTCGGGTTATAAAAGGAGTTTGATATGGTGTATCTCTTTAAAAAATTGTGTCTTTTTCTGATGCTTGCGCTCCTGTTTATCATAGGAATCTATGCCTTAAGCAAATATGCCTATTTTCCCACAATTCTGAAAGCCTCGCTCAAGGAACTTTACTTTTTTTTCCTCTGGTCTGAGAATTCCAAAATCGCCTTTTGGCTCCTTGTCACACTGCTTCCGCTCTTTTACCTCTTCTTCAGCCTGAGGATGTACTCCATCAGAGAGGGATATCTGATCAAGGGCAAGGAGGGGAATTCCATGATTTCCAGGGGCGCGATTGTGAAGTCCCTCGTGAGCGCGGTTCGAACCGTGCCGTCGGTGCTCAAGGTGCGGCCTGTGATCAGGAATGAGCATGGCGGGCTTAATATCACTCTCCAGACCGTTATCAAGCTCGAGCAATTTGTGCCCAATATTTGCGAGCGGATCAGGTCCAGGGCGCGCAGCACCCTGATCGACGTCCTGGGCATTGAGCGCATCACCCGCATTGACGTACAGATTACAGAGGTCAAGCTTCTCCATCCCCCTATTGCGGAACGCATCCCCAAACCTGTGCGGGAACCGGAGAAAAAGCCGTCAGAGGGCGGCGCCAGTCCCAAGTCCGCGCCCTCCTCCAATACCAGAACTGCGCCCCCATCATCCTCGAAAGAAAACATCTGAGATAATAAACCGGGAAGACTTTCTTAAGAAAATTACCGGAGATCCCAATATTTGCTTTGGAAAACCTTGCATGAGATTTATCGGGGATTTTCATATTCATTCGCATTTTTCCGTGGCAACGAGCAGGGATCTTGTTCCCGAGCATCTGGACTGGTGGGCCAGGATCAAAGGGATCAAGGTGATCGGCACGGGCGATTTCACGCATCCGGGTTGGATCAAGGAACTGGAGCAGAAGCTCGAACCTTCGGAGCCGGGGCTTTTCAGGCTGAAAAATAAATACAGGATGGAAACGGATTTGCCGGCAATGGCTGACCGTGAGCCGCGGTTTATCCTCACCGCGGAAATCAGCAGCATTTACAAGAAATCCGGCCGCGTGAGAAAGGTTCATAATCTGATCTTGGCCCCTGATTTTCAAGCCGTGAAAAAAATCCAGCGCAAACTCTCCAGGATGGGGGCGAATATCACATCCGACGGCCGGCCGATCCTGGGGCTGGATTCAAAAGATCTCCTGGAATTATGCCTGCACGCCTGTGAGGAAATCTTCTTTGTTCCTGCGCACATCTGGACGCCGTGGTTTTCCGCGCTCGGAGATAAATCCGGGTTTGATTCCATCGAAGAGTGTTTCGAGGATCTGACGGATCATGTGCATGCTGTGGAGACCGGGCTTTCCACTGATCCGCCCATGCACTGGCTGTGCAGTTTTCTGGATCGTTTTACCCTGATCTCCAATTCCGACGCTCATTCCCCGGACAAACTGGGGCGAAACGCCAATCTGTTCGATACGGATCTCTCGTATGAGGCGATAACCGTCGCGATAAAAACCGGCGATCCGAAGCGCTTTCTCGGCACGATCGATCTCTTTCCCCAGGAGGGGAAATATCATTACGACGGCCATCGGAAATGCGGGATTGTATGGGATCCGGTGGAAACGCTCAAACATAAAAATCTTTGCCCCAGGTGCGGGAAAAAGGTCACGATCGGCGTGATGAACCGGATTGCGCAGCTCGCGGATCGGGATGATCCCCTGCTCCGCAAAAACCAGCTCCCGTTTTACTGCGTGATCCCGCTCAGGGAGATTCTATCCGAACTCCTGGGGTGCGGCAAGAACACCAAGAAGGTGGATCAGGTATATCAGGCGCTCGCGCGCAAGGCCGGAGGGGAAATGGATCTGCTTCTTTTTCTCCCGATCGAGGAGATCGAGAAGAAGAGCGACAGAAAACTGGCTGAGGCGATCCGGCGCATGAGGGAGCGGCAGGTGTATGTAAAGGAAGGGTATGACGGCGAATTCGGAAGGGTCAAACTCTTCCGTGAGGGGGAGATGAATCTCCTGGATCCTGAGCCGATGCTTTTTGAAATTCCGGTTTCTCTCGCGCCAGCGGAAAAGAGAAAACTCATCAGCTTTGACTTGAAGGAATATCGAAAAAAGAAAGGCGCACGGGCAAATTCATTATCCATCCGGGAAGATTCCGAGATCTACGAAGCAGAAGGCAAACAATTTCAGGGTCTCAATCTGGCGCAGCAGAAGGCGGCGCAGCATGAGCGGGGTCCGGCGCTCATTATTGCAGGACCCGGATCCGGAAAAACACAAACCCTTACGTATAGAGCAGCGCATTTGATCAAAAACAAGGGTATTGCATGCGAAAACATCCTGGCTGTGACTTTCACCAACAAGGCTGCCGCAGAGATGAAGCAGAGATTAAAGGCTCTTCTGAATAATCCGGACATCAGCGCCCATCTCCAGGTGTTCACGTTCCACGGCCTGGGATATATGATCCTGAAGAAATACGCGGAAAAAGCGGGAAGGCGGAGATATTTTTCCATTGCGGATGAAGAGGATAAAAAAGGGATTCTGGCGAAACATCTGAAATGCGATGCAAAAAAAATCCATCAGATCTCCAATGCCCTGAGGGAGGCAAAACAAAACTTCAAATCTCCAGAAGAGCTGGAAGACGGGGACATGGGAGAGATCTATTCCAGGTACGAAAAGATTTTGCAGGAATTAAACATGTTCGATCTCGATGACCTGATCTGTCATCCCGTGAAAATCTTTGAAAAGCATCCTGAGATATTGAAGGAGTATCGGGAGAAATATCCCTGGATCCTGGTGGACGAATACCAGGATGTGAATTTTGCCCAGTATCGGATGATAAGGATGCTGATGCCTGAGGCGGATTCGAACCTGTGCGTGATCGGGGATCCAAACCAGGCGATTTACGGTTTCCGCGGGGCGGACGTCAGGTTCATCCGGCAGTTCAGGGAGGATTATCCCGACGCTGCCGTGTATCGGTTAAACACGAGTTACCGGTGTTCGGATAATATCTTGCGCGCCTCTGGCAGCGTGATCCAGGAGGGCGGCGGTGCGGGCGATTTTCTCACAGGCCTCACCCGGGGTGTCAAAATCAGGATCGTGGAGAATGACACGGACAAGAGCGAGGCGGAGTTTGTGGCACGAACCATAGAGCAGATGATCGGCGGCACGCGGTTTTTCTCCATGGACAGCGCAATTACCCAGGGGAACGAGGAAGAAGACATCAGAAGCCTTTCGGATTTTGCCATCCTGTGCCGGATCGGGAAAGAGATGAAAGCCCTGGAAAAAGCCCTGACCGATCATGGCATCCCGTATCAAACCGTTGGAGACGATCCCTTCTTCATGCAGGAGCCTGTGAGATCAGTCATCGAGATTCTGAAACTTCTCGTTAATCCGCAGAATGAATTTCTGAAGAAGAAATTCAAGGCAAAGAAAGAGAGATTCAAGATTAATCCGAAGAAATGGACTCAGGTCCTCCGGGAAAAATCTGTTAAAGATGCCGTCACTGCAATCATGGACGCATTTTTCAATGGGGCAAAGAATGAAGAGGAACCTGCAATCACGAGACTCCTCGATCTGGCGGAAGAATTTGGCGGGGATTACGAGGAATTTCTGAGACTTACAGCCCTCGGGATAAGCGCGGACGCATACAGACCTGATATGGAAAACGTGACGCTCATGACCCTTCACGCATCCAAGGGACTGGAGTTCAAATGCGTTTTTATTGTAGGATGCGAGGAAGGACTTCTCCCCTATTCTCTGTTCAAGAACCTGGCTGCTGAAATGGAGGAGGAAAGGCGGCTTTTGTATGTAGGCATGACGCGTGCGATGAACCACCTGTTTCTCACCCATGTGAAAAAGAGGATGCTTATGGGCAGGGAATACCGCCTCCCGCGCAGCTCATTCCTGGACAGAATCGAAAAGGAACTTCTGGAATATACCAGACCCGAATACAAAAAATCCGCTGTCCGGGACGATCCCCAACTGACGCTTTTCTGAATATGAAATTCATCCCAAATTTCCCTTGTTTTTGAGGCGGGAAGGGGGTGAGAATTTTATTTGTTATGCCGTGGTAGAATACCGGGACGGTTGAATATCATTTTCACATGCGGGTTGGGACATGGATGAATTCAAGAAAAAACTGAAGCGTTTTACGCCGATCAGGTATCATCTGACCTCCCGGATCCTGATGATCATCATCCCGATCCTTGTGGCTATGGCTGCGATTGACTATGGCCGCACGAAAATGGATATGATGTCCAATTTCCTGGGAACCAAGGGGCAGGCGGAGAGCGCCATTCTTCATGCGGTCAAGATGGCGGAAAGCGCATATACCCTGTACAGCGCTTCCCTGGATAAGAACATGGAACAATCTCTTACCGCGTTCCTGAAAGCCTTTGAGAATGCTGACTGGGATCCGGGAAAAATGGATCTTGGATCATTAAAGGAAACACTCGGCGGCAAAATGGACCTTTATATTATTGATGAAAATAACATTGTGGTTCAAACGACCTACCCTACGGACCAGGGGCTGGATTTTAAAACATTTCCGGATCTTGGAGAATACCTGAACACGGTCAGACAAGGCAGCGGTTATGCGAGTCACAGAATCACGCCGGAAATCAGGACCGGCAAACTCCGGAAATACGCCTATATGCCCACCCCGGATCAGAAATATATACTCGAACTTGGCCTGGTATCGGATGAATTCAACGAGATTGTAAAAGAACTCAACTATCTGAAAATCGCCAGGGAATTGATCAACTCCTATCCTCATTTGAATGATATCCGGGTGTTCGACATGAATGGTCATTTGATCGGAGATCCAGATATGAACACAGACGAAATCACCAGGGAACATATCAAAAATGTGGCTGAGGACAAAATGAATCTGGAAATCCCTGCGGATGAGAGGGGCGCATCCCGCACTTACCTTTATGTGCGATCAGAGGGGGGAAAATACAGGATGGAAACCACCCGTGTGGTGGAGCTGACATGGAACACCTATCTGATGGATATGGAACTCCGGAACAAAGCGAGGTCCAATCTTGCCGTGAGCGTCATTGCCATTATCGGCAGCGTGATCATGACCCTCTACATCTCGGGCCGCATCTCCCAACCCCTTCATAAGATCGTCCGGGATGTGGTGACCATTGCCCGGGGGGATCTGGATCATAAAATTGAGGTGAAGGAGGAAAACGAGCTTAAGATTCTCGAACAAAGCATCAATATGATGGTGAACACCATCAAGGACAATATGAGAAAGATCCGGCAATACAGTGAAAATCTGGAGGAAAAGGTGAAGGAGCGGACGCACAGACTGGAGGAAGCCAATGACCAGCTGGAATTGTTTGTGTATTCCGTCACCCATGATCTCAGGGCGCCATTGAGCAAGATTGAGAATCTGTGCACAATCCTGCTGGAGGAGCATGGGAAGGATCTCAATTTCGAATGCCGTGCCCAGGCGGAAAAGATTTATGTGGAATCCCGCCGCATGGACAAATTGATCATTGATCTTCTTGCCTACGGCCGCATGAGCAGAATGGAAATCCAGATGGAACAGGTTGACTCAAAAGCCGCGATTTATCGCGCCCTGTCGCAACTGGAACTCAAGATCAATGAAAAGGATGCGGAGATCTCCATCAAAGGGGATATTCCGGATGTGCTGGCGCATGCCTTGACTCTGCAGGAAATCCTTGCCAATCTCATTTCCAATGCGATCAAATATACGGCGCCCGGGGTGAAACCCCGGATTGTGATCCGGGCGGAGGAAAAGGGGGGGAAGGTCAGGATTTTCGTGGAGGACAACGGCATAGGCATTGATCCCCAATACCATGAAAAGATCTTCATGCTGTTCGAACGCCTTCATACAGTTGAGGAGTATCCGGGCACAGGCGTGGGACTTGCGATTGTGAAAAAGGGGATTGAAAAAGTGTGGGGCAAGGCGGGATTGACCTCCGCTCCGGGAAAGGGAAGCAGCTTCTGGATTGAACTGCCGGTGTCGGCCCGGGTGGAGCAAGACTATGGTGGATAAAACGGCGGGGCAAATGAGCACAATTTTATCCAATATTTTACCCGCCTATATGGCGGGCCAATATCTTATCAAGTACGATTAAGATTATGATTACGATTACGATTATGAAGAAAGAGGGGGGAGGATGAGGATCAGCGAGATATATCCTGCGATCCAGGGGGAAACGAGTTATGCGGGAGAACCCTGCGCCATTATTCGGCTGGCAGGATGCAATCTGGAGTGTTCGTGGTGCGATACACCCCAGTCTGAATCTATGAAAACGGAACTGAACGTGGAGGAAATTCTCAACCGATGCCGCACAATCGGACTTTCTCTGATTCTTCTCACAGGCGGGGAACCGCTCCTGCAGAAAGAGTCGCTTGCGTTGATGAGGAAACTCGTGGGAGAGGGATACACTGTGCTCCTGGAAACGAACGGCTCCCTTCCCCTGGAGGGCATCCCGGAACCGGTGGTGATTATCATGGATGTGAAATGTCCGGGGAGCGGGATGGAGGGACGGATGATGCTGGAGAACCTGGAGAGGCTGCGGCCCTGGGATGAGGTGAAATTCGTGATCGCGGACAGGCGGGATTTTGATTATGCGCTGGGGATTGTCAAAAGTCGCCATCTGACAGAGAGGGTGAAGGTGCTTTTTTCGCCTGAGTTTGACCGAATGAATTCCGGGGATCTTGCGGACTGGATCCTTGAGACGCGTCTTCCGATCCGGCTCAATCTCCAGATCCATAAATATGTCTGGGGATCAAATGCCAGAGAGAAATAAGGCATTTGCGATTTAAAATTATGAGAAGATTTTTTTGTTTAATAATTGTGCTTTTATTTTCCCACACGGCTATCGGTGCGCGGGAGTATTATATCACACCGGACGGTGAGACGGTGTATTACAATCCCGCGCCGCGGATTTTTGTATATAAACCGGAAGAAGAATCAAAGGAGACGATCTCCGCCTTCGTACTCCATGCGAGGGGCGAGAAGTATGTCCTGGAACCCGGCGGGATTTTTGCCGCGCCCAACAACAGGATTTATGTGACGGATGCAGGAGAAGGCAGAGTCAAGGTATTCGATGTCTTCGGAAAAATCCAAAAGCAGTTGGGGCAGCCGGGGAAAGGCCCGACGGACCTTCGCAAGCCCGGATCAGTTGCTGTAAGCCCGCTGGGGGATATCTTTGTCGCGGACAGGGAGACAAGGAAGATTTTGATATATGACTTTTCAGGAGATGTTCGCGGGGCGCTGGGGCCTGTGGGACAAGAGGAGGCGCGGTTTGAACTCCCTGCTGATATTGCGGTCAGCGAGGAGGGAACAATTTTCGTCCTGGATTCAGAAAAAAGCAGGGTTGTCCGCTACTCATACAAGAAGGAGTATGAATCGAGCTGGGGGATTTTCGGCTCGGATGCGGGAAAGCTGAATCATGCACAGAGCCTTGCCATTGGTAGAAACGGGGATCTTGTGATTGCGGACACTCAGAATCACAGGGTGGAGATCTTCACCCCTGAAGGAAGACTTGTTCAGAGTTTCGGTAAAAAAGGAAACAAGCCGGTGGAGTTTCAATTTCCCCATACGATTGCTACGGATAAATCAGGCATGATCGCGGTCGGGGATAATGGCGGCGCACGGATTCAATTTTTCACTCCCCTGGGCCAATACCTGGGCAATATCAGGTTCGGGGATGGGGATCAGTCCATGACTGGTGTGAATGCGGCGGATCTGGCTTTTGATTCTATCAGCGCCCTTTATATTGTGGACAGCGAGGGACAGAGGGTTCTGAAAATTCCACCCCAGGACCTGGAAAGAATCCTGAAACCATTGAAGAAGACAAAAGGGGGGAAATAACGGGCGTCCATCCCTTGTTCCCATGAAAAACCTTATAAAAAATATCTTCCCAATTGTTCTGGTTTCCATCGTGGCGTTTCTGCCGTGCGTGACAGGAGAATTCCTCTGGGACGATGAATTTCTGATTGTGTATAATCCCCTGATCAAGAGTTTGAAAAATATCCCCCAGGCTTTTACCCGTCCCTTTTTTCCAAGCGTGTTTGAAACACCCCAGATCACGTTTTACAGACCACTGGTCACGATTGCGAACATGGTGCAATACGCGATTTTCGGTTTGCGTCCCTTCTGGTGGCATGCCTTCAATATTTTTTTACATGCAATGAATGCGGCGCTGTTTTACCTGTTCCTGGTTAAAATTCTTCATACATCTCAACGCGAATCCATGTTTATTTCCATGTTTTATGCCATTTTGCCGGTTCATACAGAGGCGGTGTGTTTCATCTCCGGCAGAACGGATGTGCTTGCGCTGTTATTCATTCTCTCCGGAATGTTGTTCTTCTTTCAGGAAAAAGGAAACCGCGCATACATGATTTCCATCATCTGTTTTATCCTTGGGCTTTTATCAAAAGAACTTGTGTTGATGTTCCCTCTGGCGCTGATGGCGGTCGATTACGCACGTTCAGAGGAACCAGGATTAAGCCTGTGGATCAAACACAGGTTTCGCCCCTTGATTCTGCGACTTGTTCCCTTTTTCATCATCTCCGGGATTTATCTTTTCATTCGATTCTTCCTGATCAAGGGGATTGAGATCCCTTCTTATCCCTCGGGCAACGCCCTGACCAGCTGGCTGACCATGCCGAAGGTCTTCGGCAGATATCTCTTCCTGTTAATACGGCCTTTTGATCTGAATTGCGACTATACAAATTTCTTCAGCATTGAACATTCCCTTCTCTCCCCCAGGGTTATTGGGCCCGGTCTATTTGTCATCCTGTTTCTCGGACTGATCCTTGTATTATTTTTAAAAAAGAAATCCCCATTCCTGGGTCTTTTCTGGTTTCTTGCCTTCCTGTTCCCTGTTATGAATATATTTCCACTTGGGCTCTGGATGGCGGAACGATTTTTATATATCCCGATTCTTGGATTTTCTCTGTATCTTGCATTTCATTATCAGTCCACATTCTCACAAAAGCGTGAAGAGAAAAATCTGATTCTTGAATATTCGGTTCGAATTCTGGCGATAATATTCTTCGGATCTTTTGCCTTTTATCACAGCTTTATATGGCAGGATGCTGAACATCTGTGGGGAGATGCTGTGGAAAAAAACCCGAATAATCCCCAGGCGCGGATCATTTATGCGCAGATCCTCAGTTCCCGCGGGAAAAATCCGGAGGCGCTCAAACACCTGGCGGCGTTGGATCAGATCAAGGATATCATGGAAAAAGCGCCTGCCCTTTCCCTGAAAAAGGAGCAGACCCTTGTCAAGATTTATACAGCGACCGGGGAATTCGCCCGGGCGGACGAGGCCATTCAAAAGGCGAAGGAGATTCTGCCAGAATCCTCCTCCAACCTTGTGCTGGAAGGAAGCCTCCGGATGCATGAGGGGAAATTCCAGGAGGCGGAGAAATCTTTTCTGGAGGCGCTTGAGAGAAAACCGGACCAGATGGGGGCTATTGTGGGATTAATGGAGATATGGGACAAACGGAATGAGCCGGCGGACAAGATTCTCGCGTTTGCGGAAAAAGCCATCAGCGCCAATCCGGATTATGTGCCTTCGTATATTTACAAGGGCAAGTCTCTACGGGATCTGGGGCGCGCACAGGAGGCAATGGAATGCTTCCAGAGAGCGCTCCGTCTTTCGCCTGACTCGCCCGAAGGGTATCTGTTTCTTGCGGATCTGTATGAAAGCCGGGTCACGGATTCCGATCCCCGGCACTCCATGGAAAAAGCGGCGGCGCTTTATCTGGAGCTGCTCCGACGCCATCCGAATAATATCGACGCCCTGACCAACCTTGGAGTCTTTTATGTGCGGATGGGAAATAAAATAAAAGCGAGAGAGATGTGGGAGGAGGTTTTGAAAATTGATCCCCAGGATCAGGAGGCCCTGGAAAACCTGCGCCGGCTGGAGGCGGATGTAAAAAAGAAGTAACGTTTTATTTCATGGGTTGCTCATACCCTGAATATTTACCTTGATAAAGACCGGGGGAATAATACGCTTATCTTTCATTATTCCCTGAGAAAGTGTTCTCCATGAAACCGAATCCCGATCATGCAGCATATATCAAAATTCTACGGAATATGACGCCGGAGCAAAGGCTGGAGAAATCTCTTGAACTATCCGAACTCATAAGGGATCTTTTCAAACACGGGCTCCGGAAACGATTCCCGGAACTGTCTGAAGAGGAGTTTCACAAACTCTATCTGGAACGGCTCGATCTATGTCACAACAGGAACTACTAAGAATCATTACCAGGGCACTTGAAGGCATCGGCATTCCCTACATGGTGACCGGTTCTTTCGTTTCAAGTCTTCAAGGCGAGCCGCGCGCCACTCATGACATTGATATCGTGATTACAATCAATCCATCACAGACAGATAAGATGTTTCAGGCGTTTTCCCCCTCCGAATTCTATATTAATCTTCAGAGTATTGTTCATGCAATCAATCAAAAAGGGATGTTCAATATCATTCATTCGAGGGAAGGTCTGAAGATTGACTTCTGGATTCTGACGGATTCTCCCTTTGACCAAAGCCGTTTTTCCCGCAGGTATCCTGAAGACTTTCGGGAAATGAGAATATATGTTTCACGAGCGGAAGACACTATTTTAGCGAAATTGCGATGGGCGAAAGTCTCGGGAGGAAGCGAAAAACAATTTTTCGATGCCTTAAGAGTATATGAGGTTCAATATGGAAATCTGGATTTGAATTACCTGGAAAAGTGGGTGATAGAGTTGGACCTTGATTCGTTGTGGAGTCGGTTGATAAAAGAGGCGCAAATTATTTAAATATTTTATCTATTTGAATTTTACGATTGTGACCCCACCGCCGCCCTCCTCGGGAATGCCGTACCGGTACTCCTTCACCAGAGGATGATATTTGAGAAAGTCATGCAATGCCCTGCGCAGAGCCCCTGTTCCCACGCCGTGCAGCAGCCGGACATAAGGCAGGTCCGCCAGCATCGCATCGTTCAGATATTGCTCAACCGCAGACAGCATCTCCTCCACGCGCATGCCGTGAAGATCGAGATCAAAAGGCACATTATCCTTTTTCTGATAGACGATCCTGGTGCTTCTTTGGGGGGGCACATCTGCCGCAAGGGGGATTTTCAGGCCTGAAAGAGGCGCAGTGACTTCCATGCCTTTCAGATTGATCGTTGCCAGGGACTTGACGCGATCCACATCCTGGATCTCTCCATACTCATTCAGGGAAGGGACATAAACGGTCATGCCCGGGACGAATTGATCCGGATTCGTTGTTTCGATATATTTTTCGCTGACCTTGCGCTGCTGCTTCTCCACTTTCTGAATTTCCCTGGTGATTTCCTTGCGCGCCTCCACCACAGCCTGGCGCGTGGGGAGATGGGCGATCTGTTTTTCAATGAACAGGCGCGCCTCTTTGAGGAGGGATTCCTTTGCTGCGAGCATATCCTCCTCCATCCGGCGTTCCTTTTCCTTGAGATAATCCTGGAGCTCCGTCATCTGGCGGCGAAGCTTTTTCTGTTCTCCGAGGAGCTGGGTGATCTCCCTTTTATTCGCCTCGATCTCCTTTTCCTTTTTCTGAAGGGAGGCGACGAGCTGGGAAAGGTCAGCTTCTCCGCTGGGGAGAAGTGTTCTTGCGCGTTCCATGATGTCGGGAGAGAGTCCTTCCCGCTCCGCAATCAAAAACGCCTGGCTTGCGCCGGGAACATCGAGCATGATCTGGAAGGTGGGATCGCGTGTGACTTCATCCAGGCGGAAGGAGGCATTGCGTGCGCCGGGGAACTGGTGCGCCCAGGCTTTGAGGGGGGAAAGGTGGGAAGTGGCAATGGTCAGATCTGCGCATTGCGCCAGTTTCTCCAGGATGCTCACAGCCAGTGATCCGCCCTCCGCAGGATCCGTTGCCGTGCCCAGCTCATCGAGCAGCACAAGGCTTCGCCCATCCGATTCCCGTATAATCCCGGCAATGGCGCGAATATGAGCGGAGAAGGTGCTGACGCCTTCCGTGACGTCCTGAGCATCCCCGATATCGGCAAACCATTTGTGGAAAATCGGAAACCGGCTGTCCGGATGTGCTGGAACCGCCAGACCGGATTGAACCATCATGGAGAGGAGGCCGATGGTTTTGAGCGCTGTGGTTTTCCCGCCGGCATTGGGTCCGGTGATCATGAGGACTTTGTCCTCGTCTTTCAGTTCCAGAGAAAGCGGAACAGAAGTTTTTTGATCCTTGAGGTAAAGGAGGGGATGGTGTCCCCGCAGGATTTTGACGTTTCCCTCCTCTACAACTTCCGGGATGGAGAAATAATGAACCAGGGCGAACCGGGCTTTGGCATGAAGAAAGTCGAACTGAACAGTCAGGCCAGAGTTCGTGTAAAGAACGTCCTTATGGGAACGGGTAATGTCGCTGAGTTCGACAAGGATCCTCATGATTTCATCGCGGATCCTGATCCTGATGGCTGCCAGGTTATTGGTGAGTTCGACAATTTCCAAAGGTTCTATAAAGACCGTCTCGCCGGTGCCGGACACGTCATGAAGAATGCCCTGGACCCTGCTCCTGGCTGCGGCCCGGACAGGAAGGACATACCGATCGCCCCGCAGTGTATAAAAATCCTCCTGAAGAAGTTTCTGCTGGACGAAGAAACGGACAAGGCGGTTCAGATCCTTCTGGATCCGGCGTTCGGAAGAATCCTTTTCCCCGAAGAGTTTTTTCAAAGCCGGAGAGGCGTTGTCCCGAACCTGACCCTCTTCATCAATCTTGGAGCGGATGAGGTCTGCAAGTTCCGGAAGAGGAGTGAGACCCTGAAATTTCCGCCAGAGAAGGGGGGCGAGTTCCCGGTGATGGGAAAAAAATCTCCTTAATTCCTTCACAAAATCGAGATACCCGGCGAGGCTCAGGAATTCCCCGCCTTCGAGAAATGACCCTTGAGATTCCAATTTTTCAAGGAGAGGCAGGGGATCGCACAACCCTTCTACCGGAGGCGATTCTCCCCTGTCGAACAGATCGAGCATCTGTCGGAGATAGTCGAGCTCTCCGCAAATAAATTGCAGTGAGATTTGAGGAGCGAGGGACAAAAAAAGATCCTTGCCCGCCCGGGTCAGGGCATAGGCCGCCCCGGCAGACTTGATCCTGTCAAACTCCAGTAATGTTTCCGCCTTTTGCTGAATGGGAAAAATCCTCAGATAAGATTATATCAATCATTTCAGATTTCCTCAAAAACTTCCTCCTGGCTTTCGATCTCTTTCCGGAGTTCGTCAATATCCTTGAATTTGACCGTGAGCTTCATATAAGAGGCGCAAAGACCATAGATGATCCATACCAGGAGACCCAAGCCCCCCGCATGAACGAAGTTCACAAGTCCATAGAAATAAGGAATTGCCAGGAGGGCTATAAGGGAGGCATTGATGTCGCGGTAATAAGAGGCTGGCGTCTGCTGGCGCCACCTTTGAAAGAGGAGCCCAAGCAAAAAGGCGGAGAAGAGGAGAAAGGCCCACAGCCCCAGCATCCCGGATTCACAGGCGATCTGAAGATACCAGCTGTAGGGATGAGGTCTCTTCTCAAACCGGGTCAAGGGGCTGATCAGTCGGCAGACGGACTCGAATTGCCTGGATCCATACCCTGTGCCGAACACAGGATATTTCTTTATGAGTTCTCCCACCACTGCCCATCTTTCCAGATAAAATCCCACCCTGGAGGAGGGGTTTTTATATTCGCTGACACGGAACAGGTCCGCATAGTACTGCCTCATGACTGCGGGCATGATAATGACCAGAAGCAGGAGCACCAGGATCAGGGGAATCAGGTATTTCCATTTGGTTAGAAGGGCGAGGAGGATCATGGAAAAGGAGAGGGCGAGCAAGGCTCCCCTGGAGAGGGTCAGGATCAAGGCGGCAAAAGCCAGAAACGCGGTGAGCGCCACCCACTGGCGGGAAATGCGTTTGATGGTGATAAAATACTGGAGCATGATCAGATGAAGCCCGATGGCGAGGAAAAGGGACATCTTTTGGAAGTGGGAAAATGGGAACTGGACATGAAAAAGGGGATTCAGGCTGGAAAAATCGAACAGCCGGACAGCCTCTTTCCTCACGAGCCAGTTCTTGACCATGTAGCTTCCGGCAGGATAAGCCGCGCCCTGCACCAGGACAGTGATGGATACAGCCAGGACCGCCAGATACGCAGCCAGGATCACCTTTTTGAATGTATCAAAGCTTCTGACATTATCCGAGATGCAGAGATAGAGGAGGAGATAAATCACAAATCCCTTGCGGAGCTGGGGGAAGCTCTCCTCCGGGAAAAAGGAGAGAAACGCGGAGATAAGCACAATCACGCCGTAACACAAAATCGCGAAATCAAAGGCCTTCTTCAGTTTCCAGTGGGACACACTGGGGCGAAAGGCGTATTCCCTGTTGACAATCAGGAGGACGCAAAAGGAAAGCATGCCCAGTTCGGGGAAAAAGGAGCGGAAAACATCCGGGAGGGGTTTGCGGCCGAACAGGAGAACGAGATAAAATATCACAATCAGTCCGGCGACATATTGGATCACGCTCTTTTTCCACTGCCGGGTTGTGCTTTGTAAAAGAATCCGGATGAACCAGGCTGTGACCGGGAGACTCAGTACGATGTAATAAAACCAGCGCCGTTCCGTTTCCAGCGGGATGGCAAAAAAGACGAGAAAGATGCCCCACAGGGTGAGCGTATCGCAGATCTGGTTAATCTTTTCCCTTCGGCTGAAGATTGTCACGTTTCAAAAAACCTTAAAAGCAATGATAATTCAAATCAATGAACAAGTATAATGTGCCACTTGGGAGAAGAGATTGTCAATGGATCATTGCGGGGAAGAAGAACCAGGGCTGGTGTCAGTGATAAGACAACAAAAAAATTCCCGTGCTGATCCGCATTTTACTTATCTACGTTTTATCGTTAAATCCTGTATTTCCCGAAAATAAAACCCCGCCGGACATGATGATTTTTATCGCTTCTTCAACTTTCATATCCGAATAGATTAATTCGTCTTCCGGTATCAATAAGAAAAATCCCGTAGTGGGATTCGGAGTTGTCGGGTAAAAAACACTGATCAATTTTTTCGTCCCCATTGTCCATGATTTATCGCTCGTGATAAATCCGATTGTATAGATACCCTTCCTGGGAAATTCTATAAGCACAACATGCCTGAAATCAACCTTTTGGGCGGAAAAAAAACCTATCAGCTGTTTTGCGGATCCATACACGTCCTTCACAAACGGCATTTTTCTTATGATGTTTTCAATCCCAACCAACATTTTTTTCCCTATGATATTGGCAGCGATCAATCCCAGCAGCCAGATGAGAAACAGGGATATGATAAAGGAGAGAATTCTAATTGTAAGGATTGAAATCTTGCCATTAAAAACCATTTTCAGTATCGGGCTTACCATAGATCCTGTAATACCCATTAACAGCCATAAAATATATACTGTGATCCAGAGCGGTAAAATAACCAAGAGTCCTGTAATAAAATATTTTCTCCAATTATGATATACCTTATTCAAAAAATTGCTCATTTTATCCTCCCTGTCCGGGTTTTATTCGTTTTTTGTGGTTGTTTGAGAAATTCATTGATAGAATCTGCGACATATTTTGCAGATTGCTTTACTCCTGTTATGATCAGAGAGAAGGGGGCTTTTTACTTCTGATAAACTCAAGGACATCTTCGATATGGCCTGGGCTTTTGACATTGCGGAAGATCTTTATGATGACGCCTTTTTCATCAATAATATAGGTGGAGCGTTCCACGCCCCAGACCTTGATCCCTTCCACGAATCTGGGTTTATAAACACCATAGAGCCGGCTGATCTTCATATTTTTATCACAGAGAAGAAGGAAGGGGATGCCGTGTTTTGTGATGGCTTTATTATGGGAATCGAGGGTTTCGATGCTGATGCCGAGAATCCGGAAGCCCAAGCTTTTAAACTCGGAAAAATGATCCCGGAAGTCGCACAGGAGTCTGGCGCAGTCGGGCGCATCGTTCTTTGTGTAAAAGAAAAGAAGGAGCGGAGAGACCAGAAAATTACTGAGACTCACTTCATTGCCATTACTTGCAGTGATGACAAAATCCAGCGCCTGAGAGCCTTCATCCAGATTGTTTAATTCCGCCATGTTCTTTCTTTCCTTTACATTACAGATATTATAATAAGATTTCCTTTTACAAGATCAAGCTCTTTTTTACTTTGATTTTTGATCCCTGGACTTTTTTATTTTCATTGACGCGACGGGCGCCCCTTGATAGGGAAAGCTTACTTTATATTTTTTAAAAGAAAAGGCTGAACCGTCCATGCCCATCATTAATTCCAAAACAAAAGAGATCATCTGCAAGATCGTGTATGTGGGGCCAAGCCTGGGCGGAAAAACAACCAGCATCCAGGCGCTCCACCATTCCGTGCCGCCTGAGCATCGCTCCCCCCTTCAATCCGTGAACACGGATGGGGATCGAACCCTCTTTTTCGATTACTTTACCCTCAGAATGCCGGAGATACAGGGATTCAAACCCAAGTTCCTCATTTACAGCGTACCGGGCCAACCCTGCTATAAATCCACGAGAAAAATGGTGCTTAATGGAGTGGATGGGCTGGTTTTTGTTGCGGATTCAGCAAAATATCGCTTCTCGGATAATATGGAGAGCCTCCTGGATCTGAAGGGCATGCTCCAGGAGTACGGGTATGTTTATGAGGACATTCCCATGGTTTTTCAATACAACAAACGGGATCTTGCCGACATTACGAGTGTGGAGGAATTCGAAGAGGTATTGAATGACAAGAAGGCGCCTTTCTTTGAATCCATTGCCATTCAGAATAAGAAAGTAATGGAAGCCTTCAAAGCCATCTCCTGGGAAGTTGTGGAGAAACTGAATCAGACCCTCGCTGCCAGAAAAAACTAGCCTTCATGATTCATTCATTTCATCCAAGGGTCCGACCCCGACATCCCATGTATTATTTTCTGATTGACTTCGGAACAGTAAACGAAAAAGATAAATCTGTTTTTTAGCTAATGCCTTTGAATGGAGAATTGCATTTTATGACACACCGTTTGACCATAGAATATTCGGAAAACCTACCGGATGCGCTCCATGAATCTGCCGAAAATTTCGAGCGGGAAGCCAAAATGGCAATGGCGGTCAAGCTTTATGAAATGAAAAGAATATCTTCAGGTATAGCAGCTGAACTCGCTGGGATTGACCGCGTCTCATTCCTTTTGCAATTGAGACGATACGATGTTCCCATGCTCGATACGGAACCTTCAGAGCTTCTTTCGGATATTGCCAATGCCTGAATCACGTGAAATGGTAATCAATACAGGGCCTGTTATTACATTGATTGCCGCACTGGGAAATTTGGATGCGTTGAAGCGTCTTTATTCCCGTGTGATTGTGCCTTTTGAAGTATGCCGGGAGATAGAAATAGACAATTCAACCCGATTCGGGGCAATGGAATTTTCCTCAACCTCCTGGCTTGAAATTTTGGGGTCAGACTCTCCTTTTCTACACTTTATTTATCCGTTCATAGTCTTTTCTCAGATCGTCCCTCTTCTCGATCTTGTTAGCAGAATCATCAATGATTTTCTTTTTTATACCCATATATTCCCCGATCCTTTTCATAGTGAAAAGGAAAGATCGATTCTTTATGGTCGAGCCATAAACAGGAAGTTTTCAACAATGTCTTTCCCTTTCAATTGAAAAGTCTAAAAAGGGAGAGTCTGACCCCAAACTTCCTCCCCAAACTTCCCGTGATTATCGCCTTCTTCTTCGCACAACGCCACTTCATTGAAGGCATTACGCTTACAGGGTTAAAACATTAAAATATTATACCCGTTCAAACCACGAATCCGGCTTTGTCACGCTTATTGCATGACTACGCCGTGACAAGTCCGCAAATACTGTTATAAAGAAAAAAAAACAGTATCCCCTTCGTGGTCAAAACTTGAAAGGCTTTTCATATTGATATTGACATGAAAAACCATAATGTTATATGATTATGTTAATATTTTGAAAGAAGGAGGTGAAAATTATGAACAAAAAATATGGCTTTACATTGATCGAGCTTTTAATTGTTGTAGCCATTATCGCCATTCTCGCGGCAATTGCCGTGCCGAACTTCCTGGAGGCGCAGGTGCGCTCCAAGGTTACAAGAGCCAAAGCCGATATCCGAACCGTAGTCACAGCTCTTGAATCTTATGCGGTGGATTGGAACACCCCGCCTTTTGATGGTTATAATACGGGTACTGGTTTTTGCCCTCCTCCCTATCAATTTTACTGGTATGTTCCGGACGTTGTCACAACTCCGATAGCTTATATAAGCAGCGCTATGCTTCTGGATCCATTCCGAACGGTAAAGAGCATCGGAACCTTGCCCACTGTACCCCCTCATTATGTTGATGGGTGGCGTCGTTATCGTTATACCATGACGATGGGAACCTATCATGTAAAATGGGCGTCCCTTAATCTACGAACGAGCACATCGACTGCATATGCCATTGTTAATAATTATTGGGGAGCCTGGAGACTATGCTCTTCCGGACCCGATCAGGTATACGGTCCATCAGGATGGAGAGAAGCTGAATTAGGTTATTCGGGATTCAATGTTCCTTATGATCCCACTAATGGAACTGTAAGTGGTGGAGATGTCGTTCGTACCCAGAGGATATCGGATCCGAACCAATTGTAAAAAATAATCATATCAAATCCAAAAAGCCTTTCATGAAAATATGAAAGGCTTTTTTTATAAGAAGGTTCATATCTGGAGTTAATCTCATAACAAAAAGAAATAAATATTCCCATTTAATCTTATTTTATAAAAAATTTGGATCATTCCACGCTTTTTTCCCTATATTATGCTTTTTTCGGTAAGGATTAAAAATATGTAACTGTTCAGCACCCCCAAAAAATAGGATTTGAGGTGACTCCACTTTATTAAAACTTACCAAGTGAAATTATGTGCAAACAGAAGTGGGTGTGTCAAGAAGTGTATGATTATAATCAAAGAAAATCTGATGGGCAAGAACTCCAGCAAGCGCTCTATTTGAAAATCGGAGTGAATGGTTTGCCCCGAAAAAGATCGACGAGCGCTTCAAAAGCGTTGTGCGCCTGCTTTCGCGCAGTCTCAATATAACTGCGCAAAATAACGTAAAATTCCGCTCCATCTTTTGACCGGAAACCACCGCTGACTTTCATCTTCACTTTTGCCATGCGTATGTCTCGCTCGGCCTGATTATTATCAAAGGGAACTTCAATATCGCGCAAAAAACGCAAAATCGAATATTTGGGGTCAGAATATTTGGGGTCAGACTCTCCTTTTTTACACTTTATTTATCCGTTCATAGTCCTTTCTCAGATCTTCCCTCTTCCCTATCTTGTTCACAGAATCATAAATGCTTTTCATTTTTATACCCATATATTCCCCAATCTCTTTCCCGGTCCATGACAACTGTTCC
>Ga0315287_10001414_pt1 | contig 22036 bp, 13 predicted proteins | sample YL17G11_0_MG_FD_205037 | JGI IMG/M metagenome (GOLD analysis project Ga0315287, IMG submission 205037) | Sediment microbial communities from Yellowstone Lake, YNP, Wyoming, USA - YL17G11_0 | ecosystem: Environmental > Aquatic > Freshwater > Lake > Sediment | place: USA: Wyoming | collected...
TCATCGAGTATGCGTTTCATGCCCTGCCATTGGGCGTACTCGCTCGTTCCGCCCTCAAGGTACCAGAGATCGAATGAATACCCCGCTATGCCCGTCTTCTTCTGGAAATCGACCAGCTTCTTGATGAACCAGTCCTGCCAACTCCGTACGCCGTTGTCCGGTCCCGCGTAACCACCGGGCTCGTTCTTGCACCAGGTAGTCCACTCCAGATTCTGCATCCAGGGCATAGTCGGATAGACATACGCCACCAGTCCCACGTGCTTGGATTTGGCGTAATCGAGCATTTCCTCGATCGAAGAGGGGATCGTGTCTTTGTTGGGGTCCCACTCGTCCTTTCGGATCTTCTGGCCCAGACCCAGCCACAGGATATGCTCCCAGCCCCATGCGTCCCTGCTCTCTTTGCGGTCCGAAACCTGGCTGTTCGCGGGTGTGTAGATGATATACCCGCAGCCCATTTCCGCGGCGCGGTCGATGATGCGCTTGTATTCCGTGCGGCCCCGCGGCGTGCCGACGTCTATCTGAAAGTCATTTGCGCACCACCCGACATCTATGCGTATGCTCTTTTCCGGCTTCCATGTCATGAACCGGCTCACGCACTCGCGCAGCGCCTGGATCTCGGCTGAGTCGAGCTTCTCGGACCATTCCAGGGCCTTGTCCGGATTTTGCAGATACAGGCTCTCCGAGCGTGATTTGGCCGGACACATAGTTTCGCTCAGTTGGTAGATGCCGATGCAGGCCCTGTCCGACACGAATCGCCCGTATTCCCGCTTCCAGTCCATGTTGGGCTCGTATGACAGGTTTGCGCCGCCATACTGGTAGTACCACTTCATATAGGGGTTCTGTATAAGGAAAAAGCAGCCGTAGTCCGGTTCGTTGTCCTTGGAGCGGGCGAATCTCAGCAGGCTTGCCCAACTCCCGGTCGCGCCGCGGTCTATGCGGGTCTCATACGCGATGGTGCTCTTGATGTTCGCGCAGAACAGCAGGATCTCCTTGATGTGGAATTGATCCCTGCTCGTATGCGCGAAAGACACCTGGCAGGTAACAAACCGCCAGCCGGGCTTCAGCTCATAGATTACATCGAAGTCCACAGCGTCTGCATGCTTGTAGGTAAATGTAATGGAAGTAGAATCTGCTTTCACGCCGATGGGTTTCATCGCGGCGGTTTCGATGTAATACTCATCCATCTGCACCCGGTGCCCATGGCTCCAGAACTCGACCATCTTGCCGAGAGACAGGTCGGTGATGCTCTCCAATCCGCGCGCATCGATCTGCGCGGCGATGAGGCCGTTGCTCAACTTATAGCTATCCGCGGCTGTAGCTGGAAGCGCGATGCAGATGAGCGGGGCGCACATAAGAGCCAGTAATACGGCGGTCCTGATTGCTTTCATAGGAGGGTTCCTTTCGATGAGCGGGTGTGGGAAGCTCACCTGATCTTACCAACTCCACCGCCGGGCTGTCAATGCGCCTGCATTGTCGTAAGGGTTCACCATGCCGGATTATGTGTTCCCGCTACGCTGTGTTGTTGAACATACGCGATCACATGCACACACAATCAGGCTGGATGAGGTCAAAGTAATACCACAAGTACTAGTTGACAAGAAGGCAAACGTGGGCTAGACTACCGTACAGGCGCTTGGCGTGTGGGCATCATGTGCCCGGTGCGGTTTCAAACCGGGCTAACACTTGAGTGGCCCCCTGCCTGGCGGGCCACTCATTCGTATTCAGGAGATTGGATAATCAAGGGGAGGTAGGATCAAATGAAGCTTCTAACTATTACATGCATTGTGGTAATTGCCTTCGCGTGGGCGATTGGCCCAGCAGAAGGCGAGATCATCGCTCAGTACACAAATGCGGTCAGCCAGCGCTTGTACGTGGACAAAGATATCACCACGGCTCAGGCCTTCGTGCCGATCGTAGATAGCACGGCCACGGAAATGCAAGTGCAGTTGTCCCGCTCGCGAGGCACATCGGGCAAAGTGATGGTGGAACTCCGCGGCGAAAGCGCTGGGCACCCCAGCGCGAGCGCGTTGGCCCACGAAGAGGTTTCGTTCGACAAAGTGCCAATGGCAGCCGGGGCATGGATGTCATTCAAATTGACTTCGGCGGTCGCCTTGACAGCCGGGCAGAGGTACTGGGTTATGGTGAAGGTCACCCCCGGCTCGGACATCGACGTTGACTGGTACTCGCTGCCGTGGAATAGCCCCCCCCCGCTTAATTATCCGGATTACGGCGCCGGCGATGACGTACAGTCCAGCACGGATGGCGGGACCACCTGGACGATCATTCAAGGCCAAGACACCAATTTCAAAGTCTTCGGTAGTCGGGCCGCTTTGCCTACCACGACCACTGTCACATTGGACCCAACGTCCGTGGCGACATTCGGGCCAACAACGGCCACGGTCACGGTCAGAGACTCGGGCGGCAACCTGGTCCAGGGACCGGGCACGGTTACTCTCTCGGTTACCAAAGGGACCCTGGGCAGCGCCACGCTCACCCTGTCCAATGGACAAGCGAACACTACATGGACGGCGATAGCCGACACGGCAGGCTACAGCGTGACGGCTACCTACAATGGCCACAGCTACGCCGGCAAAGACTATGCCGGCTCAACCAGCGCCGCCGTGGGGCTGACCGTGTTCTTGCAGAACCGGACCACCACGACTACCGAGGTGCTGTCCACATCGAATGCTTTCGCGCACACCCCGATCAATGTCGACGTCACGGTCATAGATAACCTGGGTGTAGCGGTGGGCGGTGGACGGATTGCGTTCACCTGTCCCCAGGGAGGCTCGTTCGGCTCGAGTTCCGTGCTCGTGTCCGGCGCCGGCAAGGCCTCAACGACCTGGGATCCGCCCTATAACGAAACCAATTGCTCGATCACGGCGAGCTTCTCCGGCCTCACAGCAGGGGGCATAAAATACGGACAGAGCTTTGACACCAAGGTTGCCTCGGTGACTTTCCCCATCGTTCCCACCAACACGACCATCACGGTGTCGCCGGACTACCCATACAAATCGGGCAAGGCCTGGGCAACCATTCAAGTGAAGGATAATCTCGGAAAGCCCGTACCGGGAGGGACCGTCAGCCTCATCACCGACTGGGGTTGGTTCGATTCCACGACTGTTGTGCTTGCAGCCGGCAAGGGAACCATGGTTTGGCACGCGCCGGCTTCGGCTCAGAATGCCAACCCGATCGCCACTTACCAGTCCGGCGCACCCTACAAGAGCGGAGGGTATGCGTATGCAATGAGCGGCTCAACGTGCGTTATCCACACGAACGAAGACCCGGACATGAGTGTCATATCGACTTTGATCGAATGGAACACGGCCTACACGACTAGCCCGCTCAAGAACACGGGACTGGACGCCGATGGGTTCAGGGACAAGCTCAATGCGGTGGGCTGGGACACGAGCCGCGAATACTTCAACACGACTGCCCGGCAGAAAGACTTCAAACTCAAATCGCTGAGCGGCGAAGAGGACGACTATGCCGACAAGAACGACTACATTTACTACTCAGGGCACGGCAGCCCTCACCACATCACATTCATCACTAGTAAAGACGACACGAAGCTGACGGATGAACAGGCTTACTATGCCTGGGGGGACATAGACACGGAATGGGTATCGTTCAGCGCGTGCCTGGAACTGTCCAACCCGGGCGAGTGGGCGAACACGATGAATGGTGTTCACCTTGAGTGCGGGTACCACACGACTATGGGGGACAGCGCAAAGTTCGGCGGCATATTTGGAGATCTTCTGACCCAGACGGATGCCAATGACGTGCCGATTCAGGTCTGCCAGGCGTGGTTCCTGACCGCGGACAAATGCCTGAGCGTGAAGCACAAGCAGGTCGTGATCGCCGAAAGCTATGACATGTTCAGCGACTACATCTGGGGCCAGGGATATGTGAACCCCGACCCGGTTGTGGACAACTTCTACAGTTACCAGAGTCATGACTCCCTCAGCACGGTTCCCGTTGCTAACGCCGGCGGGGGTGTGACCAAGACCTACAACGCGGTCGCCGAGTCGCCCATAAAACTGGATGGATCGGGATCGAGCGACGCTGATGCGACCGAAAAGTTGTGGTACGCGTGGGATGTAAATACAAATACGAGCACGGATGATGACGATTGGGATCTCGACGGTACCGACGATGTTGATGACGACGCTGACGCGTGGGGCGTCCAACGGTGGTTTACATTCCCAACCGCCGGGTCTTACACAGTCCGCTTGATGGTAATAGATGAAGCGAATAATATCGGCACGGACTCCGCGACCGTGGTCGTCACTCCAAAGCCGGGCCCGGCCCCGAAGCCGTCGGATCAGCCCAAGCGCCAGAGTCCGCCCGGCGAACCGGAGATCGTGGACCGATTCCCTTCACTGCCGACCGAAGACGCCATGCCGACGTTCGCAGTGACCGGCGGCAGCATCGGCTTTACCCAAATGTCGTCGATTGCCTACTACTGGGGAATGCAAGGCTCAGCCTCTCTCGGCGCTTATGGCGATTGGACGATGAATGATGCGAACCGCCAACTAGTCGTGAATAGTTGCACAGGCGCAATCACCTATCTTAACAGGATGGAGGCCTACCGCTGGACCCACGAGCCCAGCTACCTGCCGGAGGACTACTACTGCCGGGGGTTGGCCGACGCGTTCCTCACTGCTAATGGCATGTCCACTAGTGACGCAATGATAGAAAGCGTCACCCAAATCTCCCAAAGCGCAGGCTCCAAGGGAAAGATCAAATTCGATTCGCGCATTCCGTTCCAGAAGCGCGTCAACTACCGCCGTATATTCAACGTCGGCCAAGGCTATCCGTCAGTCGGCCCCGGGGGAAAGATGATAGTCCTGCTCGACGACACCTCGGACGTGCAGATGTTCATGAGAATATGGCGGCCGGCGATGCAGGAGCCCGTTGTGCCACTCAACCCCGCGTCTTCGAGCATCGCGGATTTCCATCGACTTGGCATGAATGCATTGATCGGCGACAGCAAGATGCCTCCGTGCGATAGGATCAACATCGATAACGTCTCGCTCGGGTATTACGAGGAGGACTTCGTTACTCCACAAGCGACGATCCTGCCGGTCTATGTTCTCGACGTCACCTGCGAAGACGACACGGGCACGTTCGGCACACAGCTCTACCTGCCCGCTATGAGCGCGCCGTTGGAGGTTACTATTACCCATCCAGACGGCGCGGAGCGGGAAGTGGACTATGGGCAGAACGTAACGTTCGACTGCGACGTTGCCGGTGGGAAGGTGCCGTATACTTATCAGTGGAGTTCGGATAAGGACGGTCTGTTGGGCGGTGCCAAGACAATTGTCACCAATGCTTTGACAGTCAATCAGCGAGACCTGGAGCCTGCCATGCACGTCGTCACTCTCACGGTTACCGACGCCGATGGATGGAAGTCTGTTAGCCAGGTCCAGGTGCTGGTGAAACCCAAGTCGGTTTCGGACGCGAAACTCCTGACGAACGGGGACCCCATCGCCCTGCTCGGGCAGGTGGTCACGGTGTCGCAGCCGGCTTACTTCTACGTGGAGAACTCCGAACGAACCACCGGAATCAAGGTAATCAGCGGCGCGCAGCCGGCCATAAATGGCGCGGTCGCGGTTCACGGGACGGCTGGAACCGACCATAATGAGCGCTGTGTGAACGCTACCAGCGCGCAGGTGGTCAAATCGGCGGACGCGATCAAGCCGTTCGCAAGTTGCATACGCTCCATAGGCGGCGGCGCGTCGGGCATTCCTCCCCAGGGCCAAGAGGGTGTGACCGGCGGAACGGGTCTGAACACTATCGGCCTCCTGATGAGGACCGCGGGCATGGTGACCGCTCGGTACCCGGGTGATTCGCCGCAGCGGTTCATACTCGATGACGGCAGCCCATATCTGCTCAATTGCGTGTGTCTAAGTGGCGTAACGCTGCCTTCGGTTGACGATTTCTGCGTTGTGACTGGGGTAAGTTCAATCGGGTTTGCGCCTCTATGGGGGGACCTGTCCGCGAGCATGATCGTGACCGATTGCCGTAAGGCCAACTGATTCAACGCTAAGTGCGCCAATGTGCGGAGAGGGGCTGCCCGGTATCTACCGGGCAGCCCCTCATTGGCTTTAGTCTTGCGATCTGTTAGTAACTATGGGCAGGCGTTTAGTTTATGTCCACCACCCACAGCCAGCGGGTGTAAGCCCCGGCCAGCGTCGGCAGAGACGTTCGCATTATGCCTGTAGCCGCATAGTATTTACCCACGTCTATCGGGATGCCTGGCGCGGTCGGGAAGTGGACCTTGACGCCCATACAAGGCTTGGCTGGTGCGTTCCACGTGCCATCCCACAGTAAGCTGCCGTCATCAAGCCACGCATTCACTGGGTTGCCAAGCATGTCCCTCTCGACGCGAGTGCAGTTCCCCCAGAGCCGGACCAGCAGGCCGACAGTGTTCAGGTTAGCCGAGAACTTGGGAGCCGCGCCCGGAGGATTTCCTCCGATGTCGTCAATCAAGCCGGGCTGCAGGCCAAAGCGCCCGCCACCGGAATTGCGGTTGTTCTGTCCCAGCGGCTTAAGAGGCTCCGTGCGGCCTTCCCACCACGAAGCTACCTCCTGGATCATCAGTTCGCCGTTGGGCGTCAGCGTCGTGACACCCACGCACGAAACGATATCTCCGGGTACCCACGGCGCTGTATCGGGCGGTATCGCGTTCGTCGGGTCTCCCTGATCCACAAGCACGCCGATTCCAGCCCACCTTCCGGGCCGCAGGGTGTTCAGGATCCACCTGTCCGGCTCCTCGAAATACCAGCCATTGATGCCGAAGTTGGCGGTGACCACGTCCCTCATGATCACCACTTCGGTGTTCAGCAGTTTCTTCTTGGCCTCCGCCTTATTGACGATTATCGGCATGGGCCGGATGCCCACCATGTAGTCTTCGACCTCACCGTCCTGCGCAAGTCCGGTGTAGGACAACAGTCCCATCTGGCTGCTGTAGCGGAACCTGGCGAACGTGGGTTGTGTCACAACCGCATTGGCCGGGACCTGGTAAGTCAGGTAGTTGTAGCCGGCGGGCACAGGCTTGTTAGTGAATATCTGCTCACCCTGGTCGGCCCAGTCGCCATCGCCGTTGAAGTCCATCCACGCGTTGAGGAAACCGTCCAGCGAGGCCTCGACCCTGACCTTGGCCCCGCAGCCGGCGTAGATCGGCTTGAACACCACGCCGTCCTCATCGTTTGGCCACAACGGCGGTTTGATGTCATCGCCCGTGGCATTGAGATTCGGCTGTCCATCAGGTTCGGCATCGATGAGCTTGCCCAGGTGCATGCGCGGGTTGATTATGTGCCTCGCGCCGTCGTGGATCCCCAGAGTGGGATAGCGCGGCACCTTTTCGGTGTCGGGAGCATCGCCCCAATCCAATTCCTGCGGGGGCTGTTGGATATCGACCATATAGTCCTCGACCTCGCCGTCATTCGCAGGGCCTGTCGGCGCGAGGCCGCCCGTGCTGCTGAACCGGAACCTGGCGAATGTCTGGCCGAGGGTAGATCCCGCAGGCACGAAAAAAGTCAGAGCATTCAGCCCTGCCGCGAGTGTCTGGTTCGCGAAGATCTGCTCGCCGGGATCCCACGATCCGTTTGCGCCAAAATCGACCCACACGTCCAGTAAGCCCGGCGCGGAGGCGACCACCGTGATAATGTTGTTTTGCCCAGCGATCAGAGGCCCGGCGAACGTCACGCCGTCCTCGTCGTCAAGCCCGATCGGCGGGTTGATGTCATCGCCCGTGGCGTTTGCGTTGGGCTGCCCATCACCTTCGGCGTCGATCAGATTACCCAGGCAGAAGCCGGGGATGATCCCGTGGTTAGCGCCGGTGTGGATGGCCCAAGTCGGATAGCGCGGCAACTGAAGGTCGTCCGGGGCATCGCCCCAGTCTCTCTGGCGAGTCGGCCCGGTAATCACGAACGACATATCCAGGGAATTGGGGGCCTGGGGATGCTCGGATGGGTATCGGAGCTCCATCCAGTTGGGCGTTAACATGGAACTCCGTACGGCATCATCCATAAAATGACCGCCGCCGAAGTTCTCGATTCGCCAATCGCGAGTCTTCCATCCGAACTGGGGCTGGATTGCCGGGGGCAGAACCGAGTTCAGCGTGACCGAGACATCCAGCCAGTAGATCATGGGTTCCTGCGGGGTTCCGGTCTGGAAGAACGGCATCTGGGTGATGGGTATGTCGTACTGCCACACCTGAGTATCGCCGTTGCGCATCAGAGTGTTCGTGTAAGGGTCCCACCACCACTCATGCTGTGGCGTTGGAAGCTCTTTGTAGAGCTTCTCGGAGAACTGACCGACGAAGAAGTCCGCCTCCCAAACGGCGGGGTTGTCCGGATGGCTGAATGTGCCGGTCCCGCCCGCGGGAACATCCTTGTGAATGCTCAAGTGGATCTTCTGGATCTGGCCCTTGTTATCGTTGAGCCACGATCCCCAGAAGTGCACATCGGTGATAGGGCCGGTTTCGATGCACTTGAAATCGTCCGCCAAAACGCGCGGCGTGCCATCGTTCACGTCACATCGGATATCGATCCCGGTGTCGGATATGTCTGGCATTTGCACCCACTTATACTCATTACCGGGTCTCCAATCCACCGTGTTCGGCGCCTGATGCACGTCCCATTGCCATCTCTCTTCTTTCAGGCCGGCATTGTTGGTGAACCGCGTGAGGGTCCGAGCGACCAGGGTTCCCCCGGGCTGCAGGTGGATCTGTTGAAGAGGGGGCAGGCTGGGCTGGCCTTGATGGGGGACCGAAAGGAACACATCGAAGAAACTGTCGGGCACTACGTAAATCGGGTTGAGCCGGCTTATCGGCATCCCGTTTGCATTGTTGACGTGTACCCAGCTCCAGTTGGCCTGCGCGCCCGTCTCACTCAGTGCTTCCGGGGACGGCGCCTGGCCAGGTAGGAATCCGATAACGTCCATTTGGAGTATCTCCGTCTCGAAGGGGGGCGGAGTCGGTCCCGGTGGCGGCGGCAGCGGCGGGTCCAATTGCTTGCCATTTGTAATACGGATCTTCAGACCCTCGCCGGTCACATCATCACTTACATCGAAACCGGCAACCGGCACGAAGCCGTTGTTGACTTGGCCGGTGTCTCCCATGGGCTGGCCGTCGTGTGTCCACCATCCCCGCAGATTGATCACAGTGTTCGCGCCCTCCACATCGAAGAGCAGGCCGAGGTGAATCACCGTGCAATAAGGAATGCCGGGCGATCCCACGGGCAGCGACCAATCCGCCGTGAAGTTGTACCATGGGTCCGCCGGATTCAACGGGTCCACCTTGGTGATGGTCGAGCCAAAGATGGTGAAAGGACCATCAGTGTGCCACACCAGCACCGGAGCGCTGATGTAAGACTTGATTTGGCCCACGACATGAAAGTCGTTGGGCAGTTTGTCGAGTGGAACGTCGATGTCTTGATGGACATCGAGCGTAATGCTGGCCGTGACTGCTCCCGCAGCTATAGGCACAGCACACAGTGTTGCCGCGATCAGGATAGCAAAAAGATACTTCAATGATTCTCCTCCTCTTTCAGAGTTCAGAGGTCTGCGGCGCAACCTCATCCGCGGCAGTCCCGTCGTGCCACTGCCTTCTTGGACATGGCAGGCAGCCCCTGACATCATGCCCGGAGCATACCACAGGATGAGCACATTGTCAACTGGTACTTTTGTAACAATTGTGGTAACAGTGACCGTTCGGCCATCTATACACACGCGGCTGCATCTATGTGTTTCCATGTCACAATGCAGCCATAGTAAATGCAGCCAATGGCGGACACATTTCGGCCCACGGACAGGCGGCGCCGACGGGAAAAGGCCGTAATCCTGACCCCGGCCCACGTCAAGGAGCAACTTTTAACCTATAATTTCTCTTCCACCCCTTGACATCCCCCGAAAATGAGGTATAATACCTCTGAACCAGATGTAACTGAATCAGAGGCAGCACTATGTCGGCGCCAACAGAACTTGTAAAAGGCAATGCGATGATCCTGATTCTCTCGTGTCTGGCCAGGGAGCCGATGCACGGATATCGGATCGTCAAGGAACTTAAGGACATCAGCGAGGGCTACTTCGCGATGGGCGAGGGGACGCTTTATCCGCACCTCCACCAGCTCGAACGCGACGGCCTGATCGAAGGCTGCTGGGAAACCACCTCCAACGGCCGCGAGCGCCGGATGTATCGCATAACCGATGATGGCATGGCCACCCTCGCCCGCAAGCGCGAGGAATGGAGCAAGTTCCAGGCGAATATGGTCCGGGTGCTGAATACGACGCCGGAAGGAATGGGGGCATAAGGAGAGACTAATGGCTTTTCTCGACCAAGTAGAAAGACGGCTGGATTTGTCCGCCGCAGTCAAGCAGGATGTGATGCGCGAACTCGCCTCTCATTTCGCCGAACTTAAGGCGGAGCTTGTCGAGTCCGGGATGGAATCATCGCAGGCCGAGCGCGAAGCCGAGAAGCGATTGGGCGAGCCGGCGGATGTCGCCGCCAGGCTCAATGCGGCGCACAATTCGGCTTCGTGGAAGTCGGCGCTGCTGTGCGCTGTGCCGTTTGCCTGTGGGTCTGTGTCGTACTTGCTGATGACGCTGGGTGTCAATCTGGTCTTGGCGTGGATTCTGTGCGGGGTGATGCTCTTGGCCGTCACGGTGGTTGGCATCCGTGAACTGCTGCTCGGGCGGCGCCCTATCTGGCTGGCAGCCTGGTTGGCTGGGTCATTATACCTTTTCGGCGCCCTGGTGCTCCTGGTCGCCGCGCTGCTGGGCTGTGGGATCGAGGCGAGCATCAACGCGACCGCTGCCGCGCCTATGATACTGCTTCTTGTCGCGGGATGGCGCGTCAAGCGATGGCGAATCTTCGCTGTTGCCGCCGGGATAGTGTACGGCCTATCCCTGTTCCACACGTCGTCTAACTTCGCTTGGGACACGATCACCCAACTGGGCTTTATCGCAATGCTTGTCATAGCCGCAAGAGCGACATTCGAGATCCATCCACACGGCAGTGCATCACAGGCCTCCCTGTTTCTCCTGTCGGCCTTCATACTGAACCCTGTCCTCGCGCCGTTCGTTTGCGGCTTTGGTTGGCTGTCCAATACACCTGCGGAAATGGCCTATATGTCCGCTAAGTCTCTTCTTTACGCGCTTCCGGTGGTATGGTTTGTGCGCACGCCCTCAAATTCGCGCAGGGCTCTTATCGCCCTCGCAGCCCTCCTCCTCTATCCGGCTTTCGACCGCTTGTCACCCGCCGACGCGGGATGGACGTTGGGTGGGTGGTTGCAGGGTTTGTCCGACTCTCTGTGGGCATACGTAGCGGTGATGCTCCCCATCTGGATCGAGGTCGTGCGAAAGAGACGCGGCCGCCCCGCCATCGTCCGCTAATTCCTGACCAGCACCTGCGCGCTCTCCACAACAGCGCCGTCCTCACCCACGATATCGACCGTGTGGAATCCATTGGAGTACTCGGTCGAATCCCACGCAAACGTGCAGGGCCGGCTGCTGGTGGAGAAGACCGCGCGGCCGTCGACCAGGAAGCTCACGATCCCCGAGAGTTGCTTCTTGGGAGAAATGCAGATAGTCCCGCCCCGCGGCTTTGTGCCGGAGGAGATTGCGCGGGCCATGTATGCGTCGGTCTCGCGCTTGAGATCGGATGCGACCAGCCCGGCGTCGTATCTCGGGAACAGCAGCCTGATAGCCGTCACGCCTTCTTTCACATCCCGGCTCTTGCCAAGCCCGGCGAAGTAGCTTTTCAGATAAGCCGGCGTGAATGCGTCGTTGACCTTCCCGACTATCTTCGGGACCTTCTCCCAATCCCCGTTGTCAATTTTCACCTGCGCCCTATAGGAGCAATCGGGACGGGCCGGGAAGTCAGCGAGATTGATGAAGCCGTCGAAGAGCGGCGGGGCGCCTTCGAGGACAGGCTTCGATTTATCCCTGGGGCCGATCACCATCACTTGCACGGCCCCCTCGCGCTGCTCACTGACGTGATAATACGGCTGGATCATGAACCCGCCGCGGGTCTCGACCGGACCGCCCTCGTGCGAGCCCGGCGGGCAGACCGGTGCGGTCGATATGGTCAGCACCCCGCCGTGGTTCGTATTGACCGCGCCGACGCCTGTAAATGACGTGCCGTCGTAGCGCCCCACCCCCCGCACGGGCCTGTCGACCTGAGCGATCACCTCGCTGGAGCGGTCCTCGTAATGGACGGTCACGCCGCCCCCCGCGCGGTTCTCGAAATCGACCTCGATAGGCATCCTATCGGGCCGCTTGACCACGATCACAAGGGTATCCCCCACGATCGGCGTGTAATCTTCCGGCAGCGGCGCGAGGCTTCCATTTTGCTCGGTGAACACTCGATTGCCGACATAAGGCGACAGATTGCGGAAGATGGCATGGCCGGAGTATATGTGCGTCATTATCCCCGACGAGCGCGGGATGTGGCCCCCGTAGCCCTTGGGGATTTCGGAGAACTCCGCCGGGATAAGGCTGAACATGAGCGGCTTTTGCGCCTTGCCCACGACGCCTTCGGTGAACTGGCCGGTCTTGATGCGAATCCCATGCACCGCCGTGGCCGCGACCGTGCCGTTGGGGATATACGACGAAGCCGCGAAGCCGATCGTGCGGGCATTCGCGGCGACCTTCACCCGACCGATGGCGGAGTAAGTGCGGCCCTGGTCCAGGCTCACCTGTACGAGTCCTCCGGCCCGGTTCTCGATGCGTATCCGGTAGACCTCCGCTGCCGGGAAGTCGGCGGCCAGACACGCGCTCACGGCCAGGAGCAATATCACGGAAAACAGCACGCGAAATCTCATGGGCATCACGCCTCAGTCCCCGAACAACTTCTTCCGGATCAACTTCGGCGTCAACGCGCCGCACGCCAGGAGTTCATTGTGGAACGTCTTGAGGTCGAACGCCGAACCCTTGCGGCGCTTGTATTCCTCATAAGTTTTCAGCAGTTCCAGCTTGCCGATGAGATAGGACATCGGCTGGGTGGGCGCGAGCGTGTAGCGCGTGCATTCGGACATGGCGTCGGGCCACTCGAAGCCCGCGCGGTCGACCAGAAGCTGAGCGGCATCCTCAAGCGACATTCCCCTGGTTTGAATGCCAACATCGATCACTATCCTGCACGCCCTCCAGAGCTGCTCCTTGAGTCGAAAGATCTTGGTGTCGATATCGCCCAAGAAGCCATGCTCCTCCATCAATTGTTCGGTATAGAACGCCCAGCCCTCCTCATGAAGTGTGGACACACACCCGAACTTGCGAGCAAGGGTTCCATGAAGATTCGCCCACACGAACTGCACGTGATGGCCGGGGTAGCCCTCGTGGACGGCGTGGATGGGGATTTTCGCGTATGGGTGGCTGCGGAGCCTCATCTCGCGCTTATCGGGCGGCAGATCGGGGTCGACGGGGGTCACTCCGAATATGCCGACCTGCTCTTTATCGAACGGCCCGGGAGGTCCATAAGAGCAAAATGGAAGCAGGTGCCAGACATACTTGGGATGCGGGTGCATCTCCATCCGCTCGCCCTCGGGCAGGGTGAGCAGGTCGTGGTCGATAATGAACTGCCGCGAATCGGCCATCGCCTTCGCGTATGAGTTGACGATCTCCTCCGCCGGCGGGTGCTTCTTGCTGATCTCGAAAACGATCTCGTTGCGGGTACCGGAGTAGCCGGCGCTTTCGGCGAGTTCATCGAACTGCTTCTCGGTGTCCTCGATGAGCTGCCGGCCGGTCCGCTCCAAGTCATCGGCGGTGACGTCCATCATGTGGGTCTCGCGCAGCATCTCATTGAACATGTCCTCGCCCGCCGCCACATCGCCCGCGGCCTTCGGCAGAAGATCGTTTTCGAGGAACCGCAGGTAGTCCTTTGCCGCCTCGGCTGCCTTTGCGCTCGCCTCCATCACCTTGGGCGCGAGGTCGGGTACCAGTTGGGCGATTTTCGGGATATCTTCCTCAAAGAAGCTGATCCCGCCCCTGGTAGTCGAGATGCTCAGCTCGGTCCAGACCTTCGCGGGCTGGGTGAGGTTCTTCTTGCCCTGTTCGAGAATCCCCGGCGTCTCCGAGAGCCTGCCGATCAGGCTCCGCAACCGCTCGTCAAGCGGGGCGAAATCCCTCACGATCAACTGGTGGCAGCCCCCCAGTGCTCTGCCTATGTAGGACTGCGGTGCGCTCAGGTGTCGATGCATCCGCTCGTAGCCCCTCCGGTGAGCCCGGCAATATGCGACCATAAGCTCCGCATCGATGCGCGTATCGAGGTCCGGGCCGGCAAGCGCGGCCTCGAACTTCCGGCCATACTCTCCCACGCGCCGGTTGTTGGCGTCCATTCTCTCCATGCTCGCGTCACCGAGGCGATGGTCGTTGGTATGAACGCCCTGGGATGTGGCCCAAGTCGGATGCTCTTCCAGCATCCAGTCCACCATCTCCCGGACGTTTCGCTCGAATTGCTGCTTCATCTCGTCTGACATGAGCCCCCCCCCAAGCGGCAAGATTTCCATCGCGTATATGATACGCCCGCCGAGCGAAAAATGCCAGACCGATGGCCCGCCATCTGTGTCATCCCAGGCCTCCATACATGGTCATCCCGAGCCTACATAGCATGTCATCCCGAGCGAAGTCGAGGGATCTGCTTTTCGCTGACAACCTAAAGCCGTAATCGGAAAAGCAGATTCCTCACATTCGTTCGGAATGACACAATGCGAGGCTGCAATCAAGGCCGGAGCCTGCTCACCCATTCGGCCCGATTACCTCCACTCGCGTGCCGATGGGCGTCGATTCGTAGAGCTCGAACGCGTCCTCGTAGGTCAGGCGGTTGCAGCCGCTGGAAGCCGGCGCGCCCAGAGCGAAGTACTGGTCGGGCTGGGTGGCGTGGATGAAATGGCCCTTGAGATACCGCAGGGCCCAGGGCATCTCCACCTCGAACAGCGCGGACCAGTGCATGAGCTCCTTGCCGAGCACGTGGAAAACCCCGGCGTGATCGTGCGGAGTATCCATGTGGACATCCGGCGGCAGCCAGTTGTAGTTTCTGGACGAGGTGGACAGATAGGCATTCACTATCCGGCCGCCGCGCTCTATGTAAAGCCTCTGGTGAGTTTGCTCGTGCAGGTCCAGGTAGATTCCATCGGCCATCTTGCCGGTGAGCGCCGCGGGGCGGAAGCCGTATTCGCGCTGGTCCTCGGCAACCTGGTTACCCGACGCATCGAAGCCTCTGATGTCTATTTCGAACGTGACCGAGTCGATCCAGGGCGCCTCCCACGTGTAATCGCCGTCAGTCGCGGGAATGTCGGCGGCTATCGGTATCGTGAAATCGCCCCTGGACTCGGTCCCCAACGGCGTGCGCGTGCCCGAGGCGGTGATGCTCACTGTGTCGATTCCGTCTTCCTGCCAGGCGATGTCATACTCTTCGCCTTCGAGCAAGGCGGCTCGGTCGGGGTCTGTCAGGTGGAGGCTCTGAGCGTGCAATATGCTGGAAGCGGCCAGCGTGATAAGTACCATAATGATGACACTTCCCATTGAACTGCCTCCCAATGTTAACGCTTTCCATCATTGGTTTACCCAATGTGCGGGAATAGAGAGCCAGGAAGGGAAGTCATGAGTCTCAAGTTATATGCCTGATACCTATTCGCATCCACAACAGCAGCAGCACCCGCCGCCCCTGGCGGCCTGGGCTATCGCGCGGATGTGGTCGGGAGTCGTTCCGCAGCAGCCGCCTATGATGTTCGCGCCCGCCGCGATCAGCTCAGGTACCTTCGCCGCCATCTGCTCCGGGGAATCTTTGAAAACGGTCCTGCCGTTTTCGAGGACGGGCAAGCCTGCGTTGGCCTGAATCAGTATCGGCGTGTTTGGGACAGCCGCGCGTATCTGCCTGGTGATCTCGATCATGCTATCGATCCCTGTGCCGCAGTTCGCGCCCACTATGTCGGCTCCGGCCTCGACGGCTTCTTTCGCGGCTCTTTCGGGGTCCACTCCCATCATTGTGCGGAACCCGCGCGCGCCGGACTCGAACGTGAAAGTCGCCATCACGACCAGCTTCGTGTTTTCCTTGGCCGCTTTGATGGCCTGCACGGCCTCGGTTATCGAGGACATGGTCTCGATGCACACCGCATCCGCGCCGCCCTCTTCGAGCGCGACCACCTGCTCCTTGAAGGCGTTGTAAAGGTCCTCCGGGGTAACCATGCCGCCCTCGTCCTCGACGATCTGGCCGGTCGGCCCGACGGACGCCGCCACGCAGCCACGATCGCCCATCGCCTCTTTCGCAAGCCGGGCCGCAGCTTTGTTGAACTCGACAACTCTGTCCTGGAGTCCGAATTCCTTCTGCTTGTAGCTCGTGCCGCCGAAGGAGTTGGTTTCGATGATGTCCGCTCCAGCGGCGACATAAGCTTCGGCTACGCCCCTCACGGCATCCGGATGCGACACGCACCATTCCTCGGGCGACTCGCCCGGCTGCAGGCCCTTCGCTTGCAGGAACGTGCCCATCGCCCCATCCGAAATCAGAATCTCGCCCGCCGCGAGTCTTTCGAGTATGTTTTTCAAGTGTCTGACCTCCAGTCAGTAGTTGGATGCCGGTCCTCCGGCACTTGGATGTGCCGGACCATCGCGCAGCCACAGCCTGGTCCATGGTCGTGGGACATTGGGGTACCTCGTTTATGGATTATTGTGGCTCCGGTGCATGCCGGAGGGTGCATCCCAAAGCACTTGCGAAGCTCCGCACGCGTTCGTCAGGCAGCTTCGCTGATAGCATGAGACAGTCAGGGTCCGGGAAGTCGTGCCAGTTCACCAGCACGGCCTCATCCTTGTAGGCGTACACTTGAAAGCATAATTCCGGCAGTGTATACCGCTCCGCGAAGCAGGCCAGTTTTGCCAAGTTCTCGGCTGTAGCAGCGATGTGGTAGAGCTTGGGCTTCGGGTGAAACATGCATGGCTGGAGCAAAGGCGGATCGGCCACAGCGTGCTCCTCAAGGAACTCTTGGACTTCCGCAGCGACGGTCCCTGCCTCTAAGCACAAATTGCATCCGTCGGGGAGAAGTTTGGCCAGATGCCTGAATGCGGACGGCGCGTCAGGAGCCTCTGCGCAGGAATCGAGGTATTGTGCGCTTTGGAAATCAAGCCTCATGCCCTCGTTGGCTTCGCCCCACACACGTCTCGAATACCAATTGACCAGCCGCTCGATCAGTCCCATTGCTTACCTCCGACCAGATTCGTCGACCGCCACGCGCACAGCCAACTATCGGACCATCATACCATCAGGCGGTCAAGCCAATCAAGCGGCCGCCATAATCGCCGCCCCCAGAGCCCCCGTGAACTGGGGATTAGGCGCGATCGACACAGGACATCCGAGGGCGGACTCCAATGCGCGGTCCATGCCGGGCACAATGGCCACGCCGCCGGTAAAGACAACCGGCGCGACCACGCCCCTGCCAGCCATCGCCGCTATACGAATCGCGATGGAGTTCTGCACGCCCGCGACTATGTCATCGGGGCTCGTGCCTGTCGAAAGCAGGCCGATGATCTCGGTTTCGGCGAACACGATGCATGTGCTGCTTATGGATGCTGGGCGCTGGCTGCGCGCGGCCATCGGGCCGAGCCCATCCAGAGCCACACCCAACCTGTCCGCGACCACCTCCAGGAACCGCCCCGTGCCCGCCGCGCACCTGTCGTTCATGGAGAAATCCCGAACGCTGCCGCCCGGACCCAGGCGAAGCAGCTTGCTATCCTGCCCGCCGATTTCCACGACTGTCGCCGCATTTGGGGCCACGCGATGCACGCCGCGCGCGTGGCAGGTGATCTCGGTCACGGTCGTGTCGGCGAAGTCTATCATGTTGCGGGCGTAGCCGGTGGCGACCACGCGAGTCACGTCGCCTGGCCCAAGCCCGCTTCGCTCCATAAGGTCCCGCAGGAGGTCGTTCGCCAGGTCATTGCACCCAACTCCCTGCGCAACGATCCCAGACGCGACCACCTCGCGGCTGCCCGTATCCAGCAACACTATCTTGATCGCCCTTGAACCGGCGTCTACTCCAACCGAAACCATCAATTCCTCCATGCCAAAACCGTTTCTATCAAAGCCTCGATGCGCGTCCTGAGCGTGGGCATCAGCGCGTCGGCGATGGGCGGCACTTCGACCTCCACAACCGGCAGCCCCAACCTGGACTTCACCATTTCACCGATCACCGCGCCCTCATAAGCACAGTGGCTGGCCCCCGGAATGCGCGAGATCAATACAGCTTCCGAGCCGAACCTGCCGGCATCACCGATCGCTCGCTCCGCCCGGTCAGCCGAGCTGCCGGCCATCGGGTCCGCGAGAGCCATCCGCGCGAGCGCTTCCATAGGCGGCAGGTCTTCGGGAATAGCGTCCAGCGCGTGCGCGAACAGATACTCGGTCCCGCAAATCCGTCCGCCGCAGTCCTCCAAGAGGTTCATTACGCGCAAATCAGCGACCGGGTTCACCCAGAACACACGAACAGCTTCGGCGCCCAGAACTCCCACTCCTGCCTCTACCCGCGCCCTGGCCTCATCCAGCAACTCCCCGAGCACCACTGCGGCCTCGTCCCTGTCCGAACAGAAGTGAATCGCGAGCATCTCCGCGATGAGCATCTCCAGCGCGGGCATGGGGCACTTCGGCGCGGTGAACGCCAGAGTTCTCAACTCACTCAGAATCCGCCTGATGTGGTTCGCCGCACGGATGCCCTCACAAAGAGCCTCATCACCCAACGGCGCTCCAGACAGGTCCGAGATCGCCGCCTTGACGCGTTCGAGTTCGCTTTGAACAAACTCCACCTGGCACGCCGGGGCCTCGAACCCGCCGGGCAGCGCGATCGCCCGCTCATCGGGGTCAGGCTTGCGTCTGCCGGGGATTTCCCACCACAAGATCGGGTGCCCGAGCCCTTCCAGCCTTTGCGCGATAGCCGAAAAGTCATCGCACGTCGCTCCGACACTGCACGTGAGCATGTCCGGGATCGGAAAATGCGCCTGCGTGACGAACGCCCCCACCATCGCCCGCACGGGGCAGAACGTCTCATCCAGCCCCAGGGACGACGCAATGCTCATAAGCCCCGCGTTCATCTCCATCACGCACGGAATCCACCACGCGCCATCAGGGTAGAACGCGACAACATTCGGAGCGGAATACGCCATCACCGGGACCGTGCCGAGGTCTTTCATGGCCCCCACGAGCAGTTTTTCCTGCGCGCGGGCCTCGCGCAACCTGTCTTCCTCGGTCAACAGGAAATTCCAGAGCCGCAGCGCAGCCGCCGAGTCATCGTAGCGCAGCCGGAGCAGGCGGGTGTCACCGCCATCGTCGACGTGCCTCCGCAGCGGGCCGCCGTAGGATGGTTCCACCATGCCCTGCCCACATAGTTCCGCATATCGGAAATCCCACTCATCCAGGGTTATCCGCTGGGGCTGCCCGATCATCTGGTCACCTCAAAAAATGCCTCCAGCCGCAACATCGTGCGTGTGGGGTCCAGCCTGCCATCGCCTGCGTCGAGAGGCAGCACGGGCAGTTTCGACCATTCGGCTATCCGCCTCAATTCAGCGCGCCAGATATCGCACCAGAGGTAATGGACCACTATCAGGCCGCGAATACCCCTCTCTTCGATCATCCGGCCAAGCCACTTGAAGAACTCGCTGTTGGGCCTGCGCGCGGGATCGGGGATGCCGCCGAAATAGGTTTCGCACAGCGTCCCGAGCGGATCGTCATTGAGCCTCCGGCGGTCGAACGGCGCGGGCAGCGTACGTTCGCCGGTCTCCGTGCCGTCCAGAGCCACATATCCTCCCGTGCGTTCGATCAGATCGAGAATTACAAAGGACTCGCCCATCAGCGGCCCGCCGATAATCGCCACCGGCGCGCCTGCCGCCGGCGCTAACGGTCCCGAGCTGCTGGAAACGCCGACATACGCGCTCGGATCGTGGTTGAATGAGGCGATCGACTCCGAATAATGCCGGGCCGTGAGCATGGAACGAGACCCGCGAACGCACGCGCGTGCTTCATCGAAGCCTTTCATCACCCGGACGAGGCCGTCGTTCGATGCCGGCTCGCCTCCCAGACTTACAAAAAACCGTCCCAGCCGTTCGATCTCATCGCGATAAAGCTTGTGCGAGCCGGGGTTCTGCCAGGTATGCGGGACATTCATCAGGAACACCGGCGTCCTTGTCTTCGCCGCGATCTTTTCGGCTGACCGGCGCATCTGGTCGCAGATGGTGGTGACGATGATCGCGGCGGCATCTTCGTCGCGCGCGGCGGTATCGGCGAAGGCCTGAGCATAGGCGCACATGCCGGCATTGGGAGACGTGGCCGCAAGGCGTGGAATTATGCGTGACGGCGCGAAGCCGTGGGCTCGGACCCACTCGGCTGGAATGAACGGACAGCTATAGATAACCCTGCCGCGTGTCAATGGATGTTAGCCGCCTCATTGCGCGCGCGATTCCTGACGGTCTCGAAGAGCGCTTCCATCCTCATCGCGATGCGCGCGGAATCCGAGGGCGAATAGTCGGTCTCGATGCGCAGATACGGAATCCCCAGTTCCTCCTCGGCCAGCTTACGGACGCGATACGATTCGATGTCATAAGTCAGGCATGCCTGCCAGATCAGGTCGACGATACACTGGGCCCGGTATTCCTCGGCGAGCGTCCGTAGGCATTCCATGCGGCGATCGTTGCGGGTCATCACCGAGCAGTGAAGCCTGAAATACTTCTCCGCCAGCGCCCTGATGGGGTCGCCGCTGCCCTCCCGAACGTCCTCGATGATCGGCTTCAGACCGGTGCAGTTCTCCATGCACACCACCAGGCCGCCGTTATTCTCGATGATGTCCACCACACGTTCGGCCCCGTGGACTGTCGGCACGCCCGTCATCAGCACCCTCACGCGCGAGCCGAGGTCCGGCCTGCCCTCCTGCCGCGATAGATGCTCTATGCACGCCTCATATCCAGCCAGGTCCGATGGGATCCCCGAAATCGTGCTTTTGAGTTCCAGAAGCTGCCTGCCGGTCAGGGGAGGCGTGTCGGCCTTCATAAACTCCGCCAGGGTCCGCCTGAGCCGCCGTTCCCGATTCATCAGAGCGATCGCTTCGTTGATCCTTTCCGCCGTGATCTCCACTGTGAAGCGCGATTCCAGTTCGGCCTTGAGCTTATGCACTTCGCGTACCCAGTGCTCGAAGGCATCGGGGTCGTCCTGTTTCTGGGGCAGTTCCATCACGTAGACCTGCCTGGATTCGCCCATCAGTTCGAACATCTTCTTCTTGCCATCACAGGTGGTTTCGGCGACCACCAGGTCGGCCATCTCCAGGAACGGGTTCGAACCCGTTACGTGATAGCCATACGTGGACTTGATCAATGGGCAGAGGTTTGACGGCAGGTGCTCCTCGGCCGCCGGGATCGTCTTGGCCGAACCGCCGCACAGGCACACCGGCGCCCCGCCAGCCGCCATTATCAGCTCGCGGGGGGCATACTCGCACATTATCCCGACCACGGGCCTGCCCGCCCGCTTGGCCGCTTCAGCGTAGTTGAGGCAGCGGTCGGTCATGTCCTCGAACCACTCCAGCGGCGTGCCGCACGAGCCCTTCTGTGCTGGTTTGTTGTGTGAGCATTTTGGCATATCAATACCTCGGGGGTTAGGGGATAGGGGTTGGAAGGGAATTTCCCTATCCCCCATCCCCCTAACCCCTACTTCCTACGCGCCACGAAAATCGCCTGAATGATCTTGCCCGCGCGCGCGAGCTGCTGCATGAACGCCATCTCGCCCGCCATCGCCTGCATCAGGTCCATATCCCAGCCGATGATCCGCAGGGCGTCCGACGTGAGCTGCATATCCAGCATCTGGAGATACAGGTCGACGCACGGCGAGAACCGCTTGGTGTCCTCGGCGAATGTGACCTCGCAGCCGTTCGCGGCAAGCAGGCTGGAGTAGCCCTCGATATCCTGAATGTTCTGGAACTTCATGAACTTCAAGAACCGCTCGGCCTCTTCAGGAGTAAGACCGGCCGATCCCTCGACCCAATCCGTGAATGCAATTGTCCCGCCACCTTTGACC
>Ga0315287_10001415_pt1 | contig 22027 bp, 14 predicted proteins | sample YL17G11_0_MG_FD_205037 | JGI IMG/M metagenome (GOLD analysis project Ga0315287, IMG submission 205037) | Sediment microbial communities from Yellowstone Lake, YNP, Wyoming, USA - YL17G11_0 | ecosystem: Environmental > Aquatic > Freshwater > Lake > Sediment | place: USA: Wyoming | collected...
CGCGTTTCCGATTTCAAATCGAAGCAGGTCATTTTCTTGTGCAACTCGTTAATTGGCAAATGTTTACACGCGAATTCTACTGAAACGTTCGGACACCAGTGGTTGCGATTCAATTCTGACAGCGGGCCCCCTTTGTAGGGATAACCACACCTGCTCTAGGATAGCCAACGCACCGCTTTTTCGCAATCCCCCGCTGAAGAAGGGGTAAGGTGAAAAAGGGGGTTGCGGAGGGTGGCACGTCCCCGAGCCCTAGCGAAGGGCGTGTTTTCCCGCGCAGCCACGCCCATCGCTGCTCAAGGACGTGCCACCCAAAATGCTCAAGTTAGTTGGCTATCACCGCCCAGGTGGCCTATGGCACCCACCAACACTTCGCTATAATACCCGATTCGACCACACCTCGGCTGGGGTCCGCCCGGCCGAAAGCGCGCGTGAGCGCTCTCGCGGCGCCCCGCCAATAAGAGAGAGCCCCGCAGGACATCAAGAAGGGAACGGTCCCTTTGCATACCGTAGAGGAGCGACGACGATGACCAAGCAGCAAGGCCCCGCCATGATCGAGGCCCAGGGCCTGTCGAAGTATTTTGGCGATTTTGCGGCCATCAAGGACGTCACGTTTCAGATTCACCAGGGAGAAGTGGTGGCGTTTTTGGGGCCCAACGGGGCCGGCAAGAGCACGACGATGAAGCTTTTGACGGGCTACTTGGCCCCTTCGGCGGGCGTGGCGCGGATCTCCGGCCACAACATGTCGACCGACCGCCTGGCCGGCTCCGCCAAGCTCGGCTACCTTCCCGAAAATGGCCCACTGTATCCCGACATGACGCCGCGCAGCCTGTTGAACTTTTTCGCCAACGCCCGGGGACTGACGGCCGCGCGGAAACGCGACCGCATCGCCGCCGTGGTCGAACTGTGTGCCTTGGGGAGCGTCATCGGGAAGCCGATCGGAAAGCTTTCGCGCGGGTATCGGCAGCGCGTGGGCATGGCCCAGGTGTTGCTGCACGAGCCCGACGTGCTGATCCTCGACGAGCCCACCGCCGGCCTGGACCCGAACCAGATTCACGACGTGCGCGAGACGATCCGTAAGCTCGGCGAGAGCAAGACGATTCTGCTCTCGACGCACATCTTGCAAGAGGTCGAGGCGATGGCCAGCCGCGTGCTGTTCATCAACGAGGGCCGCATGGTGTACGACGGCCCCATCGACCAACTGACCAAGGACGGCAAGCCGCTGGATCAGCATTTCCGCGAGTTGACCGCGGCGTAAGAAAACAAGACAATGCCGAAGCTCGAATGACGAATGACGAATGACGAAGGTAGTGACGAAGCACGAATGACGAAAACACAACACCGGGCGCCCCTTTGTGCTTCGGACTTCGACATTCTTTCGTCATTCGTGCTTCGTCATTCGGTGGCCCTGAATCCCGACCCCTGACCCCTGACCCCTATGAATACCAACGTGTTAGTCGCCGTGTTTCGGCGGAACTTCGTCAGTTACTTTGCCAACCCGACGGGCTACGTATTCATCTGCGTGTTCGTGCTGTTGGGCGCGTTCGCCGCCTTCTGGCCGGCCGAGTTCTTCAACAACAACCTGGCCAACCTCGACCAGCTCAACTTCTGGTTCCCCTTCATCATGCTGATCTTTATTCCCACGATCAGCATGGGCATCTGGGCCGATGAGCGCAAGCAGGGAACCGACGAGTTGCTGCTGACCATTCCCGCCGGCGATTTCGACATCGTGCTGGGCAAGTACCTGGCGGCGGTGGCCATTTTCAGCGTCTCGCTGCTGTTCTCGCTGGTGTGCAACTTCGCCGTGCTGGCGTGGCTGGGCCAGCCCGACGCGGGACTGTTCGTCGGCACCTACATCGGCTACTGGCTGGTCGGCGTGGCGATGCTGGCCATCGGCGTCGTGGCCTCGTTCCTCACCAGCAACATCACCATCGGCTTCATTCTCGGCGTGTTGTTCAACCTGCCGCTGGTGTTCTTCATGGCGGCCGACGTGATCTTCGGCACGTTCGGCCAGCAGTTCGTCCTCTCGGTGAAGCAGTGGAGCATTGGCCAGCAATTCAGCGATTTCGGCAACGGCGTCCTCAGTCTCGCCGGGTTCGCTTACTTCCTGATGATCCTGGTCGTGATGCTCTACGTGAGCATGGTGCTGATCGGCCGGCGGCACTGGTTCACCGGCTCTTGGCGCTGGCTCCAAGTGTGCCACTACACGATCCGAGCGCTGGCCTTGCTGGCGGTGGCCGTCGGCGTGGTGGCCTTCTTCCAGCACCATAACGCACGGCTCGACGTGACCAGCGAGCGGCTTAGCTCGCTGTCGCCGCGGACGGTGGAATTGATCCGCGACTTGAAGACCGACCGGCCCGTGCAGATCGATGCCTTCATCAGCCCCAGCGTGCCCGAGTCGTACGTGCAGACGCGGATGAACCTGTTGACGATGCTCCGCGAGATTGAAGCGCTCGGCGGCGAAAAGGTGCAGGTGCGGATTCACAACACCGAGCGATTCAGCCCGGAGGCCGCTTTGGCCGAGAAACGCTACGGCATCGAGCCCAAGCAGGTCGCCACGCTCAACCGCGGCGCGATGGCCCTGGATTACATCTTCCTCAACGTGGCCATGCGTTGCGGCACGCAGCCGGTGCCGCCGGTGTTCATCGACCGCGGCATCCCCGTGCAGTACGAGTTGGTCCGCTCGCTCTGCACCGTCAGCCAGCAGAAGCGGAAGAAGCTGGGCGTGTTGCGGACGGATGCCGAACTGTTCGGCGGCTTCAACATGCAGGCGATGTCGGCCAGCCCCAATTGGCCGATCATCGACGAGTTGGAGAAGCAGTACGAAGTCGTGAAGGTCGATCCGTCCAAACCGATTACCGAAAAATTCGACGTGCTTCTGGCCGTGCAGCCCTCCGCGCTCGGCCCGGAAGAAATCGACAACTTCGTCTCGGCGGTCGAAAACGGCCAGCCGACGGCCGTGTTTGAAGACCCTGCCCCGGTGTTCGGCGCGGGCGTGCCGGCCACGAGCATGCCCCGGCAGGCGCCGGGCGGCATGAACCCCATGATGCGCATGCAAGCGCCGCCCAAGGGCGACATCGGCAAGCTCTGGCGCCTGCTGGGCATCGACTTCGTCCCCGACCAGGTCATCTGGCAAAACTACAACCCGTATCCCAAGGCCAGCCAGTTCCCCAAGGAATTCGTGTTCGTCGACAAGGGCTGCGGCGCCAAGGAACCATTCAACAACGGCGACGAGATCAGTTCCGGCCTGCAACACATGCTTTTCCCCTTCCCCGGCGCGGTGGTCAAACTGCACGCCTCGTCGCTCGAATTTACCCCCTTGGTCGAGACGGGCGACGAGACCGGCACGGTCCGCTTCGGCGACCTGATGCAGATGGGTCCCTTCGGTCAGCGCGGCGGGCTGAACCCCAACCGCCGCATGGACCCCACCGCCACGCAGTACGTGCTGGCCGCCCACGTCCAGGGCAAGGTGAAGATCAATCCGCCGGCCTTCGACCCCGAAAAGAAAGACCCAAAGAAGGAGCCGCCGGGGCCCAGGGAAGGCCGCGTTAACGTGGTCGTCGTGGCCGACATCGACATGCTCTCGCAGGACTTCTTCCGCCTCCGCGAGCAGGGCGACGTGCCCGAGGCCGGCATCCATTTCGACTTCGACAACGTCACCTTCGTGCTCAACGTGCTCGACGAATTGGCGGGCGATCAGCGGTTCGTCGACATTCGCAAGCGGCGGCCCGTGCATCGCACGCTGGTGCGCATCGAAGAGCGCACCAAGGCGGCCAAGGACGAGGCCGTCGACGCCCGCAAGCGGTTCGTCAAGGAGTTCGACGAGGCCGAGGAGAAACAGCAAAAGGAGATCATGGACAAGATCGAGGAGTTAAAAAAACGCAAGAGCGTCGACATCCAGCAAATGGCCATCGAAGTGGCCATGATGCAGCAAGACCTGGAACGCCGCAGAGAGGCCACCATCGAGAAGTTGCGACACGACAAGGACCGCGAGATCAACAAGATCGAGACTGACTTGGCGCTGGAAGTACGGAGCGTGCAGGACCAGTACAAGCTGTGGGCCGTGTTGCTGCCGCCCATTCCGCCGCTGCTGGTGGCGATCGTGGTGTTCTTCACCCGCCGGGCGAAAGAACGCGAGGGCGTCTCCAAGTCGCGATTGCGCTAGCGTATTGCTTCAAGCTGATTAAGATTTATCATGCAGCATCAACCGCGAGGATTTCGACCCGTAGGGTCGTTTGACAATAGCCCAGCGATTTATCGCTGGGTAGGCGGGCGTGCCTCGCTCCCACCTCAGTCCCGTAGGGACGGTCGAACCTCCGACGCCCCATTTCGGCCGTCCCTACGGGACTTGTCACACAAAATAGTTGCGTTTTCTCTTCCCAGCAGTGAACTGCTGGGCTATTGTCGCACGCCCCTACGGGGCGAAAGCACTTGCCGTATCAAAAGTTCCCGCACTTGTGAATCACTACACTAACTGATCGCTGACCACTGATAGCTGAGAACTGAGAACTACCCATGAACGAAAACTTGAAGACCCTGACCTTCGTCGTCGCAGCCGCGGCGGTGGCGCTGGCGGCCTGGGCGACCCGGCCGTCGCTGCCCGTGGCCAACCCGGAAGATATGCGCGGCCAGCCGCTCTATCCCGAGTTTACCGATCCGCTCAAGGTGACCAGTCTGGAGATCGTCGAGTTCGACGAAGACACGGCCACCGTGCGGCCGTTTCAGGTCGCCCAGATCGACGTCAAGGGAAAGCTGCTGTGGCGCATCCCCTCGCACGACGATTACCCGGCCGACGCCAAAGACCAAATGGCTTCGGCTGCCGCCGGCCTGATGGGCCTGACGATCCTCGATCAGGTTAGCGACGACCAGGGCGATCAGCAGATATACGGCGTGGTTGACCCCGATCCGAAGGTGCTGAAAGTCGGCGCCACCGGCGTGGGCGAGAAGGTGGTCATGAAAAACAAGGAAGGCAAGGATCTGCTGGCGCTGATTATCGGCAAGGAAGTGCCCGACCCCAGCGGGCTGCGCTACGTGCGCAAGGCGGGCCAGGACCCGATCTATATCGTCGCCGCCAAGACCGACAAGCTTTCGACGAAGTTCGAAAACTGGATCGAGCGGAACCTGCTGAACATCAATACGTTCGACCTCAAGCAACTGTGGCTGCGCGATCATGCGGTCGACGAAATGAACATGGCCCTGATCCAGCGCGGCGAGATGAAAGTCGATTACACCGACCCTGGCGAACCCAAGTGGAAACTGGTCGACGATCAGAAGTTTAAGGACGGCAAGTGGGTGTCGGTCAAACTGGCCGCCGACGAAGAACTCAACGCGGCCAAACTCGAGGAGCTAAAAACCGCTTTGGACGACCTGAAGATCGTCGATGTCAGCCGCAAGCCGGCCGGCCTCAGCGCCGACTTGAAGGCGTCGGCCGTTTTTTCCACCCGCCGCGACGCCATCGCCTCGCTGGCCAGCCGCGGGTTCTTTGTGGCCAAGCTGAAGGACCCGTCGGGCGCCGAGTCCGTGGAACTATTCTCCAACGACGGCGAAATCCGCGTGCTGATGAAGGACGGCGTGGAGTACGTGCTCCGCTTCGGCGGCCTCACCGGCGAGTCGTCGAAGAAGGCCGACAAGGAGAAAGGCAAAGACGGCAAGGACAAGACGCCCGGCGGTCCGCAGTTGAACCGCTACCTGTTCGTCATGGCCGAGTTCAATCCGGCCGCCATCGAGAAGCCGCAACCCGAACCGTTGCCCGAGGCAAAGAAAAAAGACGAAGCCAAGAAGGCCGAAGAAACCAAACCGGCCGACGACAAGAAGCCCGATGAGGGCAAGGCTGAAGAGAAAAAGGCCGATGAGAAAGAGGACGCCGAAACGAAGCCCGACGACAAGCCGGCCGACGGGAAGAAAGCCGATGAGAAGAAGGCCGAAGAAAAGAAGGCCGCTGACGCCGAACGCCAGCGAATCGAAACGGAGAACAAGCGGAAGCTGGATGAGTACGAGCAGAAGGTCAAGGACGGCAAGAAAAAGGTCGACGACCTGAACGCCCGCTTCGCCGACTGGTACTACGTCATCTCCGACGACGTCTATCGCAAGATCCACCTTGGCCGCGACGACATTATCAAGAAGAAGGCCAAGGAGGAGAAGAAGGACGGCGCGAAGAAAGACGAGTCCGCTCCGGCCGACGATCTCGAGAAGCTGAAGGAAGCGGGTCCCGGCGGCTCGCCAAAGTAGTTGGCACACTCCGTGTGCCGACAAAAGCGTTCTCGATACGGATTGCCCGTTCGGCCTATCGGCATACGGCTGTCGGCACACGGAGTGTGCCGACTACTTTGCCGAATACTTTACGGGATCAGCCGAAGTACGTCGGCTTCGTGATCCGCGTGCCGGGAGGGAGCTTTGTGGCAAGCTCTTCGGCGTCGAGCGCAAACAGCGGGCCGATCTCCACCGGCACGTCGTCGCCGACTTCGGCCCCGGCTTGGCGGAGCCACTCGCGGTGCAGCGCCGACAACTGCGCTCGAACGGATTCGGGCGTATCTTCCTTCGCCCCCGAGGCGTTCTTCAACGGGGCAAACGCCCGCTGCGGATCGACTTCCACCACGATCGCGTTGCGGGCCGACGGCATCAGGTCGAAAATGAACCGCTCGAACTTGATGGCATTGGGCTCCCGCGGCTCGATGCGGTTGCCCGACGAGTCGATACACGCCACTTTCTTCCGCGCGACGTGAAACGGCAGGGCGTCGGCCGCGACGGATAGCCGCCGCAACAGCGCGGCGTCCATCACGTGGACCGCGATGCTGCCCGCCCAAATGGCCAGCGAGCCGTCCGGGTTGCGCCTCGCGGCCGCGTCGTCGGGCAGGTCGCTGTACTCGATCACCATCAGCCGGTCGTCCACTTCGACCACGTTGCCCACCCGTTCAAGCGGATCGCGCTTGGCGATCACCTGCGAAGAAAGCTCCGAACTCGCGAGCAGGTGGTAGCCGACGAACTCCGGACCGCAGATATCGACCAAGGGGTTATCGACCTGGAAGTAGAACAGGTGGCGAATGCCGCGGCGCTCGATGTCGCGGAGCGCCCCGCTGCGGACCAGTGCGGCTAACATGCCGCCGTGGCCGTCGGGGCTCGTGGCGATCCGCCCGGGCGACTCCAGCAGCACGCGGCCGGTGGCGGCGTCCACCGCCGGCATCGTGCCCTGGCAGAAGATGTGCAGGTCTTCCTCCGCCAGCCCGAAGCGGTCGTGCTCGGCGAAAAAGGCCACGGTTTCGTCGTGCGTGGCCGGGCTGGTCATCAGGTAAAGGGGAATCCGCACGCCGCCTGAATGTACTCCGCACGCTCCGCGTGCGGGCGGCGCTGGCAGAACAACGTCCGCGCCCTCACAAGCCTCACGCGGAGCGTGAGGAATACAATAACGCCGCGCCTTGGCGATGATCTTCTCGACGTGAATCTGGAAGAGCGTCTTGCCGGAGACCGGCCCGATGCAAAACATGCCCTTGGGATGGTCGAAGCCCAAGCGGGTGCCTTGCCCTCCGGCCACGAGGATCACGCCCAGTTCCCCGTCGGCGGCGGCCTGGTTGCCGCGATCCCGGGCTTGCTCGGGGGTGAAGCGATTCTGCGACGCATCCAGGCGGAATGCCCGCGGCGGGCCGGCACGGTCGGCCAATTGACGAAAGTTGCCCTGCCGCTCGCGCTGCTCATACAACCGACGCACCAAATCGAAGTCGATCGCCCGAATCTGCCCGGCCAGCGATTCCCGCTGCCGCGGGTTGAGTTGGTCCCAAAAGGCCAGCAGATGCTCCTGGCCGTGGGGGGTGAGCATTCCAAGTAGTTCGCTCTTCATGCGGTTGTGCCTCGCGATCGACGTCCCAGTGTAGCACGGCCTCTCTCGGCTGTGAATGGTGGGCGGAATCGCTTGCTACCCAACCGGGAACGGCTGTGCTGCCGGCCGTATCACTTCTCGATCCGATACAAGTGCGTCTTGGTACGCAAGAAGATCGCCTTGCCGGAAACGGCGGGCGAGGCCATGAAGCCTTCGTCCAGCTTGTTGACGGCCAACTGCTTGTACTCGCGGCCGGCGGCGATTACCGTGGCCGGCCCCTCGTGGCTGAAGAAATAGATGCGTCCCTCGGCCGCGATCGGCGAGGCCGAGTATTGCCCCGGCAGCCGCTTCGCCCACACCACCGCGCCGGTCTTCGGCTCGACGCACGAGGCAACGCCGCCGTCGCTAATCAGATACACGAGACCACCGAAGATCGCCGGCGAGGGTTTCTGCGGCCAGCCTTTGCTAAGTTTCCAGGCGACGTGCGTTTGGGTGACGTTGCCCACGCCGTCCGGCCGCACGGCCCAGATTTGCTGCGTGCCCGAGCCGGCGTTGATCAACACCAATCCGTCGGCCAGCAGCGGCCGCGCGGTATTCGAGAATCCTTCATGGCGGACCTTCCACAGTTCCTTGCCCGTGGCCGGGTCGTAGGACATCGTCTCGACCGCCCCGGTGCAGATCAACTGCCGCCGGCCGCCATACTCCAGCAGCAGCGGCGTGCTGTATGCCTTGCGGAAATCGCCGTCGAGATCGCCGAAATCGGTGGATCGCTTGCTCTTCCACACCGTCTTGCCGGAGTGCCTGTCGAGCGCGATGACGAACTGCACGTCGATGCCATCCATGGGGAAGATCAGCAGGTCGTCGACCAACACGGGCGACGAGCCCGGCCCGCGGAAGTGATCGCAGTAGATGTCGCGTCGGGTCCACAGGACCTTGCCGCCGGCCGTATCAAGGCAGGCCGTGCCGTAGACGCCGAAATGCGCGTACACCCGCCCGGCCTCGATGACCGGCGTGGGCGAGGCGTAGCTGTTCAGCGGGTTGGTGATTTGCAGCGTGTCGTTGTGGAAGAGGTGGATGTCGTGCAGGACCTTGCCCGAGTTGCGGTCAACGCACACGGCGTACTGTTCACGGCCGTCATCGGTGGCGGTGGTTATCCAGATCTGGTCGCCCCAGATGACGGGCGACGACCAGCCGCGGCCGTGGACGACCGTCTTCCACTTGACGTTTTCGGTTTCGCTCCACGTCAGGGGCAGCCCCGTGGCGTCGGTCGAGCCGTCTTGTGCCGGCCCGCGAAACTGCGGCCAGTTCTCGCCGGCCGCGGCGGTCAAATCCCGCCATTTCCGCATCGAGCGAGTCAGGTTCTCGCGGCAGTCGCCGGGTATGGCGAAACCCTGAAGCCCGACAGGCCCCGCGTAGCCCAACCGTTTGAGCGTCTTCAACATGCCGCCGACGTCGTAACTGCCCCGATCCAGCGTTTGGATCAAGCGGTCCCAACCCATGTCCTTGGTGGCCCCGCCGTCGGCCCCGTTGATGTTGACGGCGAACAAGCAGGGCATGGCCTCTTTCAGGCGCAACTCCAGGTTCTTCTCGTCGTCGAGCTTGAGGAAGTGGCAGAGGTTGAAACAGACGCCGACATTCTTGCGATCGACTTTTTTGACCAGACGGAGGCAGTCCTCGACGCGCTGAGCATAGCAGCCCAGGTGCGGGTAGATCGCGACTCGCAAACCCGACTTCTCCGCCATATCGGCGATCTCGCGGAGGATGGCCACGGCCCGGTCGTCCAGGTTCGCCGAGGAAGGAGTTCCGCCGGCGACCGGAAGCCAAATTTGGGTGTCGCGGCCCTTGAGTTGCTCGATCGCCGTCTTCAGTCCCGGATCGTAGGGTGGTTTGTCGGGATCGACGCACGCGCCGACGTAGATGCTGAGCATTTTCAGGCCCTGGGCGTCCAGCGCCTTGAGCATTTCGGGGATGCCTTTCGTCCCGCTGTAAGCGATGCCGTCGTAACCCAGTTCCTTGAGCATCTTGGCTTGTTGGTCGAAGGGAACCTGTTGGCCGCCGGTGCCGTTGTCGAAGGCGAAGAAGGGATTGGGCAGTTGCTTCGGCTGGGCATCATCGGCGATTGCCGCATCGGCAAGGCATGCGCAGGTGAAACTCAAGATCAGCGGTATGTTTCGCAGCATCATCATGGTTGTTCTCAGTGTTGGTTGGCCGCTACACTTTCAGCCCGGTAAGGTCCGCCTCGTAGCGTTTGTTTTCCTTGAGCAATTCCTCCATCGTGAGGCGACCGTGCCGGAAGCCGGCCTCGCGGCCGAGGATGCACGTCAGGCAGCCGTCCACCGCCCTACGAACGGTGTGATTCTCGAACCGGCCGGCCACAACATCTTGATGAAACGCGGCGATGTTCCGCCGCGCCCCGGCCGGATACAGATCGACCACTTCGGCGACCGTCGCCTTCTGGCCTCGCACAAGGAACCGGGCCTTGCGCCAGTAGTTCACCACGGCGTAGCCCCGCTCGCCGTGAACCTTGCAGCCCAGTTCGCCGTCGGACCCGTCAGGCATGGCCAAGCCGGAATGTTCATGGATCAAGCCGTCGGCGTATTCATAGACGACTGAACAGACGTCGTGGCTGTCGCCGTACGGGTTAGCTCGGCAAATGCGCGATGAGCCCATTGCCGCCACGGGCCGCCGGCCAAGCACCCAAATCGTGGCGTCGATCGCGTGAATGTCGTACGAATTGATGAAACTGCCGCCGATGGCAATGTCGTTGTCCCAAACCAGGCTTTCCAGGCGGCTCTCGATGGTGGCCGTCTTCGGCGGGTCTGCCCGCCCGCCACAAACGCCGACACTCTCCACCTTGGTCAACTTGCCGATCTCGCCCTTGCGAACCCGCTCGGCGATTTGGATGTTGACCGGATCGGTGGGAATCTGATAATCCACCAGGAACACCCGCTGTTTCTGCGTAGCCAATTTGCCGGCAGCTTCGACCTTCAAGCATCCATGCACATCGACCGCGACCGGCTTGGCCATGTAAACGTGCAAGCCGGCTTCGGCGGCAGCGCTGGAGTGTTCAGGCAGGAAGCACGGCGGCACGATCAGGGCCACGGCCTCGACGCCGCTTTCGATCACCTTTTTGTAGCCCGAAAGACCAGAGAATCGCCGGTTCTTCTCCACGCCCAGGGCGTTGCCGCAGGCATCGGCGTTGCGTTGAAAGTAGTCGGCCACGGCATGCATTTCATAGCCGCCATGTTCCTTGAACAGCCCGGCGATCCATTTTCCACGTCCACCGCAGCCGACCAGGCCGAGCTTGATCTTGCGTGGCGGTTGTGCGGGAGCGGCAGGATTCTCGGCGGCAAGGCCGGCCATGGCCTCGAACAGCGGCGCGGTGGCGGCGCTAATCGCCGCGGTGTGGCCGAGGAACGAACGTCGAGTCAACATGGTTCTTCTCCTACATGTCAGAAATCAAGTTTCGAGGAAGGAACGGCCAGCAGGGCTGAGGGGGCGACTTCAGTGAGATTCATCGTAAGTCGCGTGCCAAGGCAAGTCAATTGCGCATTCCCCTCTTGTGGTGGGTCATGGCCGCACGCAACCGTTCTTGACCCCCCTTGGCAATGCAGATAGACTGCCATGTTGGGATGGATTGCGCCCTCCTTGGCATGGATCACGATGGAAGAAATACTATCGCAAATTTGGGACGTTCTTAGCGACCTTTTCGGCGGCTTCGCCCGGGGGATCGAACGGGGCATCACCAGCCTGTTTGGCTCCTCCAACGCCCGCTACTTGAGAAAGCTCCAGCCGACCGTCGACGCCATCAACGCCCTGGAATCGAAGTACCAGGCGATGACCGACGCCGAGTTGAAGGAGCAGACGGCCAAGTTCCGCAAGCGGCTGACGGCGGGCGAAACCCTCGACGACCTGTTGGTCGAGGCCTTCGCGGTCTGTCGCGAGGCGGGCCGCCGCGTGCTGGCCATGCGGCACTACGACGTCCAGTTGATGGGCGGCATGGTGCTGCATCGCGGCAACATCGCCGAAATGGTCACCGGCGAAGGAAAGACCCTCGTGGCCACCCTGCCGGCCTACCTGAACGCCCTGGAAGGCAAAGGCGTCCACGTTGTCACGGTCAACGACTACCTCGCCCGCCGCGACATGGAATGGATGGGCCCGATCTACATGTCGCTGGGCCTCACCGTCGGCGCGATCCAGAGCAACATGGAGACGGCGGACCGCCAAAAAGCCTACGAGTGCGACATCACCTACGGCACGAACAACGAGTTCGGCTTCGACTACCTCCGCGACAACATGCGTCCGGCGGCCAAGGGCGACAACCGCTATCCGAAGTGGTATCAGCAGTCGCAAGGCCCGCTGCACTTCGCCATCATCGACGAGGTGGACAACATCCTCATCGACGAGGCGCGGACGCCGCTGATCATTTCCGGCCCGGCGCACGACGACGTGACCCGCTACGCCAAGGCCGACCGCATCGCCCGGCAACTGAAGAAAGGCGCCCACTTCGAGGTCGTCGAGAAGGAGCACTCGGCCCACCTCACCGACGAGGGGATTCGCGCGGCCGAGCAACTGGCCGGCGTCGAGAGCTTTTACACGGCCGGGCACATGGAGTGGCCCCACCTGCTCGACAACAGCCTGAAGGCCCACCACCTCTACAAGCGCGACGTGAACTACGTGGTCAACGGCGACGAGGTGGTCATCGTCGACGAGTTCACCGGCCGCTTGATGCCCGGCCGCAACTGGAGCGACGGCTTGCACCAGGCCGTCGAGGCCAAGGAAGGCGTGCGCATCAAGGAAGAGAACCAGACGCTCGCCACGATCACCTTGCAGAACTTCTTCAAGCTCTACGACAAGATCTGCGGGATGACCGGCACCGCCATGACCGAGGCCGGCGAATTCTGGAAGATTTACAAGCTCGACGTGATGGCCGTCCCCACCAACCAGCCGCTGCACCGGCTGAACAATCCCGACGTGATCTACCGCAGCGAGCCCGAGAAGTTCAACGCCATCGCCGACGAGATCGAACGGATGAACAAGTGGGACGTGCTGGTCAACGAGAAGGGCGAGGAGTACCTGGGCCGGATCATCCACGAAACCGACGAGTTGTTCGAGTTCCAGCCCAAGGGAAGCAAAGAGCGCGAAACGATTGTCAAGGCCAAGGTCAAGGAAGTCGAGCGCCGCGGCCGGCCGATGCTGGTGGGCACGGTGTCGATCGAGCGCAGCGAATTGATCTCCGGCCTGTTGGAGAAACGGGGCATCCCGCACCAGGTGCTCAACGCCAAGCACCACCAGCGCGAGGCCGAAATCGTCGCCCAGGCCGGCCGGCTCAACGCCGTGACCATCGCCACGAACATGGCCGGCCGCGGCACCGACATCATCCTCGGCGGCAACCCGGAGGCCATGGCCTGGGCCAAGCTTCAAGAAAAGTACCCCACGCGGCTCGAGGTGCCCCAGGAGGAATGGGACGCCCTGGTCCGCGAGATCGAGCAGCGCGAGCAGATGAAGGCCGAAGGCCGGATCGTGGCGGGCATGGGCGGGCTGCACATCCTCGGCACCGAACGCCACGAGGCCCGCCGCATCGACCTCCAACTCCGCGGCCGTTGCGGGCGCCAGGGCGATCCCGGCAGCAGCCGCTTCTACCTCTCGCTCGAAGACGACCTGATGCGCATCTTCGCCGGCGAGTGGGTCAAGAACATCCTCACCCGGCTGGGCATGAAAGAAGGCGAGGCCATCGAAAGCCGCATGGTCTCCCGCCGCATCGAAGGCGCACAGAAGAAGGTCGAAGAACGCAACTTCGAGATACGCAAGAACCTGCTCGAATACGACGAGGTGATGGACGAGCAGCGGAAACGCGTCTACGGTTACCGCCAGAACATCCTCAACGGCGCCGAGTGCAAGCAGTTGATCCTCGACATGATCGTGCAGCAGATCGAGCGCTACCTCGACCAATTCCTCGACAAGGACTACGGCACGGAAACCTTCGCCGGCTGGGCGAGCAAGGAGTTGGGCGTGGAATTCGACGCCCGCAACTTCCGCGGCCTGGACTTCTCCTCCGCCGAAACCCTCGCCCGCGACGAAGCCGAACGCATGGCCGAGGGCCAGGTGCTCGAAGCTCTGGACGAAAACCTGCCGGAGGAAGACGAAGCCTCGGAATGGAACTGGGACGCCCTGGCGAAGCTGGTCAACACCCGCTGGCGCTTGAGCCTTCGCGATCGCGATCTGAAGCAGCTTGGCCGCGATCGGGTGGGCGATTTCCTCATCGAGCGCGCCCGCGCGGCCGTGCAGAAGATCGATCTCAGCGAAGGCGAGCGGTTCCTCGGCGCCGATTTCAGCATCCAGAGCGCCTGCAACTGGGTGCGGCACAAATTCGGCATCGAGTTGCCGCCCGACGAGGTCCGCGACCTGGACCCGGCGGCGTTCAAGCGGCTGGTGCGCGAGAAAGCGGAAGCGGCCTATGAGGAGAAAGAGGCCGCCTACCCGGTGATGGCCGGGCTGTACCATTTCACCACCCGCGACGCCACCGGGCACAAGCGCTACGACCGCGAGGCGTTGGCCCAGTGGGCCCGCGACCGCTTCCACGTGGAACTGAGCATCGAGGACCTCAAAAACAAACAGCGCGACGAGATTCGCGCGGTGCTGGTCGAGCAGAGCCGCCGCTTCGCCGAGGGCCAAGAGACGGCCATGGCCGAGGCGCACGCCTGGCTCGACCGCATCTTCGATCCCGAAGTGCCCGAGGAAAAGGCCCTGCGCACGGCCCGCGACAACGGCCGGCTGAAGGAGCTTTCCGACTGGCTGGCGCAGGAGTACCGCTACGAATTGCCGCCGGAAGAGATGCTTCGCTGCAACGCCGAGCGCATCCGCCGCCACCTTACCGCCGCCGTCGAAGACCGCTATCGCCCGGAAATGCGGAAGATGGAGCGGGCGCTGGTGCTGCAACTGCTCGATTCCGCCTGGAAAGACCACTTGCTGGCGATGGACCATCTGCGGAGCAGCGTCGGCCTGCGCGGCTACGCCCAGGTCGATCCGAAGGTGGAATACAAGCGGGAAGGCATGAGAACCTTCGAGCAGATGTGGGACTCGGTGGGCGAGCGGGTGACCGACCTGATCTACCGCATGGAGCAGCTTGACGAGAGCTTCGTGGGCTCGACCTGGACCGAGTCGGAGGCGATTCATCAGGACGCCCAATCGGCCGGCGAGATCGCCGCGCAACAGGAGGCGGCCATCGAAGGGACCGAAGTGGACCACAAGCCGCAGCCCATCCGCAACCGCCAGCAGCGCGTCGGGCGCAACGATCCATGCCCGTGCGGCAGCGGGAAAAAGTTCAAAAACTGCTGCATGCGCAAGGGCGGGGTGGGCGTGGGATGATGGGGGCGAGGGATTGGGGATTAGGGATTGGATTCCAGCATTGAATTGTAAAGCCGCGACCAGTGGTCGCGGACTCGGCTACCGATAGGAGAATATTATTATGGCTGATACATCTGTTCAGAACGAGCTCCTAAAGCAGATGGAGCAGCTTCCAGCGCGGATGCAGCGTCGAGTGCTCGATTATGCTCGCGCGCTGGCGGAATCCACGCCTGAAGGCACACCAGGCGACGAACTGTTGAAATTCGCCGGAATTATGACGCCGTCTGAGGCCGACGAGTTCTTGCGCGGCATCGAAGAGGACTGCGAGCGAGTGGACCCCAATGAATGGTAAGTTCCTGCTGGATACCAATATTGTCTCGGCCCTTTTCAAGGACGATCCGGCCATTCATGAACGTTTGATTCAACGTCCGATGGTGTTGGTATCCTCTGTCGTCCTAGGCGAGTTATACTATGGTGCGCAGAAATCCTCGCGGCTCGACAAGAACGTGAGACAGATCAACAGGTTTTTGACAACGGCCGCCGTTTTGGAAACGGATGCCGAGACGGCCTACGAATACGGCTTGCTCAGGAACGAATTGCGTATCAAGGGGCATCCCATCCCGGAGAACGATATATGGATTGCCGCAACAGCCAGACAGCACGATCTTACGCTCGTTTCACGCGACTGCCATTTCGCGGAAGTGAATGATCTGCGATGGGAGCAATGGTAGGATAAAAATGAACGTCCCGCGCAGCCAAGTTGTCGTGACCAAGCCAATCCCCGAGGAAAGCGTGCTTCCCGGCGACGTCGGCACAATCATCGAAGAATACCGAGATGCTCAAGGCACGATCACAGGTTACGAATTAGAGATTCTTTCCGTCGACGGGCATACGCTGGCCGTATGTACCGTGCCCGCGGATGCCGTGCGTGAGGCAACGGTTACGGATCGGCTGTGTTCACGGGCGTCCACTGACCCGACAATCGACGAAATTCGCGCGGTTCGCCATCGCATCTCCGAACAGTTCGGGCACGACCCGAAGAAGCTTTGCGAGCACTACATGAAGTTGCAGGAACAACATCGCGATCGGCTCGTCCGTTCGACGGATCGTCCCCCTGACAAAGGTTCCTGAGACTGTTTTTCACCGTTCTTCCACGACTACAGAACCGTTAGGCGGCAATCGCACATTATGCTCAAGTTCACACTCGTTTTCGTCGGTTTGTGCTTCCTGGTGAGCCTCGTACTCGTGCTCTTGGTTCGAGGGCGGACCGCCGCATCTGGCAACCGTCTAAAAGAAGTTGCCCCAAGACCCAACGCCGCCATTTACTCCGACCTGCGCACGCAGACTCTCTCTAGCTCACGCTCAACGTTCGGTCTTGGCTCTACCGCGCCAGATGCTCCAGCATGGGGAGTACTTATGGAGACAGGCTTTCCTGAGGGCACAGCCACTTTGGTCTCGATGTCGGATGGCAGCGCCAGTCTCTACTGCAGCGGCGGAGGCGGTGTCATCGGTGGCATCGGACACGAGACTGTCCGCCGTGCGGCCACTGCTTTCGTGGGATTGGCTGGCCACCATCAATCGAATATGACCGCAACGAAGACGTTCCCGCTGCCGCGCGCCGGTCGGACAATCTTTTACGTGCTCACGGATTCGGGCGTCTTTTCGGCTGAGGCCGACGAAAATGACTTGGGAGAGCAACGGCACGCACTTTCGCCCTTATTCTACGCTGGACAGGATGTTATCACGCAGTTACGCTTAACTTCAGATAAGAAGTAATCATGCGGCTTAGCGGCCATTACAGTCACAGTAACCGACACTCCGAAACAGGGGAACGAAAAGTAACGCGTTCCAAACAATGCGAGAAAAGGCCCGGAAAGGAGTCCGCCGTTGCCGTATCTGCTCAATCTCATATACCTGTTGCTGATCCTTTTTTCCCTGCCGTGGCTGCTGTGGCAGGCGGTGCGCAAGGGGAAGTATCGGGAAGGATACGCGGCGAAGTTCTTGGGCCTCGTGCCGCGGAGAGCATCGAACAAGACCTGCCTCTGGCTGCACGCCGTCAGCGTGGGCGAGGTGAACCTGCTGGCCCCGCTGTTGAAGATGATCGAACAACAGCGGCCGGATTGGGAGTGCGTCATTTCGACCACTACCGCCACGGGCATGGCGCTGGCGAAGAAGAAGTACCCGCGACAGACGGTCTTCTATTGCCCGCTGGATTTCTCCTGGGCCGTGTCGGCGGCGATGCGGCGCATTCGGCCGGACGTGCTCGTGCTGGCGGAGTTGGAGCTATGGCCCAACCTCATTCGCGCGGCCCGGCGAAGCGGCGCCCGCGTGGCGGTGATCAACGGGCGGCTGAGCGAGCATAGCTTCCACGGCTACCGCCGCATCCGACCGCTGGTCGCTCGACTGTTGAGGCAGCTCGACGTGATCGCCGCCCAAGACGAAACCTACGCCGAGCGATTCCGCCTGCTTGGCACGTGGCCGGAGAGAGTCTGCGTCACCGGCTCGATGAAATACGACGGGGCGCAGACCGATCGCGCCAACCCGACCACGCGGCGGCTGGCCGCGTTGGCCGGCTTCGCCGCCGACGACATCGTGTTGTTGGCCGGCAGCACGCAGGAGCCGGAAGAAGCGATGGCGCTGGACGCTTTCCGCACGCTCAGCCCCCAGTGGCCGCAACTGCGGCTGGTACTGGTGCCGCGTCATCCCGACCGGTTCAACGCGGTGGCCAAACTGCTGGACGCCTCCGGCATCCCCTGGCAGCGGCGGACGAACTTGGGAACGCAAACGAATGATGAATGCGGAATGATGAATGATGAATCCACGACGCAAGGCTCCGCAGTCCGACATTCATCATTCATCATTCATCATTCATCATCTTTGCCCGTCCCCCGTGTCCTCTTGGTCGACGCCGTTGGCGAGTTGGGCGCGTGGTGGGGAACGGCGCAGATTGCTTTCGTCGGCGGCAGCCTGGGCAGCCGCGGAGGGCAAAACATGATCGAGCCGGCCGCCTACGGCGCCGCCGTTTCCTTTGGTCCCAACACGTGGAACTTCCGCGACATCGTGGCGATGATGCTGGCCCACGATGCGGCCGTGGTCGTCGGCAACGGCGAGCAGTTCACCGCGTTTGTCCGCCGTTGCCTGCAACAGCCCGACTATGCAGCCACCTTGGGCGAACGTGCCAAGATGCTGGTGCTCTCCCAGTTGGGCGCGACGCAGCGCACGTTCCAGATACTGGACACACTGGCTCAACGCCGTTGCGCCGGATTGTAGATTGCAGATTGTAGGGTGCGTGAAACGTACCAACATCGGTCCCTTGGTGCGTTTCACGCACCCTACGACTTAACTTAACGCACCCCCCGCAAGTGGGTTTTCGGCGCCAACCCGTTGCCAATGCCACAACCTTGCCTATAATCATTGTGTTGCGTTGCCCCACCGGGCGGCGTTTGTCGTTCCATGCGCAGGATAGGAGGATCGTTTCGTGGCAAAGGGTAATTTCTTGTTCACTAGTGAATCCGTCAGCATGGGCCATCCCGACAAGCTGGCCGATCAGATTTCTGATGGCATCCTCGACGCGCTGTTCGCCAAGGATCCTTATAGCCGCGTGGCCTGCGAAACGATGGTCACCACCGGCATCGCCATCGTGGCCGGCGAGATCACCACCAAGGCCGTGATCGACTACCCCGACGTGGTGCGCCGGGTCATCCGCGACGTCGGCTACACCGACGACAAGATGGGCATCTGCGCCGACACCTGCGCCGTGATGCTCTCGATCGACCGGCAGAGCCCCGACATCGCCATGGGCGTCAACGACGATCCGACCAAGGGCAAGGAGATCGGCGCCGGCGACCAGGGCTTGATGTTCGGTTACGCCTGTAACGACACGCCCGAGTTGATGCCCCTGCCGATCTCGTTGGCTCATCAGATTCTCAACCGGCTCACCGAAGCCCGCCGCAACGGCGAGGTCGATTGGTTGCGGCCCGACAGCAAGAGCCAGGTCACCGTCCAGTACGAGAACTTCAAGCCGGTGCGGATCGACACGGTGGTGGTTTCCACGCAGCACACGCCGGAGGTCAGCCAGCAGGACATCCGCAAGTTCGTCATCGAGAAGATCGTCAACCCGCTGTTGCCGAAGCAACTGGTCAACGGCAAGATCACCTATCACGTGAATCCCACGGGCCGCTTCGAGGTCGGCGGGCCGCACGGCGACTGCGGCTTGACCGGCCGGAAGATCATCGTCGACACCTACGGCGGCTGGGCACGGCATGGCGGCGGGGCGTTCAGCGGCAAGGACCCAACCAAGGTCGACCGCAGCGCCGCCTACATGGCCCGGCACGTCGCGAAGAACATCGTTGCCGCCGGATTGGCCGACCGCTGCGAAGTGCAGTTGGCCTATGCCATCGGCATCTCCGAGCCGGTCAGCGTGCTGGTCGATACCGAGGGGACGGGCAAGATCGACGACGAGCGGCTTTGCGAGTTGGTCCGCAAAGTGTTCCCGTTGACGCCCAGCGGCATCATCAAGTATCTCGATCTCCGCCGGCCTATCTACCGCAAGACCGCCTCGGGCGGGCACTTCGGCCGCGCCGACGCCGATTTCACCTGGGAAAAAACCGACCGCGCCGCCGAACTGGCCGCGGCGGCCCGGTAGTGGACGGCAGGCAGTAAGGGTTCAGGGTTCAGATTCCGATGCCCAATTCTGAACCCTGAACCCTAAACCCCCTTTGGTTGCAGCCGTTGAACGCCGGCTGTTTTCGATATTTCACAACCTCGGAATGCGAAGGGCGGCGGGCACGTGGGCAACACATTTGCCTTGTCCCTAGTCGTGCAGTGCCCAAAGAATAGGCAAGCCAGAACCTTTACTCTGGGATTCCCCCGCTAAGGGATTGTTCGTAAACTAATAAGTAATAACCATTTACGCCCTCAAGAGCCCACTGGACGAACGCCTATGGCATCCCCTTTGCAAAATAGTGGCGGCAAGAAAGAGTTTACGCCTGCGGGCCGTGCCAAGAAGTACCGGCTACACGCTGAGCGTACTGGATGCGACCTATGCACCATTCGCTATCCCCTACGAAGGACGGACCTATGACTCCCAAAGAAGTTTTGGCGTTATGCCGGGAAAAGGACGTGAAAGCGGTCGACCTGCGGTTCATGGACTTCCCCGGGCTGTGGCAGCACTTCACCATTCCCGTCGACAAGCTCACCGAGGACGTGTTTGAGGACGGCTTGGGCTTCGACGGATCGAGCATTCGCGGCTGGCAGGCGATCAACGAGAGCGACATGCTCATCGTGCCGCAGCCCGAGACGGCCGTGCTCGATCCGTTCTGCAAGCTGCCGACCCTGTCGATGATCTGCAACATTCAGGACCCGATCACGCGCGAGGATTATAGCCGCGATCCGCGGAACGTCGCTCGGAAGGCGGTCAACTATCTGAAGAGCACCGGCATTGGCGACACGTGCTTCATCGGTCCGGAAGCCGAGTTCTTCATTTTCGACGACGTTCGTTTCGACCAAACCTCCAACTGCGGCTACTACTTCCTCGACAGCATCGAGGGCCAGTGGAACCGCGGCCGCGAGGAGAATCCCAACCTGGGCTACAAGCTGCGGTACAAGGAAGGCTACTTCCCGGTGCCGCCGGCCGACCAGATGATGGACATCCGCAACGAGATGATGCAGACGATGATCGACTGCGGCATGGACGTCGAGGCCCAGCACCACGAAGTGGCCACCGGCGGTCAGTCGGAGATCGACTTGAAGTTTGATTCCCTGGTGACCATGGCCGACAAGTGCATGATGTTCAAGTACATCATCAAGAACGTGGCCAAGAAGTACGGCAAGACCGTGACGTTCATGCCCAAGCCCCTCTTTGCCGACAACGGCTCCGGCATGCACACGCACATCTCGATTTGGAAGGGCGGCGAGGCGCTGTTTGCCGGCAGCGGTTACGCCGGCCTGAGCGATCTGGCGATCTACGCGGCGGGCGGCATCCTCAAGCACGCCCCGGCGATCCTCGGCATCTCCTGTCCAACCACCAACAGCTACAAGCGGTTGGTGCCGGGCTTCGAGGCGCCGGTGAACCTGGCCTATTCGCAGCGGAACCGCTCGGCGGCTATCCGCATCCCCATGTATAGCCCGAGCCCCAAGGCCAAGCGCCTGGAGTTCCGCTGCCCCGATCCGAGCTGCAATCCCTACCTTTCCTTCTCCGCCATCCTGATGGCGGCGATCGACGGGATTCAGAACAAGATCGATCCGGGCGAGCCGCTGGACAAGGACATCTACGACCTCGATCCCGAAGAGTTGAAGAACGTGCCGCAGGCGCCGGGCTCGCTCGAAGAGGCTCTGAAGGCCCTGCGGGCGGACCACGAGTTCCTGCTCCGCGGCGACGTCTTCACCCCCGACGTGATCGACACGTGGATCTGGTACAAGATGACCAACGAGGTGCAGGCGATGCAGTTGCGTCCGCACCCCTACGAGTTCTGCTTGTACTTCGACATTTAAGTGGCCGGAAAGAAACTCTAGAAACTCTTGCGAATGAAAGCCTTGCGCAACATCTTGTTGCGCAAGGCTTTATGAGTGGAGCCGACCGGGATCGAACCGGCAACCTCCTGGTTGCAAACCAGGCGCTCTCCCAACTGAGCTACGGCCCCGAAAAGAAGTGAATCGCGCGCTATTGCGGCGTAGAGCGATCACGGCTTATTGGAACACGTAGAGCACGAGGTTGTCAAGTGGGTTTTCCCTTGACTTTTCCCCCATTTCTGGGATGATGAGAGTGCGGACCCGAATGGCACTGATATTTCTTTAACGTGTTATGGCTTCTTGTTTTCGAGCTTGTGGTCGTGGTTTGGTCATAAGTTTGTAGGGTTTTGGTCTGCGTTTGCG
>Ga0315287_10001416_pt1 | contig 22026 bp, 20 predicted proteins | sample YL17G11_0_MG_FD_205037 | JGI IMG/M metagenome (GOLD analysis project Ga0315287, IMG submission 205037) | Sediment microbial communities from Yellowstone Lake, YNP, Wyoming, USA - YL17G11_0 | ecosystem: Environmental > Aquatic > Freshwater > Lake > Sediment | place: USA: Wyoming | collected...
GTCGCTCTCCGACAATTGCCTCATAAACTTTTCATCCTCTTCAGGCCAGCGTCCGCGGCGGATCGTGCCTTTCATGGGCCTGGTCTGGATGCGGTCCCCGACGCGCCGCAAAAACAGTTCCGGAGAAAGCGAGATGATCCGGGTGTCTCCCATGTTGATGAAAGCGGAATGGCACACGGGATGAGCGGCCCGAAGCCGCGAGAACAGTCCCGAGGCTGGGCCGTCATTCTCGAAAAGAATTTTGCAGGTGAAGTTGATCTGGTAAACCTCGCCCGCGGAGATATATTCCTTGATCTTTTTTATGGCCGCCCGATACTCTTCTTCATCGATGTTCAGCCGGAGGTTTTTTAATTCCGGGTCGGAGTCCTCGGCGCCGAGTTCGATTTCTTCGGAATCCAATTCCAGGCATTTTTCATAAACGCCGAGATACGCAAGCGGCAGTGAATTTTTATGACGCGGGGATACGGGCTTGTCCAGGGCCATTCCCGCCTCATAACCCAGGTATCCGGCCGCAAACAGGCCGGATTCAAGGCAGCCATTGATGCGCTCAAGGAGCTCAGGCGCCTGGCCGGGATATTCCGCCACGATCAACTCTTGAGGGTCTGACAACAGATAGGTCTTTCCACGGCGGGCTTCGAGGTCTCGGTCGTCAATCAAGACCGTGCCCGGCCTGTCCAAGATTGACGGATCGAATTTAGCCGCGCGGTGTTTCGGCATCAGGCTCCGGCGCCGGCCAAGCTTTGAAATTCTTCTTTCAAGACCGCGTAATTTTCCAGATCGATGAACTCGCCCCATTTGAAAACATGCTTTCGCAGAGTGCCCTCATGGCGCATGCCCAATTTCTGCATGACTTTTCCGGAAGCCGGGTTGTTTGAAAAATGCCCGGAATAGATGCGGTTCATGCCGAGCGTCTCGAAACCGTATTTGAGCACGGCCTTGCCCGACTCGGTGGCATAACCCTTGCCCCAAAAAGGCTTGCCGATCCAGTAGCCAAGCTCCGCGTGGAAATGCGCAGGGTGGATGGTCAGCCCGATCGCGCCGATCAGGGACTGGTCAGAGGCGAGCGTGACCGCGAAATTCGCCAGCTCGCCTTTTTCAAATTTTTCCTGATGGGTAGCGATCCATGCCTCGGCCATGCCTGCTTGATAGGGATGGGGGATGTTCAAGGTGGTCGCCGCGATCAACTTGTCTCCGGCCAGGCGCATGACCTCCCCGGCGTCCGCCATGTTAAACGGCCTCAGGACCAGCCTCCCGGTCAATAATATTGGTTGAGGATTCAATTTTGCGCTCCTGTTTTCTTTCCGCATTTTTTGCGCCCCGCAGGGTCGGCAATATTCCATATATGGGGCCGGATGCTCAGAACTTGCCTCAAAAATATTTATCCCGAGTAATTTATGATTTTGGTCCGGGGCTGGATGGCGTCGCCCAAGAGCCGGGTGCGGATTTTGCGGACAGCGCCGAAGCCGTAAACTCCCAGGGCTTCAACATTTTCGAAGATGCCGGTTTTTCTCGATGCCTGTTCCAGGTTTTTTCGAAGCTCTTTGAGCGGTTCTTTCATCTCCGGCCTGGGGACCAGGTATTCGCAGGCCTGGAGCACCGCCCGGTATTTTGAGAAATTAGAGGCCAGGAACTCCGCCCGCGCCCTCAGGTTCGGGTTCTTGGAATCTTTTAAATGAAGGTATCCTTCCAGGTCGTCCCTTATGACCCTGGCCACGCTCGGGCCGAGCTGGTGGAAATCATCGAGGTATGCCTGCTTCTGGACTTCTTCCGCCCCGGTCAGGCTGAACTCGGGGTGGGTGTACCAGGGCTGCTTGAATATGTGCCAGTCTTCAAACGGGATGCTCTCCAGGAGTCGCTTCTCCTTTTTAAAGCGGTCGTAAAGCGTGGTGCCGGGAAGCGGCGCGTAAAAAGAGAACTGGCTGAAAGCGGGCCGGCAGGATACGTGTTGTGCGATGTCCTCCTGGATGTTTTGCTTGGTGTGGAAGTCCATGAGCAGGATCGTGCTGAGAACCACCTTGATGCCCGCGGCCCGCAGCCGGTCCAACAATGCCTTCAGGTCTATGTTTTTATTTTTTGAATAGGGCGCGAACTTGCTCTCGCGGCCGATCCAGATGTTGCAAATGCCCATCTCCGCGAGCTCTCCGGGTTCCCACTCGGAAACCAGGTCCGCGCTCGCAAAGATGTAGATGTTGAATTGCTTCCCGCTCTTGACCACCAGGTCGTGCAACTCCCTGGCGCGTTTTTTATCGATCAGAAAATTGTCGTCCCCGATCAGACAGAAGGTGTTGGAGTTGTGTTTTTCTCCGAGCCGGACCAGTTCCTTGAAGATCTGATCCCCGGTCTTCATCAGCTTGATGTGTTTCCTCCCGAAAAAATGGGAAGGCGCGCAGAAATCGCAGCCGTAGGAGCAGCCCAGGCCCACAACGATGTAAGGGTGAAGGTCCTTCCAGAAAAAGGGAACGCCCAGCACCTCGCGGGTCTGGGAAAAGACATCCGGCTGCTTGAACACGAACTCCGGGGGCTGGCCGAGCAGTTCGCGCATGAAGCTGATGCCCTCGCCCTGGCAGATGTAGTCAACATCGGCCTGCTTCTGCAGGTTTTCGATCATGGCGCAGAAGCCGCCGATCACGATCTTGGTCCTGGGGCTGTGGACCCGGATTTCGCGGGTCATCCTCTTCACCTTTTCAAAGTTGGGAGTGATGGAACCGATGCCGATGTAGTCGTATCCTTTCTTGACCTCTTCGATGAAACGTTCAAGGGTGGGAAAGTCCAGGACCATTGAGGGCACGCCGATATTATTGGCGACGGCGTGGAGTCCGAAGCTGTGGTAGTGCACTCTCGGGCTGAACACCCCCTGGTATTTGGTGAGCTGGTTGTGGAACAGTTCGATCTTGGAATCCGCACGGCTGTAAAGGTTGTCGACGCCGAACGGCTTGAAAACGGAACTAAATAAAATTTTAGGCGCCGAGCTCATCTTCAAGTAAATATAAAAGGAAAAGCAGGAAAAGGCAAGATCAGGGAACATTGACAATCCCTGACGAATGGTGTTAATTCATAACAGGAACTTGAAAATATTATTGATCTATCCGCCGGACACCCACTTCGTCCGACTGGCGGGGCCGAACCAGATAAACCTGGTCCAGCATTTTTACGCGCCGCCCATGGGACTGCTCTACCTGAAAAGCCACCTCCAGCAAAAAAGCGGGTTCCAGGTCTTGTTATGGAACGCCCAGGTCCCAAGCCGGCCCGGCCTGGATAAGCTTGAAGAGACCATAAACAATTTCGCCCCGGACCTGGCCGGGGTCTCGGTCAACACCGCCAACTGGTATGACGCTCTGGAGTGCGCCAAGCTTGTTAAAAAGGTCCGGCCCGGGACGCATGTTGTGACGGGCGGGGTGCATATGTCGGTATATCCCGAGGAAACTCTGGCCCAGCCGGAAGTGGACTCGATAGTTATCGGCGAGGGCGAGGATACCCTCCTGGAGATGGCGACCAGGCTTTCCCAGGGCGGGTCGCTGGACGGGGTTGCGGGCGCGTGGTTTAAAAAGGAAGGCAAGGTCATCCGCAATCCCCTCCGCACGGTTGAAAAAAATCCGGACCGGTTCCCGTTCCCGGACCGCTCCGAACTGAACTTGTCGCAGCACCGGGTTTCCGCGGACCGGCTCTCGCCCGCGGCGGTGATACTCACCAGCCGGGGCTGTCCGTTCCACTGCACCTTTTGCTGCACGGTGGACAAGGTCTACCGGAGACGCTCCGCCTCAGAGATCGTGCGGGAAGCGCTTTCCTGCAAAGAGATGGGTTACAAGGCCATTGACTTTTACGACGACATCTTCAACGTCAAGAAAAAGGACGTGCTCGAGCTTTGCGACGAACTCATCCGCCAAAAAGTAAACCTGCCCTGGATCTGCCGGTGCCGGGTGGAGCCGATGGACGAGGAAATGGTATCCAAAATGCGCGAAGCGGGGTGCGAGCGCATCCAGTTCGGTGCGGAGTCAGCCAGCCAGGCGATCTTGGATCAGATCAAAAAGCGGATCACGCCCGAGCAGACCCGGGACGCTTTCCGGCTGGCCAAGAAATACGGGGTTTCCACGCTCGGCTATTTCATGATCGGTTTCCCGGGCGAGACCAGGGAGCAGGCCGAGGCCACCGTGCGCTTCGCCTTTGAGCTGGATCCGGAATTCGCGGTCTTCCATTCACTGATCCCGGTGCCCGGGTCCGAAATTTACGAGCAGGCGGCCAAGAGCGAGGCCTTTTACGGAGATTATGTCCGGGAGTTTGCCCAAAACCCGTCCCCGGATTTTCTTTTCCACAGCTGGGAGACCGCGCTGAGCGAGGCCGAGCAATACCGGATAATCAGGAAAGCGAACCTGGGTTTTTATTACCGGCCCCGCTATATCGTACGCTCTTTGAAAAAGCTGAGTTCATTCGAGGATTTTGTTACTAAAGTCAAGATGGCGCTTAGAATTCTATCCGCCCGAGCCTGAAATTACTAACTGCAAACCAGCTTTTATTGTGGTAATATAATCAATAAATGAGCAATTTGATCAAGACTCTCAACGCCTTTTTATCCGGAAGACCCTCGGTCCTTTACCACCAGCCGACTTGGAAATGCGACTGCAAGTGCGAATTCTGCGATGTTTGGAAAGTAAAGCCCGAAAACGGCCAAGTGCTCTCCCCGGAACAGTTGAAGATGATATTAAAAAAACTTGCCGATGCCGGATTTACAACCTACTCGCTGTATGGCGGCGAGCCTCTCTATTACCCGGGCATCGGAGATATTTTCAGATATGCCCACGGACTGGGTTTGAAAGTTATCGTGTGCACCAACGGCAGCCGCCTTAAAGAATTCAGCAAAGAGCTGGCCCCTTATTTTCATTACATACTCCTCTCCCTTGATGCCGCGGGAGAAACGCACAATCAATTGCGCAATCATGCCGGGTTATTTGATAAAGCCCTGGCAGGCGTGGAGGCTGTTAAATCCCAGAACCCCAAAGGCAAGATTATTATCTGGAGCAACCTCAACAAAAAAAACAAAGACCAGATACCGGCGCTCGCAAGCCTAGCCAGAGATTTAAGAGTTTTCATTGAATTTTTTCCGGTGGTCAATCTTTTGGGATGCGGGGACAACTTAATTTTAAGCGCGAATGAGAAACAAGAGGCATTTGAAAAAGTCATTGAGCTTAAGGGAAAAAGATATCCGGTTTTAAACACTTTATATTCTCTGGAGCTAATGAAAAATTCCCGGCCCTTCAAATGCAATATGCCGAGGACCTCGCTGAGGATGATGTGGGAGGGATCGATTTGGCCTTGCGAATCCAGGCTCTTCGATCCGCAAGCCAGTTACGGAAACGGCCAGGACCTGGATTTCAAAAAATTATCATCCGCGCCGGCTTTTAAATATCAATGCCGGCATTTGGAAAAATGTAATTTATGTCTCTTTCCTTGCGTGGCGCATTATTCCAATAATTTGTGGATGCAGGGGGCGCGCCGCTTTTTCAGTGAAATTTATTACCAAAATATTTATTCCTTCCCAAAATCTTGAACGCTTTCAGGATTGCAATATCAGGACCGGGCGTCGGGAAATAGAAACCGCCCAATTGAAATCAGCGCAAGCCGCGCTTGATTTTTAATAGATGACGGGTAATATATTATTTTGCGTGGGCGCATAGCTCAGCGGTAGAGCGCTATCCTCACACGGTAGATGTCACAGGTTCAAATCCTGTTGCGCCCACCATGATTTCTTTTACTTTTCGACCACTTGCCAAATCGACCGCCTTTGGTAGCACGCCGGCAGCACATTTCGGACCACCTTCCATCTCAACATGAGCGATCTCACCTACCGCCTCCGTAAGCTCAACCAGCCTTTCACGACGGGGTTTTGCGTAACGATTCATGGTCAAGTCAGGGGTTGAATGTCAGGAGGCGCGATATACGTTTTTCTCAATCTGGGCCAGGGAGGATAACACCGCGCGCAGCCCCCAATAGATGCCTCGGAACAGGAAAAGGTTTTTTAGCAAGCGCCAAATCAGGTCCAGAATCACGCGGGGGCGCAGATAAAAGGATCGATTGGCGTCCCGGACGATCCGGGCCAGATTAGTGCCGGTGGCCTTGGTGTAGAGATCGTTTTCAGCCCAAGGCCGCTGGGCCACCAGGTCCGAGATGGAAAAATCCAAGTGCGGATAGGCTTCAAGGGCCATGTCGAAAAGCGGGGTGCGGGGGTAAACGATCACGGTGAAAAACCAGCTCCGGAGCAGTTTCGACCTGATCGCCCAATTCACGGTGTCCTTCATTTCCGCGGGCGTTTCCCCGGGAAAACCCAGCATGAAAAAGCCCTGGGGGACGATTCCAGTCTCATATGTCCAGGCGATGGCCTCCCGGACCTTTTCCAGGTTTAAATTTTTGCGGGTTATGGTTTGCAGCCGAGGCGTGGCCGTCTCCACCCCGTAGGTGATCGCGTAACACCCGGCCAGCTTGAGCAGATGAATAAGTTCCCGGTCCATCCGGTCGCCGCGCAGGCCGTTGGGGAAGGCGATCTTGACCTTCAGGTCGCGCTCCAGGATCTGCTGACAAATCATTTTGGCCCGGGGCAGGTCCAGGTTGAAGATATCGTCAACGATATGGAGCTCCTTGACGCCGTAGCCGCGGACCAGAAGCTCGATATGCTCGAGCACGTTCTCTGCGCTCCGGCAGCGCTGCTTCTTGCCGAAAATCATGTGGCAGTATATGCAGTGGTACGGACAACCCCGGCTGGTGTTGACCATGGCCCAGCGCTGGTAGTAGCAGTTGCCGTTCATGCTCATCTCCCGGCCGTAGCGGTCAAAGTCCACCAGGTCCCAGGCCGGGAACGGGATCGAGTCCATATCCTGGATCAACTCGCGGTCCGGGGTCTTGACGATCTCGCCGTACCTCCGAAAAGCCAGGCCCTCGACCCCGGCCGGGTCTATCCCGTCCCGGAGCGCCTTGAGCAGTTCGGGAAACGTGACGTCGCCCTCGTGGAGCACCACCAGGTCCAAATAAGGGTCTTGCAGGGCCAGGTCCCAAAACATCGTGGCGTGGGGACCACCGAGCACGGTGACGATTTCCGGGTTGATCTCCTTGGCCGCCCGTGTCAGGACGTGCATGGGCGCGGCGTCAACGCTCAGGCACGAAAAGCCGATCAGGTCGGGGTTGAACCGCCGGATTCGCTCAGCCATTTGCTTGGGCCCGAGCCGGTAGAGCGCCTGATCCACCAGATCGATTTCGAACTCCCCGGGAAAGTCGCGGCGCAGGATCGACACCAGGATCAGGAGGCCTAGCGGATTTCCGTACGCCCGCCGCGGATAGTGCACGCCCGGTTTGACCAGCATGATCCGCCGAATAGGACGAGCCTTTAAACCCTTGCCCCAATCCACCCCGCTGAACGAAACCGGCGCCTTCACACCCGTAGCACTATTAAAGGACATCTTGATTCTCCAATGATCTGCCCCCAATACTTGTACCACTCTTTAAGTTAGCGTCAAAGCCCCCTACTTGCAACGAGCGAAGTTCGTTGCAAGAGGCCTTCACGCCTGCGGTGCCGGCTCACAAGCGGCCGAGTTTTTTGGAAGGCCGCTTATTTTTTCGCCGCAACTTCGGCCAAGACTCCACAGGAAAATGAAGGCCAGGTGGTAAATTTTGGTGCACACATATAGCACACTTTGAGTGCAAAAAGGCGTGTTTTTCTTGTTCGAAAATTGGTATAGTCTTGTCATCGATGGGTGAGTCCTTGTCCTTGCTAGTGTTTGATTGTATGGAGTTTTATGCTAGACTTGGATTCAGGTTGTCCGAGTTTTGCTCGGAGGCGCATACGGTTTCAAATCCTGTTGCGCCCACCATTTTTTTTGCTTTTCGACCAGGGATGAAGCCCAAGAAAATAGGCATAATCGGCGCCGGACCCGCAGGCGGTTTGTTAGCCTGGCGGCTGGCCAAGTCCGGGTTTGAAGTCCTGCTTTTTGACCATCGCGCTCCCTGGGCCAAGCCTTGTGCGGGCGGAATGGCGTCTTATATCTGGGATGAATTTCCCGAGTTGGAGCCGCTGAAAAAACAGGGCCGGTCCAACCGCATTGCGGCAATCGTATCGATCAAAGGCGAGAGGCTGGAGGTCGAGCTCCGGAAACCGCTCCTTGTCCTTTCCCGCAAGATATTTGGAAAATTTCTTATTCAAAATGCGGTCGCCGCGGGGGCTAAATTTTTAGCTCAAAAAATAACCGGGTTTGAAAAACAGACAAATGGTTTTGAGCTGACTGACAGCCGGTCCGAAAAATTCCAGGTTGATTTCCTGGTAGGCGCCGACGGAGTGGGCAGCCTGGTCCGAAGAAAGTTGTTTGGCAACTGGGCCAAACCGGATTTTTGTTTCACGCGCTCGATCTGGCTCCCATATACGGTCGACATGCCCCTGACTTTGCAGTTTTTTCCGGGACTGTATGGGTTCTCGTGGATTTTTCCGGGTCAGGATGAAACCTCAATCGGGATCGGCAGCCGGGGCTTAAGATTAAAAACCGGAGCCATGCTTGAATGCTGGCAAGAATCTCTCGGTGTTTTTCTGGAGTCAGCCCAACCCAAAATTAACCTGCAAAAAGATTCGGTGAGCTTCCTTATACCGGCGCTCCGATTCTCCAGCCTGCGCCGGCAAAAAGTGGCGGGAGACAACTGGGCGCTACTGGGGGACGCCTGCGGCTCGGCGCAGTCGGTCAGCGGCGGCGGCATCTATTTCGCCTTGAAAAACGCGGAACAGCTGGCAGACGCTCTCACCAGGGGCAAACTTGAAGATTACCAGCAAAAATGGTGGGGGCTCAGCAAAAAAGAACTGGCCGGACCGGCACTATGGGGTTCCATCTTCTATAATACCAGGACCCAGAACCTGCTCGCACATTATCTGATGCACAGCTTATATGCCAGGAAGCTGGTGGTGGAGCTTCTTTCCGGCAGCAAGCCCCCGCGCGGACAAATCCTGCGCGATCTCCTGAAAATGGTTGCCGGGAAATGACTATTGAAACATTCTTATTAACAGTTAATCTATATATCAAGTAGGGGCAGGGCTTGCCCTGCCCTTCCCAAAGAAGCTATAGAAGCAAAAGATGCATCCGCCTTCGCGCAATGCTTCGGCGGACAAGGAAGGAGTTTATAGTGGCCAAATCAAAAGTTGCCGTGCTTTTCACCAGTCCGGAGAAAGTCGAGCAGGACTATTTCCGGCTCTTCGACCTGGCCGGGATGAAGCAGGCCCTGGACACAAAAGCCCCCACCATTATCAAGCCCAACATCTCCTGGCATTATTTTTTCCCCGGAGCCAACACCATGCCCTGGCAGATGGACGCCACCCTGGCATACCTCAAGGACAACGGCTACAAAAACATCTCCGCGGTTGAGAACGAGACCGTGGTCACCAACGCCTTCAAGGGCGAGAAGCTCAACAAGTTCAACCCCATCCTTAAAAAATACGACGTCAAGGTGCTCTACAACTTCAACGAAGAGCATATCAAATGGATCCCTTACACTCCCAAGGCCAAGATGATCGCGCTGCCCAGCATCTTCCCGGAAGGCATTTTCATTCCCGAATTTTTCGTGGGAAAAAACATCGTCCACCTCCCGACCGTCAAGTGTCATGTCTACACCGGCACCACCGGCGCCATGAAGAACGCGTTCGGAGGCCTACTCACCAAGAAGCGCCATTACACGCACAGCGTGATCCACGAGACCCTGGTCGACCTGCTCGCCATCCAGAAGGAAATCCACCCCGGTCTGTTCGCGGTCATGGACGGGACAGTCGCGGGCAACGGGCCCGGACCCCGCACCATGTGCCCGGTCAACAAGAATGTCATACTCGCGAGCGCGGACCAGGTGGCCATTGACGCGGTCTCCGCCAAACTGATGGGCTTTGAACCCATGAGCCTCAAATACATCCGGCTTGCGGACGAGCACGGCCTGGGCAACGGAAAGCTTGAGAACATTGAGGTCGTGGGCGACGACATCTCCAAAGAAAGCTGGGGTTTTGTGGTGGGCGAGAACGCCGCGGTCGCGTTCGTAAAGCCCTTCTGGTTCAACTCCCGGCTCTCCCGGTTCCAGAAAATATTCTTCCATACCCCGCTCGTTTACTTCTTCGTGTTCGGTTCCTTCGTCTTCCACGACTTCATGTGGCAGCCCACCAAAGGCAGAGCGCGCACCAAGGAATGGCTCAAGACCGACTGGGGGAAGAAGTGGGAATCGTATCCATCGTAGGATGATGTTTCCCGGACTGATGCGTTCTAAGGTCTTTTCTTTTCCAGGTTCCCTTCCCCGTCAAGCTTCAATATTATTGAATTGGAGATCCATTTATTTCTCAAATATTTGTAATTATGTCCCCAAAAAAGGAATCCTCCATCATTTGTCTCAAGAGCTGGGGCATAACCCGTATCTTCTATTTGCTTGTAATATTTTTCCCAGATCAAATTTCCAGAACCATCAAGTTTCATCAATGCCCATCCCTCATTTCCGCAGCATCCTCTACCATTAATTATATAATTTCCATCCTTAAGAGTATGGATATATATGGCAGGTGGCATTTCTCCGAGATTATGATGGGTGGCAAACCCCAACAAATAATTTTCCCAAACTAGGCTCCCGGAACCATCAATCTTGATTACATAAACATCTTCTCCTGAAACGCCAGCAACGATATATTTACCGTCTTTGGTCTCATCCATTGACAAAGCCCAGTTGTCTTCTTCTGACCCGATAAGCTTATCCCACAAAAGCTTCCCATTTCCATCTAGTTTGAATATCATAAAATGCCCTGGTGTCCCTCGACTTTTGCTCCACGTGCCAACGGCGATTATACCGCCGTCCCGGGTATCCTTCGCGTCGTTAAGTTTTCCTATGTCATCTTTTGATTTACTATATTCATATTCAAACAGCTTGTTTCCATTGTTATCGATCTTCATGATCCAGGGGTTGAAATAACGGTTGCCTGCCAAATAAAATCCTTCATTATGTTCTTGAATCATGATGGGGATGCCGCCAAGAATCCGGCCATAATCTTTCCGCCATTCTTCTTTACCTTTTTGGTCTTGCTTGATTAATTGCAGGTGTATTTCATAGGAAGTGTTCTCTCCTACGAATATCCATGGCAACTGCTTGACGGTGTCGGAAACATTTGGATTGAACAGATAAGCGGACAACCTACCTCCATCCCGGGTTTTAATGACATTCTCAGCGCCAAAATCAATATCTTTAAAAAGCTGGCTTTCATCATTATAGACTTTCTTTTCCAAGACCTGTCCATTTTCATCGAGCTTGATGATCGCATTAAAAAGTTTGCCCTTCAGGATCATTGAGCGATCCTGTAAGAAGGTCCGAGCAATTGGTCTCGGCACCTGTCCGGAATGAGCCAAAAGGATGTAATGCCCTTCCGCAGTCTGATGGATCGCGAATATTTTTCCGATGTCATCAGGATCAAAGCTCTTTGACCAAGTGATGATTTTCTCTTCGGATTCTGCGGCGTTAAATGAAAAAGACAAAGCCATCCCGACGAAAAGCATTATGAATGTGATTTTTCTTTTCGACCCGGAAAATCGCCTCATTTTCAGCTCCTTTGCTTAATCTAATTGTTCCTTTCAAATTATATCATTATTCCCTGTTTCCCGCCCCGAACCCCAAGCCCCGAGTCCCGAGCCCCACAAAACAGATTGCGCCCATGCCCCTAAGATAGTAATCTAATTTAGTGCCACAAAGGAAAGAATGAATGAAGACCCTTGAAAGCGATCTTGGGAAAATAGTTGGAGCGGAAAAAGTAAAGACCGACCCCGAAGATCTGTTCTCCTACTCCAGCGACGCCACCCATTATTTTGTCTGGAAGAACCCGGACGCGGTGGTGCTGCCCGAGAGCGCGGAGGATGTGTCCAAGGTGGTCAGGTACGCGTTCGATAATTCCATTCCAGTCACACCAAGAGGCGCAGGCTCCGGTCTTTCCGCGGGCGCCACGCCCATCAAAGGCGGGATCGTCCTGGATATGAAACGGATGCGCAGGATCATTGAGGTCAACCGCGGCAACATGACCGCAAAAGTCGAGGCGGGAGTGGTGCTCTCCAACTTCCACCGCGCGGTTGAGAAGCAGGGGCTTTTTTATCCGCCCGACCCGCAAAGCATGGATGTGTGCACGATCGGGGGCAATGTCGCAACCCGCGCGGGCGGTCCATGCGGCGTGAAATACGGGACCACCGGCAACTACGTGCTCGGCCTGGAAGTTGTGCTCCCGGACGGGCAGGTGATCAACACCGGCGGCATCTGCGTGAAGCAGTCCGCGGGATACGACCTATCGCATCTCCTGACCGGGTCCGAGGGCACGCTCGGGGTCATCACCAAAATCAACCTCCGCATCCTTCCTCTTCCCAAAGCGCGAAAGACCGTGGTCGTGGTCTGCGATTCGATCTCGCTGGCGGCCAGGCTGGTCTCTGAGATCATCGCAAGCGGGACCACCCCGGCGAAGCTGGAATATCTGCACAAAGGCGCCATCGGCCTGATGAACATGTTCGTGCTCAAGCCGCTGCCGGTGGCCGGAGAGGCTTATCTCCTGATCGAGCTTGACGGCGGCTCGTCGCAGGTTGAGGAAGAGGCCCGGCAGGTGGACAAGGTCTGCAAGGAGATGCAGGCCCTGGAGGTGCGGGTGGTTGAGGATGCCCAGGAGGCGCAGTCCTATTGGAACGCGCGCAAGAACCTCAACCCCATCCTGATGTCCATTTTTAAAAAAATGATCAACGAGGATGTCACGGTGCCGCGCGACCGCATACCCGAACTGATCAAGGCGGTGCAGGAGATTTCCGCTTCAGTGGGCGTGAACATCGGCATGGGCGGGCACGCCGGAGACGGCAACATCCATCCGGTGGTGCTCATGATGGAGGTCAGCAAGGAGCTGGACAAGAAAGCGGACCAGGCAATTGAAAAAATAATCAGGAAGGGGCTGGAACTGGGCGGCACCATTTCCGGCGAGCACGGCATCGGGCTGCACAAGGCGAAGTTCCTGGCCCTGGAGACGGGAGCCGCGCAGATCGAACTCATGAAACGGGTCAAGGCCGCGTTCGACCCCAAAGGCATCATGAACCCGGGCAAAATCTGGACTGACGGGGGCAAGGCCTGATGAGAGATTTGAAAAAATATCAGGACCAGATTGCCAAGTGCTCGTTCTGCGAGTTCTGCCAGGCGACCTGCCCGGTCTATCTGGAGGACCTGCTGGAGACCCATGTGGCCCGGGCGCGCATGAATTTGATCTCGGCCTGTCTCGTGGAAAATTCCCTTCCCGTTTCCAAGCGCTTTGAAGAGGTGGTCAACCGCTGCCTGCTCTGCACCAACTGCGTCCAGGCCTGCCCGGCCCGGATCCCGGTGGACGAGATGGTCGTTTCGGCGCGGCACAAATTATACGGGGGCAAGCGCCAGGGCCTGGTCAGGCGGAAGCTGCTGCGCCAGTTCATGGAGCAGCGCGGATTCGGGTCCATCCTGGGAAGGGCCGGCGCGATTGCGGCCGGGACAGGTTTGTTCCCGGAGGATTTCCCCAAACCCGCGGCCAGGCCGTTCAGCGAGACGCAGCAGGGGGTGATCCCGGCTGAGGGAAAAAAGCGCGCGAGGGTTGCTTATTTTGTGGGCTGCGCCACCAACGCCTTTTATCCGGGAACTGCCGAGGATGTCATCAAGGTGCTGAGCAAAAACGGGATTGAAGTCGTGGTCCCGGAAGGAGTTGTCTGCTGCGGCCTGCCAGCCATAGTCGAAGGCGACCTGGAGACCGCAGCCGAACTGGCCCGGAAAAACATCGATGCGCTTTCCGCGCAGCAGGTCGACGCGATCGTCACGGACTGCACCTCGTGCGGCAGGTCCTTGAAAACCAAGTTCAGCAAAATTCTCCCGGAAAACGACCCGGCCTTGCTCAAGGCGATTGCGATTGCGGAGAAGACCTGGGAAGTAACCGATTATATAAACCAGGTCGGCCTGGCGGACGCGCCTCCGGCCTTCTCTCAAAAGGTAACCTATCACATCCCCTGCCACCGCGGCTGGAGCCCGGCAGTGGCCAATGCGCCGCGAAGCCTGCTCGCGAGAATACCGGGGATACAACTGGTCGAAATGGAATTCCCGGAAAAATGCTGCGGCGCGGGCGGGACCTTCTTCATGGAATACAAGGAACTCTCCCAGGGCATCCGCGCGAAAAAAGTTGAAGACATCGTTCAGACGAGCGCGCAAATCCTGATCACCCAATGCCCGTCCTGCCGCTCTTATCTCGCGCCCACACTACCGGACCTGAAAATCATGCACCCCATTTCCCTGCTCGCAAGGACGTATGGTATCTGAACTCCGGACTAACGTATCACTTGTTAGCTTACATCGCGACCAAGGTCGCTCGCACAGTTTATCATCTTATCAACTTGTTCTTATTTCGGCGAATCTTTGATCACGAATTGAAGGATGGTCTGTCCGAGCCGGATTTTGTCGCCGTGCTTTAGTCTCATGGACCGGATGTGCGCGCCGTTGAGGTAGGTTCCGTTCTGGGAGGCGAGGTCGGTGATGAAGGAGTTGTCGCGGGAGAGTATTTCAATGGCCGCGTGCTTCCTTGAGACCTCCTGGTCATCGAGCCTGAGGTGCGCCTCTTCCCCGCGACCCAGGATGAGGGTGGCGCGGTCGATCTTATAGCTCCTGGCCCTGTCTTTCTCCGAGAGTATTTCCAGATAAAATTCCCGACCCACCGGCATTTTGGGCGCAAGCTGCTGGACCCCGGCCTTGGTGGAATCGCGGAGCTGGTCAAGTTCCTGTCCGACATCCTCGGGGACAACATCTTCCTTGCCCGCGTATTCGCTGTAGATGATAAGGGTCTGGCCCAGTTCGATCTCGTCCAGGTGCGAAAGCTCCGCGCGCTGGACTTTTTTCTTGTTGACCTCGGTGCCGTTCTTTGAGCCCAGGTCTTCAAGGTAATACCTCTGCTTGTCCTTGAAAATCCGGCAGTGCCATTTGGAGATCGCGGGGTCGGTGAGGACCAAGTCCGCGTCTTCCCGGCCGACCACCATCTCATCCTTTTTGATGCGGAGGTGGATCCCCTGGTCCGGCCCCCGGATCACGGACAGGCTGGGCGCCTGGTTCTTCCACTGAGTTTCCTTTTTGGCGGGCTTGTCGCTCACCAGAAGAGTGGCGTCAACCGTGGCGTCTTCCTCGCTCTTGGTCAGGTCTTCGAAACGCGCAACGAATATCTGCAGGCACTCCGGACATCTGACCACAACTTTTTTGGCGAACAGTTCGGTCCCCAGATTAAGGTGCGACGCGCATCCCGGACATTTTATCACCATCTTGTCACCCCCGGATCAAAAACCAGATTATGGCCCCGATTATGCCCATCCCCAGAATGGTCGCGAGAATTATCTGCCAGGTCTTGGTCTTGCTTTCCTCCTCGCGGAGCTTCATGCCCCGGTGGGAGTGGGTCAGGTCCCTGAAGATGTCGTCGATCTCGGACTCGGAGCTGGTGGAAAGCGATGATGAGTCATCGTAGACCGACGGCTCGGCGGAGACCCTGGCGGCGGGCGCTTCTTTTTCCTTGGGCGCTTCGGGCTTGGGTTTTTCAACTTTGGGTTTTACTTCCGCAACCGGCGCGGGCTTGTCGCCCATGAGCCTGCGCATGGCCTCAAACAATTCCTTGCCGGTCTGGAAGCGTTTTTCGCGATCCTTGGACAGCGCCCGGGCGAGAAGGCTGTCGAACTCCTTGGGAAGCGAAGGCTCCGCCTCGGTCGCCGGCACCCACTCGTCGTGGATGATGCGCCAGCAGATTTCCTGGATGTTCTGCCCCGGGAATGGCTTCTTGCCGGTCGCGGCCTGATAGACCACGATGGCGAGGCTGAAGAGGTCGGAGCGGCCGTCAAGGCTCTCGCCCTGGAGCTGCTCGGGCGACATGTATGAGGGCGAGCCGACCAGCCGGCCCTCCCGGGTGAGGTCTGAGAACGGCAGCCGGGCGATCCCCAGGTCCATGATCTTGATCAGGTTGTTTTCCACGATCATCAGGTTGGCGGGCTTGATGTCCCGGTGCACTATGCTCCGCGCATGCACATAATCGAGTCCCTCTCCGACCTGGCGCACCAGTTCCACCAATTGCGGTATGGAAAGCTTTTTGCCGGTGGTGAGAACCTCTTTGAGGGTGACGCCGTCCAAATATTCCATGGCGATGAACGGGCCGAGTTCGGATTCCCCGGCGTCGAAAACGGTCACGATGTTGGGGTGCTGGAGGTTTCCCGCGGCCTTGGCCTCCTGGAGAAGGCGCTTGATGTATTCCTGCTTTTTACCGGTGTCCAGGCCCAAGGTTTCGGGCACGCTTTTTACCGCGAGCAGCCTTCCGATCACCGGGTCCTTGGCCTTATAGACCACGCCCATTGACCCGCGTCCGAGCACGCCCAGCACCTGGTACCTTCCGAAACTTTTGGGAGCCGCTTCGCTCATGCTGAGGTTTATCCTACCTTCAAGCGATGGTTTAGGCAAATAGAATCGACGGAAATTTAGTTTAAGCAGGCATGAGAACGATCAATGGCTGGTCAAGGACTGGCTTTGCCTTTAACAAAATATTGTGTCAAAATAATAACCATGACCGAGCATGTGAAAAAGATAATCGGCCAGGTGGAGAGGCTTTCCCAAAGCGAGCAATCCGAACTGGTGGATGCCATTTTGTCCTTGAAAAAGAAAGCGGGCAAGAAATCCATCCTTGATTTTGTGGGCATCTGGAACGGGGGCAAAGCCTTGTATTCCCGGCTGGACCGCGATTCCATTTATGAAAAATGAGCCGCATATTTCTTGATTCCAATGTGCTGGTCCCTCTCTTCATGCAATCCGACCCCAATCACAAAACCGTCAGCGAATGGATCAAGGAGAAGATCCGGGAAAATGAATTCAGCGTTTCACCGCAGGTGATCGCGGAAACCTACGCCACTATAACAAGTCCGACCAAATTTAAAAATCCGCTCAGCGCCGGCCAGGCAAAGACCGGACTGCTTGCTTTTCTCTCCGCCAAAGAAATCATGCTTGTGCCCATAGGGTCAAACGCCATTGAGAATGCCTTAAAGGCCGCTGAGGAAACCGGAAAATAAGCCCGTCAGTTTTTTGACCTCCTGATCTGGGGAACCATGATTGAACACAAGATCAAATTACTCGCCACCTTCAACACCAGGGATTTCCAGAATTTGCCTGGAATAAAATTAATGTTGCCGGAATAAAGCCCTGCCAGCGGCCATATAATTAACGCGCCATGCTGACCTGCCTGCGATTTTAAATCACAGCCTATATTCCGGGTTGTCGGGGTCGAAGTCCTTCTCGGTCAGGCCCGCATCGATTTTGAGCTTGGTGTAGGTGAAGGATTCCTGGAGCTGGTCGTCCCAGTTGTAAACATCGATGCGCGGCTCCAGCGAGTTCAGGTAATCCATGTATTGGAACACGCGGTAGCAGTAATAACCCTTTTTCTGGTCGCGGGGCAGGATGTTCTCCATCACATAGACCTTGTGTCCGTCGACCAACTGGATGCCGTGGTCCTTGCGTCTTAGCTCATTGGCCGCGAATGACCGCTTGTAATCGCGCAGGTTGAGCTCGAGCATGTATTTGAGGCCGATCTCGATGGCCGGGTGGTTGGAACCGCGCTGGGCGATCGGGTTGTCGTAGCTGATCCAGATCGGGATCACGCCCAGGAACCCGCTCTCGCGCACCCGCACGTCGGTCTTGTTCAGGGACTCGTTGTAGAGCAGTTCCCTGCCCTTCCAGGGGCCGTCGATCCATTTCAAATAAATCGACTTGGGCTTCTCCCGGTACTTGAGCTGGATGGTCTCAACCCCCTGAAGCTTCCTGCCCAGACGCTCCTGCTTGAACATGATCGCAGTATAGTCCTTAAGCTCCGCGTAACGGCGCAGGCCCAGCTCCAAAAAGATGTAGGTCGGGGTGTTCTGGAGCACGATCTCGTGGCGGCTGGGTTCCAGGCCCAGGAAATATTTGTCCAAACCCTGCCAGCCCATGAAAATGGCCTCCGGAGCGATCTCGTCCGCGGCGGACAGGATATACTTGTTGAATTTGTCCACGGGCATGCGGTTGTGGTTGGCGATCAGGATCTCGGGATATACCTTCAGGATCTCGGCCTCGCTCGCGGCCTTGCCCGGCTTGATGGTCTTGATGAAATTGCAGACATCGCCCGAGCATTTGGAAAGCAGGTAAGATTTGCCCGACTCGCCCAAATAATTGACCAGTACGGTTTTTTTGTCTCCCAGGGCGTCAAACGAGGCCCTGGCCTCCTTGGCGTCGCATTGCGCCAGGTATTTTGAGACCACGCTTGAGAGGATGTCATGCGGGTCCGGGAGAGTGCCCTTGACCCATGAACTCAAGGGAATCGCGGGCAGCGCGGCCAGAAAAAGAACTGCCCCCAGCGCCAAAATTTCGAGTTTAACCCTATTCATCCTTACCCCTCCCATTTTCTGACTGTTTACCCAACTGTTTGATTCCTGCCGTAAGGTCTTTTCAATCCTACAATAAACCCGAAATCAAGGCAAATAAATTGTCAGTTTTTCGGAAATTTTTTTCTTCTGGTCTGTTTGAATGAAAACCCTTTTTTTTCTTGCGGTTTCTCCGGAGATGATTTCGATGTCGCTCTTGCGCAGATCGAGGAATTCGGCGAGGAAGCGGACGAGTTCTTTGTTGGCCTTGCCTTCAATGGCGGCCGCGGCGACCCGGATTTTTAAAAAGCCGTCAGGGGTTGGGCCGATGACCTCGGATTTTTTGGCGCCGGGCGAGACAGCTATGGAGAGGCAGACCCCCTCTTTCTTAATTTGGATAAAAGCCGGCAACTGCCCCTGGCTCATTCATCGCTTTTGGCCCGGGTGGCCAGGCGCGAAATCTTTTGCTCTTCCTGGTCGCTCCGGTCCACATGCTCGCTGACCAGGTCCAGCATCTTCATGTGGGTGTTGATTATGGAGCGCATCTCCTCAATCATCTGCAGGCGCTGGTTGCGGAGGTCCCGGATTTCGTTCTCCAGCTCCATTGCCCGGTCATGGGCCTGGCGCACCATTTTTTCGGCCTCCATCTCGGCCTCGGACAGGATCACCTGCGCCTCCTTGGCCATGGTGTTCTTCATGTCGCGCGCGAGTTTCTGGGCCAGGATCAGGGTGTCCTTGAGGGTCTGCTCGCGGGACTTGAACTCGCCGAGTTCCGAATTCCTGCGCGCCAGTTCCTCCTCGAAGTACCTGCTCTCCCGGATCATATCCTCCAGGTCCGAGGCGACCATCTCCAGGAACTCCCTCACCTCTTCCATGTCGTAGCCGCGCCATTTGGTCCGAAACTTCCTGCCGGAAATCTCCATGGGCGTGATCTTCATTTCTTCTTACCTCCTCTGCTTGGAACTTTTTTAACCGCTCCCGCCAATTCCGCGCTCCGTTTGCTCCCCGCTTCAACCGCCTTGATCAGCAAGCCCCGGAAACCGCCTTCCTCCAAAACGCTCATGCCCGCGATGGTGGTCCCGCCCGGGCTGGCCACCATGTCCTTCAACTCGCCGGGATGCTTCCCGGTCTCGATCACCATCTTGCCCGCGCCAACCACGGTCTGCGCGGCCAGGGCCAGGGCCATCTGCCGGGGAAGGCCCATTTTCACGCCGCCGTCCGCAAGCGCCTCGATCATCATGAACACATAGGCCGGCCCGCTCCCGGAAAGACCGGTGACCGCGTCCAGGTGCTCCTCCTTGTCAACCTCAACCACCCGGCCGAACGCCGCGAGTATGGCCTTGACCATCCCGGCGTCTCCCTTTTCCAGGCAGGGCCCGGCAATGTAGACGCTCACGCCCTCCCCGATCAAGGCCGGGGTGTTGGGCATGACGCGAACCAGCCGCGAGCCCGCGCCCAGATAATGTTCAAGCAGGCTGAGCTTGATCCCCGCGGCGACCGAGATCACCAGCGGCTTCTTGCGCTTGACCGCGGGCGCGATTTCCTCGAGCACGCCCTCGATCACCTGGGGCTTGGTGGCCAGGATGATTATCTCCACATCCTTTGCCAGGCTGTCGCTGTCCTTGGTGAACCGCACCTGGTACTCATCGCGGATATAGGCCTGCCGGGAAGCATCGTTGTCAAAGACCAGGATCAGGTCCGGCCTCATGCCCGCGGCGAGCAATCCGCGGATGATGGCCTCGCCCATGCGGCCCGCGCCGATTATGCCGATTTTGCCATAGAAACTTTGCATTGTTCCCTTTCCCCGAAAATTGCGGTTCCCACCCGGACCATGGTCGCGCCCTCGGAGACCGCGACCTCAAAGTCGTTGCTCATCCCCATTGAAAGTTCGGGCAGACCCAGGTTCAGCCTCTTTTCCAGGTCCTCTTTTATTTTCCGAAGCCGGACATAATAGGGCCGGCTTAATTCCGGGTCGTCAAAATAAGGGGGCATGGTCATCAAGCCTTTGAGTTCAATGGACTGCCGGGCCAGGCAGAACTGTGCGAGCGAGACCAGGCCCTCGGGGTTGATCCCGGTCTTGGTCTGTTCCTCGCTGAGCTTCACCTCCAGCAACACCTTCACCCTGACGCCCAGGACCTGGGCGCGCTTGTCAATTTCTTCTACCAGCCCGGACGAATCGACGGAATGGATCATCGCCGCCTTGCCCGCCAGGTATTTCACCTTGTTGCGCTGGAGCGAGCCGATGAAATGCCAGCGCACTCGCGGGTCTGCTATCTCGGACGACTTGTCCCGCAACTCCTGCGCGTAGTTCTCTCCGAAGTCGAAATGACCGATCTCCAAAAGGCTCTTGATCATCGATGCCGGCTTGGTCTTGCTCACCGCGACCAGTCTGACCTGTTCCGGTTTCCGCCCGGACTTTTCGCTGGCAACGCTGATGCGGCCCCGCACCGATTCCAGGTTCCGCCTGAGCTGTAATTGATCGCATTCCACGGCTAGTCTCCGGTGTGGGGCTCGATCACGCCCAGCCTCAACAGGTCGTTGACCATCTCCGCCAGGGGCAGGCCCACGACATTGGTGTATGAGCCCTGGAGCTCTTCGATGAGTCCCGCGCCGATGCCCTGGGCCGCATAGCCCCCGGCCTTGTCATAAGGCTCTTTTGAGGATACATAAGCCTCGACCTCCGCGGGGCTCAGCTTTTTGATCAGGACCTTGCTCTCAACGCTTTTGGAGACGCGCTCCCCGCCGGGCCGGTGAAAAATATGGTAGCCGGTGATCACCCGGTGCCAGCGGCCGGCAAGACGGTTGAGAAATTCCCGGGCCTGGTCCTTGTCCTTGGGCTTGCCCAGGATCAGTTCGTCAATCACGACTATTGTGTCCATGCCCAAGAACCAGAATTCCTTCTGGTCGCTGATCAGCCTGGCCACCCGCTCAACCTTCTCACGCGAGCAGTTCTGGCAGTGGAGCTCGGGGTCGCGCTCCGAGCAGGTCATATCCGTCTCTTCCTCTAAATTGCTCGGCATCACGCTGAATTTTATGCCCATCCGGCTTAACAGTTCGCGCCTCCTCGGCGAGGCCGAGGCCAGGATCAGGTCTTTCTTGGTTTTATACATGAATTTCCATTAGCTTAACCCTTATGGCGGGTTACTGTCAAGGACATGCCCGCCTTCGGGAAGTCTAGAATTTTGAACCATTAACCGGTCATCCGGCATCTAAAAGCTGGGAGATGAGAGAAAATGCGTGTCCTTTCCAAAGGGGATAGGTGTTGGTTTGCGTTATATTTGACTAGTTTGCAAATATTCTCTAAAATATCGACTGGGGTGGATTAGTGTTTTTAGAGAAGGGGCTCTAAGGGTACAAAGCGGATGTCTAAAGAGAAGGAAAAATTACTTCTTTCCGCGCAGAAGCTTGCCCAGCGCGGGCAAAACGATAAAGCCATAAAAGAATATCAGCGGGCTTTGGAGCTCGATAAGAAAGACGTCAAGACCCTGCTCAAGCTCGGAGACCTCCAGGCCAAAGTCAAGAAAAACGAAGACGCCATAAAAGCCTACGCCGACGCCGCAAAGCTCTACGCCCGGGACGGCTTCTACTCCAAGGCCATCGCGGTTTACAAGCG